>Ga0265331_10000114_pt1 | contig 105363 bp, 93 predicted proteins | sample 41923metaG_FD_202088 | JGI IMG/M metagenome (GOLD analysis project Ga0265331, IMG submission 202088) | Rhizosphere microbial communities from Carex aquatilis grown in University of Washington, Seatle, WA, United States - 4-19-23 metaG | ecosystem: Host-associated > Plants > Roots > Rhizosphere... | reverse complement strand
CAAGGTTCAAGTCTGGTTCCACGAGTGTGAGAATCATGTCTGAACCGATGATGTAAACAGATTTGTCTGATTGTAGTACACCGTTTCTTAAGTCAAATGTGGAAGAGTCTGTGACAGTTTGTGTATTGCCAGAAGCATCATTCAAGTCTGTGTAGGTTACGGTGAGAACATCACCTTGTCTTACACAGTAGTTACCTGCTGATGCTGTAGATGTAGCAGTGTGGATAGTATAGAATCTGTTGCTTTCTGCTAGACCAGTGGTGCCATCTGTAGCAACCCATTGATCTGGCTTTGGACAGTCTGTACCTTGAGGACCATCAGTAAATCTTACTGGCAAGTCTGCTTGGAAGATGCCTGCATCTGGAGCAATCTCGACCATTGGGCCAAGATCTCTCGTCTTATTCCAAATTCCATCGTTCAAACCTGTTGCGATAGCAGGAAGACCTGTACCGTTTAGGTTGAGGATTTTACCGGAATAAACTGCTGGACCTCCAGCTGTTGCTAGTAATAATGATGAGCTCTGTCTTGTAATCTGCACAGCTACTGGGCCGTGGCTAATATCATTGACACCTAATGCAATCTTATCAGTACCAGCGCCCGATGTGTTAAAGTCCTGATCATTTACTCTGATATGGATTAAAACATCACCGTTTGACAGAGTATTGGCAGTGGTTAATCCCTTGCCGGTTAGATCTCTGTGCATTGGGAATACACCTGCTTCACTGGCTACAGACGTTGATGTTGGAGTCTTGAAGTCACCTACGGTACCTGCGGTAGAGAATATCTGACCGAATGGTACTGGGTAAACTGCCTTGTCCAACTTGACTGAGCCTGTGTTACCTCTGATGCCAGAGTTATCTGAAACCTCTACGAGTTTGCCAGAGTCATCTCTAAAGTCAACATAGTTAACCTTGATGTTCTGACCTACTGAGGAGATTATCACACCGTTTTGGCACAATTGGTCTGGAATTTCGAAAGTACCAGTAAAGATACCTGTTGAAGGACCAGTCTCAACTAGTGAGAATCCAGTAGCGGATAAGCTTGTTGCAAATCCACCAGTGGTACCAGTGTTGCTTTCAGTGGTGAAGCATGCAGCGGTATTTTCAGGTGTAAAGCTGCTGTGTAAGTTGCTATTTGACCATCTAACGTTTGCTTGACCAAATTGTACATCTACGAGTCTACCAAATGCTCTACCATCAGAACTTTGTCCGAGACCTGCTACACCGATTGTATCGGTTGCATTGTCTTGGGCATTAGCCGGTGAGGCTAAGAACTGAGTTGCAGAGTTTGGTGTAACTGATGTGTAGATATCTACTAAGTCATTGTTAACGTTAAGGTCTGCGTCGTTGAGTGTAATTGTCACAGTGTCTGCAATCTTGTATGTCTTGCTATCAAACGAAATGACACCAGTGTGAGTTGGGATATCTTGTTGTGCAGATATCTGTGTGTTCACGCCGTCTTGTCCGAGGTCCAAGTATGTGACCTGTGGAGCACGGGCTTCTGACTGGAGCATGTCTTGAATTGCTGGGAAGAACACATCATGGTTAATTGTTCTCAAATTGGCATAGGTAGTTGTATCATAGATATTCAACTGGTTGAGCATTACATACTGGTTTGTACCTGTAAAGACTCCGGTGTTGTCACCTGTCTCTTCAAGTTCATACCTGTAGATGCCGTTGTTGATTCTCTGTGAGTTCTGTGTACCGTCGCCGATTAAACCGACACTGAAGAAGTCTGCAACGACTGGTTCTCCGCTAGTAGATAGTGTAACCAATCCATTTGTGGTAAATTGGAACAATAATCCTATTGGAGCAGTCTTTGGAACTGCAAACAGGTTCGATGTTAATACGCCTGGATTTTGTACCTCGCTGCTTGTGACATTAAGGTTGACAAAGTCCTGCAATGATGTTGAGTTAACTAGTGAGACGAGTGTTAGACCATCCTGTGGGAAACCAGTTGCTGCATGTGATACTAGTGTACCTGTTGCATTGTATGCAAGGTATACATTCACAGTAGAAATTGATCCGCCTGCACTTGGATTGTTAAGACTGGAGAGTGATCTCAAGTCATAATTCAAGAAGTTGAAGCCCTTGAAGCCTTCAGCATTGCCAGGATTGGCATTGTGAATGGTCTTGAGCAAGGTATTCATTGTTGTCTTGAGGTCTACAAACATAGCACTGTTAGTGTTAATTGATGCGCTTCCTGCTGTTTGATTAGTAAAGTTGAAGATTGGTCTTGCGCTGAATGCTTCATCTTCTGCCAAGTTCTTTGAAGTAGCATTGTTCAATGCTAATCCATGCAAGCTGAATATGCCTGCTCCGGTGTGTGTAGCAGTTATGCCACCAACCAGTACAGCATTTTCACTTGGTGAACCTGGAGTTGCAGATGACAAGGTAAATGGAGTACCAATTACCATTGCTGTGGATCTCTTGTATGTTGGATCCCAGAGGAACATTCTTTCGCTAATCTTGCCGTTCTTGTTATCATCATTGTCAGTTAGAGTTACCGGGATTCTCTGACCAGATGCCCAGGTATTATTCTGTGCAAGCTGTGTCAAGGAAGCAAATGAGAAACCGCCTACTATACTTGTAGAGATATCATTGTATCTTACAATTGAAGACTGGCCTCTTATTACTGGTGAATCTACTGTAACAATTTCTGATTTCTTGCCACCGTCCCAGTTACCAAAGACTCCAGTGTTTACACCACCTTGCTCAACGAGTGTAAGTGGCTGTGAGCCAGGACCAATTGATAAGGTCTTGACTGCAGCTGGACTACCTCTTTGAGCTCCTTGGTAGATGATTTTACCATCTGCTTGGAAGTCAGTCACTCTGACGCTTTGTGCGGCTGGAGTGTATGTGAGCTTTCCATTGTGGTTGAACATCAAGGTGGTCAAGTTACCGATGAGATTTTGCATGCCGGTTGTACCGTCTGCATCAGCTGCACCGTTTCTTGTAAATGCTTCATAATACATTGTATTATTGGTTGCACTTGTACCCCATGTCCATGAATCATCTTCTGTTGGGTCAATGTTTAATTGTGGATCGTTGACTTGAACGAAGACTTGGCTGTTTTGTGGATAAGCGTTTCTATCTGTAGTAGTAGTGATCAAATTCTGTGGAATTCTGTCAAAAGTCAAGTTGACGACTTGGTCGCCACCGTTCTTTTGGTAATCAACTGTTACTACTGATGGAATTGCTGAGAAATCATAGAGCTGTATAATTGGCCAAACTCCACCGATGCCAGCGAAATTAAGACCTGTACCATAACCGCTTGGGTTAGTGTTCACTGTCTTATTTTCTCTGACAACGTGTTCTGCAAATGAACCAGATGGTGAGGTCAGATCACAGGTACCACTTAGTGTGTTACCAACTTGTGCTGAGCCATCGACACTACCTGTTACATGAGTTGCAACGGCAAATCCTTTGGTATCCGTAAAGGTTACACCAGCTTTGAAAGCAGTTGTACCAGTTGGACCACAGAATTCACCGAAGTTTAGACCCTTGCCTGCAAGTGGAGCAGTTTTATCTGCTGCAATTGCTTGATTTCTATCCGCAAAGTACGCATACCAATTTCCGTCTGTTGCCTGAACCATTCTCAATCTCTTACCGTTGACGGTTACGACAGGTTCACCATAAGCCTGGTCTAATCTGTTTATATCAGGATCAGCCACGACTACTTGGATTACTTGAGGACCGGCAAAGTAGTTGTTGAATTGAGAGTTCTCAGCAGAGACAAACAAGTTTGCGTTTGTTGAAGTTTGTGCAGATGCGTGTGGTAATGCGTTTGGCATTCCAACGACTGCACTACTTGCAACAAGTATTGTTAATAGTGTTAGACTAGTTATTTTTCGTATTGTTTCGTTGTACATAGTTATTGTAATTTTTGACCGGAAATTGATATATAAGCATAATGGACGAATTGTTCATTTTTTTGTGTATAATCAAGTAATTTGTATATCATGAGACGAATTTATGAAAATTGTGTTATGGTACAATAAAGAACTTACAAATTTGTCCTTTTTTTATTGATCCTATCAGATCTTTCAGTTTTTTTCTCGAATTAGTGTAGCCATTGAAAACAGTATGACTGCCGTGACACATAGAATTGTACCTACTAGAAATAAAATGATTGCAGCCATGAACGAGCCCAAAAAGACGGCTTGCTTGTTCAGATATGCATCAAGAAATTGATAGCCAAGTATTGAACCTGATATCACAAGTGCAATTCCTGGAAATCCATAAAATGGAATCGGGTGTTTGACTGAAACAAATTTCAGAGTATTCATCAGTACTGCAATTCCATGCGGCACCGGATGCTCTGTTGAAGTGTTTCCATTGTATGATACTGTAATTGGAACTTCTGCAACTGAGAGTCCCTTGTTAGATATCTTGAGTAAAATTTCTGTAGACACTGACATGCCAGTCTCTGTTGGATGGATTGATTCTATTGCTCTTTTTGAATATGATCTAAAACCAGACTGGGCATCACTTACCTTAAAGTCTGCACCAAAGTTTGCAGCAGACGTTATTATTTTTATTCCACGTTTTCGGTATCCAGGAGTATCAGATTTTGAATCTAAAAATCGAGAACCAATTACAACGTCTACATTATTTTCTTGCAATGTATTTACTAGAAGAGAAATTTGTGCTGGGTCGTGCTGTCCATCTCCATCAATTATTGTAAGGATATCAGCGTTTTCCTGTCTTGCCCTGTCAAAGAGTGTAATCACTGCAGCTCCATATCCTTGGTTTTTCTGGTGTGAAATTACTGTGGCGCCACTTTGTTTTGCCATTCTAGCTGTATTGTCACTTGATCCGTCATCGACAACTATGACTTTATCAGAATATTGTAATGATTTTTTTACTACATCCCCTATGGTACTTTCTTCATTGTATGCAGGAATTCCGACAAGTTTCATGATTTGTATAAATTCTTTATCCAGTCTTCTAATGTAGTTTGCGGTTGCCATGAAAGTAATTTTTTTGCAAGGGATACATCTGCTTGGCTTGCAAGTACATTGCCTTCCTTTTGTTCTCTGAGTATTGGTTGCAAGTTAGAGCCAGAATATTTTATGAATAAATTTGCCAGATTTAGAATTGACATGGTACTGCCAGAGCCAATATTGATGAAACCTGAACCGGTGTTTTTTTCCATTGCAGATACAGTTGCCTGGACTATATCTTGTACATGGACAAAGTCTCGCAACTGTTCTCCGTTTCTGTCAATTGTCAAAGGTGTATGATTCTGTATACTCTGGTAAAACTGGGAAATTACTCCTGTACCTGAGGACACCATGGTATTGCCATAGACGTTATAGTAGCGTAGACCCACAATGTCGCAGTGTTTTGAGTATTCTTTTGCCAAGTATTCTGCTTTTAGCTTGGTAATACCATATGGGTTTACTGGGTCTAGCGGTTCAGATTCTGGCGTTGGGATATTTTTTGTATTGCCATATACGCTTGAACTGCTTGCAAATACGGTCTTGATGTGAAACTTTTTTGCTAAACGAAATATGTTCTCAGTTCCTAGTACGTTTACATTTTCATACTCTATTGGTTTTACAAATGATTCTGGGACTGATACCAGTGCAGCATGATGAAATATTCCGTCGCTGTTTTTTATCACATCTTCGATGGTTCCATCAAGTATGTCTAATTTGTAAAATGAGATCTTGTCTTTGATGTCAGATATGTTGGATAGGTTTCCTGTAGATAGGTTGTCGATGATTCCAACAGAGTGGCCCTGTCCTACAAGGTATCGTGCCAAGTGGCTTCCGATGAATCCTGCACCGCCTGTTATGATGTAATTCACTGTCTTGTTTGATTTTTTTGGTATCATTAAAGTCTGATGCCGTGTCTATCGGATTACGTTATCATCGAGCAGAAACTGGATTGTATTTACATAACTATAATCTGAGATTGTCCCTTGGGTCCACAAGATTGTCACTTGTTTGACCCATGATGGAATGTGATCAAATGTATCAGTCGGTGTTATGGAACCATCCACCTTGACTAATCCGCTTGAGATGAAATACTGGATGTCTTTGCTAAATCCTGTATTGTCTATTGTTCCATCATGCCATTTTTGTGCAGTGTCTTTTACCCAGAAAGGAATCTCTGTCGTGTTGGATTGCGCCAGCTGTTGCTTTAGCTTGTTGGCAAGATCTATTCTTTGTTGGATTTGGTCTTGGATTGGAGTCTGGGTGTCAGATGGTGTGACAATTGTACTGTTGATAGTTTGTGTAGTTTGAGAGGACTGTTGTGGAGAGGAGGTTTGTGGATTTGGTGGTACATAGGCTGGAGGTGAAGATGGCGGTACAACAGGAGGAGATGTTGCTGCCTTGAAAGCAATATTTGCCGTAGCTGTTGCAAGTATTGGTGTTGAAACGTATAGTATCTTGATTTGATACAAGCCATCATTTGACCAAGATTGGCCTTCTGTTTTTATGGTATCATGAAACGAGCCATCAGATGCAACATTGATAGTTCCTATTTGCATCAGTACGTTAAACGGGTTGTAGATTTGCAAGACTGCACTGTTTGATGCGCCAAGTGAAGATATCGTTCCAGAGATTGATATCGTATCACCTGTAACATAGGACTGTTTGTCTGTCAATATGGTAATTTGAGTTGGACTTTGAGCAAATGCGGTACTTGGTATTGCGATGAATACAAGTGCAAGCAGGACTGGGGTTCTCAAGTGCTTTCGTTATGAATTTTGGATGTATTTATCGTGATAGTATCTTTGATACGTTTTTCTTTTTTGATGCCATGATGGGTTAGTATTTGTTGCAGACTTGTTGTTTTCAAATCTGAACAGGTAACAATATTCCAGTAATCACCAATTTAGTAAATCCCACAAAGAATTTTGAGGTTTTATCTTTTCATATCAGATGAATTTATAAGATATGTAATACATGTAATACATATGAAGAAAAACATGATTACTGTAAGAGATGTAGATGAGGAAGTACTCAGAAAATTCAAAGTCATGATTACATCAGACAGGATGAAAATGGGACAGGCATTAACACATGCAATGAAGGAATGGATGAGGCAGAAAGAACGATCGGAGAAAATTGATTCGACACAACTTCTTAGAGCTAAACCCTTTGACTGGGGAAAGGGAACCGAGAAAACTAGTCAGGAAATAGACGACATACTATATCTAAGAAAATGATAATTCTTGATACAAGTTTTATTATTTCTTATTTTAATGTAAGAGACCAAAATCATCCTAAAGCAATGAAATTGATGAAACAAATGCACGAGTCGTTTTGTCTTACAGACTATATTTTTGGAGAAGTTGCAACAGTAAGCTCGATTCGTCTCAAAAGTATTGAAAAGGCATCAGAGATAGGAGAGATATTAAAGTCACTTAAAATAATTGACATAGAAAAATCGAGTTTTGATAAAGCATGGGATATTTTCTGTAAACAAAAGGATACTATCCTTAGTTTTACAGATTGTACAACGATATCGACCATGCAAGAAAATTATATTGAAAAGATTGCTACCTTTGATGGAGATTTTAGCAAGGTCAAGGGAATAAAAGTAATTGATTCCTAGTTTTGCCATAAAATAATCCATTAGATCTTGACAAGCTGGTTATTTGTCTAATTCTTTAATTAACTCTTTGAGAGAGCTTACTTTATGATCCTTCTTGTCAGCATAAAACTCCCTGACATCTTTTCTTTCCCCAGGAGTCACATCATCTAGTTTCTTGGGCTTTGCTCGTTGCATGGTATCTTCACTATGATATCGTCTAAGAATCTTTCCAGAAATACTAATGTCCACATTCTAGCGATTCCACATTTTTTGAATTTATGTAACTTGGTATCAGAACATGTGAACTTTTTATGTACATTTGTATACATTTAGTATACATGTTAGAACAGCTTTTTACTTCAAAGGCAAGAGAGGCTTTAAAGACCTAGTGTAAAATCAATATTATTTGTAAACACGTTTTCTAAGATCAGTTTCCACTACAAAGATTATCATTTTGCCTTGCTGTAAATCTACAATTACCCGATAATTTCCTACTCGAAGCCTATAGAAGGGGGAATTTGTCAGCTTTTCTACAACTCGAAATGGATCATTGACACAATTCAATACTGAATCATAGATCCTTTGCGCATTTTTTGTATCAATTTTTTCTAATTGTTTTAGAGACTTGTCAGACCAAATGACCTGCCATGTCATTTTATTTTAATCCTAATTTCTTTTTCACTTGTTCTGACGTATGCACACGCCCTGCCTTGATATCAGCAATGCCTTCTTCGATGTTTTTTATCACTGCCTTGCTTAACACATCATCCTCTTGTGTGATTTTTAGGAGTCTGGCGATCACGGTTTCATAGGTTTCTCCAGGGTGATTCATCTGCTTTCTTAGATCATTTTTGATCTTTTTAGAAAGCTTGATCGTACTTTGTTCCATGGTATAGTGCAGTATACCACAGTATAATATAAAAAGCATTATAGAATCAGAATTTAAACAAAAACTTGGCATCTAGTGAAATTAGTACATTATTTTTCCAGCATTTCAGCTATCTTCCCAAAACTCCACTGCCCGCACTGGTCTTGCTCTATTTTTACCAAGCCTTGGTCTTTCATTTGAGATATGACATGTACTGCAAATGGCAATGCACCTGTCGCGCCAGGCGAATTGTAGTTTAGTATATGAAGTGATTTTTGATTTGATACAATTACAGCGTCTGGGACAAACTTGCCGTGGTTATCAATCACTGATGCGCGAATTCCTGCAGTTCCGCGTTTTTTGAATTTTTTTGGGTCAACCTTTGGAAGAAATTCTTTTACTCGGTTTATCATGACTGTCTTTGATATTGATGATAACAATTCTCCAGAAGCAAGTGGGATAAACTGGGAATCAAGGAGCATTTTTGCAGCACCAGAAGAGAGCATTTCTAATATTTTCGATGGCATTTTTTTCATGTTTTCAGATATACCATATCCATATGGGCTAAAGACTGGCACTGCGTTTGGTCCCACCTCACATCTTCCGTCAGAGCGGACAATCCAGTGCGGGTCTAAAAATGGGTACTCGGGATGTTTTGGTACAGAGTAGACACTAGTCTTTGTGAGGTGTTGGTATTCGGGTTCTGCCTGCCAGTATTCCCCACGGAAATGAATGTCGGTAAGGTCTTGTCTTAGATTCATGACATGTGCAATGTCAATTGCCATGCCGCCTGCTGCGTTGATTAGAAGATCGGTTTGAATGATACCATGACTTGTTTTTATTTCAAGGAAATCTTTCTTGTCAGAGATATCTTCTGCTCTAGTATCTAGTAGAAACGTTGTACCGTTTTGTTTTGCATCCTCCATGATATTTTTGGTAAGTATTCCATAGTCCACTGATGCATCCCTTTTGCAAAAAATTGCCTTTTGACATACCACCTCTGGTTCTTGTTTTTTTACATCTTGTCCGTCAAGCAAAGTGATATCATCTTTTTGTAATCCGTTTTTTTCACCCCAGGACATGTACTTTTCAAGCCGCTTGATTCCTGGCTCATCAAGTGCTACTTCGAGTACGCCATCTTTTTTGAATGGCAGGTTTTTTTGCTTGGAATACTGCTCCCACATTTCAAAGCCTAGTTTTGCTGATTTTGCAAATATCTTCTTTTTTTCTGGGTCGTACAAAAACGGTGCATGAACTTTGCCGGTATTTCTTGAACTAGTGTGAAATCCTACTTGTGGTGCCTGGTCTAGTACTAGAATGCTTTTTTTTGTTATTTGGGACAGAAAATATGCAAGAGACACTCCAAGAATTCCTGCACCAATTATAGTGACATCAGACTTCAATTTGCTTGGTCTCAGAGGCATGCAAGAATTAGATGTTTTGTTGACTGGGATTAGGTTTGACAGAGATAGAAAACGGTTCTGACATGATATCATTGTATTTCATCAGAATTTGTAAATGACATGAATTTTTCAAATAGGAAAAATTTGGCCTGTTTAGGATTATTTTGGAATGCAGAAAAGAAAATAATGCTCTTTTTTAATTTGTGCATCTTCTTCATAATGTGGATGACTCACGTGATGAATTTGATAAAGAGGACTCAGAATATTCTTGATTTCTAGTCCCAGTGCAGACGAATGTATCTCGATGAAAATACTGGGCTTGTGTTTGCGGATGGTCTCTAACGCACCATGTATAACATCAAGCTCAAATCCTTCAACATCGATTTTTATAAAATCAGGTTTTGGTAAATCCATACTGTCTATTTTTTTGCAATCCACTGTAACTTTATCAAGTAATTTGCCCCATCCATCATCTATTGTTCCCCCATCTGCCACCAATTGACCTGATTTCCAAGGAATTTCCCTTTTTATCATGACTAGTTTTCCATCATGGTCGCTTAATGCAATGTTAACAACATGAATTTTTTTGTTTTTAGATACATTCTTTTTTAATTTTTTGCATATCAAAGAAGGCTCAAAGGCATAGACATTCTCAAAATTGCTGCTCAAAATAAGAGAAGTATAACCCATGTTGGCACCAATATCATAGCATGTTTTTCCCTCAAACATCATGAGCATCATGTTGATTGGTTCGGGGTCTAGATTGTAGACTAGAGGTTGCAACAAGAGACATGCTAGATTATAGAGAACATAATGATACCACCAAAAATAAAATGCGGTTCTTACACTTCCAGTGGATCGGTATCGAAAATAAAAAGCAAGTGGAGAGAGAAGCAGTGATGATATCCTTGTTTTACGTCTTGCCGATATATGATAAAACATTTTATCATAATCAAACTGGTCCATTATTGACTTGCCATCCCACCTTGTCATGTTGTAGTGTATTCCACCAGTTTGGGTAACTAGACACTTGAAGCCTGAAATCTCTACTATCTGTTTTAGAAACTTGTCTTCGTATACATGAAGTGACTTTGGTATCTTTACCCACTCTGGTATAGCATCAAGTCGGATCAATGTATCATGTGTTCCTCCGCGCTGTTCAAATTCATGTTTTAGGTATCCGGGATAGTCAAATCTTGAAACTTTTCTAGGAGGATATGTTTTTTGATACCATGTATCATATTTTTTATCCAGCTTGCGCTTGACTAGTGCGCGTATGCTAGGCCTTGGCAAGTTTACAGAATGGAGATAGTTAATCCAGTTTTTTCTGGAATCCTCATGGTCCCAATTCATTCCCCAAATCATGCCAACCTTTGGATCTGCCATGTATTGCGATACGTCATCCCACCACCCCTCATTTAGTACAAAATCATCATCGACAAAACACAACCAGTCAAAACCTCTTTTGCGTGCATCATCGATGCACATCTGGCGACCTTCTGCTCTTGTAGTACCATCTCGTATAATGAAAAATGGAAAATCTCCCATCTCGCGTTTTATGGCATTTTGACAGTCAGTGAATTTTGGGTGTTCCCTGTTTGTAATAACATAGACCCCTACTTTATTTTCTGCAAGCATTGAACCTAGTCAGTATGCGCCAAGTATTTAGAAGTTCCAAGGTGTCTTGTCAAGACTCGATTTATCTTCCAGATTTTATGTCTAGTTTTGCAGGTAACCAAGTTCTCTTAGTTTTGATATAATCATATCAAGGCATTCTTCCTTGGAGTGTTTTTCTGTATCCAAGACTAGCTCTGGGTTTTGTGGCTCTTCGTATGGTGATTGCAGTCCTGTGAGGTTTTGTATCTCACCTGCTTTTGCCTTTTGGTACAGTCCTTTTGGGTCTCTTTTTGTGCATGTCTCAAGTGATGCCTTTACGTATATTTCGACAAAGTTTGGGATCTCTTTTCTTGCGTTTTTCCTTGTTTCTTGATATGGTGAGATCAGTGGAACAATTGTGGTGATATTGTTTTTTGATAACAGTTTTGCAAGAATGATTACTCGTCTATTGTGCTCCTTTCTGTCTTCTGGTGAAAATCCAAGGTCTGAGCTTAGTGTTTTTCTTATTTCGTCACCGTCTAGAATGTCAACTGACAGGTTTTTGTTTTTCAGACATTACCTCGCTGGTATACATATAGATATTAATTAAAACAGAAAACTAAATGTGTTATTGTGATTGTTTTGGAATGTGGAAACATATAGATCAGTCTAGATTATTTATTGTCATAGGATTAGGTAGAAGCGGTACTTCTCTTTTTCAAGAAATTATGAACACTTTTGTGGACTTTAACAATCTTGGGGAATCAAGAATTAATGATCAGAATGGAATGAGTTGTTATTCATATGTTCTAAAAAATAATGATTTTTCTTATCTAGAGGATTATATTTTATCAACATGGACAGCAAAATATTATGTAGAAAAGACGCCAGATTCAGTACTTTGCCTACCACAAATAGCAAAGCACTATCCAGACGCAAATTATTTCTTTCTAGAAAGAAATCCACATTCTACCATTCTAAGCCGTATGAATATGCATACTCCTGGTACAAAGGATGAAAAAAAGAGAAAATATGATCTTGAGGCAGGATTTATTCATCCTGATGAGATACTGCTAAGCTATGAGCAATACATGGCAAAACAAGTATTGAAAAGGGTGAAAATCCAAGTCAAATACAAATCTCTATTAAAAAATCAAATGACCATTAGATATGAGACGTTGATTAAAGAACCTGAATTAATAATAAATATGATAGCAACAAAATTCAATCTAGTCTCCAATATTGAAAAGGTAAAACAGGTTCTATCAAGACCATCATATTCTAGCAAGGATGACAAATATGAAATAACAAAATTAACTGATCAAGAAGCAATTAAAATGGTCGAGTTGGCTTGTAATTTATGGCATTATGAATTAGTTGACAAGTAAAAATGTAATATTTCATTTTATAATTTATTCCAGCTGCCAGTATATTCAAAGAAAATTCTAGCAATTTGTTCTGGATTATCCTCCAGTCTTTTTTTGAATAATATCAATTCGTCATTATTTAAAATATCAATCTTATCAGCGTTTTTTTCAATAAGATGCCATCCCATAATGAAACCATCATGTAAAAATTTACGGTACTGAGTATTTGTAAGATTATTAATAAATCGGTCGAATACTTTCCTGGTTTCGTATATTATATTCAGTACCCCAACATTTCGTCCTTTCCAATCAAAAGGCCCATATTCACAATCCACAGAATGTATTATCCGAGTATCCTGAGAATAGACAAAGTTTTCTATATTTCTATCTTGAATACCAAAAAGATAGTTAAATGCTGCCCATCTTCCATAAAGATTACAGAATGATTCAAAATCTTTGATTTTATCAAATTGAATATCTTTTAAATTATTTGTGTTGGCATAATTACCAAAATCAATTATCAGGAAATTTTTTTGCTCCCATCCACTAAAAAATTCATGATTTTTCTGTGAAATTTTTCTTCGCAAAAGCAAATCTGAAGATTTTATTACATTATAATACGGAAAACCAACTTTTTGCTTTAATTGAGCAGTAATCAATTCCTGTCTTATACTATTGGAAATGTCATCATCATATTTTTTAAGACATACATATCGATCAGTGTCGATTTTGCACAAGACTGAGCTACTACTATTGTGTGAATTCCAATTTGAGCGCAATAGATAAATTTTATTTTCAGTAATTGACAGTTTTTTAGATATACAGTCAGAAATTAGATCATAGAATTTTACAATATCACCATATAGAAATTCTTCATTGCAAATAGGTGACCATTCCATTATTGAATTGATTTTCTATCAAGTCTTAAAATCATTTTTGCTACATTTAGAAAGGAAATACGGAGGTTTATGCGCCGACTAGGCAAGAATTCTTGATTTTTGGCGATAAGCTCTGAGACCTGTTTTATGAGATCAGATTTTTCAAGGCTTAATTTTTGTAGTTCTTTTGATGCTTGGTTTACAAGATCAGATTTTTCAAGGCTTAATTTTTGTAGTTCTTTTGATGCTTGCTCTATTATTTTTTGAGAATCCACATTCAAATTTTTGTAATAATTAATTGATTCTTCAAGAATATCGATCTTTTTTTGCAGGTCGATGTTTTGTTTATACAACATATTTTTATCAGTGAGATCTGGAATTTTTTTTAATAGATTTGTATTTTTAGATCCCGACTTGATTTTATCAGACAGTATCATACACAGATTAGTAGCAAAGCTACTATTTTATTTTTTATATAAATTTTACATATTAAGAGAATCATTTGATCTTTTTCCAATACTGGATTATCTTCTTGTTCTATGAATTGGATGTATCTCAGATCTATTTTTCACTCAACTACACAGTACAGGTTCTTTATTTAGAAACTCTTTCGTTAACTACGTAGATTTCTTGATTTATTTCAGATATCCTAGTTCCTCAAGTTTTTTGATGATTATTTGGAGACATTCTTGCGGTGTGGATTTTTCCGTATCTAGTGTTAATTCTGGGTTTTGTGGCTCTTCGTATGGTGATTGCAGTCCTGTGAGGTTTTGTATCTCACCTGCTTTTGCCTTTTGGTATAGTCCTTTTGGGTCTCTTTTTGCGCATGTCTCAAGTGATGCTTTTACGTATATTTCGACAAAGTTTGGGATCTCTTTTCTTGCGTTTTTCCTTGTTTCTTGATATGGTGATATCAGTGGAACAATTGTGGTGATATTGTTTTTTGATAACAGTTTTGCAAGAATGATTACTCGTCTATTGTGCTCCTTTCTGTCTTGTGGTGAGAATCCAAGGTCTGAGCTTAGTGTTTTTCTTATTTCGTCACCGTCTAGAATGTCAACTGGTAGGTTTTTGCTTTTGTAATAGTCTTGTAAAAGTAGTGAGAGAGTGGTCTTGCCAGATGCGGGAATGCCTGTAAGCCAGATAACTGGGGATGTCATGTTTTTTATGATAACATGTGACTAATTACTATTAAGATACAAGTTTAGAGTCTGATTTGGGACCTTTCGCCTAGAAGGAACTTGTGTTTTTTTGGTTCATGATGATCTTGTACTTCGGCGCCATGTGCAATGATTGAATCAACCAAGTGTATCTTGGCATCAATTTTACAGTCTGCCATGATTATAGAATTTTCAATGTTACAATTTTTCAGGGAACAGTTGTTTCCAATGCTGATGTGTGGACCTAGCCTCACTGCAGGTCCAATGGAACAGTTCTCTCCAATTATAGCTGGTCCTGTAACAAAGGAATCTCGTGATATGCTGCTGTTTTTTCCTATTATGATATTTCCACGTATCTCAGAACCATTGGTTACTATGGATTGGTTTTCAGTTCCAATTGCGTCTAAAATAAGCTGGTTTGCATGTAGTATATCTTCAGGTGTTCCAGTATCTTTCCACCAGCCTGTTACTGTATCATATTCAATTGTATCTCCGTTGTTAAGCAACATATCTAGTGCATCACTTATTTCAAGTTCATCTCGCCAAGACGGTTTTAGCTTGTCAATAATATCAAAAATTTTTGGAGTAAGAAAATAGACTCCAATTACTGCCAAGTTTGATGATGGGTTTTTTGGCTTTTCAACTATTTTTTTTATCTTGTTTCCGTCAAGTTCGGCTACACCAAATCTTGATGGGTCGTCGACTTGACATAGTAAAATCATTGCATCTGCATTTGAGGATTGGAATTTTTTTGTATAATCCACTAAACCTTTTCTAAGAATGTTGTCTCCAAGATATACAACAAACCTGTCATTGTTTATGAAATCCTTACAGAGTTTGATTGCGTGTGATATTCCCTTTGGTTGGTCTTGTGGGATATACGTAATCTTGACTCCAAACTTGGAACCGTCTCCATAGAACTCTTTTACTTTTTCAGGATAAACATCGCCAATTATGATACCAATGTCTACAATTCCTGCCTCTTTGAAATCTTCTAGTGCATATTGAGACATTGGTTTGTTTGCAATCGGGAGTAGCTGTTTTGGACCAGTATGTGTCAACGGTCTAAGTCTTGTTCCATGTCCGCCGTGAAGTATGATTCCTTTCATTTCAGATCCTTGTTACCAGATATAGTATATTTCAATTTGGTTTTGATTTTATCTCACCAATGAAACGGTCTAGTCCCTCCTCTATTGTTAGAGGTTTTTCATTTAGAATTTGTGTTGCTTTTGAAACATCCAAGGATGAATCTAGTGGTCTTTTTGCTGTCCAGTGTATCATGTCTTTGATGTTAGTTTGCTTTAGGAGATTTGTATCAAGGCCTAGTTTCTCAGCTACTAGTTTTGCTAGATCGTATCTCGATATCTTTGTTGCACCTGCAAGATGAATTACCCCAAGTATCTGTCTTGTTGATATCTCAATTAACATTTGACTGAGGTTTGGAACGTAAGTAGGTGAGGTATATTGATCTATTATCGCACTAACCTCTTTTTTTGCTTGTAGATTATCAATTACAAAAGTTGGGAAACTCTGTCTGGTATCATGCATTCCAAATGGGGTGCTTGTTCTTGCAATACACCAGCTTGATGCCATGTCTTGTACTGCTATTTCTCCGTGGTATTTTGAATATCCGTAATAATCAACGGGATTTGGGGTATCAGATTCTTTTTTCATTCCGTTGTTTCCATCGAATACATAGTCTGTTGACACATAGACAAAAAAGGAACCATTTTTGGCAGCTTGCTTTGATAATATTTCTGTGGATTTTGCGTTGATTTGTAGTGCAAGTTCCTTTTCTTTTTCACAGAGATCAACGTTTGTCATTGCAGCCAAATGTAGAATTACATCTGGTCTGATAGATGCAACTGTCTCAATTATTTTGGAGTGATTTGCAAGATCAAGATGAACCGGAGTTCCGTGGTATGATTTTGAATTATTATAACAAGAATATACTAAATGTCCTGATTTTACTAGATCTTTTACTAGTTGACTTCCAACCAATCCTGTTGAACCAGTTACAAGAAACTTCATCTTTTACCAGTTTACGGTCCACGGTTGTGGGTGTAATGTCTTTTCATTTGCTAGTGGCTCCCACCATCCAAGATTGTTCTGATACCAAGTGACAGTTTCTTTTAATGCCTGATCAAACTCGTATTTTGGTTTCCAGCCAGTTGTTTTTTGTATCTTGGACGAATCTATTGAATATCTCTTGTCATGTCCTGGTCTGTCACCCACGTTTTCAATCAGGTCTAGTGGCTTGTTCATTAGGTGTAATATTTTTTCCACTATGATTTTGTTTGTGATTTCATTCCATGCCGTGATATTGTAGGTTTCGCCTGACTTGCCTTTTTCGATTAGTGAGTCAATTGCTTGTACATGATCTAATACGTATATCCAGCTTCGAATCTGATACCCCCCGTCATAAAGTGGGACTTTGAGATTTCTTGATGCTCGAATTATAGTTTTTGGGATTAATTTTTCTGGAAATTGACATGGTCCAAAATTGTTTGTACATCTTGTCGTGATACATTTTATTCCATAGGTTCTGTGATATGCATTCACTAGAAGATCTGCAGACGCCTTGGTTGCAGAATATGGGTTGCTTGGATTTAGGATATCATCCTCTGTGAAAGATTTCTTGTCTTCTGCATCGCCATAGATTTCGTCAGTGGACACATGAATGAATATTTTGTCTAGCTTTCTTGCTGCCTCCAATATGGAATATGTCCCAAGTACGTTTGTCTCTATGAATGGTTTTGGGTTAGAAATGCTCCTATCAACATGAGTTTCTGCTGCAAAGTTTACTATGATATCAGAATCTTTTGCTAGTTTTAATACTGTCTCTGAATTTTTTATATCATCTTTTACAAAATGATAATTTGGGTTATTTTTTATCTCGTTTAGATTTTCAATGTTAGAACCAATTGTTAAACTGTCAAGATTTGTTACGGTATCCTGAGGTTTGTTTTTTATGTGATTTTTTACAAACATACTTCCGATAAAACCTGCCCCACCGCAGACTAGAATATTCATGCACAATACCGTTTGAAATAATTATTTAACTCTAATGTAATTTTTGATATGCTAGCATGTGAAATTGTTGTCTATGTTTTTTAAAGTAGATAGTTGTAGATCTTTTTGTATAACAATGGGTTTGTCTGTTGGCCATTTGATGGATAAATCAGGATCATTCCAGATTATTCCCCTCTCATGTTCTGGGGAATATTCAGAGTTCACCTTGTAAAGTACGTCTGCTGTATCACTTGTAACACAGAATCCATGGGCAAAACCTTCTGGCACATACAATATTTTGTGGTTTTGACTGGATAATGTCTCTCCGATCCATTTTCCATATGTTTTGGAGTCTTTTCGTATGTCAACTGCAACATCAAATATTTCTCCGCTTGTTGCCATGACTAGCTTGGCTTGAGCTTTTGGGTTTTTTTGGTAATGCAATCCTCTCAGGACTCCTTTTATAGAATGTGAGAAATTGTCTTGGGCAAACTTTGTTTTGATTCCATTTGCGGAAAATACAGATTCTTTGAAGCTTTCCATGAAAAAGCCTCGCTCGTCTAGAAATGCTTGTGTTTCTACAAGTATAACATCCGGAATGGATAGTCTTGTGAATGTAAACGGCATAATGAAACCTATGAGAACTGGTACTAATACATTTCAATAATAATTCATACTGTTAAATTAAATGATAATAATCGAGAAATATGTATACAGTATATTGAAGTTTATCAGTAAATTTTATAATTTCTTTTGGTCTAACTCTAAAAGACATAGTATGATGACTAATTTCTAGTAAAGATATTTTTTATAATTTTCTTGTGATTGCTCTATTGATACTAAATAATACTACAGACATTAAAAGTAACATAAGACCTGTTACAAGAAAAGTTACTGTCAAAAATGTAGAGGGTATTGAGAAGTATCTAGTTTGATTGAATATTGTAATTACTACCACAGAGTATGCTATGCCTATAATTAATAAAATGAAACCAGGTATTCCCAGATATTTCAGAGGGTGTCGAATTGCAATCAATTCAATCAAAGAAGAAATCACATCTCCTGAATGAGAAATTGGATTTTTAGTTGACGTTTTACCGCCTGTATCATATATTACAGTAATCTTTTCTTCTGTTATTTTCAAACCTTTTTTGGATGCATCTATTAGAATTTCAGAATCAGCTCCAAAACCTTTAGTTGTAAATCGGATAGACCGAATTGCTTTCTTGGAATATGAACGAAAACCACTTTGAGTATCCCGAAATGGTAAATCAGAGGCAAGGTTAGTCATTTTATCTAGAAATTTATTTCCCATCTTTCTATAAGAAGGCATTTCTGTAGCATCATCAAATCTATATCCTATCACAATATCCACTTTATTGTCAATTACAGGATTCAAAAGTTTTGGAATTTCCTCTGGTAAAAATTGACCATCACCATCCATCGTAATCATTACATCAACATCTAGTTTTCGTGCATAATCAAAAAGTGAATCTAAAGCTTTTCCTTTTCCTTCATTTTTATCATGTTTAATTACAAAAGCACCAGCTGATTCTGCTTCACGAGAAGTTTGATCAGAAGATCCATCATCACAAACTATTACCTTATCTACATACTGCATAGATCTTTTAACAATATTTCCTATGATTCTTTCTTCATTATAAGCAGGAATACAGACTATGAGCATATGCAAAGAAATTACTTAGAGACACTAAAAACGTTATGTGCAATATCTAAAGAAAATATATCAATTACATAGTTCATAAAGGAGAAAACATGTTTTAAGATAATTATCAATGATCAAAAATATAATGTCAGTTGATCTGGAAGACTATTTTTGTGATTTACCATTTTCTGAATGGGAAAAATATGATAGTAGAGTAGAACAAACAACAAATTTGTTATTAGATATTTTTAAAAAATACAATGTAAAAGCGACGTTTTTTACCCTAGGATATATTGCAGACAAATTTCCTAATTTAATAAAACATATTCATGATATGGGACATGAAATTGGCTCGCATAGCTATTCACATATGGACTTGAGGAAGGTTACAAAAGATGAATTCGAAAAAGACTTTTTAAAATCAATCCGATCTATTGAAAACATAACAGGTGAGAAGGTTTTAGGCTTTAGAGCGCCATTTTTTTCCATAGATAAGAATAATTTTTGGGTCCTTGACATTCTTCGTCAATATTTACAATATGATTCGAGTGTTTTTCCTGTAAAAACTCCCTTGTATGGTTTGCCTGATGCTCCAAGAGAAATGTATCATCCAGCGATCAATGATATTACAAAGAAAGATAATATGCAAGAATTTTTTGAAATTCCACCTTTGACGTATGAAATTTTCCCGTCAATTACCATCCCAACTGCAGGCGGATTTCATTTTAGATTTTTGCCATATTTCATTACTAGGAAGGCAATAACATTATGCAATAGAGGTAACAAACCTGCCATGTTCTATATTCATCCTAAAGACTTGGATTATGACATGCCCCAAATTTCCCAATACAAATGGCATTATTACTATGGTAAAAAAAATATTGTACAAAAGTTTGAAAAATTACTTGGAGAGTTCAAGTTTACTACTGCTAGAGAAGTACTGGGGTTGTAATACATCATAAATGAAACAGTCTAAAAAATTAGTTCTATTCATAATACCGATTGTAGTTTACATTGTTTTTATTGCATATTCTGATGGAATGAAAATTATCTACAATATTGTTCAACTAAAAATTGACCTATTCTTTGTGTTTGTGGGATTTTGGAGTCTTGCTGTAGTATTCCGAATAATTAGGTGGCATGTTTTTATGAGAAGTATTACAAAGGATATTCCTTTAATCAGAAATGTAATTTATTACCTATCAGGATATTCAATGCTACTTTCACCTGGAAGAATAGGCGAGGTAATAAAATCACCTTTTATCAAAAGAGATTATGGAATATCTGTTTCAAAAACAGCCTCAGTTATCTTTGTTGAAAGATTTTATGATATTTTAGCGTCAATTACAATAATCGGCATAGCTATATCTTTTACTACGTTGCCAAAAAATATTCTTGTCATTCCCATAAGCATGATAATCATAATGATCATAATCATGTTAAACAAGAAATTATTCACAAAGATAACAACCAGACTGTCTGGAATAAAAATAATAAAAAATCTCATACCAAACGCTGATGAGTCTTTTGAAGTTATTTTTGGTTTGATAAAATTAAGGTTTTTTTTAAGAGGCACCGGATTAACATTATGTGCAGTATTTTGTGAGTCTATTTCTGTATACTATCTTCTAGAATCATTGGGAAATAAATTTGATTTTGCAACTTTAACTGCAATATTTCATATATCAAATTTTCTGGCTGCTGCTTCAATGATACCTGGTGGAATCGGCATTTTAGAAGGTGGCTTTTCTGGTATGCTTATATTATATAAAATTCCTACAGATATTTCATTTAGTGCATCCATATTACTTAGAATAGTCGCTACAGGTTTTTTTACAATTATTGGATTAGTCAATTTGAGAATAATATCAAAAACTACGTTATAACCCAATCACATATCAATTGATTTAAAATTCATTAATAACCTAAATTTTATTAGAAATAATAGAATGAGAGTTGTAAACAGAGATAGCAAAATCATAGAGGAATTAAGAAAATCAGGACTATCAAATGAAATGAAAAGTTTAGAATTCTGCAAGTTTCTTATCATTGAAGAAGAAAATGAAAGAATTGTAGGGGCAACTGGTATAGGCGGTTTTTTTAATGTGCATTCATTACAAGTGGCCAAAGAATATCATGGTAAGGGAATGGGTAAGAAACTTTTTGGAAAATTAGTTAGCGAAGCAAAACATAGAAAGTATTCATTCATTTTAGATTCCATAAATCCAGAGAATACTCCAGTTGTAAAATTGGTCAGATATTATGGATTCAGACCCATATGTAGAATAAATTATGCGAAGGGCATGGTGAGAGAAGTCGGGATATTAGTTTTTACAACAAAGGGAAAAATAATTGCAAAAATATTAAGTATTTTTAATACACTAATAGGGACTATACTACTAGCATTTATTTTAAAGATTACCAAACCACTCTTTGTTACTGCTTTCACATTATTACCTGAAGAGTTTCCCAATCCTAGCATACTACACATAATAAAAAATTTTAAAAAAATTACAGTACAACAAACAACATTTAAAAATCAAACAAACGATTAACGGAATAAATATTTGTTTAGTAAATAATATTCAGCCTAACAATTTAATTTAAACAACATATTTTTTAATCATATTATAAATTTTTAATTTCAGTTAAATCCAGGATTCCTTAAGTTTATAGATTAATTACATTTATTGCACTAATGTGTCAGATACAAATAAAAAGATTACCGATTATTCAGGACATGAAAATTTAGAACTCATGGCACAAACTCATAAGTTTAATGATTGGATGTACAATGAAACATCAATAAGTTTGAAGGGGGATATACTTGAAGTTGGAAGTGGCCTCGGTACATTTTCTAAAAAGATAATTCATGATTTTCCTTTATCTCACATCACATTAACAGATGTTTCTCCAAATTATGTTAATGAATTAAAAAAAATATTTCATAATGAGAGAATTTCAGTTCATAAACTAGATCTGAACTCTGAAACTGATTATAATGAAATAGGTTATGAGAGATTTGATTCAGTGATAGCTATCAACGTACTTGAGCATGTAAAAAATGATGAATTTGCATTACAACAATTATATAAAATGCTTAAGAAAGGAGGTACACTTAGTTTGTTAGTACCTTGCCATAAATTTTTGTTCAACGTCATTGATGAAAGTGTAGGCCATTTTAGAAGATATACTAAACAAGAATTAACATATAAAATCAAAAAAACAGGATTCTCAATTGACAAAATGCATTATTTCAACATACTTGGTATGATAGGATGGTATATCAATGGAAATTTAGCCAAAAATCCAAAAGTTAATCCCAAAGCTTCTATAATTTTAGACGCCACGGTTCCATTATCAAAGGTTGTTGAAAAATTATCAGGAAAGAGCATTGGATTGTCTATGATATGTCATCTTAGAAAATAATAAAATGTAGATTACCTTTAAGTAATACTAACATAACCCCGAATCAATTGATACTAAAAAAAGAAAATTTTACCAAATTTAAAATTAGTTTTTTCATATTATCTTTTTTTCTTTTACTTAATTTTTCAACAACTGGAGGACATCCATATTCAATAGATGATGTTTCATATTTTTTACACACAGAAAATTTGGCACTTAATCATTCAATGAAAATAGATCCAAATTCTCCCAGTGTTCAAACACTTGGAGTCAAACAAGCTATAATACAGTTGCATCAAAGACAATATGAATTTCAGGGCTTACAGTGGTCAGACGAAATTTCATCAAAACCATTTTACGATCCTTCGTCACTTCTCCTACCATTACTTACAGTTCCTCTTTATTACCTAGCTATTGCAACCCACTCCAATCCAGCAAATGTTATAGGTTTCTTTACAAATTCAATTATACTTTCGCTGACTTCATTAATGATTTATCTGACATCTTTTGAATTCTTTAAATCACAAAAAATTTCTTTTGTTATTTCTTTGGTGTTTGCCACTACAACATTTGTATGGTCATACAATACTGGTATGATGTTACGACCATTAGCTAGTTTATTGACTATTCTAGGATTTTATTTGTTAGTAACATCAAGAGATAGCCCATACAAGCCCGTATTTGGAGGATTTTTCATTGGCTTGAGCATGATGGCAGAAGTAGCATCTCTTATAATTTTACCAGGCCTAGTAATATTTGGAACCATATTTCTTAGGAAAAATAAAAAACAAATGTTATTGTTTTTGCTTGGATTTTTAATAATAATCATTCTACAAGGAACCTTAAATGAGGTAAGATTTGGATCGTTTACCGATTTTGGGTTCGGACCTTTTCAAGACATTAGAACACACACTCACACAGATGGAATAGTAGGATATATTTTCAGCCTAGGATGGGGCGTTATTTTCAATTCGCCCATTTTGGTGTTATTACCCCCTTCGGTTTATTTTGCGTACAAAAAAGATAGAATGTTTGCCATTTTAGTCTCATATTTATTTTTGATAACTTGGATTTTCAATGGAACAATAGTTTCACCACTATGGAGCGGATATGGCGGATGGGGACCAAGATATTTTATTATCATTTTACCATTACTGATGTTAAGTATAGGATTTTTTATTCAAGAATATTCTAGTAAGAAATATTTCAAGATTGGATTTGTAGGATTATCAATTTTTGGATTCTTTGTCAACCTAATGGGGAAATTGATATGGTATATGTACGGATATAGCTATGGATGGGGAGTATTAAGAACCCATTTACTTCCCAATAGTTGGGAGCAATTGAATTACAACTTCCACTATGCTCCAATAACACTTCAGATTTTAGCTCTTAGTTCAAACTATGTCGCAGGACTATCTGGAATATCAGGTTGGGGATTAGCTCCATGTGAATATGATCTTTTTATTTTATGTAAATTTGGATTATATCCATTTATCATTTTGCTAGTATTATTGACGTTCACATCTTATCTTATCATTAAAAGATTGCAAATTAAAAATATAGAAACTAACATTGCTGATCAATAATTATAATATACAAACTTGTTTTTTAGCTACATATGATTAATTTACTTGAATTGCAAAACTTGTTGAATGAAAATATAAAATTCTAGGTTCTAGCATTTATGATATTTAATTTTAGAATTTGGATTAATAACACTCAAAGAGTTGTACAATAGATGATGGAAAGTCTCATTTAGACATAAAAATAGTGATATAACTAACGTTATGATATAAGTGAAATTTGTTGGAAATTTTCTAAATACGTCAACATTATTTCCATGATGACATTTAAAGAAAAGATCATGCGAAGCAAAATTTCTCATAAGTAATGACATTTCAATTAAAGTGAAAGATTTGAAGGTTATATTGAAAAATATTGATTGTGAAAAATAATTGGCTCACTACAGATTTCAAGGATTTATTTTGAAAAAATATGATTCAATAATCAAGATTCTTGGCAACTATAGATACTCGTTCTCCTTTCTGATAATCTTCAATATCTTTCCAATTCACAATTCGAGAATGTTGCCAATCATAATATGTGAAATCAAAGCCAATACCAATAAGCATTAACTCTATAGATTTCTTGCTAGGCCATCCTACAATAGATTGTTCTTTTACATTTGCATTGATTGCAGAGGCTGGATCATGTATGTTTTCTAATTTTAATTCTATAATTGGATCATCTGAACTTGAAATAGCGGAATCTATAATGATATACCGAGGTCGTAGTTTTTTAATCGATGAAAGTAGTGACATATGATTCATCACGTGATAGAAAATTCCAAAACAAAATACTACATCAATTTTTTCATCTACATTTTTAATTTCATCAAATAAATCACCAACTATAAACGAATATTTTTTATCAGATACTCCGTATTTTCGCATAGTATGATAACAACTATCCACTAATTTTTTTCGACCTTCTATTCCAATCATTTTTGAGGCGCCATTCAATAATGCCGCAAAAGACCAACGACCATCATGACTTGCCAGATCCAGAACAACCGAATTCTGGATAATTTCATGGTTACTCTCAATCAATGCCTTGTACCGGTTATTCAACCTGTTAGGCGTAGAACCAACTATGCTAGTTTTAAAAAAATCAGGGTAGGAATCAAAGAAAAAATTGTTACCCATACCCATTGTATCTCCATCCCTTAGCAAAATAAAGAGATTCTTTTTTCATGATTCATAGAGTTTGTATTGATCTTTAACATTCTCCAATAAATCATAATTTTCATTTATAACCAACGTTTTACACATGAAAGGGAAAGTAATTGTTGTTACTCTTTATCAATAAAAAGAGTCTTTACTAGTATACATAATTTTTCATTATATCTAAAGACATGTAGAAGGAAAATTAGTGTAAATTTATTTGGATGATGATATAATACAAACTGAATATTATTTGTCATGGGAAATATGGACAAAAGCAGTAAAGGGAAAAAATTGGAAAGCATATAGTAACTTCTTTATTTCACAATACGAAAAAAATCAAAAAAAGAAAAAAATTAGATCGAAACCCTACATTATGTATTTAGATCCTAGTTCTTTCTGTAATCTTAGTTGTCCGTTTTGTCCAACAGGGGCTAAGATAATAAAACGAGAACCAGGACGATTATCCCTAGAAAGATTCAATCACCTGATGAATCATTGTGGCGAATATCTATTTGAGTTATTATTATACAATTGGGGAGAACCACTACTTCATACTGATCTACCAGAAATGATAAAATGTGCAAAGAAATTCCATATAATGACAACCGTAAGTAGTAATCTTTCAATTTTCATAGACCCACAAAAAATGAACGAAATAGTTGATTCAGGCTTAGACAATCTAATTTGCTCCATAGATGGTGCATCACAAGATACATACCAAAAATACAGAGTTGATGGAAATTATGAACTTGTTATTAAAAATCTCGAGATGCTAAGTAAGATAAAAAAAGAACGAAACTCTAAAACTCCACATATAACTTGGCAATTTTTAGTATTCAAACATAATCAACATGAAATAGAAAAAGCAAAACTCATAGCCACTCAATTAGGAGTTACAATAAACTTCGTCAAGCCTTTTGTTTCTGATGTTTTGCATCCTGAGAAATGGATCTCTACAATATCTGAATATCAACAAGATGTGAAATTACGAAATCGACAAACCAAGGAAACAACCATTATTAATTCAACAACCCCCCACACTAAATTATCACCGACTGAAGACAAACCTTGTTCTTGGTTATGGTCTGCCATCGCAGTGAGTCCAATTTATTCTGTTTCACCATGTTGTGGGATTGCAGATGAAATAAATGATTTTGGGAAAATTAAAGATTCATTTTTTGATTTCTGGAACAACGATAAATATCAAAGTGCAAGAGATTATTTCAAAACTGGTAAGAATAGAACCGATGTAATATGTCATAGATGTCCAATACCAGATATCCAACAATCCATTAGAAACAATGATGTGCAAATTTTCTCATATCTATATACAAAATCTGGATCTTTCACCAAATCTTTGCTAAGATTTTTGTTACGAAGAATTGATCCTGAGTTATATCAAAAAACATTAGATTTATTCAAACAATAATCAAACAGAATTTTAAATATGTTTAAAATAATTCATAGTCAGTATATCACCAAATACATTCATACGTAGATCAAATTGTTCAACTACATCATAGTCTATACCACATAAGAAAAGATACAGTGAATTATATCACTATAAAAGACATAACAAAAAAATAGTTACTCAGAATGACTACAAATTATATCCATCTCAAGTATTTATTTTCAGTTCTCGAAGAGGAAGAGATTTGTTATAAGATTTTATTCTTCCATTTCTTCGCAAAATAGACATTTCTTTTTTTCGTTTAGATATTGTACTCCACATATTACATAAATTCCACAATATTGTTCTGAATCGTATTCTACTTCTTGAGAAATTCTTTTTTTTAATATCACGCGTAAATACAAAAAAAGATTCCATAAAGAAATAGAGTGAGAATATTAGTAGATAAAATCGATCGAAGTTTTTTAAAGCAAACCGAATTCTACTTCTTTCCATATAATAGATTTTTTTATCAGATTCAGAAATAGTAGCTGATACGGCATGCCAAACTATTGCATTTGGAGTATAGATTAGATCATAACCTGCTCTGATCATTCTTGCACACCAATCTGTTTCCTCGAAATATAGGAAATAGTCACTATCAAGCAAACCAATTTTATCAATAATACTTTTTTTAACTACCATTGCGGCACCACTTAGATAATCAACTTTTGAGATGGGCTCATTATTGTTATAGTTAAATGGCATTGCAGTAATTGGATCAATCTTGGGCCAAGTACAGAATATCTTATCTTTGCCAAACTGATCACCTAGATAATACATCTTGCCAGATGCAGCTGCAATTGTATCTGAGCTAGATAAAATTGAGATCAAGTTTGATAACCAATTTTTGTCAGCTACTGCATCAGGATTAAAGAGAGCTATTATCGAACCTTTTGAATTTTTAATGCCAATGTTATTTCCTTCTGCGAATCCTAGATTATCATCATTTTTTATAACATGTACTTTGGAAAAATTTTCTTTCACAAATTCTATGGAACCATCAGAAGAGGCATTATCTACCAGTATAATCTCAAAATTTGTATATGTCTGATTTTCAATAGAAATAATACAATCTCTCAAGTATTTTTTTGTATTCCAGCTAACAATTATGATAGATACTAGAGGACAAGTCAAATGACCATCAACACTTTCAATTTAATTTATACCTATTTGTGAAATGATACTTGTCACATTTTTGCAATAATTTTTTGTATGCACAATAAGAAATAAGTATGAATCATTCATAGGTTTGTGATATAATGAATAGTGAGACAATATTTCTAATTGAACATATTCTTGAAGACAACGAAGGTGGAAGAGTTAAAGAAATAGAAAATGGTTATGAAATAGCTGTAGACAAGCCACAATCTTGGAATGGTGTAAGACTGGCATATCCACTTAGTAAAGATGGTATCTATTTTGTAGAGATGGACATATCAACAGAAAATGACAACTCACTTTTAGAGATTATTCTTACAAATCCTCTTGGTGAAAACAGGATCACATCATTTGTAATAAATAGTAATAAGATACAAAAGATCCAGTATCCATTTACATCCTTACACCATTCAGACTTCATATCGTTAAGGATGTCCACATTTTCCGGATTTTCAACTGGGAAATTATCAATAAGGAATATCAGAGTATCCAACTTATTTCCCGTATCAAATTCTACAGATTTATTAGAAAAAACAAAAATGTTAGGACCTTGGTTTCATCAATTAGATTTAGACGGCGTAAAAACCAGAGATGTCTTCAAGACAGACAGTCCTAAGAGTAACAGATTTGATGAAAATTATAGTGAACAAGATTTTAAAGATAATCCCTTATGGATATGGTCTAAATTCAAAAATTACATACCTGACAGACTTGATGAGAAGAAAGTATTGGATATAGCGTGCAATTGTGGATTTTACAGTTTTGAATTATCAAAACGAGGAGCAAATGTGATGGGCATTGATAATTCATATCAAGACATAGTGCGTGCAAATTTTGCAAAAAATATACTCAAGATAGAAAATGTTGAATTCAGAATATGCAATGTAGATGAGATGAATAAGGAATTTGAATCACAGTTTGATATGATTTTATGTTTAGGCTTGTTATATCACCTATGGGATCCTGAATGTGTAATAAATAATGTATCAAAGATGACTAATTTTGCCATTTTTGAGACCATAGCATCCAATGATAATTCTTCGCGTTTAATTTTGGATCCAAATTATACACAGGATGGGTATTTGCCAACTATAGGATGGTTAAAAGGAGCTTTTCACAAAGCGGGCTTCTCCAAGGTAGAGTTAGTCACTTCCCCTAGTTTTGGTAGAAAAGTATTTGTTTGCAAGAAGAATTGAATAATTACTTTTCTATAACCAAATAAATTATAATAGTAAATAATGAAACATGACTAGATTTACATGAATAAAATCAATGATGATGATTATGCAAAGAAGATAGAAGCTGAGGCCAGCCATTTTTCAAAAGTAGCCGCAGAATCACAGACTAATTCAGACAAAGTACAACGTTTTTCTCCAAAAGTTCAGGCTTTTGACGAAGCTATGAATTTGTATAGAAATATTTTTTATGAAAAAATGCCTCACATGGCATTAGACAATTACATCTTGGACTATGCATTAGAGAATTCAAATATTATAAAAATCATAAGTTTAGGTTGCGGCACTGGAGATTGGGAATTAGAATTGGTAGAAAAAAATCCACAGAAAATTCATATGAATTTAGTAGAAATTAATGATGACATATTAAAATATGCAAGAGAGTATGCAAAGAAACATAATCTTTCAGTCAAAACTATTGTTCAAGATGTTAACAAACTAAATCTTGAAAAAGAACAGTATGATTTTATTGTGGTCAGAAGTTCATTACATCACTTTGTAGAGTTAGAACATATTTTTACTGAAATAAACATGGGTTTAAAATCAGATGGTAAATTTCTAGTAATGGGAGAAGTTATAGGAAGAAACGGTCAGTTATTATACGATGAAACTCGTGACATAGTCGAAAAAATCATGACTGTTTTGCCAGAGAAATTTAGATTTAATCACAACACTGGTAAGATAGACAAGAAATTTCCTCAAATAGATTATGCAAAAGATTCTTTCGAAGCCATAAGAAGCGAGGATATTTACAGGCTAATTTTAGAATATTTTGATTCTATCGAATACATTACGTTTGATGCAATTATTTCATATTTACTAGATTTCAGGTATGGTCCTAATTATGACCTCGATAATAACCTCGACAAGTCTATCATACAATTTATTGTTCAAATGGATATGTATTATCTTCAAAACAGAATCTTAAAACCAACTTCTTTATTTGGAATATTTGTAAAAAAGTGACACAAAATAATAAGTTTTGAATTATTTATGTTGTGATATTTGTAGAAAGGGCATTTCGTTTAGTTTAGAATACAAATCGGAGAACCTTTGTTCCCAGGTATTTTTAGATGCAAAATCAGTTCTCCTCTGAACTAAATTCTTATCATTTTCGTCCAACGCCAAATCAATTTTTTTTAGGAAATCTTCTCTGTCTTTTGCAATATAACATAGATTTGACATTGGTAACAATTCTGGAATATCAGTAGCAACAACTGCTTTTCCTGCAGAAAAATATTCATAGATTTTCACTGGATGTGTAGATACTATAAGAGGTGTAATTTTAAAAGGTACGAGACAAACATCAAAATCATAAAGGTATTTTGGCAATTCAGAATAAGGACGCTCCCCAAGGAAATAGACATTCTTTAATTCTTGTAATTTATGAATGTCTGAACCAAAAGTATGTCCTATTAATACAAATGTAAGTTCTGGTCTTTTCTCGGCAACAAATTCTATTATTTCATTGTCAAACCAATCTGCTATAGATCCAAAATATCCAATTATGGGTTTCTTGTAATCTTGTAATGGCCTATCATGGGGCATTTTATGAAAATGATTAAATTCTCCGGCATTAGGTAGGAAAAAAGCTTTGGTAGTTTCTTTCATAACTTTTTTTAACAAATATGATGATGTGGCAATTACAAGATCGCTTTTTTGTACAAGTATTTTTTCTTCTTTTTCCCTCTCTTTTATCACATTACCAAATCCAGTAAAATCATCCAAACAATCAAAGATTATCCCATAGTTGAATTGTTTTTTCAATTCCAACACTAGAGGAGTCCATGTTGGAAATTCAACAAAACATATACCATCTAATTTTAACTCATTGTTCAAAATTTTAAAAGATTGTATAATATCGGAAACAAACGATTCGTTAAAAACATCCTTGTATATATCAAAAAATTTAGGTGAGTTTAGTTCAATTTGAAATATGTTATCAGATATCTGTGTGATCTCATAAGATTTATTGAGTTTTCGTAAATTTACAGTGAGGTAGAAAACCCTATGCCCCTTTTTTGCAAATTCTGTCATTATATGTTGCGGTCTCTGATATCTATAATTCCAATTTATTATTGGAAAACATATTATATCTTTTTTTGTAAGTTTTATAGGCTCTAATGCTTTTTGTGTATTAATCATATGCTCTTCCTGTGTTGATTGTTTTGCAATTGATTTTACATATTTTTTTGGTCTTAGAGGAATGAATTTTCCTATAGTTTTATCATATTTATGAAGAAGTCTTAGAACAAAGCTTTGATGAATATCGATTATAATATTCTGATAATTCATAATAGCAGTTTGAAGAGATGTTATTTCAGATTCTTTTTCTGTGAGCGATAACTGGAGATGTGTTATTTCAGATTCTTTTTCTGTGAGCGATAACTGGAGATGTGTTATTTCAGATTCTTTTTCTGTGAGCGATAACTGGAGATGTGTTATTTCAGATTCTTTTTCTGTGAGCGATAACTGGAGATGTGCTTCCTTTGGATTCTTTTCCTTGAGTAACGACTGAAGAGAAGATAATTGAAATTCTTTGTCACGAATTACGTTCTGGTGTTTAAGATTAATTTTTTGCAATACATCAACATCTTTGACAATTTTGTTTATCTCTGCAGATTGTTTTTCTATTACATCCGATAATTTTGTTCCTTGTAATGAAGCTAAATTAGTAGAATAAGCAATAATTCTTTTTTTAATATACTCCCAATGATTTTCAGCGATTTTTTCATCATCGGAACTAATCTTTTGTTGAAAGGTAAAATTTGGTAGATCGTTTTTAGTAGCTATGATAACTTGCCTATAACATGGATCCATGTGATCAAATGGATATAGATTTTCATCAAAATATTGACTCAGTTGCATTATAAGCGGCCTCATATCAGGAAATTCCAAGGCACATATGATAAATCCTAAAAATTCTCTAAGCCACGGAGTGTGTCCATTTTGAAGTACTTTTGTTTTCAAACCTAGGCTTTCTAACTTTTTGATAGTTGTTGAGAGTGACGGCAACCCATATTCGAAATGTTCACTTAACCATTTGTAATCATGACCAAAACTTATCGAGTAGATTTCATTTAGCCAGGAATCAGTTTCGACGGCATTTCCAGCGTCAGAGCATGGAGTGGCAATAATTATTCCTTTTTTTGCAAGAGTCGAAATTCGTTCTAAAAAAGCCGTGCGATTTTCTAATGGAATATGTTCTAGAGTATCTACACATGTAACATAATCAAAAGATTTTCCATCAAGATAATTATCAAATGCTGTTCCTGCAATCATATTACTTGCCCTATCAGGATGAAGTGAAAGTAATGGATCGACATAAACAATTTGAAAATTTGGTAAGAATTCACCTAGGATGCATTCTTCTCCACTCCCCACATCAAGAATCATATCATCTTTAGCAGCAATTTTTTCTAAGATAGAACTACAAATTTTATATCTGCTGTATTGATCAAAAAGAATTCCTTGTTTCAATTATACATTACACACATCTTCAACTAGTGAATTTAAACCATATAAAAACTACTTATCATATTAATATGCATCATAGCAGGAACAATAGCGAAGAGAAATGAGTGTCAGAGATACGCCAAAAAGATTTTTCATAATAGGATGTCAGCGTTCCGGAACTACACTACTTCGTCTTATACTGGAATCCCACAACGATATAGCATGTCTTGATGAATCACGTTCATACGATGCCCTTGGTAATGATTCTAAAATGGAAGAACTTGTTAACAAACATTGTAATAAAACATACATCGGCTTCAAAATACCGCGATTTACAGAACAATTAGATAAACAGAATATTTTTGATTATGGCTTAGAAAATTCAATAAAAAATTTCTACAGAAATGAGCCATTGATATTTCTAACACGAGATGTTAGAGATGTAGTTTGTTCTATGAGAACACTGCAGGGCAATAAAGATTCATGGTTAAAGGAATGGGGAATTCCTATCATAAAATTTTGGCAACGAGAATCAAATGATTTTAAAAGAAAATATGGAAATTATATTACAAGGATAGAAGAATTTAAGAGCTATGAGATGGGTATGGCTGCACTATATTGGAAATTTAAAAATGATAGTTACCAGATCTATGAGGATCTTGGAATGCCATTAATTAAAATAAAATATGAGGATTTGGTTACATCGCCTGAAAACACTCTTGAGAAAATTGTCAAATTTCTTGATTTGCGATGGGATGTTTCACTTCTTTCTCACCATCTCATTGTACATTCTGAAACTGATGAGAGAGGTTTTACCATAGGCAATACGGATTCTCATATGCCTATCAGTACTTTTCATCTGCACAGGTATAAAGATGAATTATCAGATCTGGAAATAAAGGAAATAATGGAAATATCAAAGGATACAATGAAGTTGCTTAACTATATCATGTAACAATTTTATGCACTGCGTATTAAGTACAAAAAGAAGAATGCAATGGAAAATATAATACAGGATTTTGACATATAGTAAACTTTACAAAATTAATTTCAAATCCTACTATAGGAGAATAATTAGAGACTACATGAATACAAAAGTAATATCTAGGCAATATAACAAATTATCAATATTTGAATCAAGATGATTTAGAAAGTAGTGAGGCTCTTGTTGATAATAACAAATATCGTGAGGCGCTTGATCAATTAGAATTATTTCATAAAGTCAATACAGGTACAATCGATAAACAGGTACTAGCTAAATTTAATTTTCTTACAGCCATATGCCTACATAAATTAAGATCTGATTTCAAGCGAGCTTTAGGCCATTACAACCTAGCACTAGAAAACGGATTTAACGAATTTTGGGTAAAATTCAATCGAGGTATGCTCTTTCTACAATTAGGAGAGCTAGAATCTGCAATTAACGACTTGACACGTGCAGTAGAACTGGAGCCTAGTGATAAAAAAGCGAATTCTAAATTAAAGGAGATAATATCACATACCAAAAATAATTTAGAGCACAAATTCAAATTGAATTCTCCGGTAATTGTTTTATCAGTTGGAAAATCAGGTACCATGCTTTTAGCGAGTATTCTTTCAGAAATATTTGGCGCAGATCAGGTTATACCAAGCAAGATATTCAACATAGGATTAATAGATGCAAATTACATTAAAGCCATTCCTGAGTTAAAAAATATGATATATGTAGGACATCTTCTACATTCAGAGGATTTTGCAAATAGATTATCCAAATTTCCTAAGATAATTTTACTAAGAGATCCAAGGGATCAAGTTGTTTCACTTGCACACTTTGTAGATAAAATGAAGAAGGATTTTTTTGGTGATGAAGAGAGATTTTGGGATAATCTTGAGACATTTGAAAATAAAATAAGTGCTGCAATACTTGGAATGGTATGTAAAGAACCAAAACATCATTTAACATCTGTATATGATACATTCTGGAATTATGGCTTAAAATGGATGGGTCCTCGTTCAATTATTATAACATTCAGAGACATTGCAGGTTCTCAATTTGGAGGTAATGATTTAGACACTTTTAATACAATTTCCAAAATAATGAACCACATTGGAATATTTATTGATGACAATACACTACGAGAGAAGATAACCATAGGATCAAAACCCAGCAACTCTCCCACTTTTCGTTCTGGAAAAATTGGCACATGGAAAGATGAATTTAATGAATCACATGTTATTCAAATGAAAACTGTTGCGCCCAATTTAATTTCCACATTAGGATTTGAATCAAATGAAAATTGGGGTTTGGAATCAGAAAATACCTTGCATATTCCTCCCAGCATAAATGAAGAGAATATCAAGAATTTGGAACATATTGATAAAATTTCTGACAAGTATTGTATTTTACAGACTACTGTTAACAATGATACACAACTTCAATACTTGATAGATAGTTGGGCGTACAAAAATTTGGTACAGCGTGGAGAATATGAAAATGTATTACCCATCATTTCAAATTTGCTTAAATTAATGCCATATCATCCAGAACTAAATTATTTCTACGGTTTTTGTCTTCATACTATAAGAGGGGATTTTCAGAATGCATTAAACCATTACAACCTAGCACTAGAAAACGGATTTAACGAATTTTGGGTAAAATTCAATCGAGGTACACTCTTTCTACAATTAGGAGAGCGAGAATCTGCAATTAACGACTTGACACGTGCAGTAGAACTGGATCCAAAACATGAGGGTGCAAGATCTACACTAGAATTAGCCATCTTGAAACCTACCAATAACTAATATGAAGTAGGCATCAGGACATATTTTGAATTAATAATGAAAAATGAAGTATGGAAGAAAAAATCATTGATATGGGATTTTGCAATATCGGATTTAAAAAATCGTTATAGAAACTCAGTATTAGGTTTTGTCTGGACACTTCTTGAACCACTTTTCATTTTATTGGTTCTGTATGTTGTTTTTACAAATATCTTCAAGTCATCAATAGAGCATTTTCCATTATACTTGTTATTAGGACTAATAATGTGGAATATGTTTGTACGAGGTACTCAATTAGCACTCAATAGCATACATTCCAGAGGCCAAGTATTATCACAGATTCACATACCTCCCGAGATTCCATCCATAAGTTCCAGTCTAACTTCTCTATTCATGTTAACCTTTGAAATGATAGTCTTTGCAATTTTCTTGGTAGTATTTCATTTTCTTCCCCCTATAACTGCAATTATTTTACCTCTCATCATAGGATTAGAATTCATACTTGTTCTAGGAATATCATTGCCACTTTCTGTACTAAACGTGCGATTTCGAGATACACAATTTATCTGGACAGTAATTATACAAGCAGGATTTTTTCTTACTCCAGTATTCTACAAGATAGATATTTTACCTAAGCAGGTTCAAAACATACTTGTCTTTAGTCCCATGGTTCAGATTCTTAACTTTGCTCATGATGCAATGTTATATGGTACACTCCCTACAAGTGAAAACATTGTAATCGCAATAGGAACAACTTTTGTTATCTTGTTAATAGGTTATGCAGTTTTTAGAAGGCTAAGTCATAGAATCATAGAGGAATTATAGATGGAAGAATTAGCTATTAGTTTAAAAAATGTCACAAAGAATTTTAGAATTTATCATGAAAAACGTAATTCGCTTTATGAAATAATAACTGGGTTTTTCAGCAAGGGAAGGTATTATGAAAAACTATGCGTTTTGGATAATGTGTCATTCGATGTGAAAAAGGGCGAAATGATAGGAATTATTGGTAGAAATGGCATGGGAAAAACAACATTACTTAGACTTATGGCTGGAATCTACAAGCCTGATGCGGGTTCAATAACAGTAAGCGGTTCAATCATACCATTTCTTGGATTGGGAGCTGGATTTCAAGCAGAAATGACTGCCAAGGATAACATCATACTTTATGGAAAATTGCTTGGTTTTTCGAAGAAAGAAATTGAGGAAAAGGTTGGAGATATAATTCAATTTGCAGAGCTTGAAAAATTTCAAGATACAAAACTCAAAAACTTTTCATCAGGTATGTATGCAAGATTAGCTTTTGCAACTGCAATACAAGTAGACCCAGAAATAATCCTAATTGATGAAATTCTTGCCGTTGGAGATATAGGATTTCAACAAAAAAGCCATGAGGCATTTCTTTCGTTTAAAAAAAGAGGAAAATCAATAGTAGTAGTCACCCATGATCTAAATACAATTAAACAAAATTGTGATCGTGCCATATTTCTAAATGATGGAAAGATACAGGCATTAGGAGAACCCGATAAAGTGATCAAAGCATATACAAGTTATTTTGCAGGATTGCAGAAATGAAGTTATACTAATACATTATTTTAAAATTATGAAAATTCTTATTTTATCTCAATTCTTTTCGACCACAAAAGGTGGTGGTGAATATGTATTTAGTTTAATGGCAAAAACACTAGCAAATAGTGGAAATAAAGTATGGGTGATAACCAATCAAATAAAGGGAGAAACATATCCTATTCATGAAAATATCAAGATTATTTTTGTTCCTCCTTTACTAGAATACAAGGGAGGACTACCTCTAGGATTTATTGATAATCTCAAATATTCATTTAATGCAGTGAAAAAAAGTTTTGGCATAATAAAAAAGGAACAAATCGACATAATTCACTCAAACAATTTTGCACCAGCTCTAGCTGGATCTATACTATCATATCTTACTGGCAAGGCGCACATTACTACAGTTCATGATGTTTTTTCATTATGCGGAAAAAATTACTGGAAATTATGGGGTAAACAAAGTGATACCTCTAGACTAAATGTAATATTAGCTCCTTTCTTTGAAAAAATGATTGTCAAATTAAGATGTCAAGCTATTCATACAGTTAGCGAAGCAACAAAAGATGATTTATTAAAAATCGGAACCAAAAAGTCGATTTATGTAATTCCAAATGCTATTGAGATTCATCAGGTTCAACCAATAAAACAGATTTTTAATCAATTTATCTACATTGGCAGGCTTGTTTTTTACAAGAATCTTGAGGTTGTCATTAAAGCACTAGGCATAGCAAAGAAAACACATCCTGAGATTACCCTAGTCATAATTGGAGGAGGCCCACATAGAAAGAACTTGGAAGAATTGGTCTATCAACTCAATTTGCAAGGCAATGTAAGATTTACAGGATTTGTATCAAATGAGGAGAAAATTAGAACATTATCAGAATCACAAGCTTTGGTCTTTCCAAGTTTATGTGAAGGATTTGGTCTAGTAATACTAGAAGCTTTTGAGCAGAAAAAACCAGTATTGGTTTCAAATATTCAGCCCCTATCAGACTTGGTATCACATGAAAAAACAGGATTTGTTATTTCTCCACACGACGAAAATGAATGGACCAAAATGCTTATTGAAATAATAGACAATCCAGAAAGAGCCAAGCAGATGGGATCGTATGCAAGAGAAATTTTAGAAAAGGATTACAATGCTCAAAACATGTCAAAGAATCTTCTTTCAATGTACTCAGAAGTTTTGAGAATCAAAGAGGGCATACATTGAACAGTCAGGATAAGAAGATCATACTTTATTTCATATCGATTTTCATATCATTCTTATCTGTTATAATATACATGAACTACCAAATAGGGAATCCCATATTACCTACTGAAGGTACTGTTAAAGACTCATTTGTCAGAACAGCAGATGTAGATAAGAAAGAGATTTTTCTCACCATGGCAGATATCAGAAACTATCCGAATATTATACAAGGTAACTACATCTCTGTCAATATCATCAATGACACAAATGGTACGATATATGCCGAAGAAGAAGTTCAAGATATGGGAATAAGGACAAAGATGCTAGTAAAACATATTCTTGTACCTTACGATAAACATATTATGACCATACTAGATGGTGACGCAAAGGGCTCTACAATTACAGAGATTTTTGAAGAAAATGGATCATATACTAGACTCACAACTAATGTCGATGTACACATACATGGGATTTTATCTCCATTTGCATCTTTAACAAAGTCAAATCTTGACAGTGCAGTAAACACAATAATATTAAAATTTGTTGAATATACAAAAAATGAACATGCTAGGTACCCCTAAGATATTTAATTATCGTATCAGTTTAAAATCAACAAGACATGAATTAAGTTATTCTTTCTTTGATGAAATCTATTGATTTGACTGGAGTAGGATCCACTTTTGTTAAAACTGCACGATAAATTGCAGTATAATCCAAGAGATATACAAGATTTACAACTTTAGACAATATAGAACCAGAAACTGAATACACCTCTTGGTACGGAATATCATTTTGAACAAAATATTCCTTGACTATCTTCCACAACAATTTGGTTTTGATATAATCATCTTTTCCCTGGATTAGAATTGGGCTTACGCTAGATGGTTTTTCCCATGACACTATACCATTATGACATGCTTCTATGACATCTTCAGCTATAGCATGGGTTTTTGCATTTTCTTGCAAAGAATTCTTGAATCTGGTAGCAGCTGCACCCAATCCAGCCGGATAATATATCATAGGAGTATTCGACATGGATTTAGCTAAACTCAATGCAGGGTTTTTCTTTCCCAAATTAGACGAATAGATCTGTAGTTTTGTTTTTTCAAGATGAGATATTGAATCCATTACATCTTTTTTAGATATTGGAAAAACATTTTTCATGACATTAAGGATTGAATAAAGATAGATAGGAAATGACGCGCGTGGTGAATTTGATATTGGAACAATTCTATGGTCTAGTTTATTTTTCTTGCAATAATTCATCATCTTTCCTCCAGATGAAAAGGCAATTATTTTACAGCCATTCTTTTTTGCATCGGCAAGAACATTTAGTGTCTCAGAAGTATTTCCAGATGCACTTGTTGCAACTACAAGTGTTTTGGAATTGGCTGTACTTGGAAGGTGATATCCCTTTACCACATGCAGATGAATTTTAGTCTTGGATAGTATTGAGGACAAAACATCACCTACTGCCCCAGAGCCTCCCATTCCAACAAATATGATATGCTCAATGTCTTTAAAGTTCACAGGATCATAGTTTTTCTCATAACATTGCCTGCAAAGTGTAGGCCAGCTATCATACACTTTATGCATAGAACTCTTGTCATACTTTTTCAAGGTATCAAAGTCAAGCAATTCAAAAAGCTGGAAACTTGTATTGTAATATAATGATTTATCAGATAATCATGACATAATTTCCAGTCCTTGGCTTTCTATCAAATTAATAAGATCATATCATGATACAATCAACTGTTCATGTTGCAGACAATAAAAAAAGACACAGGGTACATCATAAAAACAGCGCTTGTATTTTGCACCCTCTCTGCAGCATTCTCACTTGTTGGATTACTTCTTCCAGAAAAAGGTCCACTGACAAATCCAGTTCCAGGCCTTTCAATTCATGAGATAGGAGGACATTTTATCTGGGGCCTAATTTTTGGCGCAGTCACCTTGTCGCTAAGATATACCATAGTCGCAGGACTCTTTGCAGTTTTGATTGATTCAGATCACCTGATTGGCATGACACATCTTGAGGCACTTGGAAGAATGAGTCATTCGATATCATTTGGAATGATCGCACTCATTGTACTAATGATATCATTTGGGAAAAAAGACTGGAAACTTGGTGCAATAGCATTTGGAGCAGTACTGTCACACATTTCATTTGATATTTTTGACGGAGATCCCAAATTCCCAATCTTTGCACCATGGTATAGCCACCAGATATCATTTGCACATACAGACTGGCTCTACTTTGAAATTGTAGCTGTAATCATAGTAGGAATTGTCACAGTATTGCAAACTAGATCTACAAAACATATCCCATCTCAAGTCTAACCAATTATTTCCAACATCTCAAATCTAGTTTTTCTTGTCCGCCTAGTTAAGAAAAATTTCATATGTAGAAAATAAGAAATATAGAAGACAATATGACCAAAGTTACAATCACACAGTTTTACTTGCATGTATCAATTGTAGAAACACACATTTCAAACTAGGAATAGAAAAATTCGTTCAGGTTTTAAACCCCTAGATTTTACATGATATTGTGAAAAAACCAAGGAGTATCACATCCTGGATAGTTTTCATTCCAACGGTAATCATTGTACTGCTTAGTCTATCATCAGTTGTATTTCCAGCATTACTCATAAGATCAACGAGTCCGTTTCAGGGAGTAGTTGCAACCCCAGAGTTTGTGGACCCATTCCAGACAGGAGTTTTGGCAATTCCGCTTGTTATCATAAATGTAATTCTACTTGGTATCGGGATAGTATACCGCAAAAAAAAGGAATGCAAGTACAGGCCAATGATTGCAAAACTTGCAAACTTTGAGGTGACAAAAAAACAGGCCCTAATTGGTGTAATCATACTAGTTGCAATTTTCATCTCACTTACTGCAGGAACATTATCAAAAGAAGAGACATGGGTTGACTATCAGGGTGTAAAAGACAGGGTACAGACATGGACCATATCAGACTTTACACATTCATTTGAACCCCATGTAAGATACCTATTACTCTCTGCTTCACTCCATATCTTTGGCAACATCAGAGTCATACCATTTGTAACAAGCATTGCGCTACTTGTCCTGACATATTTTTTCACAAAAGATATCACACAAAAAAGATTTGCAGGACTGGTATCAACTGCGGTATTATTACAAAGCCAGATCTTTGTGGGATATTCCACAAGTGCAAGCTATGACAACTCTTGGATACTGTTATACCTGTTTGGACTGTATTTGCTACAAAAGTTCTGGCCACCATCACCTGTATCATTTATTGCATCAATATTTTCTAAAGCACTGACAGTTGCATTTCTTCCCATGACGTTTTATTTCATAGCAAGATCTACTCTTTCAAGAAAATCCAAGATAATCTCACTTGCGTCATACGGAGTAGTAATGGTATCAATGATTGCAGGTGTTTCATCTCTAAAAAGTACCATAAGCCCAACTAGTTTTGATTTTTCACAATTCTGGCAGGGATTTGCATCAATGGCAATGCAGATGAGATTTGATTACATCATCATACTATTCTTGCTGCCTCTTACGGTAATGCTGTTTTTTGCCTCACGAAAAGGAATACTTTATGCAGATTCCATATTGATATTCATATTATCCATACTCTTGATATCTCCACTCTTGCCTGCATTTACAGACCAGACAAACCAACCTTACAGATTTGTCTCGCTTGTAGTATTTTTTGCAATAGGTGTTGGAATACTATTATCAAAACGAACCAATGCAAAACCAACCCTAGTGCAAGAGTGATCAGAAAAAGTTACCAGTAATTTTTAGTATTTTTTCAGCTGTTCTTCCATTCCCGTAAGGAGAGACACCTTTTGGTTTCCAAGATGTCTTTGTCATGTTCACAATCGACTTGCAGATAGAGTCAGAGCCAGTTCCAATTATTTCAGAAAATCCAGCCTGTACAGCTTCTGGTCTATCAGTTCTAGTTCTTGCAACCAAGACTTTTTTCCTTATTTTACTAGAGGTTGCCTCTTCTTGGATTCCCCCTGAATCTGTGACTATAAAATTACATTTTTTCATCAAAAACAAGATATCAAAATATCCTACAGCATCAGTCATTATAACATCAGAGTTTTTGATTTTCTTATCCAGTCCAAACTCATAGAGCCGCTTCTTGGTTCTTGGATGCACTGGAAAGACAAATCTTTCTCCAGACTTTATTATTCCATCAATTATACCAGACAGGATATTTTTCTTGTCCACATTTTCTGCCCGGTGCAAGGTAAGCAAGGCAAAGTTCCCATCAATTTGTATTGATGATTTTTTTTCTGCAATGGACAGGTTTTGTTCTACTGCATCAATTGCAGTATTTCCTACAACAAAGATTTTTCCATGCACATGTTCGTTTACCAAGTTTTTCTTTGAGGTACCAGTAGAGGCAAATAAAAGTTCAGAGATATGGTCTGTTGCTATTCGATTATGTTCTTCAGGCATCCTCCAGTCAAAGCTTCGAAGACCGGCCTCAACATGACTTATTGGAATCTGAGATTTTAGTGCAGAAATGGCTCCAGCCAAGACAGTATTTGTGTCTCCCTGTACCATTACAGTATCTGCTCCAGTTTTTGGAAGAATTTTAGATAGATTTGTAATGATTTGACCTGTCTGCATTGCGGGATTATTTTTTGACAGTTTCATCGCATAATCAGGTCTTGGCAGTCCAAGATCCTCAATGAATTTCAACCCAAGATCATAATCATAATGTTGTCCTGTAAAAATTGTCGTAATGTTACTTTTTTTTGAACATCTGATTATCGGAGAGAGTTTTATTATTTCAGGCCTGGTTCCAAAGATAATACAGATTTTTGACAACAAAGAAGTTGAATCTAACCAGTATTCATGCTTTTTTAAAATCTATGAGACAGGACGAACTAGTATCCAATACGTAGCCACATTCCTCTTCATCATAGGGATATCAAGTACGATCTTTAGTTCTGTTTGATAAACATCTTGTTTCTCTTTTTTGCTATTTCAAAGATAAGAGCATTAATTGATTTGGCCTGGGACGAGTCTGAATTTAACTTGTACATCATGGCCTTGCCTACGGTTCTTATTTTCTTGACCACTTCTTGTTCTTCCAGTTTATGTATTACGTTAAGTGTTGTTTTGAAGTTGACGCCTGAAATTCTTGAAATATCAGATATAGAATAATCAAAATCTTTCATAGTTACCATATGATCCAAGATTTTAGATTCACTGCATGGGAAAATGCTTGTCAGCGGTCCAGTCTCACTTGTTTCTTTCTCAGACAGTGTTGTTCGTTTTACTTTTTGTTTCATTACGTTCTACTAGATGAAGATATCATATAAATATATTCCTAATATTAGGTATTATTATATATAATAGATAAATATCAGACATACATTACAATACACAATGCAGCTGGAAAGTCATGTTATTTGTGTATTAAGAAAGATGTATCATTATGGATATGTAGGTGGTAGACACACATCGATTGAAGCAATCAAAAAGAGTTTTGCATCTCATGAAAGAGGAATGGTAGACAAGGCAATTAAAAAGTTGATAAAAGCTGGTCTGATAATGTTTCATCCCACAAGCTATGGTCATCAATATTCATTGAATCCAAATAAGATCAAGGAAATTGAAAACATCATTGAAAAGCACATGTAGTAAAACCATGATCTATCAATATCTCTAAAACGTTGATCACTGCAATTCCACAAATTCTTACCAGTCTTTGGATTTTTCATGCCTGATTTACTTGCTAAATGATTATTCAATGTACAAACCTTAAAACGCATTTCCAGATTAGTCTAGTTTGCCAGTCCAACACATTCAACTGGCACACTTTATGACTTAGTTTTTAATTTCTTCAATTTCCTTTAAGTGAAATGTATCAAAATCAATCTCATACAAGTTTTATTCAGAAACGGCCTTGTCTACGAATTTAAGAAATTCGTCAACCGAGTGTTTTTTTGTCTTGATTTTGCCAGTGTCAATGTGCTCCATAATTTTCTCTACTTTTTGACTTGGTTCTGACTCTATATCCTGTTTCTGCACACTTAGTAAACCATTGTTATTTATAAAATATTGTAACGGTACCCTGTCGGCTAACTATGCCATTAGCATCAATCAATCATCATAATGATCATAGAGGGTTATTTTGTGATAGATGCCACAACCTATTTGAGATATTTCAGAGATTATTGATTTTATGCAACAGGACGAATTATTGTCCAATACGCAGTAGCAGTATCTCCTTTTACCACAGGATATCCATCATGGTCTGCTGTTGCCAAGACCTCAGAGTGCATACCGTCTGATGACGATATCATGTTCTGTGATACTATAGTATCAGATTGGTGTAATACAGTATCATTTGCCTTAATCACTTCAAACTTTTGTGCCCCGTTTGTAACAAAACTCTTTGAAAATACAGGCGAGTTTTGGTCAAGCAACAAATTGAGTTTTGGAACGTTTGCCACAAGTATCTTTGTTGCCTCTAGATATGATACCAAGTTTCCTCCAGAATCTACAACTTTTATCTGCACAAATATTGCTAAATTATTAGGAGTCTGCGCATAGGAATTTTCAGGTACCAAAAGACCAACCATTCCAAGTACCAAAACAGCAACCAGTGCCCGCATCACAAATCAAAGATTCCTGTTCAGGTCTAATAAGCTTTATTTGTAAATACGCTTTCGAAGATCAGATTCTACAACAAAAATTATCATTGTGTGTTGTTGCAGATCCTCAGTAAATTTGATAGTTATTGATTAAAGAATTATTTTGGTATTTTTTTAGTAATGGTGAAACCAACAGATAATACTTGCCACTGTTTTTTTATAAAACTAAAGATTTTTAAATAATTCAGTGGCAAGTACGATATAATGGTTACACTTGTTGCAAGAAGAAGAGGAAATGGTACGTATCATTATCTTAAACACCACACACATGAACTTTATCTCGGAACAAAAGTTCCCAAAAACCTAGATGAAAGAAAAAAAATATTCATGATATCAATCTACCGTGAAGATTGGCACTCAAAATTAAAAAAGATTCAAAAAAGATTCATCGAAAATAGAAAAAAAATGCCAAAATCAGTAATGGAACAAGAGTTGAAGGATTTTGCAATTGTATTTACATATCATACACAAAAAATCGAGGGCTCAAGCCTGACAAGACTTGATACAGAAAGGCTGCTTCGTGACGGTATAACGCCTTTTAACAAGCCAAAATCTGACATGGTTGAAGCTGAACTTGCAGAACAAACGTTTTTTGAGATGCTCAAACATGAAAGACTGATTTCATTTGATACTGTTAGGTACTGGCATACCAGGATGTTCAACAAGACCAAACCGGATCTTGCTGGTCAAATAAGGGACTATGATGTCCATGTACATGGTAGCAAGACCCAATTTCCACCAGGTGATAAAACCCATGACATACTGAGAGATTTTTTTTCTTGGTATCACAAGATGCAGCATACAATAAATCCAGTTGAGCTTGCCGCATTGGCACATCTCAAGTTTGAGTCAATTCATCCGTTTGGTGATGGAAACGGAAGAGTTGGCAGACTGTTGATGAATTGCATTCTTGATGAAAAAAAATACCCCATGCTGAACATATCATACATACAACGATTTCAGTATTACAAGGCACTTGAGAAATCCAATCTGGAAGACAATGAGATATTGTTTTTACAGTGGTTTATGAGAATCTACATCAATGCAAACAAGCATTGGTTATGAGAAAAAATGCCAATTTCTCAATGTCATATAAAAATTAAGATTCTATAAAAAAGGTGTAAACTCGTTTTTGCAGTAAAGATTTGAGAGACGGACAAATTGTGTGTTTCAAGTAACATTATAAAGGAATGCAAATCAAGGTTCCAAAGAAGCCCGGTAGTGTAGCGGTCAAGCATAGGGGCCTTTGGAGCCCTTGACCCCAGTTCGAATCTGGGCCGGGCTATCTGTTAAAATCCATCAAGAAAAGCGGTAAATTCCGAGGATTACAAGAGATCTGTAAATTCTTGAATTGTCAATCCTGCTTCTTCAATTATGGCCTTTAGAGTACCTTTGGCTATTTCCTTGTGGTTTGGAACTGTCAATCTTTTGTGTGCGACCCTTTGTGTCTTAAAATAACATGACTTCCGGTTTGATGATCTGCTTCATAACCAATCTTGGACAGTGCCTTGATAACCTTGATTGCAGAAACTACTGGAATTTTAGACACTTACTTCTACCAATTCCTCTTCCATGTGAGGCACAGACTCGTGGTGTTTTTTCAGACTTTGTAGATATCCACTTACTGCATCCTTTATGTTAACCAAGGCTTCTTCTCGTGTTTTTCCTTGCGAAATACAACCTGGCAATGATGGACATTTTGCTATAAACATGCCATCTTCATCTTGTATTAGAACTCTGTATTTCATGATCCACTTTGATCTTTTATTTACTTAAATGTTAGTGAGTTAAAACACAAAAATTTTGACAAAACAGAGATAATCAAATGCAACTCAAGATTTTCAATCCAGACAGGAGTAGAAACAACAGTTTTAAAATGAGTTTGTCCAACATTAGATTAGATAATCACATTCCCATGGCTGACGGAAACCCTCGTTGGTATGACGACGGCGATATGGGGATTAATGGGATTATCTATCTTATTTTGAATCAATAAATTGCATTCTATTTCGACTCGCAATTCATTGACTAAATTTAACATATAACAACCATCATTTTTTGATCTTTGCTATGAGACCAAGGATCTTCACACATAGTGCGTGTTTGATGTAACGTGCGACCCAACATGCGGAATCAGAGTAATTCCAACAAGTAACGGTACCACAACAAGCAAGACGGGAATTGCAGCAAGTATTATTCCAAGATATAGACAGTTTCTAGCCTTTCTAGGATCGTCCTCTCTTATGACAAAAAATGCAATTATTCCCCCGATAACATTGAATACAATAGGAAGCAAAAACCAGAAACTGCTGCGTCTTTTTACCTGCATGGTATACAATACGTCAAAGTATGATTTAAACGAGATTTTCATTAGTCACGTATACAAGATTTCATACAATAACATAACGTCCTACATATTTAGAGTGAATATTCTTTGATGTCAATTATCGTGATAGAATTTCATATTTTTCCTCATAGTCTCAAATTCCATACCAGACTTTGATATTGATTTGATGATATTCCAATCTATTTCATTAAATCTCTTTTTGGCTATGAGGTGAAGATCTTCTCTATCGGCAGGTCTATTTGCTCTACTTTTAGTCACTATGAGACACTCCAAGCTAATCACTCCAAGGGTATTTTTAGCATCAACCTGAATTATTGTAGACATGTCAAATATGGATTTAATCGGTATATCCCCCACATCCTTTCTGAAAAAATCAACTTTAAAGTGCCTGGGAGTTTGCCAAGAATCTCGTTTATCCGCAAATTTGATGTATCCTTTATTCAATAAAGCTTCATCAGATAGTTCCGCTGTTAATGCAAAATCTAGATCTTTAGAAGATCTTCCTGTCTTTGTATGTAACATTACTGATGCGGCTCCTATCAGAACAACATCACCTATGTCTTTTTTTATTTCAACAGCTTCACGCACTAGTGGATTCATATCTTGATGATCTATTGTTTTCTTCTTGTACTTTTTTTACATATTCTATAGGAAAATGTGCCCTGGTTGTTAATTGATCGTCATACTGTAATTCTATAGCTATTGCATCAAGTGAACTCCTCCCACCATTTGACACGCAATCTAGATACACTCTTTCTATTTTATTAGAAAACTCACCAACAAGTGGAAGCAATATGACGCGTCCATTACTGCCCTCACTGAATCCACTTTCTTCTTTTAGAAATTCAGATGCAGCATCTATATCATTTACATATATGTACAAATTAGAAGGTGTTTGATATTTTGTCATGTCCCATGCAGCATAATCTAGGGTAGTTAAAATCTGTCCAGGAATATTTTTTCTGGCAAAAATGATATCTGATTCAGTATAGTATCTCCCAAATCTTTTAGCATTCTTTAATGCGATCAACGACGGCAAGATCTTCTTTAGGATATGTAATGGCTGTGAAACAACATCTGTTTTGATCTCAAATTGATTGCGTCCAAGTTTAGCAAGATTGTATGATTCTAGAACATGTAATCTACGATAGGCAGTGAACTGAGAGCCAGCTAATGGGATTGCGTCTTCTTTTATGTTATAGACTGGCCTATCACTGAATTCTTGTGCAAATGAAATTGCACGTATTATGTCAGTAATTGATTCTTGCAGCGAATGGGTTTGCATCATACTATTATACACATGGAATGTATATAATATTTTATGATTAATAATAATTTTATATATAATAACACACATAATTGTTCAAAATCAAACAATGCACTAGATACAAGATATATGCAATAGACATCAAATGGTCAAAACCAGTTTGAACAATGAATGATCTACACAAAGAACAATTTGTATCCAGGGTGAGATTCAGACAAATACTAGAGAGAATCGTAAACTTTCTTGCTGCCGCCTTGCAAGCATTAGGAGAGTCTTTTACAGTTCAAGTTTTGACAATAATTTAGTTGCAATCAAAAACAAGACAACCGCACCTATTCCCAGAACTGCCATCTCAGTTGCAACCAACCCATTAAAGTATCCAAATATTCCAGCACGAACCACATCAACAAGATATGTCAACGGATTAAAGTAAAATGCAGTGGACAAGATTGGCGGCGCCCCTTGTGCTGGATAAAATGCAGTACTGACAAATGCAAAGAACAAAAATACGGTATTAATCACCACATTAAACCCCTCACTTGATTTGAGCCTAGTTGAAATGATTGATGCAATGGAACCAAATAGAATGGATCCTGTAATTGATGCAAATACCACAAGAGGTATAGTCAATACGTTAAACTCTACCTGATTGAAAAACAGCGGATAGCCAACTGCAGTAATCATTGCAGCACTGACAAGACCGATTATTCCAATTGTATACACATTTGATAAAATGTATTGTGCACGTGTAAATGGCCCAACAAGAATCTGCTCAAACATTCCATGTCTTCTGTCATTCCAGATTATTATTCCAGAGATCAGGGTGCTGTTCATTATGTTAAACCCAATCATCCCTGTTGCAATAAAGGCAGGATAGTCTAGTGTCTTGTTTCCAAATGGAACTTGGTGTATCAGTGCAGTATACGCAAAGCCTGCAACAAAGATGTAGATCAAGGGAAAGATAATCTGCCATATTACAAATCCCATGTTAAGGGAAATTGTAAGATTCCTATTGACTAGACGAATTATTGGATTCATTAGAATTTTTCACCACTGAAAGAAATATCTCTTCAAGACTCGTTGGAACAACGCTGAGGTCTTCTACCGGGATACCATTTGAAGCAAGTATCTGTAGTATGTTTTGTAAAACCTGTTCTGACTGGGTCGAGTGGACCGTAATCACAACACCCGAGTCATGCTCAATGGTACATTCCGGTATGCCTGCCAGGAGAGAGGGTATCTTTTCTTGTTCACTAACATGAATTTTTATGGTCTTTTGCCTTCCAAACTTGTTTTTTAGATCTTCTGGTGTATCAACTGCAATTATCTTTCCCTTGTTGATTATTGCAATATCGTCGCAGAGATATTCTGCTTCTTCCAAGATATGAGTAGTGAAAAATATTGTCAATCCGTCCTTTACTTTGTTTTTGATATAATCAAGCAGTCCCCTTCTTGCAGAAGGATCAAGGCCAACGGTTGGCTCGTCCAAAAACAACAACTCCATGTCATGCATAAATTCCCGGGCAACCTGCACTCTTCGTCTCTGTCCAATGGACAAGTCATCGTTCTTCTTTTTTCTAATATCTGCAAGGTCAAATGCCAAAAGAAGTTCCTCTACGCGAGTTTTTCGTGTCTTTTTATCCACATTCCACATCATGCCATATTTTTCAAGTGATTTTTCAACACTAAGGGTTGGCTCGTAGCTTGGCTGTTGTAATACCACTCCAATTTTTTTTCTTATCTCAAGAGGCGATTTTATGGCATCAATTCCTAAAATACTCATCTTGCCTCCGCTTGGAGGAATTAATGTCGTTAAAAGTTTCATAGTTGTTGTCTTGCCAGCACCGTTTGGTCCCAAAAACCCAAAGATCTTGCCCCGTTCAACTTTGAGATCTATTCCATCCACTGCAGTGAAGGTACCATATGACTTTGAAAGTGAATTTACTTCAATGCTGTACAATAGATACGATCTTTTTTGCCCACTAATCTATCTACTGAAATTATGTGATTCCGCTAAAGATTGTCCTTTGTTTTCTTGTGCTTTGTCTTTCTGTATGCCTTGATCTCGGATACAATATCATTTTCGCTTAATTTCAGGATCTTTTTGTCTACATTCTGAAATATACTGTTCCATTCTTTTTTGATATTAGGCATACCTCTACTCATTACAAGATTGTTGCATAAATCCCTTTTTTGGCCATGCCTTACTTTTGTCTGTACTGAAAGTAGCAGAGATATGGTGAAGTCGTAAATATTCAAAATTATTTATTTTATATGACATTAGTAATTTTTTCATTTTACAGAATATGTACATCATATAGAAAACCATTTAAGGAAGTTACGTTGTTATTAAACGAAAATGGTGTTTTGTTTAACAAGAAAGTATTGCATTATACTAGAGTATACTTCCAGAGGTATTGTTTAATGGATGAGGGTGCGTTTACTAATCCCTCTGGAAAATTAATAAGAAACAAAAATCGTCAGACATCTTTTCTACCAGATAAATTACCACCTACTATAACATACGATGCAAGTCTGATTACATTTGCAAATGAGGCAAGTAACCAACTTGGCCAGTTATCAGGAATAGGAACGTTACTTCCAAACCCAGATCTTATAATCAGACCGTATGTATACCGTGAAGCAGTTCTTAGCTCAAAGATTGAAGGCACTCAAGCATCCATGTTAGATCTTTTTAGATTTCAAGCTGGTGCTCCGGACAATGCTGATGAACGAGGACAAAAGAGAATCGTTGAAGTTATCAATTATGTTAATGCTACACATGAATGTCTAAAGAAAATCCATAGTGGAAAAAATGTCAATCTACAGATGATAAAAGATGCACACAAAATGTTACTACAAGGAGTTAGAGGACAAGAATTAGAACCAGGAATGGTTAGAACCATACAAAACTGGATAGGACCAGAAGGAACAAAGATAACTGATGCAACATATGTTCCTCCTCCTCCTGAACATGTAAAGGATTTACTATTAGATCTAGAAAAATTCATTCGTGAACCAGCACCATATATGCCACCATTAATTCAATGTGCCATAATGCATTATCAATTTGAGGCAATACATCCATTTGGTGACGGTAATGGAAGAATAGGTCGTTTGCTAGTACCATTAGTTTTATCTGAAAGAAAACTATTGAGCCAGCCAATTTTATACCTTAGTGCGTATATTGAACAAAATAAAACACGATATTATCAGGCATTATTGCAAGTGAGTCAAAAAAGCAAGTGGAATGAGTGGATACACTTTTTCTTGATGGCAGTCATTACACAAGCCACTGATGCCATACAGAGAATAAAAAAATTGATGGAATTGAGAAGCAAGTATGAAGTGAAACTAAGAGAGAGAAAAGCATCTGCTAGTGTTATTTTGTTAAATGATTTATTATTTGCAAACCCCTTGGTAACGATCACCAAAGCCTCCGACTATCTCCAGATAACATATCCCCCAGCAAAAAAAGCAATAGAATATCTTGTAAATATAGGAATATTGAAAGAACATGAATCTAAAGAACGTAACCGAATATTCATAGCACATGAGATAGAGACACTTTTAAGATAAATCTTAGCACAAAAAGAAGTTAAGACATCATAATACCAATTAACATTTTGTTCATTTCTGATCTCAAGACCAAAAAATAGATCGCTGTACTAAAACAATTTTTATATCATACACTTGCCATCAGGTTTCCGTTGTCAGAATTTGATTCATTGCTGAGTAAACTTTTGGAACAAAGACCTGATCTTACCAAGGCACAGATAGATGAAATGATACTACGAAAGAAAGAAAAGATCGGTGCAGGGTACCTCACAGACCAAGGCGCACTGTTTTTGATATCATCAGACTTGGGTGTGTCACTAAGTGAGCCATTGAAGGTAGAGATGGGCCTCAAGGACCTCTACGTAGGTGCAAAAGAGATTACATTAGCAACTAGAGTGATGAACGTTTATCCAGTAAAGCAGTTTTCTCGCAAGGATGGTTCCCAGTTTCTCTTGCGTACAATGACAGTATACGATGGTGATTCAAGGGCACAAGTCAAGTTGTGGGACGAAAAGGCAAACTTGCCAGGAATTGAGAATCTCAAGCCAGGCGACTTGGTCAAGATAATCAAGGCCTATGTCAAAGCAGACATGAAGGGAAATCCAATAATCAATGTGGGTTCTGGCTCTAACGTTGAACCAAATGGAACAACAAGCACCATACCATCACTTGATGATATCACAGACGATGTTAGCAATGTAAAAGAGAATCAGCAAAATCTTGTAGTTACAGGAATTCTTGACGGCAATTTACGAACCTCAGAGTTTACAAATTTCAAGGGCGAGCCAGGAAAATCTTTGCAGCTCAGATTGAAAGGCAAAGACGGAAACATAATGCGAGTTGTTCTATGGAACAAGGATGAAAGTACAATACCAAAGGTTGTCACATCAGGTGCAAAGACAAGATTGATTGGAGTCAAGACAAAGGTTGGCCAGATGGGACTTGAGTTACACGGCGACGAAGGTACCGTATTAGAAATAGAAGGAGCAGCAGAGATCCAGCCAGTTATTATCAGAATTTTATCTATGGCAAAAAGTGATTCAGGAAATACATTGATTCTTGGTACAACACAGGACAAGAAACTTGTAAGCATTACAGATACTGCACTTGTTACAAAAGATCTTTTGTTAGGAGATGTAATCGAATGCATGCCGTCAAAAGTTTATGGAAAATCAATAATGCTAGAAGGAGACTCTTTTGTAAGAAAGATAGATGATAATGGCCTTCCAACGTTACCAGAAATCAGGACAAAAATAAAGGAGGTAAAACCTGCAGAGACACCATATTGCATCGAAGCAATAATTCTAAAATCTCCAGAAAAACGCGAGATCCAGACAAAGACTGGTGAGACAGTATTGCTTTCGGAGACGTATATCGAGGATGACACTGGACAAATTTGGCTCAAGGGTTGGAGATCACAGGCAAGGTTACTAGAACAGTTCACCCAAGGAGAAATAATTTCAGTTACTGCAGTAAATGCAAAGGCAGGCCTTGAGGGTAGAACAGAGTTGTTCTTGTCTGCCTATTCAGTAATCACACGAAAGAACTGATTTTAGCAGACAGATAATTTTCCCAAAAGACAAAATCAGAATTTTACAGACACAATTTAGAAAATTTATTTCGTAATGTATTTTTTCAACCCTGTAAAGTTTAAATCCTGTAAAGTTTACAGGTATTATATGTCGTTTACGCTCTATTCTGCTACTGGAGACGACTTCATTGGCAGAGAAAAGATGGTTAAAGAGCTAACATTAGAGCTTGCATCTAAGAACAAAATTGGCTTCTCACTGTCAGGTGTGCGTCGTATAGGAAAAACTAGCATATTAAAAGAAGTTGAACAGAGATTAAAGAAACAGAACATTCCTGTCATATACATATCAGTATGGAGAATATTGCCAACTACCATTGACGAGTTTACGAGAGTATTGGATAGAACTGCATTAAACGCGTTTGAACACAAGCTACCAAAGAAATTCAAATTCGAAGAACTGCTTGCGACTGGTACAAGAGCTCTGGGGACTTTACTTTCAGGCCTGAACTTATCAACAAAGGTTGCAGAAGACTTGGAAGTATCCCTATCATATGTTAAAAAAGAATCAGAAGACGTTGAAGCTGCTGTAACAAAATCGATTTCTCTAATAGAGCATCTTGCCGAGATGACAAAAACCAAATGTGTATTGATAATTGACGAATTTCCATCAATAGTAGATCTTACACATGGTGACAAAAATAGAAAGATTGGATTTGACATAGTAAAATTAATACGTACATTATTTGAGGATTTCAAACATACAAAACTTGTAGTCTCTGGTTCGTATAGAGATACACTTGATAATCTAGTAACAAAGACAACTGCACCGTTCTACAAACAGCTTCTTCTTCGAGAGGTAGAATTTTTTACCAAAAACGAATTTGATGAGTTCATAGTACATTATCTCCCAGAATTAAAATTTATCAACAATCAGACAAAAGAAGATCTTTACATGATTTCAAGCGGCATTCCATACAATTTACAGCTACTGGGAAAAGAGATCCAGTTACAGGAGATATCTAAACTTGATAATCAGGGATTAACAGAGGTGATCAAGACTATACTAGAAAAAGAAGGCGAGCAATCATTTAAGGAATTTACTGAAAACCTAACACCATCGGAGATAAAGGTACTAAAATCGCTTGCAAAATCTCCTAGAAAAAAGCCTGTAGAAATTGAGAAAGATGAATTCATGGAAGAGGCCACTGTGAGTTCAGCTCTAGTTTCACTCGGCAATAAGACAATCTTGAAGAGAAAGGGTCGTGGAATCTATGAGTTTACTGACAATCTGTTTGCAGAGTGGCTCAAGATATCAGAAACTCTGTAAACATGACACCATGTTTTATGAGATTTTCTAAGTGATTTTACTGGATGTCATAGAATGTAATTTTTCCATTGATTTTTCATCTGAAATAATCATCAATATATCCTACCAGAGTCATACTATAGTATGAAAAAGATTAGCATATCTTTTGACTCCAGAATTACATTCCGCAATAATGCGGGCTGCAATGTATAATGATGTAAAAGTTTCTAGAATAATTAGTGATTATCTAAAAAAACATCCTATGATTAAAAATACGTAGAAGAAATACGTGCAGAACCAGATGCCGGAGTTTTTGCAGTAAATCCTAAGCGAATACATCAAAATCAAAAAAGGAAATAGATTTCTTTTTAAGATCGTTCAAGCATTTAGTAAAATTCAAAACAAGCAATTAGTCCCAGAATCCCCGAGTTGTAACGTATTGTCTTTCTGCCTCGTAAATTTGCTTGTAGAGTTCTTCTTCTCCCACCATGTTTCGCAGTATCCTTGCTGCAGTATCAGCACCTACACCATAGCCAGATATCACAACAAGTGCAGTCTTGCCAAAGTTTGCAAGAAGCGATGAGACCTTCCAGGCTCGAGAAAATTTGTGGTTTTCTTCCGTTGTTATCTTTTTTCCTGCAATCTTTTTTTGCACTATTTTTGGCAGATCATAATCAGAGTAGAATGTTGCAGATATCTGCCTAGACTTGCAATAGGGACATGATGGAATGTCGTTTACCTGACCAGTCTCTACTACTTTTTCCCACTTGCCACATCGTACACAAACCAATCTGTGTCGTGTCTTCATCAGCCGTGTTTTTACCAAGTCAAGTATTCCCTTGTCCATGTTTGCAGGAGATGCATAGTATTTTGTAGTATGATCCAGTATGGGTTCTGCAAGTTTTGAAAAGCCCTCAACTTCAACCCAGGATACTTTTACCTGTCCTGCCTTGATATTTTGCAATAACTGCGAAGTATTTTCCAAGTCATACTTGTCATGGTACAATTCCCGTAGTGCCTCTTTTGCAAGTGCAGTCTTTGAATATTTTTCATACAAGAATCTTGCAGACTTTCTGTCATAGACTGCTTCTCTTCCAACAATTCCAAATTTTTTTGCAACACACCAAGTTCTCCAGTTGACATTGTGTGTTCCTGCAAGCGAGGCCTGGACGATATCCTGCAGGTCATACTCGTCTGCAATAACATCGCGCACAGATTGTTCCAGTATCCTTCCATTTGATGACAGCATAATCCTATATGCATCAGACCGCGAGTCCACAAGATATCCACTCTTTGCAGAGATCATTGCAGAAAGCAGCATTGCAAGTGTAGAGTTTATTCTTGTTCCAAAACAAGAATGAATCACTATGGTATTTCTCACCCTCTGTGATTCAGCTACAATGTTTTTCTCATCAGGAATTATCCCAAGCTTTAGGTTGTCAATTACCTTATTTGTAAAAGGAGTGACAATTGTCTTGGTTCTTACCATGCCAACTTTTTTTGCAGTGGTATAGTCAACTGGAATATTTTCACCCTCCCAGTATGGAACGTTTATCCCAGCAGACTGGATTGGCTCTACGTTTACCTTCAGTGAGCTGTCGTCAACGTTTAGTATTCTCCATTGCATTCCCCGCAACACAAAGACACTGCCCTGCTCCCCATTGTCTCCCACAAATCTCTGGTCTAAGCTTCCGATTATTTTTTTAGACGCAGTATCAAAGACCTTGAATTTTAAAATGTCTGGAATGGTGGACAAGTTCTCAAAGTGATACCTAAACGAGCGACCTCTTTTTGTAAAGGCCATCTCATCTTTATCTAAAAATATGATGTTACCATTGTGTAAAACCTCAAGCACCTCGATGAGCTCTTCAATGGACACATTTCGAAACGAATAGGCTTGTTTTATCATATCAAGTGCCAAATCAAGTGATACCTTGCCAAACTGCATGCTCATGCCAACCAAGTGGTGTGCAAGAACATCTAGTGCACCATCATGGACTATCTGGTCCTCAATTGATTTTTCCTTGACACGATCCAAGATTGCAAGTGCCTCGATTTCATCATCAGGATTGTTTGTTACAATCAATCCCTTTGCAGACGAACCGCGTGTATGTCTACTTCGACCAATTCTTTGCATGAGTTTTGAGACTTGTCGTGGAGAACCATAATGAATCACAAGTTCTACTGAGCCAATGTCAAGGCCTAGCTCAAGTGAAGATGTACACACAACTATTCCAGGTTTTCCAGCTCGCAGGGTATCTTCAGTCTCTTCACGAACTTGTTGTGAAAGAGAACCATGATGAAGATCTATTGCAATGCTAGAGCGCTCCTTTAGTACTGATGCAATATACTCTGACTCTCCCCTAGTATTTGTAAACAACAAGACAGGAGATGAGGGATAATTTTTTATCACATATTCAATGACATGGTCCACTACATCAGTAATGGTTCCCTCGATGTATTTTACTTCGACATCATATTTTCGAATAGAATGATCCTCAATTATCTTGCATTTTCTTTTTGTACCAGTCACAAACTTGGCAGCCTCTGCAGTGTTTCCCACAGTTGCAGACAGACCGATTCTTGTTATGGGATATTTGGTATTTGCTTGGAGTCGCTCAAGGCTCAGTGAGAGCTGTGCACCCCTTTCATTTCCCAATAGCTCATGGACTTCATCTATTACCATCCATTCAATTTCATCAAGGGCTTGCAACATTACAGGCTGTGTAAGAAGTATTATCAGAGTCTCAGGTGTGGTTATCAAGATATCAGGTGGTGACAGATTGATCTTTTTTCTCATTGTCTGTGACGTGTCCCCGTGTCGTACCTCAATTCGTAGTCCCTCATTTTCAGCATATTTGATAATTCTCTTGAAGACATCCCGGTTTAGTGCGCGAAGAGGAGTGATGTACAGTACCTTGATCTTGTCTTTTTTTCTAGAGTGTGAGACTCGAGAAAATATTGGAATTACTGCAGTCTCTGTCTTGCCAGAGCCAGTTGGAGCAACCACCAAGGAATCAAGTTTTTGAAATATCACAGGAACGGCCTTTTGTTGTATCTCGGTCAGGTGTTCAAAACCAAGATTACGAAACTTTTCTTCTATCTCAGGCGGTAGATTCTGGTTCTTTGCTTTGTCTTGTTCTAGATCGTTCGTATACTATTACACCAACTAAACCAATACCAAGTAGGACAGCAGTGATGATTGGTATATAGTCAAAAATTCCTGCCATACAGTTTTTGGAATCATCAGAGTGATAAATAGGTTAAGGTAATTCCACAAGTCCTGCCTCAGTTATCGTATACAAGATCTCTTTTCTTTTTCCAAATGATGGCAATACTTGGGCCTTGAACGCCTTACCATCTTTTTCAAGTTTTATCTTCTTGTGGGTAAACATGCTAATTGATTTGTTCAAGCTTTCAATCTCTATTCCATCCATGTTTCGCACCATGTTGGTTACAATTACAGGAATCTTGGTGTTAATTGCTGTCAGGCTAAGATCATGCATGTACTCCATGAACCTAAGATGTTTTTCAAGCAAAGTTGCTTCCTTGGAATACTCGAATGCAAACAAGTCTGTTATGTTCTCTATTACAACCAAAGCAGGTTGCATCTCAGATATTTTTTTGACATACTCTAGTTGTTCAGAAACGTTTCTCATCCGTGCCACAATGATATCATCAAGAAGTGAAGTCTCCAAGTTTTTTGACTTGATTAGCTGCAACATTCTTTCGGGTCGAAATCCTCCAGTAGCATCAAGGTATAGCACAGTGCCACCTTGCAACGAATTTAGAGAAATTTGCATCGCAAGTTGTGTTTTACCACTGCCTCCGGGCCCAAAAATATCGATTATCGTACCAGATGCAATGCCGCCACCCAAAAGATCATCCAGTCCCAAAATACCAGTGGAAATCAATTTTTAATCAAAGAGTTATCACAAATTGCAGAGTATAAGTCATGATAGGGAAGGCTTTGGTTCTGTTAATTCTTCGGTTGTACTATGATTTGATAAAATCATGCCAAAGACCTCAACTTGCTTCCATCTACTCTAAGGATTAGTGGCTGCATTGAAACATCATTCCAATCCACGTTCCCCTTCATAGCTTCATCTGAAAGCCCTCTAGGATGGCAAAACCTACTCCACCCCTTGTAAGAAATATTCAGGCTCGCAACAACGTCGCGGTCCATTGATTTCTTACAATTAGTGCACCATAATTTTCTAGTGTGTAACTTGTCCTCTTGGATTCTATCTCCGCATGCCGGACAGAGTTTGCTGGTGCGTTTTGGATCTACGAATCTGACTGGAATTCCTTCCCATGATGCCTTGTACTGGATCTGTCGTTGCAACTCATAGAATGACCATGAATTTAGCCTTCGTCTGTATTTTTTCCCCTGACCATTTCCCTTCCCGTATAATTTTCTAATTCCTTTTAGATCTTCCAAAACTATCATTGATTTTGACTCTACTGCCTTTTTTACAATGTCTTTTGATATTATGTGCAGGTGTTGTTGAATTCTTCGACTTCTTCTGTTTCCCAACCTTTGTTGAAAATGTCTCTTCACCCTCACATCAAATCTCTTGAATGACGATAATACATGTCCAGTATTTTCCTTGATGGATAGTAACTTGTTTGTCTTGTACATCATTACACCATTCTTGTTCCCAATTGTAACATTTCTTAGGTTCCTATCTATTCCAATTACACGGTTGCATTTTATTTCCTGAACATCTTTTCTTACTGAAATTGATAATGAATTTGGTGTGATTGTAAATGACCTTGGTTCTATTCCTCTTACTGAGAGTTGGGATATAGTATGACGATTTAGTAAAACATGGATGTAATTTCTGTTTCCTGTTGGAATTGACAATAACATCTCATTGATCTTAAACCCATAGCATGACACTAGATATGGTTTTGAGACAAGCGGAGATTTTGGATTTTTGCCTTTTCGGATATCTCGTTTCATTTGTGATAACCTTCCTGCAGCTTGCGATATTGCAGTTAGTTTGTATTTTGACTGGATGTTATACTCATTTAGTGTATGATATGACAACATGGATAATCTCTTCAATGTTGAACAATTGTTCTCCAAACCAATTCTGATGCAATGGTTTACCATCTGTCTGAATGTCTCCATCATGAGTGAAATCTCCTCAGATGAAACAAATGGTTGTTTGATGGAGTTTATGGCATACAATATCAAATGAGGGCACACATGTAAGAAAAAAGCAGGGTTATGCTGTTATCACCTTAGATGATTAGAAGATCTTGAGACTAAGAGTGACAACAGAACTCTATTACACAACATCTTGCCAATTTAACATTAACAGAACCCTTTTATTCCCTATTTCAAGCAGTGCAAACAAGTGAATTGTGATTGTCACAAGCAGCAACTCCAAAAAGACCTTTAACAACATTGCAAAAAGGCATTAACAAAAAAGTTACAGTTCGACTAAAAAGTGAAATCGAATACAAAGGTAAGATGAACAATGTTGATTCTTACATGAATTTAATCATGACAGACGCAGAAGAAATCAGCAATGGAAAAATAGTTGCAAATTATGGAAGAGTTATCGTAAGAGGAAACAACGTACTTTTCATTAAATTAGAGAACGAGTTATAGGAAATTTTATCATGGCCTCTCATAGAAGCTATCTTTTCACTTCAGAATCAGTTACAGAGGGACATCCAGACAAGATTTGTGATCAAATATCTGATGCAATCTTGGATGAGTTTCTAAAACAAGACCCAGATTCTAGAGTTGCAGTTGAGACATTAACCACTACAGGTGTTGTAGTAGTAGCAGGCGAGGTTACATCAAAGGCAAGATTTGACATTCAGGATATTGTTAGAAAAACAATCAAAGAAATTGGATATGACGATCCAGAATATGGTTTTGATTCAGAATCATGCAGCGTTCTAGTATCGCTTCATGCACAAAGCCCAGACATATCAATGGGAGTTACTGCCAATGACAATAAAGATCAAGGAGCAGGAGACCAGGGTCTCATGTTTGGATATGCAACAAATGAAACTGAAGATCTAATGCCAATGCCAATCTTGCTTGCACACAAGCTTACAAAACGTCTTGCAGAGGCAAGAAAGAAGAAAGAACTTTCATGGGCAAGACCAGACGGCAAGTCACAGGTTACAGTAGAGTATGAGGGCGGAAAACCAAAACGCATTGATGCAATTGTAATCTCAACACAACATTCTCCAGATGTAACTAATGAAGAAATTAGAAAACAGATTATCGATAAAGTAATCAAACCAGTTTGCGGCAATTTGTGGAATGACAAGATAAAAATTCACATAAACCCAACAGGCAGATTTGTCATAGGCGGTCCTCCAGGAGATGCTGGACTCACTGGAAGAAAAATAATTGTAGACACATATGGCGGCATGGGACGACATGGAGGTGGAGCATTTTCTGGAAAAGACCCATCAAAGGTAGATAGGTCTGCATGCTACATGTGCAGATACATTGCAAAGAACGTAGTTGCAGCAGGACTTGCAGACAAGTGCGAAGTCCAAGTTGCATATGCAATTGGAGTGGCAGAACCAGTCTCACTCACTGTTAATACATTTGACACAGGCAAGATTCCAGAAGAACAGATTGAAGATATCGTAAGAAAGAACTTTGACATGCGTCCTTCTGCAATCATTTCACAGTTAAAACTAAAGAATCCAATATACAGAAAGAGTGCAGCATATGGTCACTTTGGAAGACCAGAACCAGAATTTAGCTGGGAAAAGACTGACAAGGCTAGCGTATTAAAACAAGCCTCGGGCCTCTAACACCAGACCATATTTTGTAAATTTCATAGGTACAAGACTAGCAAGTTTTTTGTGGTTTCCAACATAGTCACCTACCATGATACCAAGGTCATCTACACCAAACGGACCCTTGTTATGCAATGCATCATGGTATACACTCTCAAAGTCTATCTTTTTGATTTTTATTTTCTTGCCATGCAGGAATTTTTTTACAAAAGTGTTATAGCTTACCACTTCTGGTCCTACCAGATCAATTATCTTGTTTGAGAATTTTTTGTCTGATAGAGCCTTGATGATTACACTAGATACATCATCTATGAAGATTGGTTGGAATCTATAATTTCCAGAGCCAGGAATTATCATTTGGCCTTTTTTCATCTGTTGTTGCAAATTCATGGACAGCAGATCGTCTCTTCCTATGATGTATGATGCCCGAAAAATTGTATAATCAAGTCCAGAATGGATTATTTCCTGCTCTGCCTTGTATTTTGAAATGAAATATCCCAAGGTTGAAGATTTGTCAACTCCAAGACCACTGATGTAAATTATTTTTTTCAATTTTGCTTTTTTACATAATGCTACAGCACTTTTAGCAAAGGACACATTGGTAGAACTATATTCAGAATCTACAGTTTGTTTTCCCTGACCAATGAAATGCAATAGTGCATTAGAACTCTTGATTTTTGACGCAAGACTTGGCTCAGAAAGTGTATCAGTTGTTATTGTCTTTCCAAAGGATACAGTTCGTCCTTTGCGAACAAGACCTATTGTAGAAAATCCATTCTTTGCAAGAAACATGCCAACGTTTCTGCCTACAAAGCCATTTGCTCCAGTAATTACAACTGATGAACCCATGCAAAAGCACAGATTGTGCCGACAAATTAATTTTGGTCTTTATGTCATGCCATATCACACTTGAATACAGTCGACTGCCACCAGATCTTAGGCGTCCAAGTAGGAGCATCTCAGAAGGAGATAAAAAATGCATACAGACAGCTTTCCTTGAAATATCATCCAGACAGGAACAAGGATGACGTAAACGGAGAGAAATTCAAAAAGGTAACAGAGGCATATCAACAGCTACGAAGCGAAGAAAAGAAGAAAGAAAAGATTTCAGAAAGTGAGGTAGCTACCAAGTATTCTGATTTTTGGAAAAAATACGACAAGACAGCAAATGAAGAGTTTCACTTTGGACCAAACTTTGCAGAGTTTAGACGCAACTTTGGAGCAAAAGATACCCAAGATTATGAACACAATCAGGAAAAAGAGGGTTCTCCAATGATTACTCATCTAGTACTTTATGGAGGACTAGGAGCAATGGCATTATGGATAATTTTATCAACCATACTAAAATGACATCAAGAATTAATACGCAAGAGAGTTGAAACCATTTCATGTCAGAAGAAGACAAGCCAAAGGAAAATATGAAAACAGGCTTTACCACTGGAACATGTGCAACAGCTGGCGCAAAAGCTGCACTGCTTTCAATCATAAATCAAAATAAAACCGATTTTGTTAGTGTCACGCTACCAAAAAAATCACAGATTCAAATCAAGATAGCAAGTTGCGAGTTTTCAAAACAGAGTGCCACATGTACTGTAATAAAAGATGGTGGAGATGACCCAGATGTAACTCACGGGGCAGAGATAAGAACACAAGTTACACTCACTGGAGACATTGGCAAGATAGATCTTGACGGAGGAGAGGGAGTTGGCAGGGTTACCAAGCCAGGACTTGGACTAGACATTGGCGCTGCTGCAATAAACCCAACACCAAAAAAAATGATCAATGAAAACATTTTAGAGGTTGCAGGAAATCTTCTTGAAAAAAATGGAATCAAGATAATGGTATCAGTTCCAAAGGGAAAAGAGCTTGCCATCAAGACAGACAACCCAAGACTTGGAATTCTTGGAGGTATCTCAATTCTTGGAACAAGTGGCATAGTGATACCATATTCTACGGCATCTTTTGCAGCGTCAATTAGACAAAGCATTGAGGTAACAAGAGCAATGGGAGACGATACTGTAGTATTGACAACAGGTGGAAGAAGCGAGGATTTTACAAGGAAATTGTTTGATCTGCCAGACCATTGTTTTGTCCAGATGGGAGACTTTTCAGGATATACAGTTCAAGTGTGTGCCAAAAAGGGAATCAAAAAGGCTCATGTTGCAGGATTCATAGGAAAACTTGCCAAGATGTCAATGGGTGTCAAGCAGACCCATGTCAAGGGTTCAAAAGTTGACATGGCTTTTCTCTCAGATCTTGCAAAAAGATGTGGAGCTCCACAAGATGTACAAGATTCCATAAAAAAAGCAAACACTGCAAGACACGTATTTGAGATAATCAATGAAAAAAACATTTCAGGCTATTTTGATATTGTATGTGAAGAGGCCCACAGACAGCTAGGAAATTATTCTGACAACAAGTTTGAGATCGAAGTAATCATGTTTGATTTTGATGGTAAGGTAATTGGAGTTCATCCAAAGAGTAACAGATATCTTGAGACCTAGAAAAAATAAAGTGTGGAAAGCGTAGCAGTAATTGCAATAACAAAAAACGGTATCGAGATAGCAACTGTACTCAAGAAACATTTCCCGACATGGAAGATATTTTCCCCAACAAAACTCAAACAAGATGGAAAAGATATCCAGTGGTTTGACGAGTCCACCACTTTGAAGATACAAGAATTATTCCAAAACAATGAAGCATTGGTGTGTATTTTCTCCCTTGGTGCAGTGATACGATTGATTGCGCCACACATGAAGGACAAAAAGACAGACCCTGCAGTGGTGGTAATCGATGACACTGCAAAGTTTGTCATTAGCACACTTTCAGGCCATCTTGGGGGGGCAAATGAGCTTGCAGAAAATATAGGCTCTACCCTTGGCGCCATCCCAGTAATCACTACAGCAGCAGACGTCAACAAGACAATTGCAGTTGACTTGCTTGGAAGGGAGTTTGGCTGGGAGATTGATGAGGTCTCTACTGTCACCAAAGTTAGCGCATTCATGGTAAACGAGGAAAAAATTGGAGTCTTTCAAGATGCAGGAGAAAAAGATTGGTGGATGCCAAAAAAGGAATTGCCAAAAAATGTCCACATTTACAAGTCCCTTGATGAGATGATATCATCAGATTGTAAGGGATTTCTTGTAATCTCAGACAAGATAATACAAAACAATGAGATTCAGGGCCGTGTTGTCATTTACAGACCAAAGACTCTGGTTGTAGGAGTAGGCCTGCACTGGGATACTACAAAGGACACCATCAAGGAAGGGATGAATTTTTGTCTCTCAAAGTTCCAGATGAGTCCAAGATCAGTTGCCAAGTTTGCATCAATTAAAAAAGAAGCAGACGTAAAGGGATTGCAGGAATTATCAAGTGAAATGAATGTACCACTAGTATATTTTGGCAAGACAGAACTTGCCACAATCAGTATACCAAATCCATCAGATGTCGTACAGACATTTGAGGGCACACCAAGTGTATCAGAGGCTTCTGCAATCAAGGCATCAGGTGGAGAGCTAATTGTACAAAAACACAAATTTCCTCCAAACCTTACAATTGCAATAGCACGGAGATCAAGTTGAAGCGAGGCCTATTACTAATAGACAGAGGAAGTAAGGAAAGAGAAGCAGCAGAAGAGCTCGAAGCTATCTGCAAGGAGGTACAAAAGAAAGGAGATTATGCTTTTGCAGAATATTGTTTTCTTGAAGTGACTCTGCCATACATTGATGATGGAATTAAAAAATGTCTAAAGAGTGACATTGATTCACTTACTATTGTTCCATACTTTTTGTATCCAGGAAAAAAAGTAAAGTTAGCTGTTACCGAAGTTATGAAGTACCAATCAACAACGAATGTAAAATTTCTTGTCACAAAGCCCATGTCCATGCATATGACACTTGTGAATCTAGTCAAGAATCGAATCAAGTCAGCACTTGACAAGGGCAAAGTTTCGCTCCAAGACAACAAGGTAGATGTCTTGGTAATAGGACACGGAAGTAAAGACCCGAATGCAAAAATGTCGATAAAATATGTGGTAGACGAGCTTGCCCACTCGTATAGAAATGTAGATTATTGTTTTCTTGAAATTGAAGAGCCAAACATAGAGCAAGGAATAGAAACTTGCAAAAAAAGAGACCCCGAGGTTCTAGTGGTTGTCTTTTACTTTTTACACGAGGGTGCACACGTAAAAACAGATATCAATGCTGACTTGAAGCCAGCTTTAGAGAAGCACAAGTTGAACCAAGTCTTGATAACACAGCACATTGGAGCAGACCAAAAGATGATCGACCTGATTATTGAAAGGGCCCAAGAGGTAGAGACATGATCACCCAAAAGGGCCAGTCAATCGAAGACAAGAGCATGGAGATAATAGATAGCGAGATTGGCACTCACCCATACTCACCTGAAGAGTGGATAATAGTAAAGAGAATAATCCATTCTACTGCAGATTTTGATTTTGCAAGAGATAACAAGGTAGTATTTCACAAGGATGCAATACAGAATGCAATTGGTGCATTACAGAAAGGCTGCAACATCATAGTTGATGTCAATGGCGTGATAGGCGGTTTTAACAAGGATAACATGAAGAAATTTGGAAATCAAGTGATATGCAGCATATCAGATCCTATTGTAATAGAGGAGGCAAAAAAACTCAACAAGACACGAGCCCAGACTTCAATGAGATTGGCAGCAAAGCAGATGGATAATGGCATAGTAGCAATAGGCAATGCACCAACTGCGCTTGTTGAGGTGATACAGATGATAAAAGAAGGTATTACATCTCCCGCACTTGTGATTGGAATTCCAGTCGGATTTGTCTGTGCAGTGGAATCAAAGGATGAGCTTCGTGCAAGTAATATACCATACATCACAAACATTGGCAGAAAGGGAGGCAGTCCATGTGCATCTGCAATTGTCAATGCATTATACAAAATTCTTGCAGCAAAATCTTCCTAGTGTAATTTATTTTCGCGAATAAGAGATACACGATTTTACAAAACTTGCAGCAATTGGGGAACTAGCAAAGTGCACATGCATGTATGATGCAAGTGTATTGTGTACAGTCAGGCCATCTTTTTTGTCTTTTATTCCAATTCCAATTGACATGTCATATGCAAATTTAGAATCTTTTGACAACAAATCAAGTTCAGAATAATGAAACTCGTGTCCCTTGATGGTCTTTGATTGCAAAGAAAATGGAGATTTTCCAATCTTGGCACTAGTATAGTTTAGTTTCAGTCTCTTTTCCATTACTGTTACAGCATCAAATAGTCCAACCATGGTATACTTTCCAGACTGGTATCGTATGGATTTAGTCAGATACATCAGCCCGCCACATTCTGCGTAAATTGGCAGGCCATCTTCTGCATATTTTTTCACCAGTCTTTTCATGGCCTTGTTTTTTTCAAGCAACTTCCCCTTGACCTCTGGAAATCCCCCGCCAATGTAGATGCCATCACAGGCAGGTATTTTTTTGTCAGAGATTGGACTAAAGAACACAAGTTCTGCACCAAGCCTGCGTAGTTCATCTAAATTGTCTTGATAATAGAAATTAAAGGACTCGTCAAGGGCAACTGCTATCCTTGTCTGTATCTTTTCATTCTTTTTAACAGGGACTTTGGGTAGACTGGGTCCATTTTTTGTAATCTTGATAATTTTTTCAATTTCAATAAAACCTGAAAGTGATTTTGCAATTGATTTTATTTTTTTATCCAAGGATTGTCGTTCCCGTACAGGTATCAAACCAAGATGTCGCGATTCCAAACTGAGATCAGAGTTTCGTGGAATCACCCCAAGTATTGGCAGTCCCACTTTATGTAGCGCATCTCTGCACAGCATTTCATGTTTTTTGCTTCCAATTTTGTTCAGTATTATGCCACATATCCTAGAGTTTTTCTCAAAATGTTTGAAACCCAGTGCAGTTGCAGCAATAGAGCGAGCAGCCTTGCTTGCATCCAAGACAAGAATAACATTTGATTTTGTGATATTTGCAACATCATATGTACTTGCAAAGCTTGACTTGCCGCTAAACCCATCATAGTATCCCATTACGCCTTCAATTACGGATACATCTTCTTGCGAATTTTGTACAAAGTTTTCCAGTACACCATTTTTTCCCATCATCCAAGAATCAAGATTGCGTGCAATTTTTCCTGATACAGAACTTAGATAGCTTGGATCAATAAAGTCAGGCCCCACCTTGAACGGCTGGACAGAGTATCCCTTTTTCTTTAGACCATGAATTATTGCAGTTGTTATCGATGTCTTTCCTACACCGCTTGTGGCACCAGCAACAACAATTCTTGGTATATTCATGTCTTCGAGTCGTTGCCAGTGTTTTTCATGATTTGAAAGAGTTGTCGTAATGCAAGTTTTGGATGGTGTACAGCAAGTTTTAGCATATCTGTCATGCCAAAATCTGCCTTGATAAAATCAAGAAATTCTTCAGCAGAGAGTTCATCAATGATTTCAAGTTCCTTGTCCCATTCCTGGTCACTGAGGTTGAGCCATCGATACTGCACCTTTACTGCAGCTGCAATCTTTGATCCTATTGCTTTTTTCATGGTTTCCTCATATGCTTTCAGGGATTCCTTGGATGTGTCCCCCTTGGCCACAGACTCGCCACCAATTCTTCCTGCTGCCCTGCCAAACTCAATTGCATATCTGATTCCCTCCAAGACAAGCGGATTTGCCTGTCCCGCAGAGTCTCCAACCATTATCAAGTTGTCATCTATTGTAGATTCACGGAGTCCTTCGTTTGGAATCAAGCCATAATGAAACTCGACTGGAACAATTCTGCCAAGATCACCAAGCGGTTTTGGCCTTTTTTCAAGCAACTCTAGCAAAAGTTTGCTGGCATCTGCCTGTGAGTTTGGCTTGCCAACACCCACTCCTATGCGAACCTTGTTTTTTCCCAAAGGAAAAACCCATGCATAACCCGCAGGAGAATACTGTGATCCAACCATGAGATACCACGTGTCAGGGCTGACCTTATCGACATAGGCCTCATATTCCGCACCTGCACCAAATCTTTTCCACGGCAAAACAATTCCAAGAGATCTTCCAACAACAGAATAGAAACCGCTTGCATCAATGACAAGTTTTGAATTAAAAACAAGTTCTTCCTTAAGCGAGGTTGCCTTGACACCTGCTAGTTTTCCCTTTTCATTTTTTATCACGTCAGTTGCACTTGTCCTCAAGAAAATATCTGCCCCTGCACTTGCTGCTTGGTATGCAAGAAACTGGTATGTCTTTCTTACATCCAAGACTCCGGCCTGGGCAGTCTCACTTTTTTTTATCACATAATTATTTGGAGAATAGAAAGCATAGTTGGAAATTTCATTATAACACTCGGATGGAATTCCAAATGATTTTGCCTCCTTAATCCATGTTACACCGCTTGTCCTGACATTTTGCCCAATTGCTTCATCTCTTTCAAGAACTGCAACACTGAGGCCTTTTTTTGCAGCACTCCATGCTGCTGACAACCCAGCAGGACCTCCTCCAACAACTAGTACATCATAATCATAACTTTTGGCCATCTGTATCACTCAAATTTTTGTCATGCAACATTTTAAGCTGTGGTTTTGCCCTGGTTTTTCAACCCAATCTTTTTACCTAGCGCACAAAAAAATATTCCATGTCAAAGGGTCTTGTCATAGTATATACCGGAAAGGGAAAAGGAAAGACAACAGCAGCACTTGGAATGGCTCTTCGTGCAATAGGCTATGACCACAAAGTCTGCATGATACAGTTCATCAAGGGTTCTTGGCATTATGGAGAGATGACATCGTCCAAGAGACTAGAGCCAGAGTTTGAGCTCACCGCAATAGGCAAGGGATTTGTTGGAATACTAGACGACAAGAGCCCAATTGAGGATCATAAAAAAGTGGCAGAGGAGGCACTCAAAGTTGCACGAGAAAAAATCAATTCAAAAAAATACGATCTCGTAATACTAGACGAGATAAATTATGCAGTAAATTTGGGACTGGTAAATCTAAAAGATGTCTTGGAAATTATTTCAAGCAAACCAGATGATGTCAACTTGGTCCTTACAGGAAATCATGTAAAAGATGAAGTGATAGAAAAAGCAGATCTTGTTACAGAAATGAAGGAAATAAAACATCCATTCAAGTCTGGGATAAAAGCAAAAAAAGGAATTGACTTTTAGTCAGCAACAACATTAAATTATGTACATTAAATTTGAAAGCCATGACTACAACTGTCCAAGATTTTCCCGAGGTGGGAGAGATTGTTATTGCAACTGTAACAAGGATAGTAGATCAAGGAGCATATGTCGGTCTTGATGAATTCAACAACATTCAAGGATTCTTGCATGTCTCAGAAATTGCCACCGGTTGGATAAGAAATGTAGGCAAGTTTCTCAAGGCAGGAGAGAAAAAAGTCCTACTTGTAAAACGTGTAGACCCAAGACGTTCTGAAATAGACTTGTCATTAAAACAAGTATCATCTGATCAAAAGAAGAAGAAACTTTTAGAGATAAAACGCGGCGAAAAAGAAGAAGCCCTCATTGAAAACCTGAAATCTCGTGTAAGCTTGTCCGCATCCGAGATGACAAAATTAGAAAATGTTTTGGTAGACAAGTTTGGTTCCGTATATGATGCATTTTCAGAAGTTTCAGCAAAAGGAATAACCATTTTAGATAATCTCAGTATTCCCCCAAAGGCATTAACCGTAATTGCAGAACTTGGCGCAAAGATTCAGGTTCCACATGTGGAAATACGCGGAATCTTTGAGCTTACATGTACCAAATCAAACGGCATTGAAATAATCAAGCATGCATTAATTGATTCCACTGCAAACAAGCAGGAGATCTCTGTTACATACATTGGAGCTCCAAAATATCGCATTACTCTTACTGCACCAAACTTCAAGGAGGCAGAAAAGGAACTAAAACCAATTCTTTCCTCCGTACAGGATGCCATAGAAAAGAAGGGAGGCACCTTCAAGTTTACAAGGGAAGAATCAAAGAAGACAAGAGAAGGCTAGTAGAATGCACTTTCAGATGAGAAAATGCACAGAATGTAAAAGATACACCCTAAAAGACCAGTGTCCCAAATGTGGACATCAAACTGTTACTGTACATCCAGGAAAATATTCTCCAGATGACAAGTATGCAAGATATCGAATTTCAGACAGATACAAGTAGATTAATTTTATTTTGAAGTAGAGTTTGATGACTCGATACTAATTTTGGATACACGTGCAGAGTCAGTATCTACTGGTTGGTTGTTGTCAGTAGTTGTCTTTAGTGCTGCAATTTGGTCAACAACATCTTGGCCAGATACAACTTGGCCAAATAGAGTATATTGACCATTTAGCCATGGAGCATCTCCAAGTGTGATAAAGAATTGTGAGCTTCCACTGTTTGGATCGCCACCTCGTGCCATACCCACCATGCCTTTTGTGAAATTCACACTGTTGGTAAATTCTGGAGGAATTGTGTATCCCGCATCTCCAAGTCCCCATGTACTCCTGTCACCTTTTATCGTATTAGGATCACCGCCCTGTATTACAAATCCCGGCATTATTCTATGGAATACAGTTCCATCATAGAAGCCAGAGTTTGCAAGCTTGACAAAGTTTGCCGTAGTCTTTGGTGCAATGTTATCAAATAATTTGAATTTTATCTCTCCAAACTTTGTATCAATCACTGCAATGTTTCCACCAGTACCTGCAGTAACTGCAGGTGTTATTGTAGTGGAATTATTTGCTTGTAATGTACTTGAGCTATTTCCTACCGTACTTGATGATATTCCTGATTGAGGCTTGTAATCTGGATTAACTTGGTAAATCAATACACCTGAAAAGACACCCGAGTCTTTTCTATCCAAGCTTGGTGATGAATATACCAGACGTAGTGGTCCAGTTCCATTTGCTGGATACTTGATAGTCTTTGAGTAAATTCCAGTATAGCCTGTAGTATAGGTAGGTGACTCGTTGTGAGTATTTGGATCATAGTATGTTACTGGAGCAAACGGGAACATTTGTCCAAGCAAAGTATTTTGCCAGAAATAGTCAGTTGGTGTAAAGTCATCATCTTGTAGATATTTTGTTGAATCAAGGCCACCTATTTTCATGAACCATTGTTTCTTGCTCTCGTCTCCTCCGCCTCCAAGTATGTAGAGGTCTTGGTTACTTGAGGTGAACTTTTGGCCTACAACATAAACTAGGACATAGTTTGCTCCTGCCTTGTTTAGCATGTTCCATGCCTGGTCAGGAGAGCTCATGAGAATTCTTGCGATATTTGCAATTACGTTTGTATCAATTGTAGCGTTATCAGCAAGTGTTGTTCTTCCTCCCAGGGTCTGGATCCAATATCCATAGTCCCACCAAGATGCAACTACAGAATTTGCAGGAGTGTTATTTTTTAGCCAGTTCATGGCATCAGGCCAGTCATCAGTAGCGATAGCAAAGTTTGATCCTCCGTTTAGAATTGTAGGAGGAGATTTTGTTATTGCTACCCAGTTTGCGTTGGCAGGATACAAAGCTGGAACAACTAGTAATGCTACAACTACTGCAACAAATGCTATCTTTGGAATTCTACCAAGTATGTCGACTGTAATCTTCTTTGTTGGAGCATCCTTTCTGCCTCCTTTCTTTGATGTCTCCACAACTTGGACTGGTTTTTTATCATCACGTTTGAAAACCTCTGCAACAAGTACTGAAAGACCAATTGATGAAAGTATGATTACAGAAGTTGCCGTAAGTAATTCTAATCTAGAGAAAGTTGATCCTGCATATGCACCGGCAATACCAATTATCAATGCAAAGATAATCATCTCATTTCTAAGTGAAAATCTTGATGCATCTTGGTCTCCATTCTTTTTTCTAAACACAAGCCAGATTCCAAGGCCTGCAAAGATCATTAGTACCGAGAAATAGCTAAAGTTTTGTGCAAGTGTTGGAGTAGCATGCTCTGCAACAGAGTCAACCAATGGATCTTCTGAGGTCAAAAATGGATTCATTGCATTAAGGTAACGGAAGCTTACAGAACCAAAAGAAGTTTCAGCCAAGACTGCACCGCCTATTATCAACAATGCAACCATGACAAGCAGGCCGTTGCGCAATCGATGTTGTTCTTTGCTATACTTTTGAACGAAAATTATTATGACAAGCAGTATTGTAGGACCAATCATTGCAAGTCCCCTTGCACCAAATACAAAAGATGGTCCTGGTCTTGCAAACAGTCCTCCAGATATTATCATGGTTACTGCTACAAACAATGGAACTGCCCAGAGTAGGAAATTGTGATCTTTACGTAGGAAAGGCAGTGCAATAAAGAACAGACCTAGTGGGAGCAAGAAGAATTCTATTCCACCCCATGATGCAAAGCCTATTGCAAGAAAGAAACCACCACCAACTAATTTTGATATGGCAATTTTCTTGTTCTCTGATTTTATCGCACTAAGAAACAGGTAAACTCCCAATAACCCATAAAACAGACCAAGAGGTTCAGACTTGAACCATCCAATTGTTCCCCTTACTATGATTGGTGGAGATAGCGCAAAAAATAGTGATGCAAAGAGCCCCGCACTAGTACCAGCTAAGACTCGTACAAGAGCAAATATCACTATTGCAGTCATTGAACCAAAGACTACGGGAAAAATTATGGTAAAGTCATAGAGACTCATTCCACCGCCAAATATTTTGAACAAGACTGCATCTGTTATATGCAATGGAACTTGAGAAGTGGAAAAGACATCTCGTCCAGTTGGATACCAACTCATGGTGTCATGCCAATGGATGTATGCATTTAGCCCATTGTCAAGCAAGTATTGTGTTGCACGATAATTAAAGAACGGATCAAACTCGTTTAGTTGAAAACCATAATCAGCAGCCTGGGATCTGACCATTGCAGAAATAGAAAACGAAATTGCAAGAATTCCAATTACAAGAAGATGCCTCAAGTGGAAATCAAATTTTTTCACCCGGAACAGTTTGGCATCTTGGATCAAGTTAATTTTTGGGTGAATGTATTCTGTTTATAAATCCATGGCGAAGAGATCGAAAATTATTCGGAATAAACAACAGACCAGAGCATGAATTACAAGTCATGCCTGCAAAGATCTATGAAGCAAAATACCAGCAGATATGTTGTAGTTACTCTTTTGTAACAATTTGAACGTCACATGATTTTACCAATTGTTTAAAATCATGGGCATCTTTTTCGCTGCCAACAATTGTTCCATAATGCATCGGGATTGCAATCTTTGGTTTTATCTTCTCTATTGCGTTGGCTGCTTCCTGTGCTGTCATTACATATGTCCCACTAACAGGTACAAGAGCAATGTCAGGTCTAAGATCAGACATTTCTGGAATCATGTCAGTGTCACCAGCATGGTATATCGTAACACCATTCATTGATACCATAAAGCCTAGTTTGCCATCTTCTTTTGGATGGAATGGTTTTTTCGTGTCAGGATTTATCTTGTCCAAATTATATGCAGGAACTGATTTTATTGTAACTCCATGGATAGTCTTTTCTTGTCCTGGAGAGATGCCAATTTTTTCCTTAAAGGGAAATCCCTTCAACATGTCAATGCATTCATTTGCAGCAATGATGATAGTGTCATCCGTTGAGACGTTCGTGATACCATCTATGTTGCAGTGATCAAAGTGATTGTGTGATATTAAAATCAAGTCAGCTTTTTCGTATTTTGTTACTTTGAATGGATCAATTATTATCTTGACATTTCCAGCAAGCAGAAAAGAGTCATGGCCAAGCCATTGTATCTTTATTCCGTTATATTCAAACATGATTCCAGTTTTCGTTGTGCCAAAATTAAAGCTTACTTGGTTCAAGTACAATCTTGTCACTTGAGATAGAAAGAACCGAGCCGCCACTTTGTTTTATTCTAGACTTAAGCGCAGAATCAATTGTAGCAACTATACCACCATTTTCTTTTACATATGATACCAAAGCATCATCAACAGTTTTTCCTGAAATGATAACCGTTGGAAAATTTTTAATAATTTTTAGTGCATTCTGGGCAGAGCTTTTTTTTTATCATCAAGTGCTAGTCGTTCCAGTTCTTGTACAACCATGTTTGGCACAACATATTCCAAGGCACCAATCTCTGTCTCCACATTTGAGATATTTTTTATCCTCGTAGAGGCAACAAGTACAAGAAAACTAGAATCGCAAATTACCTTAACCACTTGATACACCAGCACCAATCAGTCGCCATCTTTCAGATATTCTTCGACTTATTGCCACCTTGCTGTTCTCAAAAATGCATACAGGTCTCTTGAACTGTAGTTCAACTGTTTTGCCCCTTACACTTGTTACTTTGGATAACAATGGTGCAGTACCAAGACTAAGTCTTAGGGACTCACCTGTCTGGATTGCAGAGACCTTGACTTCTTCACCAGAGCCGACTGCAGTATCAAACAAATTTACCTCAATTTTTGCATTGTAAGAATTTTCTGGTAGAGTACCTGGTTTTCCTATCACAGAGCCAATCAATGAATCACTTCGAGTCATTGTAGGATCAAGTTTAGTTGCAAGTGCAATTAATCCACCAGCCTTTACTTCTTTTACTATACCTGCACCAGTTCCAAGAGATGCAATCTCTGTAAAGATTGATTCGTATTTTCCAGTCTTTTCATTTGCAAGACCTGGCTTTATCTCAATTTCATCTCCTACCTTGAATATTCCTTGAATGATACTTCCTCCAATAACTCCGCCTCTGATGTCTTTGATCTTGGTTCCGGGCTTGTTGATATCAAATGACCTCAACACGTGCATTACAGTGTTTTTTTTATCATCACGTTCAGGAGTAGGTATTGCCTCTTCAATGGCACCAATTAATGCATCAATGTTTAGTTTTGATTGTGCCGAGATTGGAATGATTGGGGCCTTGGCAGCACTTGTTCCCTTGACAAATTTTGTAATATCTGCATAGTTTTCCATGGCTTGCTCATATGATATCAAGTCGACTTTGTTTTGAACAATAACAACTTGCTTTATCCCAAGTGTCTGCAATGCAAGCAAGTGTTCCTTTGTCTGTGGTTGCGGAACTTTTTCATTTGCTGCAACCAGAAGCATTGCGCCATCTATCAAGGCAGATCCAGACAACATGTTTGCCATCAGGCTTTCGTGGCCAGGACTATCTACAAAACTTACAACACGAGAAAGTTCACTTTCCTTTCCACAGTTGTTACATTTTGGTGTTACAGAATAACCAAGTGGAACTTCACAGCTCTTACACTTGTAAAATGCAGCATCAGCATATCCAACTTTAATTGTAATTCCTCGTTTGAGTTCTTCACTGTGTGCGCTGGTCCATACACCAGTCAAGGCTTGGATGAGAGTAGTCTTTCCATGATCGACGTGACCTGCAGTTCCAATGTTTACACATGGTTGGTATCCATATTTTTTTACATACCATTCAGGGAGAGTTTCTTTCCAGTGCACGTACAAAGATAAAAAAAGCGAATATGTTAAGGTTCTGCCTACTTGTTGAGGTTTGTTAACCAAAGATCCTACGATATGACTATAACCGGGTATTTTTATTGTAAGCAATATAATTTTTCAAATTGCTTGTTGTCAAGTCAGTCAAACAACCACATAATTGTAATCTAGACAAATTAATGGAAGAGTTCAGATTTATGGTAAATGAGACAATAAGGATCGGGATCGAGAAGAAGATCACTTCAAAATTAAGACTTAGGAACGAGCTATATCCAAGGCTCAAGAGTGGCTTCCACACAAGTTACATCAGCATGGCAGTATTCAAGGCCCACGCATTACTCAAGGCATACAGAAAGATACTCAAGAATAATCCATGTGCAAGAAAACCATACATCGTGAAAAATTTTCTTATCGTTGACTCGTATGCATATAAAATACATCATGAGCACATCCAAATTCCAACCCGACCACGAAAGTTTGTAATGATACCACTCAACTGCTATACATCAAATATACTCTCAGAGCCTAACCTACGATTTGGTAATGTTACACTAACATTTGATACACTTTCCATATCATTTTCAAAGGAGATCAAGCCAAGGAAACCAATTGATTACATTGGAATGGACATGAACCTTGAGAATGCAACATGTATGGATGAATCAGGAAAAGTAACTGTTATTGACATGTCCAAAATTGCATCAATGAAGATAAAGTATAGAGAGGTATTATCGCACTTTACAAGAAACGATTCTAGAATACAGAAAAAACTCAAACAAAAGTATGGAACAAAACAAAGAAACAGAGAAGAGGCACTTCTACATCAGAAATCAAAGGAGATTGCATCAACAGGTAAACAGATCATTATGGAGGATCTTAAGGGAATACGAAGATTGTACAGGAAAAATAATGGCCAGGGAACAAGATTTCGATTCAGATTAAATTCATGGTCAAGATTCAAGTTACAAAAAATGCTGGATTACAAATCAATGTGGTATAATGGATTTCCAGTAATTCATGTAAACCCTAAGGGAACATCGTCCAAGTGTTCGATATGTGGGTCAAAAATGATACCCGAAGAGAACCGAATCGTACGATGTACTGGATGTGGCTTATGTATTGACCGCGATGTCAATGCAGCCAGAAATATACTAGGTAGAGGGATGCGGTTCGTCCCCAACGCAGTGCAATGTGAAGCAATGAAACAGTTCAAAGATGTAGAGCAGATTGCACCGAGCTTACTTTTGGTAAATCCCGAAAGTTAGTAGAACCTTAACCTATGCCTTTTTCTCGGCAGTTTCTTCAGCTGGTTTTTCTTCTATCTTGAGCTCGCCATCAAAAGAACAATTTAGTTGATAGACTTCTTCTGTTACAGTACCGCCTCTTACAAGTTTGCGAATTCGTTGTCCGTTTTCAGCATCACGCAATCCGACACCCTTTGATAATAAAATGTATTTTCTTGCACCACCGTGAATATCTCCTCTTAGTGGAACTCCTGACTTGTCACTGCCGCCAGTTATCTTTAGCTTACCTGCTTCACCTATCAATGCAGCATCAAGCTCAACACCTACTGTTACACCCAAAAATGGTCCTGCTTCCTTTTCCTTTACCTCTTTGGTGATAGTTCTTCCTTTTTTATCCGATATGTTTAGCTTGAATGTAGCCAAGTAGTAAAAAAAATCTTTAAACTATTAATTAATCTTTGTACCTAAATCTTTTAAAAATACAAACACGTTTGTTCAATCATTGAATGAATCAATCAAGTGTCCTCGTTGTGACAAGATAATGGTTTCAATGCAAGCCTGTCATATGATATGCACAAATTGTGGGGCACACTTGGATTGCTCAGACAAGGGCTCGTTTTGGTAAACTAAAAACCAGGTCTATCAAACTGGAAACTTTCTGCCATGTCTCCAACCTTTTCTCGCATCAAAACAAGATAGTCATCATATTTTGCCTCAAACCCACAGTGTGGACATTTGACACTTGTTATGTCGTCATCAAGTATTGCAACCTTGTCACATTCTGGACATTTTGCATCCATGAATTAATTTGCCAACCAAACTATATAATGTTCACGTGGTTAAGCCTGCAAATGAAAATAACTTCTAGTCTTGTTTACGTCTGGATCTTAAATGATATTATATCATCGCCGATTAGTTTTCAACATACAATAAAGATGATAAATTTTAGACACATACCAATCCAAGTATTGTAAAACCTAATTATGCTCTATTATCTCTACCATACAAATTCTTATGGTCATCCAAGTCTATCAGTATGATTGTGTCTTCCTTTGATAAATACATGTAAACCAGACTGTGATTTTTTGTGATATGTATTGCATAACAATTGGCATATAGACCATGCTTACGTTCTCCAATTTCTAGAGGGTCTGGAAAAGTTTCTAGTTCTTCTAATACTCTGTGATAACCCTCGATTATTGTTTTATCTGATTTGAATTTCTTTAATTTCTTGAGGAGTTTAGAAGATGGTTGAACAAGACGCAACTTATTCTTCTAGAATTTTTTTTACTTGTTTTTTATGTTCGTCAAACGTATAGCTCTTCAATTTCTCTTTTCCTTCTATGATTTTCTTTATGGTTTCATCTAATTCTGGACTTAGGTCGCTCTTTTTACTCTGTTTCTGCATATCCTATAATCTCCATTGGTCTTATTTAGGCTAACGCCAACTTTGAGGATCAGACTGGAATCATTATTACAAACTAAGAAAGATTGTCCCAAGTTGGCCGTTTTTAAATTCCGCAGGCTTGTGTTTTGAGCTCTCTACATTTTGTCTGCTCAGATGGATATTTTTTGTTATCATAGTATCATTATTTCATCTGAGAACAATGGTCTTTAAAATTAAAACAAGAGTTTGTTCATCAAGTTAAACATGAAATCGGATGTACCTATATAATGTTAGGCACCAAATTTTGTTCAAGCGGAGTTAGTCCAGCCTGGTAGGACGTCAGCTTCCCAAGCTGAAGGTCGCGGGTTCAATTCCCGCACTCCGCATTCATTTGTTTCCAATAATTTTTACAATCTTTTCAAATTCATCTTGATCAAGGGATGGTCTTGTTGAAAACATACTATGAACTGGTCCTGCACCATCAGATGCATTTCTTGGTATAAGGTGTACATGCACATGCGGTACTTCTTGTCCGCTTTCTTTTCCATTATGAATTGCAATCAATATCGATGAAGAGATGGACTCAAGTTTCCCAGTCATTATCTGTACTGCTTCAAAGAGACTCTTGTTGTCTTGCTCGCTCATCTGCTGGACCTTTTCATAGTGATTCTTTGGAATCACCAGAGTGTGTCCCCGTGCGAGTGGAAAGGCATCAAGAAACGCAAGAGAATTTTCTGTCTCGTATAGTTTTTTTGCAGGAATTGTTCCGTTTATGATATTGCAAAAAATGCATGTCATGCATTCCTTGATTGCAAAATGTGTGTTAAATCTTTTGTGAGTAAATTACAGTTCTGATATTGCCTGCTCAATTCCAGCCCTGTCACGTGCTTCAGGCATCTGTTCCAAATATTTTTGAAAATCTTGTTTTGCAGCACCAAGTTTTTGTTGTTCATATCTTACCAGTCCACGATTTTTGTAAATTGGTGCAAATCTTGTAGAGTCAACGTCTAGTGCAAGAGTATAGTATTTTTCTGCATTTGCATAGTCCTTTGTCTTGAGATAATAATTCCCAAGCCCCCTGTATGCAAGATAATATTTTGAATGAATTGCTATAGTTTTGTTATAGTAAGATACAGATTCGCTAGAGTTTTGGTCATTTAGTATTCCTGCCAAGAGACACATTGCAGTAGAGTTTGACTTGTTAATCTCAAGTGCTTGTCGTAGTGCATCCATTGCCTCACCAGTCTTGCCCTGTAGTCGTAGTTTTTCTCCGTCAAAACACAGCCTGTTTGATTTTATTTTTTTCTCATCAAATGTATTGATATCTGGCAGTATGTCTTGTGGAACAAGCAAGATCATCAGCCTGTCATCTTCGTTCCACTGTTCATCAAATATCTTCTCAGGTATTGCCCCAATCTTTTCAGGCTCTGGTATATAGTGAAAGATTGTCTTTTCGGTATCATCGTATCCCACAATCAGTGATGCATGCTGTACCACATCTTTTACTCCAGGCAAGATGACAATCGGTGGGACGCCAACGTCAATCATTTTTTTGAGTTCTTTTAGAGTAGAATTTACTATAATACCAGCAAGGCCATGTCTTTCTGCAAGCTCAACTCCCTCTATGAGTATGCTTCCTTTCATGTTTTGATATTTTTTTGCAATCTCTGCAGCTTCTTTTAGCGGCAAGTCCACTCCCCAGTATTTTGATACGGCACTTACAACAAGCGGCAGACAAATGTTTTCCTCTTGTACAAGCGGTATCTCTAGTGTGTGGGTTGGATCCATCAAGGAACCAATAATTTATGTGGTATTAATACCATTAATGAAAGAAAATTTTTTCAAAAGAGATCTTCCGTCTGCACTCATCTCGGGATGAAATTGTGTTCCAAAAATATTCTTGTCCCCATACCGAAATATCTCAAACTTGCAATCATCAGATGATGCTAACTGGATAAACGGAGAACCAAGTTTTGATATCATGTAAGAGTGACTCTCAAAGGCATCAATCTTTCCAGTTACAAGAGGATTGTTTTCCATGATTTCCACCTTATACAACCCATGGCGAGAAGACGTCATTTTTTTTATTGTACCGCCCAGAGTTAGTGCAAGAATTTCTGCGCCATAGCAAATACCAAGCAATGGCGTGTTTGTATCTAGCGAGTACTTGACCAATTTTGAGTTTATTGCATTCATTTGCGGATTGTTTTTTCGCCTTCCAGATAATATCACAGATGAATATTTTTCCACATCAGTCAAGGATACATTAGAAAATACACGAGATTCAAATGATATCCCAAGATCTCGTATGCAGTCAAGTAGTGAAGAAGTGTAGACAGAGCCATTGTCTACAACTAGCAGCAAACTATCTTACACCTATTCGGATATAGTGCAGTTCTGGTACGCTGTTATCTACTGTTACAGCTCCGAGTTTGACCGTACCGTTTTCCTGCCAGAACAATATCTTACCACCGCTTTGTGGCAAAAAGTCCTTGACAAATTCTGAGATGAGACTCTTTGTGTTAGCAAGATCAGATTGCTGTACAAAGGATGTATTACCTTCCTCAAATGTAAGCGGGAACTGGATTCCAATTGGGGTAAGTATGGTTATCTTTTGATCAGCAAGTATTGTCTTTATGGTAGAGATCCTGGTTGACTCGTCTAGTTGTAGTGCAGCAGTAACTGTATCTGGTGCAACACCACTGACTTTGGCCAAGTAAGATGCAAATGCCTCCTGCGGAGTATTTCCTAGGCCAACAAAGTATTCACCATCAAATGCAGCACCAACTGCAGCAATGGTTCCTAGCTGTGTTACCACACCGCCAGAGCCTGCAGTATAAACAGGGATAAAGTAAACGTCTTGATCTCCTATCTTGTACAAAATATTATCTCCCACTCTAGGAGTTCGCAGTAAGGTCTGCAGTTGTGCAAAGTCTGATTCTCTTGATAACGCTTCGCGTACTGCAGTAGGTCCTAGAAGTTTTGTCTTGGAGTCAAGCGGAACCTGATAGAATTGCATCTTGCCAAGGTTTGGAACATCGTTTTGTACAATCATGTATCCTGCCAAGTTTCTTCCTTGAGATCCTCGCAATTCAAGTGATAGTATGCCAACATACGTAGGCTTGTCAAATCCAGGTGGTTTCTCTTCTACATAATAAGTTCCAAGACCGTCTGGGACTTCATAGAAATCTTTTGCCTGGATAAATGTAGAAGTATCTGTTACATGGTAAATGTTGAACATCTCGACTTTCCAGTTAAAGAGAGCTTCTGGATATCGAAGTTGTTTACCAAGCCATGGTGGCATGTCAATGAACTGGTCGTGATACTGATTTGCAAACATGTCTGTGAAAAAGTCATCACCAGTTTTTATCAAGGTCACATTACCATTGTAAATGTCAACTAGTCCATATCCTACCAGTCGCAAGTATGGATTGCTAAATGACCACGGAACGTTACTAGTATCAAAACCTACAACCAAAGGTACAAGCCAGTATGTCTTTTGTCCGTCACTTACTGGAAGAATGTCTAGTTGTTTTCCAAGCAAGTCATATTGGAAGTATGGATAGAGTAGCTGCATTCTGTCATGTACATCTCTGTATCTGAGTATGTGTATTGGCTCAGTTGGATATGACAAGAAAAAGTTTGGCTCAAAGAGTTGGCTTATTGGTGGCTTGACATCAATTCCTCCAGTTCCATTGTATGTAGCATTGTTTAGCTCAGCCGATGTCTGTCTGTTTTGTGGATAGGCAGCCCATGTTTCTGAAAACAGGCCACCTTCTCCATAGTAGATCATCCTCTGCTTGAAGAACTGGTTGCTGTCAACAATTGTTCCATTTTGTGCATTGAGTGTAAGGAAACCATTGTCAACGTGAGTGTAAACAAGATGTTGGTTATACCACTCGTTCTCTTGGGTAACTGAATCTGGAAGTATTGGTTTCATAGATGCAGTCCAGTATAGTGTATCATTGAATCTCAGAATATCGTTATTTTCAAAATCTACATACGGTATGAGGCCAATCTCAGGCTTTAGTTTTGCAAATGCGGCATCCCAATCCCACACTCGAATCTTGTTTAACAGATCATTATTTTGTGCAACATAGTTTGGAATGTCACCTGGTGCAACAGAGCTTAGCTTTACATCATTTGGAACTATGGATATCTGGTCTAATTGTCCAAGGTATCTGTTTACGCCTATCTGCTCTGCCTTGTATGGACCAAGAAATTCTATTTTTCTTGCATCTGCAATGCTGTTGTTTACCATCATTATGGAACCTGCAACTAGAGCAATGATTACCAAAACAAGTACACGAATGTAGATGTCACGCTTTGACGGAAGTATGATTACTCGAGACTTGAACTTGTCAATGAAATAAAATGCAATGAGCGCAAATCCTGCAGCTAGCGTACCGCCTATGGCGTACCTGGTATTGTAATCAATTTGGTTTGTAAAGAACATGTTAACGCCAGCCCAGAGGACTCCAATTCCAAGTATTGCCTCAACTGTAGAAATATAATCAAGAATCTTTGGTTTTCCCTTTGCTGCATCTTGTAGATATCTAGTGACAAGTCCTATGATATTGTGCAGTCCCACATAGAGTACAAGTCTAAGACTTATCACACCAATTATTGCAGGAACAAGAATTGTCAATGACGGAATCATTGGCACTACATGTGTTGCAGCGTATGATGGATCGGTAGGTGGTGTGACAAATGGAAGTGAGAATATCTGCCATACGCTTTTGACACCCAAGTCGTGTCCATCAATCAGGTAGGCAAGTGCAAACCCAAACATTAGATTTGTAAAGAACGCACCAAAAAGCACGACCTTTGTTATTTGCCAGATGATAAAGTTTGGAATATTTAATTTGTAATCTTTGAAACTTGGAATGGTATCTGTTACGGAATAATTATTTCCCCTCTTGAAAAATGTCAGGATGATATTGAGTGCATACCAAGACATTGATGATCGGTTTTTGACATTTACTCGAATCAGAGCAATAGATGCCAAAACCACTGCAGAAAGTAATGAAAAGTAAAGTGGTTTTGTAAATAGTGTACCAAACTCTAGCGAGTTCATGTACATGACTACAGCCTGATTGCTTGTCAGGACAAAAATTATGATAGCAATTAGAGCAACAATGCCAAATTTCACATATTTACTAGCATCACGTGGTGGCGGGTTGGATTGAGTTGATGAATTATACAAATCAAGCTACCTTCCTTTGTGTCAAACTAGTGTCTACCTAGTTTCTTTTGCAAAATACCATTAATAAGTCAAAAGCATGAGTTTTTCAGATTGCATTTCCCAATCCCTTGCACAACATGTAAACTGCAGCGTATTTTGGCAAAGAAACAATTTCATTCTTGTATGGACCAAACTTCTTATTTTTTAGTCTGATTTGTAATGGACAGTCTGCCATTATTTGCACATCATCATTTCCAAGTAGACATGCTTCCAAAAATGGATCAAAAGAATCAAGATCACCACATTGAAGTTTTACAAGACCGCTCTTGCTGTTAATTGATCCCTCTAGTCGAAATATCCTATGAATATCCATGGTTACCTTTGGGTCAACTCGTACTCCCATGGTTTTTTTTATCTCTTCTAGTTGTACCTGAAATGCAGAATAACCACTTGCAATTATCTCTCGTGTAACTTTTGGCACCTTTGACTTGGATGAAAATAGTTTGCGCGCAACTCTGCCTCGCCATCCTTTTTCATCAAATGTAGGAAGCAAGGACTTGGAATTGTCTTGTCGCTTGATTCCAAATGATTCAGGTATTGCACCGTTGAACATGATATAGTCTACCAAGTCTGCCCTTTCCTGAGAACCCAATGGTTCGTAATCGGTATTAGTTACACGAACATGAAACCCTTCATTTCCAGAAAAATATGTCTCGATCTGTTCTTTTTGCACATTGAGATCAGTTGTAAGTATATCAACAAGTTTTGTAACCTCTTTTTTAGATTCTAACATACAATTCTTGCAAGCTACAGATGCAGTCTCAAATTTTCCAGAGCCACATTTTGTACACTGGGACTGGAATTCAGTTGCAGAGATACCGCAAGAGCTACACTTGAAGATAGTGTGATCTTTTCTGCAAGGAAGTGCCAAGTCCTTTGCATCAATGTCAAAGATCAAGTCAGCGCCTTTCCAGTCTTTTTCTGACATGGGAAGGTTTGGAAATGAGTAGTATGCATTGGAACAGTACACATCAGACGGGACTTCTTTCATCAACATGAGATGGAGTTCCTTGTCATTTTTTACAACAAGGTGTCTGGTCATTCCAGAGTTGAACTTTTGATATCCAAATTCTCTTTGTGTGGCTTTTTGTGGAACATGTATCAGATCAAAGCGATTAAAGTAATATTCCTTGAATGCACTTTCTATCAGCAAAGCATTTTTTTCATTCATGGGTTCTTCCTCTTTTTGCCAAATTGTACGGGATTTATTATTCCATCACAGTCAGGAATGGCAAAGCAGAGACTCTCACTTCGTAGTTTTTCACATGATGGACACTGGTATTTTGTTCCACCCCCAGATGAGCCAGAGATGTGATCTAGTTGGTATTTTGTAGTTCTTTCATTGTAATCAGGGGCATTTTTGAACAAGGGTGCAATTTGATCAACTGTCTGGCCCTTTGATAGAAGATATGTTGCAAGCAGGAATCTTCCAGAGTGCGGCAAGTTCTCGCCCTTTTCCAAGACTTCAATTCCGTGCTTGACACATGGTGGATATTCTGAGGAGACATAGGTCGTGTCAGAAAACTTTTTGGCAAGTGATACCAGATCATCTACTCTTTGTCTAAAGCTTGAAGGTATAGAATCAACATTGACTGATTGGATTCTTGAATTGATGTATTCACCAAGCTCAGCACGTATCAGCCTTACTGTTTCATGTGCACTAAGATAGACAAGACCATTTGTGACTCGACGATTTACCAACTTCCATTCCTTTTCATGAAAATGAATTGCACGATGTAGATAATCAGGAACTTTGATCACAAAATCTTCATTGTCAATTGATACATTTACTGCAAAAAGATCCTGAATAATCTTCAATGGAAGCTCTAGGTTTTTTTTGTCTCTACTTACCCAGAGATCTTGCTGTAGGTACCTTTCAGCTCTTCTTGATTCTGCAAGAGAAAATCTTCGAATTAGAGTTGTCATGCCTGCAGATTTTAGTAAAATTATTGCCACTATGAAAGAGAGCAATTCAGAATCATTATCAAGTGATTCAAGATCAGATCCATAGATTTGTCCAGAAGAGGCAACTACAATTCTTCCATATGCCTTTTCAACAATGGGCTGCCAGTCGGGATGTCCGAGCTGTTCAAGACTTAGTCCAGTGTTTCTAAGATATTCACCGGCTTCTGTGAGAAAAGGATATTTTGCCAAATCCTTTACTCCGATCTTTAACATGTTTTGCTTGCTCGTGCTAACCTTAAAAATTTGATTATATTATCTTGCCATGGTAAAACTAGTTTGGATTATTTTCCCGCGAGTTTAAATTATACCCGAATAAATTAGTGGCATGCAGGTTGGATTACATGTATCCATTGCAGGTTCGATAGACAAGGCAGTTGATAACGCTGTAACAACAGGATGCTCAGCATTTCAGATTTTTACCCGCAACCCAAGAGGATGGGCTGCAAAACCATTAACAAGTAATGATGCAACAAGTTTCAAAGAAAAACTTGCCAAGACCAAGATTGATAGATTTGCAACAGTAGCTCACATGCCATACTTGCCCAATCTTTCCTCTCCCGAAGAGGACCCATTTGTAAAATCACTTGGTTCTCTGATAGATGAGGCAAAAAGATGCAGCAAGCTAGGAATTCCATATCTTGTTGCACACTTGGGAAGTCACAAGGGTGAAGGAGATAAGAAAGGAATCGAGATGCTAGTCAGGGCATTTACAAAGGCTGCAAAGGATACTCCAGATGATGTTACTATTCTTTTAGAAAATACTGCAGGACAAAAAAATAGTGTTGGCTCTGACTTGGACCAGCTTGCATCAATTTTATCCGAGTTAAAGCCTGCCAAAAGATTTGGAATCTGTTTTGATACATGTCACGGTTTTGTATCTGGCTATGACATGAGTACAGAAAAAGGTGCAGCTGCAACACTTGACAAGTTAAATGATGCAATAGGTTTTGAGCGCCTCAAGATTTTACACCTCAATGACTCCAAGGGAGAACTTGGAAGCAACCTAGACAGACACGAACACATTGGACTAGGGCACATTGGAGAAAAGGGATTAGGATATATCATAAAAACAATAAATCGCAAAAAAATTCCAATAATTTTAGAGACACCAATTGATGAGAGACGCGATGATGTCGGAAACTTGGACAAGGCAAAGGAATTGGCATAGGATTTGATGATACCATGAATTATGAACAAATAATACAACTTGCACTGGAGCGAGGATTTTATTTCCCAAGCTGTGAAATTTACTCTGATGCCCACGCAGGATTTTGGGAGTATGGACCATCTGGGGTCAGCCTAAAAAACAAGTTCATCGAACTGTGGAGAAGAGAACTAGTAAGAAGAGACAGGATGTGGGAGATTGACGGCTCACAGATCATGTCAGAAAACGTTTTTGTCGCATCAGGCCACTTGGCAAGTTTTGCAGACCCAATTGCAACATGTACAAAATGCAAATCAATCTTTAGGGCAGACAAGATGATAGAAGAGATCACAGGTATTACAGTTCCAGAGAGCGCAGATTTGGCAGACTTTGACAAGGTTATAGAAGAGAAAAAGATCGTATGCCCAAAATGCAAGGGAAGTTTTGATGGTATCAAAAAATTTAACATGATGTTCAAGGTTGGAATAGGAGCCCAAGGGGAATCGGCATATCTCAGACCAGAGACATGTCAATCCATCTTTGTTGATTTTCCAAGATTGTTCAAGACAATGCGAGGAAAATTGCCAATTGGTGTTGCCCAGATAGGAAAAAGTTTTAGAAACGAGATCTCGCCAAGACAAAGCCTTCTTAGATTAAGAGAATTTTACCAGGCAGAAGTTGAAGTCTTTTGCAATCCTGCCAAGCTTGACGACCTGCCAAAGTTTGCCGAGGTAGAAAATACCCAGATAAGAATAATGATAGATGATACGATAAAGAGCATGACATGCAAGGAGGCACTGGACACAGGCCTAGTTCCAAACAAACTTGTGGCATATTATCTTGGCTTGCTTGTAGAGTTTTACCAAAAGACAGGAATTGACGTATCAAAAAGCAGATTTAGAAAACTAGGAGAAAAAGAAAAGGCATTCTATGCAACAGTTGCATTTGACTTTGAGGTTGAGACCAATACAGGTTGGCTTGAGCTTGTTGCATGCAATTACAGGTCAGATTATGATTTGAAGAGTCACAGTACTACAAGCAAAGAAAAGTTCGAGGTTATGGATGACGAAACAAAGGTCTTGCCACATGTATTTGAGATATCAATGGGAATAGACCGAAGTCTTTACACCATGATAGAGCACAGACTGCGAGAAGACAAGGAAAATGACAGAGTAGTGCTTTCCTTGGAGCCATACTTGTCTCCAGTCCATGTAGGGATATTGTCACTTGTAAAAAAAGATGGATTGGCAGAAAAGACTGATGAGATTTACATCATGCTACGAAAAAAATATGATGCATTTTTGGACCACTCTGGTGCAATAGGAAGAAGATATAGAAGATTAGATGAGGTCGGTGCGCCATTTGCAGTTACAATTGATCACCAGACATTAGAAGACGGTACCGTTACAATACGAAACCGAGACTCGATGAGCCAAGAAAGAATAAAGATTTCAGATCTTGATTCACATCTTGCCAAGGCTACTGCATTTCCCTGATTAGTTTACTCTGACAAGAACGGTATCTCTACTGGTCTATAGGTTACCTTGAGTGAAGTACTATCCATCATCTGTGTTTGTGGTGTAAGATCTATCTGAGAATCAATCTCAACATTCCATGTTCCAACTATTGGATCTACTGATGTGATTGAGAATCTTTCAAGTGTATCATTTACTCCGGTATATCTGACTCTGTAAATTTGATCCCCGATAGTGACACTCTTTATTTGTCCAGGTGCATCAAGTGTAGAGTTTTGTACAAGACATTGACTTGATACACCAATTACACATGTTCCGTCAGGTGCAGTTACTTTGTATCTCATTGTACCCTCGTTGTTAAATGAGGAATAGAGAACTTCTGGATTGGCAATTGTATGTCCACTGGCATCGTTGATTGGAGCAATATTGATTGATTGTGAAATTGGTGCTACCTTGATTGACGAGAACGTAATGATATTTCCTTGTGCTGTAAATGACTTGTCGTAAATGTTTGCTACTGCCTCAATCTTGTGATTGATAAGTGCATCAGTTGGCTGGGTCTGCCATTCAAGTCTTACCTGAGTCTGTCCATTGGAGAACAATTGTCCAGGTGATGTATAGACAGTTTGGCCATCTACTACAAGTGAGATTGTACCATATACTGAACCTCCATCAACTGTAAGATACGATGAAGGTCTTGCGGTAGTTCCGGCTGCTCTGTTTTGTGAAACATCCAACTCTAGTGTTGCATTGATTGGATAGTTTGGCTTTACTCCAATTGTAGCAACATCAGAATCAGTATTCTTGTTTGCACTGTTTTCCACATGAATCCAGTATTGTATACCAGGTGCTTCTAGTAATTCAGATGGCACTGTTGCAGATAACAAGTATGTGCTGTTTGATACTTGTAGTGGAGTAACATTCATTGTTACTGTATGGAATTGTGCTGAATCATTATTTTCAATACTTGAGAATCGTAATTCAGATGTAGTAATTGGTGTTGGAGTGTTCACTATGGCATACACTGAGAGTGGATTACCACGTACAAACTGAGTTGTTGGCTCTGATGCAAGTTGTTCAGTTCCATTACCTACTTGGAATTTAAGATCAAATATCTGTGGTGCAGATAGATCAATCTCAGCAGGCTGTGTTAGTAACTCAATCTTTGTGAAATCAAGATCCTCATTGCAACCAGTAACCTCAACTGTCTTTCCTACTGAGAATAGATTAGTTCCAATTGTTTCAAGTGCAACTACCTCAAATGATGTCTCTTTTGGATTGATGGAAGCTTCGTAGACTAGCTTTCTGACTGAGGCGTTGACATTTTCTTCTGCATATGGCTGAACTGGGATAAGCTTTGCATCTACTACACCGTTAATTGATGTACGAACTATTACAGTTGGATCTGTTTTATTATAATCAGTTGCAACTTGGATTCTTACAATCTGTTTGTCACAGATATCATAAGATACATCTTGGATCTTAAGATATGGTCCTGCTCCCCCTCCATTGCTTGTTGTAGCAGCAGCTGCTGAACTTGTGCCAACTCCGGTAGCACCTCCACCAGCACCACCAACAGTTCCTACTGATCCTGGTGTAGATACTGTTGATCCTGGTGTTGTACTGCTAATACCATGACCTCCCAATGCAAATTGTGAAAAGTGTGGGGCTGACACCACTACATCACATGTAAGGCTGTTATCAGCAGATGGAACAGCTGATAATATGGTAACAGGATTGGTTATCCAGCTACCTGCTCCGCCGTTTCCAGTAGGATCAAACAAGAATATGTCAGATATTGGACATTTATTAGAATCAAGTTCTACTCCTGGTGCATTCTTTGGTAGTTGTAGTGTCAATTGTGGAGGAGTCTTAAAGTTAGCAGGGTTTGACCAGTCAAATCCTGTGCCTGTTACTTCGTGCTGGTATGTTACATTGACGTATAATGTTAGCTTGTCATTTAGTGGTAGTACAGGTTTTGAAGCTGGAAGCTGGTTGTCAGTCTTTACCAAGAACCAATCATTTGATGAACTAGGAGTATATGCATCACAACCATTTTGACCAGGATCTGCACATGCTGTTACGTTAAGTTGCTTAAGACCACCTGTTTGTGGAATTACTGAAGTTTCTACTGGAATGATCATCTTCTGTCCAGGAATTATCTGGTTGAGCGGTGGAGTAGTTATCACTTGGTTGGTGCTAGTTGTACTTGTTGTTCCCACAATACTTGGTAATACTGCTGTAACATTTGATGACTGGGGCATTGAATACACTGGTACACCTAATGCATTCATTATTGTAGTCGGAGTTGTGCTGTCTGCAAATGATGTTTTTAATGATACTGTTACTTGATTGGAAATTGCACTATTGAGTCCAGTATTATTTGATCCTACTGAAATTATTGGAGGCAAGCTTTGAACTTCTGTAATTGGTGTCTGTGTTGTACCGTTTATTTTTACTGCATTAAATCCTGAGGGTGACCACATGCCAAGAGTGGTAGCGTTGAGGTTTGGTGCTGATGTGATTACAGTAGGTGGTAATGTACTGATGTTGTAATTGATTGGAGTAAGTCTGAATATGCTGGTACCGTTCAAGTTGGTATTGTATACAGTGTAAATTGTAGAGTTTCCAAGTACATTAAATCCAGTAGGTATTGTTGTCATTGTTATATTATAAGGTCCAAACGGTACCAAGGTAACAACTGCTCTGCCGTTATTTTGAGCGTCATTATCATTGCTACCTCCATCAACTATCACCTCTGGGATGTTACCGCCATTTGGATTTGGTGATATCGAGTAGATGGCGCCAGTAATTAGATTATTGTCTTGATCTCTTGCCTCAATTTTTACTCCGCCCTTGAATGATATAGAATCATGTGAGGATACGGTTTCTGTTAGTGTTAGATTCTTTGTCAAACCAGATGATAGATTATCGGAGGCGGTGACGGTTTCAGTTAGTGTAGTACTCTTTGCTATAGCTGTTGAGGAAACATCTGAGGCGGTTACTGTTTCGGTTAGTGTTGCTTTTCGTGATGCTGCAGTTGTTAGGGAATCATGAGCAGTGACTGTCTCGGTTAGTGTTCTACTCTTTGATCCTGTATTTGATACTGAATCATGAGCAGTGACTGTCTCTGATAGTATTGCTTTCTTTGCTGCAGTAGTAGATACCAAGTCTGAAGCAGTTACTGTCTCAGTTAGTGTTGTCTTTCTTGATGTCTTAGTTGATGATGTGTCAGATGCGGTTACGGTTTCGGTTAGAGTTGCGTTCTTTGTTCCAGATGTTGATACGGTATCATGAGCAGTGACAGTTTCTAATAGTGTAACACTCTTTGTTCCAGCTGTTATTAGGCTGTCAGATGCGGTGACGAGTTCGGTTAGAGTTGCTTTTCGTGATGTTGCAGTTGAAGATGCATCAGAGGTAGTAACGGTTTCAGTTAGAGTTGCGTTCTTTGATCCTGTAGTTGATAGAGAATCATTAGCAGTGACGGTTTCGGTTAGAGTTGCGTTCTTTGCAGATGAAGTTGAAGATGTGTCGGATGCGGTTACGGTTTCAGCTAGAGTTGCGTTCTTTGTTCCAGCTGTTGTTAGTGAGTCAGATGCGGTGACGAGTTCGGTTAGTGTGATGCTCTTTGATTCTTTGGTTGAAGATGCATCGGAAGCGGTGACGGTTTCAGTTAGAGTTGCGTTCTTTGTTCCAGCAGTTGTTAGTGAGTCAGATGTGGTGACGAGTTCGGTTAGAGTTGCGTTCTTTGTTCCAGCTGTTGATGATACATCAGAGGTGGTGACGGTTTCAGTTAGAGTTGCGTTCTTTGTTCCAGCTGTTGTTAATGAGTCAGATGCGGTGACGAGTTCGGTTAGAGTTGCGTTCTTTGTTCCAGCTGTTGATGATACATCAGAGGTAGTAACGACTTCGATTAGTGTTGCGTTCTTTGCAGACGATGTTGAGGATGTGTCGGATGCTGTGACGAGTTCGGTTAATGCTGCATTAAGCGATGCGGAAGTGGATGATGTGTCGGATGCTGTAACGAGTTCGGTTAGAGTGATGCTCTTTGATTCTTCAGTTGAGGATGTATCTGAGGCGGTGACGGTTTCAGCTAGTGTTGCGTTCTTTGCAGATGATGTTGAAGATGTGTCGGATGCTGTGACGAGTTCGGTTAGTGTAGCATTCTTTGTTCCAGCTGTTGTTAGATTATCGGATGCTGTAACGAGTTCGGTTAGTGTAGCATTCTTTGTTCCAGCTGTTGTTAGATTATCGGATGCTGTGACGAGTTCGGTTAGTGTAGCATTCTTTGTTCCAGCTGTTGTTAGATTATCGGATGCTGTAACGACTTCGGTTAGTGTAGCATTCTTTGTTCCAGCTGTTGTTAATGAGTCAGATGTAGTTACTGTTTCTGTTAATGCTGCGTTGAGTGATGCTGAAGTTGAGGATGTGTCAGAGGTGGTTACTGTTTCAGTTAGGGTTGCATTCTTTGCAGATAATGTTGAAGATGTGTCGGATGCTGTAACGAGTTCAGTTAGTGTTACGTTCTTTGCAGATGATGTCGAAGATGCATCGGAAGCGGTGACGAGTTCAGTTAGTGTTGCGTTCTTTGTTCCAGCTGTTGCTAGTGAGTCAGATGTGGTGACGGTTTCAGTTAGTGTTGCGTTCTTTGTTCCAGCTGTTGTTAGATTGTCGGATGCTGTAACGACTTCGGTTAGTGTAGCATTCTTTGTTCCAGCTGTTGTTAATGAGTCAGAGGTGGTGACGGTTTCAGTTATTGTTGTGTTCTTTGTTCCAGCTGTTGCTAGATTATCGGATGCTGTGACGAGTTCAGTTAGTGTTGCATTCTTTGTTCCAGCTGTTGTTAATGAGTCAGATGCTGTAACGAGTTCAGTTAGTGTTGCGTTCTTTGCAGATGATGTCGAAGATGCATCGGAAGCGGTGACGAGTTCAGTTAGTGTTGCGTTCTTTGTTCCAGCTGTTGCTAGTGAGTCAGATGTGGTGACGGTTTCAGTTAATGCTGCGTTGAGTGATGCTGAAGTTGAGGAGGCATCTGACGCTGTAACGGTTTCAGTTAGTGTAGCATTCTTTGTAGATGAAGTTGATGAGGTATCAGAGGCGGTGACGGTTTCATCTAGTACTGTGTTTCTTGATGCAGCTGTTGAGGAGGCATCTGACGCTGTAACGGTTTCATCTAGTACTGTGTTTCTTGATGCAGCTGTTGAGGAGGCATCTGACGCTGTAACGGTTTCATCTAGTACTGTGTTTCTTGATGCAGCTGTTGAGGAGGCATCAGAGGCGGTGACGGTTTCGGTTAATGTTGCATTCTTTGATACTGCAGTTGATAGTGAGTCAGAAGCAGTGACGGTTTCTGATAGAGTTGTGTTTCTGGATGCTGCAGTTGAGGAGGCATCAGAGGCGGTGACGGTTTCAGATAGAGTTGTGTTCTTTGCAGATGATGTAGATAATGTATCTGAGGTAGTTACTGTTTCAGATAGAATTGCGTTTCTGGATGCAGCAGTGGTTAGTGAGTCAGAGGCAGTGACGGTTTCAGATAGAGTTGTGTTTCTGGATGCAGCAGTGGTTAGAGAATCAGAAGCTGTGACGGTTTCGGTTAGTGTTGCGTTTCTGGATGCAGCAGTTATCAGGGAATCTGAAGCAGTGACAGTCTCGGATAGAGTTGTGTTTCTGGATGCTGCAGTTGAAGATGTGTCAGATGCGGTTACGGTTTCGATGAGTGTAGCGTTCTTTGATACTGCAGTTGATAGTGAATCGGAAGCAGTGACGGTTTCGGTTAGTGTTGTGTTTCGCGCTGCTGCGGTTGTTAGATCATCATGAGCTGTGACGGTTTCGGTTAGTGTTGCGTTTCTTGATGCAGCGGTTGTTAGATTGTCAGATGCGGTTACGGTTTCTGATAGTACTGCGTTTCGAGATGCAGCTGTTGTTAGTGAGTCAGATGCAGTGACGGTTTCTGATAGTACTGCGTTTCGAGATGCTGCTGTTGAGGAGACATCTGAGGTAGTAACAGTTTCAGTTAGTGTTGCGTTTCTGGATGCTGCAGTAGATAACAAATCAGAGGCGGTTATTGTCTCAGTTAGTGTTGTTTTTCGTGATGCTGCGGTTGTTAGTGAGTCAGAAGCAGTTACTGCTTCGGTTAGTGTTGCCTTTCGTGATGCAGCGGTTGAAGATGCATCAGAAGCTGTTACTGTTTCGGTGAGTGTAGTCTTTCGTGATGCAGCGGTTGATAGTGAGTCAGATGCAGCGACGGTTTCGGTTAGTGTTGTCTTCTTTGCAGATGATGTTGATAAGGCATCAGAGGTGGTTACTGTTTCGGTTAGTGTTGCGTTTCGTGCTGCTGCTGTTGTTAGCGAGTCAGAGGCGGTTACTGTTTCGGTTAGTGTTGCTTTTCGTGATGCTGCAGTTGTTAGTGAGTCAGAAGCTGTTACTGTTTCGGTTAATGTAGTCTTTCGTGATGCTGCAGTCGATGATGTGTCAGAAGCGGTGACAGTTTCTGATAGTGTTGACTTTCTTGATGCTGCGGTTGATAACGAATCAGAGGCGGTTATTGTTTCAGTTAGCATTGCCTTTCGTGATGCTGCAGTCGATGATGTGTCAGAAGCGGTGACAGTTTCTGATAGTGTTGTCTTTCTTGATGCAGCGGTTGATAGTGAGTCAGAAGCTGTTACTGTTTCGGTGAGTGTTGTTTTTCGTGATGCTGCAGTTGTTAGTGAGTCAGAAGCTGTTACTGTTTCGGTTAGTGTAGTCTTTCGTGATGCGGCTGTTGTTAACACATCTGAAGTGGTGACAGTTTCTGATAGTGTTGTCTTCTTTGTTACTGCAGTAGATAGCGAATCAGAAGCAGTTACTGTTTCGGTGAGTGTTGACTTTCTTGATGCGGCTGTTGTTAGTGAGTCAGAAGCAGTGACGGTTTCAGATAGTGTTGTTTTTCGTGATGCTGCGGTTGTTAACACATCTGAAGCAGTCACTGTTTCGGTGAGCGTTGTCTTTCTTGATGCTGCACTAGATAGCGAATCGTGAGCAGTGACGGTTTCAGTTAGCATTGCTTTTCTTGATGCTGCAGTAGATAGCGAATCATGAGCAGTGACGGTTTCAGATAGCATTGCTTTTCTTGATGCTGCAGTAGATAGCGAATCAGAAGCAGTGACGGTTTCTGATAGTGTTGCCTTTCTTGATGCGGCTGTTGTTAGTGAGTCATGAGCAGTTACTGTTTCTGTTAGTGTTGTTTTCTTTGTTACTGCAGTGGTTAGAGAATCAGAAGCTGTTACGGTTTCAGATAGTGTTGACTTCTTTGCAGATGATGTTGATAAGGCATCAGAAGCTGTGACAGTTTCAGTTAGTGTTGCGTTTCTTGATGCAGCGGTTGTTAGTGAGTCATGAGCAGTGACGGTTTCGACAAGTGTTGTCTTTTTGGATGATGCAGTTGATATCAAGTCAGAGACAGTGACAGTTTCAGTAAATGTATGACTTCTTCCACCAGACATTCCGGCTTGATCAGCAGATGTTACAGTCTCAATTAGTACTGTCATCTTTGTTCCAACTGTTGATAGTGTATCCGAGGCAGTGACAGTTTCAGTTAGTGTTTTGCTTCTGCCACCAGATACTGAAACTGTGTGGTCTGATACAGTTACTGTTTCTGTTAGAGTTTTGCTCTTTGATGAAGATGTTATTAGAGTATCTGATACATGTATTATTTCTGAAGGAGTAGTAAGACCTGATGCTTTTAATTCTACTGCAGCTTCAGCCCATCTACCTGTAGAAGCTCCAGGAGTCCAGAGGAAGTGATTAGAGACAGTAACATATGGAAGTATTGTACTTGATCCACCTGTTACACCACCTGATTGCAAACTCCAAGTTTGGGATTGTGGAGCAGTTGTAGAGATTGTTTGTGTTTGTTTTGCTGCAGAATCAATTACCATGCTTGAAACATATTGGTTTGTGATGAATACACTTGGACTACCACCACCTACTCCACCAGTTACAGCTGCGGTAGTTGGTATTGGATTGGATTGGTCAACTCCCAGTATGTTATAGGCACCAACTACAGCAATTGCGGTGTGAGAAAAGTTTACCACAACATCAGCAGTTCCAGAGGCAGGATTAGCCACTCCCCATATCTCAGCATTTATGGAATTCAAATCATTACTTGATTTTATCAAAGATAATGATTGAGCACCATAAGTTACACTGGATACTGAAGTTCCGTTTGTTTCAATAGCAACTAGAAGATACCTGTTTGCACCATTACTTACAACAAAACTAGGTAAAGTGACTGAAGTTCCATTACCTGTTATGGTCTGAGTATTGTCTACCAAGATAGAAGTTACCTGTGCAGAATGACTTGCAGAAGTGAGAAGTATATCATGTGCAATCGGAGAATCAATTAATGATTCGTTTACAGACTTTCCTGCAGAATCATGAGCAGTTACTGTTTCAGTTAGTGTTGTCTTTCTTGATGCAGTAGTAGATAGCGAATCGGAAGCAGTGACAGTTTCAGTTAGTGTTGCTTGTCCTGCTTTTGCTGTAGATACTGTATCATGAGCAGTGACAGTTTCAGTTAGTGTTTTCATTACTGTTTTTCCTGCAGAATCATGAGCAGTTACTGTTTCAGTCAATGTTCTCTTGATGTTTTCAGAGTGGGTTAGCAAGTCAGAAGCTGTGACTGTCTCAGTCATATTGTTGCCAAATTCTAGTGCAGTGTTAAATTGAATGAAACTTGCAGCACTTGCAGCTGTACCGCCGTTTGTTACATCAGTTGTTCCGTCAAAGAATAATGTTTGTGCATATGCAGTAGCAGCAGCCTGTGTTCCACTTCTCCAGACCTCAAGTACTAGAACATCTCCTGCTTGTGCATCAACAGAATTTCCTGATACTGTTACTACTCTGCCTGTTGTTGCAGTACCCCACTCTGTTCCAAGTGCAGTGGAACTGTCATAGACATATCCAACTACACTGCTAGTTGATGGTCTCCAAACGTATAGGGAGGCTTGGAAGAATGAGTTTGCATTGGCATTAGTTTCTAGTGATTGTAATGCAAGTGTCCATGTTCCTGCAGGTATGGTTTGATTTGCAAGAGGAGGTGAGGTAAATCTTGCAATGTAATTATCTTGAGCGGCAGTCTGTGCAAGACTTGTTACAGATTTTGATGTCTGTGATGTACCAATCAATGATGACATGGATAGATTTTCAAATCCAGTACCACTGTTGCCCTTGAATGTTCCAACCGGCATTGCAGTAGATTGTTCTCCGTTGGTTGGAGCATTGGTTGTAGTTGCTGCGTGCAAGTAGAGTTTTGTAAACTCAAAGACCAAGTTGTTAGGAGCTTGGATATAGCTTGCAGCACTTGCAGCTGTACCGCCGTTTGTTACATCAGTTGTACCATCAAATAATAATTCCTGAGCCCATGAAGTGGCAGCTGTTTGTGTTGCAGCATGTCTCCAGACCTCAAAGACTAGAACATCACCATCTTTTGCAGCAACAGCACTTCCTGATACGGTTACCAATACACCCTTTGTAGTGGTACCCCATTCTGCTCCAAGTGCAGTATCACTATCATAGACATATCCAACTACACTACTAGTTGATGGTCTCCAAACGTATAGTGAACCAGCTAGCATAGAGTTTGCGCCAGCATTAGTTTCTAAGGTTTGCACTGCAAATGTCCATGTACCTGCTGCTATGGTCTGTGCGGCAAGTGGAGGTGAAGTAAATCTTGCAATATAGTTATCCTGGTGACCAGTCTGTGCAAGACCAGCTATAGACTTTGTTGTCTGTGTTGTACCAATCAATGATGACATGGATAGATCTTCAAATCCAGTACCACTGTTGCCCTTGAATGTTCCAACTGGAAGTGCAGTAGACTTTTCTCCGTTGGTTGGAGCATCAGGCGATGTGGCTACATGTAGGTAGAGTTTTGCAACAGAAGGATCATTTGCAACAAACCATGGTCTTGCCTCTGTAAAGCTAGAGTTTGTTCCATAGCTTATCTTTGCAGGACCCAATGCGTAAAGTCTTGGAAACTCCAATGGAACGGAATAAGAATATTGTACAGATGTAGCATTTCCAATGAGACTCTTGTTCCATGATATGGTAGTTACATTTCCAACAGTTTGTACTGTACCATCAGTTGTTACATTGAATACAGATGGGACAGTTTCTTGAATGTTGGCAGATGTAGCGTTGGTGTACGAAGATACATCAAGTTTTACGTTAAATGAATTTGGATTGTTCACTGGATCTATCTTGCTTTGTGCAGTTCTTACAATATCAAATGCAAAGTTGTTTTGTGCCAAAAATGATGTACTAAAGGAGGCTATTCCAGATGGGTTTTGTGCAGCCATGTCAATTGTATAGTTACCTTCCAATTGAGGAACATATTGTGCATTATACAAGCCACATTGATCTCCAGGTGTAATTCCATTTCCTGAACTTAATGTGGTTATAGAAGATGTTGGGCTGTGTATATTCATTACAATATTGGAGTTACACACAGAATGTCCTTGATTGTCAAGAACTACAATGGTAAAGTTTGCTACTTCGCCAGGCTTGTAGATGCTCTTTTGTGTATTCAAAGAAACAAGACCCCACATGTATTGGTCTGTAGTGGTGTAGGTCTTGCCATTCTTGGTTAGAATAGCAGTTATTGTATACACACCTGGTTTTGCACTTTTAAGAGACGAAAGAGTAATGTCAAATTTTCCGTCTCGAATCTTTTTGACTGTGGTTTTTAGTGTGATTTGATTGCCGTCTGGTGCTGTGATTTTGAATGCTATTGATTCATGTGAGGATCTCCAGCCGTTTGATTGGATTGTACTGTTAGATTGGCCTGTTCCATTGAAACTTGTGAGTAATTTTCCGCTTTTCTTGACAGCTGCATCAGAATAGTATTGGAAATTAAATTCTGGACTCTCTGTAAGAAGATAGCTTTGCTTGGTAGTGTTCATAGAGGGTACGATTGGCATATCTGTAGAATTTGTAGCGTTAACCATAGCAGTCAATGTATCATTAGCATAGACTATTGCAGACAGGTTTGTGGAATTAGATTCAGAAAAAGAGACTGGACTTGTGGCATTGGTTGTAATGATATCATTGGTTGATGTCAAGTTGGTCTGAACAGGTATCAGATTTGTTCCCAAGATGCCTTGTCCGCTTGCATAAAGTTGCTGTATCTGCGATCCAGACAAGACAGAATTGTACATGCTGACATCTTTGATAAGGCCTGAAAATTGTGAGGAAGAAGATTGTCTAGTGGTGTCAATATCGGCACCAATCACTACATCTGCATCAGACGAGAGTTGGTCTATTGTTTTATTCATGATTTTACCGTTTATCGCAATCGAGGATATTCCTGATACAGGCACAGTAGATTCCTTGGTGCCATTGACATAGATGCTAATAGATGATGGATCAAATGTGGCTGCAATGTGTGTCCATTGCTCTGGAATGACGCTTGTTGACTGGACTGTCTGCCATCTGATACCGTCAAACACTGAAAATGTGGCTATTTTGGTTGGTGGAATGTTATTGTTAATTGTCAACATGAAGGTATTTTCCTTGCTGATTATGGTAAACTGAGGAGAACCCTGGCTATAGTCTGGCTTTACCCAAGCAGACAAGGTTAGTTGTTGTATGTTGTTTGTTGCGTTTATCTTCTGTGCAAGATAGCCTGTGCCTTGAAGTTGTAGGGTATTATTTACAGCAGTGACATGACCTACTTTTCCATTCAATGAAGTGAAATTCCAAGACTGGGTGAGATTTTGCATTGGTTGAGTAAGGTTTGTAGCGTTAGAGCTTGAGAATACTGGACCGATTTGTGTAGCATTGGAGCTTGAGAATACTGGGCTGAGATTTGTAGCGTTAGAGCTTGAGAATACTGGACCGATTTGTGTAGCATTGGAGCTTGAGAATACTGGGCTGAGATTTGTAGCGTTAGAGCTTGAGAATACAGGACCGATTTGTGTAGCATTGGAGCTTGAGAATACTGGGATTATGCTAGAGTTTGTTATTGTTGTATTTGTATTATTTTGATTTGAACTTTCAGCATAAGCATTTGCCAAAAATGTTGGAGAGATTGACAATGGAGTAACAACCATGGAAGAGATCAAGAGAGCAAAAAGACAAAAAGATAAGATTTGCCTAGATTTAGTTTGAATTTTGTTTCCAGCAAGTCTAGTTAGAACATATCCAGTGATAGGGATGAATAATAAAATTACAAGAGGATCTTTATTTTCGGATGTAAAGTGATTTATTTCTATAATTGCATTATGCAGTAAACCAAATCCATCAAATGATATTCCAGTTGGCACATATGCAAACAAGTGAGTATTTGATGAAACAAGCGACAGAAGATCATTGTTTTCAAAATTGTTTATGTTGGTAAAAATTGGTGTCTTACCATTTATGAAAGATGATATCTTGTTTGTTTGTTCATCTGTTATTTTATTGTCAACGGTAATTGTTTTGCCATTAATTCTAATTCTTTCGGAATTAGATATTCTGTCTAGTGTTGTTACTATAGAATCACTTGGTGTAACAAGAATTAGATTTCTATTATGATCATTAGAGTTAACGATGACCTGATCTGAAAGATTAATCATCTTATTATTTTGTGAAATATTTTGTTGATCACTTGGAGAATTATCATTTGATCCAACTCCAACATTTTCAGAAAGTGTAATTGATAAATGTCTAGATGGTGAAGCTATATTTTTTCCAATATCTTGTAATCTGACTTGTTTGATATCAACTGGTCCCACTTGTTCAGCATTAGCAAATGCTGGTACAGAAATAATAATTAAAAAAATCAAATAGATGGAAATAGTTTTTGATTTCAAAAATTATTCCTCCATCTTGGCAAAAATTAATGGAATTGAAATCAGGGCTATCTTCAAGCAACAATTGTCTGATGATGGGAAACCTTGGTTAACAATTGACACTAGAGGTGATAACCCAGATTTTCCAATTCCATTAGCCATGCAAGAAATTCATTATTTTGGACAATAAGGGGGGTGGAAATTACTCGACGATCAGATAACCACTATGGCACCAACCACTTTTGGTAGTTCCATTCCGGTAGCATGAATTTTCTCCAAAATTATCATTATTTTACAATTACATCGTGATACTGATACAAAATTGAACAGAATAAATTAAATTAATTTTTTAATCATGTAGAAAAGAAATTACAATAAACATAATACAAATTTTTTATTGCATCAGATATTATTTGTTTTATAATATGTACTGTACATTAAGTTAATGTAAAAGAATTTTCTGCAATTCAAATTACAAATAATTTCTGTACACACATTCAATTATTTTTCATAAACAATTGTTTTGTGTGATTACTTTAGAAAGTATATTATAATGTAAATAATTTAAAAACATTATCAGGTTTCTAGAATTCAAAAATAGTTTTGTTAGATCTATAACATAATTTCAATTTCAAAAATATTGATAATGATTTTTTAAAATTGTAAAAATATTAAAAATAATATTCGAAAAATCAATCAAATGTATTTTTAATTTATTTGTCAATAATTATCCTAGTTATGATTTGATCAATTTATGTTTAGAAAAATATTGAATCAGATAATGAAACTATAACAACAATTTAAACATGACAGATGATTATAACTATAGAATTTTTTATAATATTATAAGAATTCAATATCGTCAATTATTAAATTATAATTTTAATTATTATAATCTACATCATTATTAAATTACAATTTTAATTATTATAATCTATATCATAATTTAATTATAATTTATGGAAATTTTATTTGGAACCATTTGACATATTTAGTTTCAGATATCCGAGTTTGTTATCATGAAGACTTGTCATGACATATACAATGATAGTATCAATGTATGAAAAAATAATATATCCTTACAAGTTACTTGTATTGAATTTTTTACACATATTTTCTGTTAACATATATTTGTTAAAGTGTTTGTATTCAAAGAAGATTATATTAAAAATAGAATGTATTTACAACACAATAACAATTTACATTTGATTGTCTTGACAATAATAAAAATAAAATAACTTGTGTACACATGCAAGAAAATATTGTAGAATTTAAAATAATAATTTATTTTCCATACATTTTATCAAATCACGCATGATAAAAGCATAATACACATTAAATGATTTAGACAAAATTTTAGAAGTATTAGAACAACTTGAAGTGATGGCATCTAAAACTATTGGAATTTAATTAATTCATTTTAGAATCAAAATACCATTTTGAATAAAATTACATTATTACATATTGTACAGACAAACCCAGATAGAGATACACATGCTCGTAAAAAGATTACAACGTAAACTCCTCCAGAATACCAAATAGTATTTTGTTTGAAAAAAATAATGAATTACATCATTAATGCATAATAAACACACATACAATTAGAAGAAAAATGAATGAAACGCTAGTTAAACAAATTATAAAACATGTCAAAAATTGGAGTGGGTGAACTACGAGACTTGCAAATAATAATTTCCAATGTTTACTTTCTAGACCTCATTCATAAACAGGAGAATGACCTTGTTGAGATTTGGGACTTTTGTTATTGAACTTGTAATGTGTTTTTATTGTCTTGTGATCCTTTAGTATTTTTCTAGTAAATTCATTTATTTTTTTATCCTTGTTCTTATCAGGCTCTTTTGATTCTATTTGAGGAATAACATCGTCAACAAAAGTATAGTTTACACTGTTTGGCTTTACCACCTTTACTCTATTTTTCTTCTTGATTTTCATTTTCTATTCATATTTGCGAACAAGTTATTTGGTAAGATGACAATTTGTAAAAATTACAATCAAAATTAGTGTCATTATACTTTAACAACGAGGTTTTTGCTTATGGCAAATAACTTGATGTAGACACTGATTGATGTGGGGGGTTTTATAAAATTTAAGTATTTTTTACACTTGCATTTTGAATTAACGTAATCCATTTGTTATTTCCCTCAATCTTAATTTCTGCCATTTTGAAAGGGTTATTTGTTTTAGCCTTTGTTCCAATCATAAGTTTGGTTCGTGATATTCTTGATAAAATAACCTCACAAATATAATAATTAAAAAAATAATTGAAGAAAATCAAATAATGCCAAAAACAATACTTGTTATTTTGAAAAGCTATAAACTATCAATTAGATCATACATATCAAAAAATGAGAATGTTAATGCAATAGACAGAAGAAATACAGATATAGAAAAATCTGTAATAAGATCATCTTCAGGTCTAGATAGTAGAACCAGAAAAAAGATTTTGTTAGATCTCATGATGCAATCATCAGATAGCTTCACCCGTGCATAATCAGGTAATTTATTTATCATTTTATCACATACATAATGAATTATCCTCATACATTATCGAACAAACTTCAAATTTACTAACTACCCTACAATTTGATTTTTATCTATATAGAAAATACTAAAAATAATCCATAGATTACACAGTAAAATATACAAAAATATCTCTACACTAATACTTTTGAAAATATTACAACATGAAATTTTGAGATTCCCAAAGATTCCATATACGAAAATTGTATACTAGACTTATCATTTTAATAAAATATGATTTGTTCTAAACTACGAATAAATTTTATAAACTTAGGAAGAAGTTCCTATAGTTAGACTGTTTTGATGTGTTAACATACGTAGGTAGACAAGTCCGCTCTTAACAATTTCATCACTTAGGTGATTCTTATGTTTGAAATTTTCGTTTATGTTTTGAGTGTATACCACTGTCTGCTTTTTCTCATCATCAAATGAGGTTGTGATTTGTTGTGTTAACTTACCATTTGTGACTATCATAGTTTGTTGGAATGTTTCCATATTTCCAGGACTTGAACCGTCATTGTCTTTGTCATCTGTCCATTCAAACATTTTTAGGTTTTGTGGCAGTTGTACAACTGCTCCACCATTACGTTGTACACTAATAACATGAATTGTGATTTTGTCATTTTCCATCAGCACTTTTTCTACTAGAATTAATGAATTACCACCATTGTTGATAGTAAATGTTCTTAGTTCTGCATTTTTGTTATCATCATCGTGATTATAGATGGCACCACTTTGGTCATTGTTACCATTGCTACCATGGTCATCATCATCGTCATCATGATTATTTGTATTAGCTCCATTATTGCCGTTGTTGTAATTACCATTGTTGTTTCCATTATTGCCGTTGTTACCGTTGTTGTAATTACCATTGTTGCCGTTGTTGTAATTGCCATCATTGATGAAAATCATATCATTAAGATTATTGGTATCATAATTGATGTTGCTATTCCAAGATGTCATAACTAGAGAGTTAGCAAGACTTGGTACAAAGGACACTCTGTTATTGTTGCCGTTGTTACCATTGCCGTTGTTGTAATTACCATTGTTGTTTCCATTATTGCCGTTGTTGTAATTACCATTGTTGTTTCCATTATTGCCGTTGTTGTAATTACCATTGTTGTTTCCATTATTGCCGTTGTTGTAATTACCATTGTTGTTTCCATTATTGCCGTTGTTGTAATTA
>Ga0265331_10000113_pt1 | contig 105472 bp, 114 predicted proteins | sample 41923metaG_FD_202088 | JGI IMG/M metagenome (GOLD analysis project Ga0265331, IMG submission 202088) | Rhizosphere microbial communities from Carex aquatilis grown in University of Washington, Seatle, WA, United States - 4-19-23 metaG | ecosystem: Host-associated > Plants > Roots >... | reverse complement strand
TCCGCAGGACGAACCCACCCCCGACTGACGAACGAAGTGAGGAAGGAGGGGGTCATAGGGGCTCTAGTTCGGACAGGTGGGCCCTATATGGGCACCGTGAAGTCCCACGGGCGCGCTTCGCGCGCCCGTGGGACTGAGATCGCTGCCGCGATCACGAAGGCCGTACGGCGCTGGTAGAGCGCCTACCGGCCTTTTTAAGATTAACTTGATCCCCGAGAGATGATCTCGCCGCGCTGGCCAGCCCGCTGAAAACGCCAATGTCGCCAGCGGGTTGGCCAAAACGTAGTGGCCGGCCGATTTTGAGGGCGCAAAATCAGCCAGGACGATCAATATCTGGCACCGCGCGGGCCGCTTTCGCGGCCCGCGCTGATCGTATATACGTCAGCAATCCTGACCTATGGGGCCCGGATGGACATCAAATCACTCTTGGAGAGCTTCACCATGATCAAGGTTCTGATCGGCCTCGGGACGCTGGTTCCGAAAGCCTACACGATCATCGAAAACGCCGAGCAGGCGTGGGCGTCAGCGACCACCGCTGAAGACAAGTTGAAGGTTATCGCGGCTGGCCTCGAAGACCTTCTGTCGGCGGTGCGCGCAGCGCTCTAACCCGACGAATCCGAAACACCCCGAGGAATGCCTGACGGGTTTTTCATTTCACCAACTGAAAGGAAAACTCACATGGCACGCGTTTCAGGCCCGATGATGTCGCTCGGTTCGAGCGGTCAATTCGGCAAAACAATGGTCTCCGCAACATGGCGCGGTCTGCCCTACATGCGCCGCTACGTCACCCCGGCGAACCCGAACAGTGAAAGCCAGCAGGCCACCCGTGGCGTCTTCGCGTGGTGCAACGGCGTCTGGAAGCTGATGAACCCCGCCGCCCAGGCACCGTGGGTGCTGTTCTCGAGGGGCAAGCCGCTCACGGATCGCAACGCCTTCATCAAAAAGAACCTGAGCAATCTTCGCGGCACAGACGCTGTTCCGGCCACAACGCTTGCGCTGATCCAGACTTCGCCCGGTGCAAACGGCGGTCTCGCTGCGTTGAGCATCGCTACGGCTGATCAGGGTGATCACACGCTCAACGTGACGATCACACCGCCCGAAGTGCCTGCTGGCTGGACGGTCGTGGGCGTGCATGCGCTCGTCTTCGTGCAGGCGAATGCAAACACAAGTCAGGTCTACACCTCGTACTATGCCCACACCGAAGCAGACCCGTGGTTGATGAATATCGCGGGCGTCGGCGCTGGCACGTACGAAGCAACCGGCTGGGTGGAATATACCAAGCCGGACGGCACCACGGCTTACAGCCCGTCGCTGTCGCACGCCCAGGTCGTCGCTTAATTCCCCCTCGGGTGGCGACCAGAAAACCCGTGCGGCAACCCGCACGGGTTTTTTTACGAGGGCATCATGACAGGAAAAATCCCGAATCTGCCAAACGTCGATAGACCCCTGCACCTGAAGGGCAGTCTATCGGTGAAGTACAATCAGAAATTCCAGCGCTGGGTCGTGCGCTCATGGCCCAAAGGCAATGGCGGTGACACTCCGCGCCGTTATTGGGCGCGCGCTGCTTTCGTGAAGGCTGCGGAGCTCATCAAATCCGCCAGCGCTGACGACAGGGCAGGCGCTGCAGCGCTTGCAAAAAACACCCCGTTCCTCGAACGCGATATCCTCATGATGGCCGCGTTCGGCAATCTCGTTCAATTCACAACGCCCGATGGCGTCACATGGATAGGTGCGCGAATGGCAAACATCACTGCACAGCAATACCTCGATAGCATCAGCACCGTTGACGGATCGGTGCTTGTACGCACAAGTGACGGTTGGGTCGCGCTGCTCCCCGGAACGGCAGATTATGTGCTCACGATGAATGCCGGTTCCGGCTTGCCGCAATGGCAACCGTCTGCCGGAAGCGGCGGCGGCTATGCCCCAGGTACGTTGCCGCCAATTCTTCAAGCGGCTGTCGCGACCACAAACGCGAACAAGGCAACATTTCCGGCCGCACCGACACCCGGCTCCTTGCTCGTAGCCATGTGCTTCAATCCCACAAGCGCTGCAGTTGGATCGGGTTGGACGCTGGTGGTCAATAACACCACTGGAACCGATTACGGCGTGATTTTGACAAAGGTGGCGGGCGCATCGGAAAGCGCCACGCAGCAACCGCTCTCAAGCGCATCGATCACAACGGGCGCAATCATCATCTATGAATTTGGTCAAACGGCATCGGTCACGCCAACATTGATCGCGGCATCTTCGCAGAGCGAGGCAAACGCGCTCACGGCGAACACGCCGATTTATCTCCCGAACATGGCCGGGTGCATCGGTATTTCGGCTTGCGCGGTCGCAAGCCCAGCGACAATCACAAAGGGCTTCAACGCAGGCACGCTAGATGTGCTTGATAACAGCAACACGCGCAGGCTGATCGCCTGTCACACTGACATTTCTAAAACGCCCATGGCTGGCATCTACGCGCTTTTGAGCGCGGCAGGTAACAGCAAAACGTCAACCTGTCTCATTTCGATCTGAACGCAAGCGAGGGATTCGCAAAATGAAGCTGCCGCCTGAACCCGTTCCCGGTATCTATTCCGTGCCGGGCTACAAAGAAGTCTACAACTCGCTGAACAACATCAAGCGCCTGCTGGTGTTGCCATGCTCAAACCCGGTCGGTGTTTATGTAGAGGCTGCTGCGGAAGCCGCAATAAGTATGTTTTACAGCTACCTTCAGCCGGACGTGAAAGAATTGATCCATCTCGCAACCGGCAAAACTGCTCTATGCCACGTTAAGACATTTGTCGCAGATATCCATCAAGACCTTGGGCTGACACCCACAAAAGTATCGCGCGTGCTCGGCCAGCTTGGCGAAGCTTACGACATGGCCACATGGAACCTTTTTATTCTGGGGATCGCGGCCAACGGGCTCACGCAATTCACCAGCAACATGCTTCAGCAGCAATGGTGCCAGAACAGAGGTGATCCGAACTATGGAACCGGCACGGCTTACGTTGGCGCGATCTATGACGATGGCTCATGGCATTCCATGGATTACGCCATAGTAGAGCCAAACACGGTCTATGGCCCTGTCAGTCCCAGCGGTGTGATAGCAAAGCCAAATCGAACCGCGCTAATCGCTGCATCATGCAGTTTCCAAGACTTCGGCGGAAAGCCCGTAGGAACAAACTCACGCATCATCCGCGCTGATACTGGGGCATATCTCGATTACGACACGAACGGGCTGTATAGCGAAGCACCAAACCGCTCAACGCACGTCTGGTACAAGAGCCGCAGTCAGTTCGCGCAAAACACCGCGCTTGAAGCGCAGTGGAGCTATGATGGCGATCCACTCCCGCTGGGCGAAGCGTTTCCAATACATTCGTCCATGCACGCTTATTTCTATCAGTGAAGGGGAGGGCAAACATGCTCACGGCAAAAGACATTGCATCTTCAGTCTCAAAGCTGTTCTGGTCGCACGGCTTAACGCCGCGCACTGAGTATGTTCTACCGAACGGTCGGCGTCTTGATGTGGCTGCGATAGGCCGCAATGGCGATATCGCGGGAGTGGAAATCAAGATTTCCGCGCGCGACTTTCGCCGCGATCTGAAGTGGAGCCAGTACATTCACTTCTGCCGCGCGTTCTATTTCGCGGTGCCCAAGGATTTCCCGCTGGAAATCTTGCCCAAGGAATTGGGCATCATCGTCTGCACGGCGGACCAAGCCCACATCGTCAAAGGTCTCTCGAAGCAATGGCGCGTCCAGCGGACCGGGCTCTTGCGCGTGTAGCCGCGAAGGCGCGTCTACACCCTTCGGGCTGCGATCCCTCGCGCAAAACGTAGGGTTTCTGCGGGCGGAATAGGTCAATGGTCCTGACCATTCGACAAAACCACAAGGTCTAGATCATTGTCCGCCAGATTGCGCCGGGGCGCTCCTATGCGGTCAACCGCTTTGCAAGCGGTCCTTCACTACGTTTCGGCGCTTCGCGTGACCGCGTCGCTTTCCGGCGCTATGGGCTTGGATGATGAAAGTGGAGGTTTATGCGAATGCATCTTCGTGCAGAACTCTGGTTTTCACGCCTAGCAATTGATCTGGAAATGGCTGCGGTCTTAGGCACTGTCGTCATGGCTAAAATCGCTGCCAACGTTTTCGGCAAATCACGCAACATCAAAAGCCGAAGGAGGTCACACACAAAGTAAGGCGCTTCATGCGCAGCCCAGCGGTGCAGATAGGTGAGATTTTCGTATAAGTAATATTATGGGAAATTAGTTCCCGACGTTACGCTTGGCATGTCAAGTGTAACGTCGCCAATAAATAAGTAGTGTGATCACGCAGTTGATGCCTGAGGTGTCGGCGGCGGATTTGGAGCTTTATTTTGCCCTTTGTCTTTCTTACCGCCTTGCAAGGGTGATTTGTATTTCCACGGCGGCACTTTCTTCAATTGCTCGAAGGCCTCAATCGCCATTTGAGGCCTAAGAGGCACCGTCCCGATAACGGCCAATATTATCACTATCCCTCCGAGGTCTTCCTGCATTGCATCAACCTCTTGCCGAGAAATAGAAATCTCCTTCACATGAAACTCTGCTCTGGCACGCATCCTGTTTGTGACAACAGGATTTTCTATGTCGCGCATCCCCATGACGCCGTGATGAACAATATGATTTCTTATGCCATTGATGGTTGCCAGCTGAGTAAATGTATAATCCATCCATCGCTCAATCTCTTTTTCAATCCAATTTTCTCCAAATTCCTGTTGCCGCGCTGCTACTAATCTTCTTGCAGTGCTAATCGCTGCATCAACTCTGAGATCAGAATATAAGGCTTTAGCAACAGGTAGCGGCACATGCCAAAGCGACCCCAAAAACGTAAACAAGCTGGTTTCGATCACAGAAAAATAAACAACCAACTTTCCCACACTCTCATATAGGCCTTTCGTTGCCTCGATTATTTTCTTCCCTTCCTCGGTATTAGGGTCAGGAGGTTGCGGATTGTTGGGATCGAATTTCATGCAAAATCTCTAAGTCGCGCGCGAAGACAACGTACTGCAGCGATACTGCGCCGTTCTCGGGCAAGGTCGAGCGGCCCTACGGCGAAGCCGAAAATCTGGAAGTTACGCAGCCCGTAGAGGGCTTGGCGCGATCAACGTCGCTTGCTGCTTCTATCGTTTGGATTGGTGTCCACGACTTCTTTCCAGATTCCCCCGCGTTCGGGGGTTGGTGGAGCAGTTTTTCCCCGTACCAACGTCGTGCGTTCGCCAGATTTGGTGTCACGATAAATGCCAGAGTCCTTTACCGTCTGGCCCGGTTTGATAGTATCGTCCATAGATTGGAACTCATTAGATTGTCCAAAGCGCCTTGACGTGGGAATTTAAGTGGAGTCTCCTCCGCTCGTTCACATCACCACGGTCCCTGCGGCACGACCGAATTGGGACATTCAGAAATGGGCTCCCTGCCAGGAGCCCTTTTCGATTCTGACTTCATGCGAATCAATCTAGCAGAGAAGTAAGTTTTCGTGGAGTCCAGCTTGTGCTGGCATTATTTTTTGCGACGATTCCTGCGACCCTCTACATATTTTTGCCCAGAAGCTGCGGCGCGAATGCTGATATCGTTCCCATCGCGATATCTGCTTCCATCGTCCTTATGCAAGAGGGTGTGGCCCGACGGCGCTCACGCGCTGCGCGGATCGTCTTTCGGATCGATGTAGTGAAGGCCCAGCGGCCCGATCGCCATCACTTGCGTGACGTATTCCCCGGATTTGGCGAAATGGAAATGCGGCTGGTCGCCGGGAAGAACGATCACACTGCCTGCCCCATGCGCCATCAGTTTCGATTCATCGAAGGTCTCGCCGAGCCCGATATAAAACACGCCGGACATCACCGTGTAGATGCGGTCCTCCGGATGTTTGTGCGGCATCAGCTTCACGCCCATGGGCACCTTCACGCGGATCACATAGGGCCCGGCCTCCGCAGGATCGCCCACCAGCACCGCCAGCCGCGCGCCCGCCGGAAAAGCCGGAAAGGGTTTCCATTCGATGTCTTCGGGATGGATGGCGCGGAATCTGTCTTCGTCGGGCTGGTGAGGCCGCGGGGCCGCCGATCCGGTTTGTGTGGTTTGCGCCATGGCTGATCTCAAAGCGGGCAGGTGTTGAGCCAGAATACGCCCTGCCCGGTTCCAGATGAACGAGCCCGGCGAAAATTTTCGCAAAGCCCCCCTTGAAGCAGCGCAACGCTCCTCCCATCTATTCAATTATCTGCAGAATTGCGTCCGAACGCCCCGGCGGGAATCCCCTCCGGGGCGTTCGCGCGTTTAAGCCGCTGTTTTCGCGGCGTTTCTGAAAAACCCGAAAATGGTCACAGCCCGGAGTCTGTCCAAAATGAATTGCAAAATGCGCGCGCCCCAAATTTCCAATGTTTCCCGGACAAACGGTCGCGCCGAATCTCGCCATGAAACCAACCGCTTAGTTGGGCGTTTCCAGCCGACACGGAGTTTTTCCATGGCTGAGGCAGCGGCAACATTCCCCGATCCCGAAGAGCGGGCGCCCTCGATCCTGATCGTCGAGGATGAAGTTCTGATCCGCTTCGTGATCGCCGATTACCTGCGCGAATGCGGGTTTAGGGTTCTCGAAGCCGGCGATGCCGGCGAAGCCATCGAGATCCTCGGAGCCGATGTGGCGGTCGATCTCGTCTTCAGCGATATACAGATGCCCGGCGCGATGGATGGTTTCGCCCTGGCGCAATGGATACGCGCCAACCGCCCGACGCTGCCTGTGGTGCTGACGTCGGGCGATGCCAGCAAATCGGCCAAGGCCAAGGAGCTTTGCAGGAGCGAACCGTTCTTCGCCAAGCCTTATGATGTGGCAGGCGTTGTGGGCCATATCCGCAACGCGCTGAATGTCAAAAAGCCCGATCGAAGCTGATCGTCATGCCGTCATACGCCGGCTCGATTCCCGGCGGCAGTTCGCGGCGCAACTTTTCATAATCGAGATCGACATGCAGATTGGTGAGGATGGCCCGCTTGGGCTTCACCCGTGCAATCCATTCCAGCGCCTGATCGACATGGGCGTGGCTTGGATGCGGTGTGTAGCGCAACGCATCCACGATCCAGCAATCCACGCCTTCGAGGGCTGCGAAAGCGGCATCGTCCAGCCCGTTCACATCGCTCGAATAAGCCACCGGCCCGAAGCGGTAGCCGAGCGAGCGGATCTGGCCGTGTTCCTGCCAGAACGCCAAGACCGGCAATGAACCGCCCGCGCCTTCTATCCCGATGGTGCGAAACGGTTCGCGCACATCATGGGCGTTGAGGATCGCGGGATAATCGCTGCCCTCGGCCTGCACGAAGCAATATCCGAAACGCGAGAGGATACGCTGGAAAGAGTCCTCATCCGCATAGACATCCACGCGCCTGCGCATGTTCATCGCGATCATGCGGAGATCGTCGATGCCATGAAGCTGGTCGGCATGGTCATGTGTGATGAACACCGCATCGAGCGCGGAAACGCGCGCGCCGATCAATTGTTCGCGCATATCCGGCGAGGTGTCGATCAGAACGGTGGTGGCACCGCTTTCGCTTTTCTGCCGCAGCAGAAGCGAGCAGCGGCGCCTGCGGTTCTTCGGATTGGAAGGATCGCATGCCCCCCACATGCCAGCGCCTTCCGGCCCGCCGATGCGCGGCACACCGCCGGAAGATCCGCTGCCCAGGATCGTTGCTTCCAGCGTTGTCATTGCGGCCGCTGGACTTTTGTGAAAAGGCCAAAGAAATTCCCGGTCGTCTGACGCGACATTTCCTCGGCGCTCACGCCTTTAAGCGTCGCCAGCATCGCTGCGGTATGGGTGACGAACGCAGGCTCGTTGCGCTTGCCCCTATGCGGCATGGGCGCGAGATAAGGAGCATCGGTTTCCACCAGCAGCCTTTCGAGCGGCACATCCTTCAATACGCTTCGCAAATCATCCGATTTCTTGAATGTTGCAATCCCGGAAACCGAAATGAAAAAACCCAGTTCAAGCGCCGCCCCGGCAAGTTTCTTCGTGCCCGTGAAACAATGGATCAGGCCGGGGAAGGCACCCTTCCCCATTTCTTCGCGCAGGATTGCGATGGTGTCATCCTCCGCATCGCGCGTGTGCACGACGAGCGGCAGCCCGGTTTCGCGGGCGGCAGAAATGTGAGCGCGGAAATTCTGTTTCTGCTCATCGCGCGGGCTATGCTCATAGTAATAATCCAGCCCGGTTTCGCCAATGGCGACGACCTTGGGATGCCGGGCGCGCTCCAAAAGCGGCGCAGGGCTATCAAGCAGTTCCTTCTCCGCCTCGTGAGGATGAATACCGACCGAGCACCAGACATTTTCAAATCGTTCGGCCACGCCCTGCACTTGCGGAAATTTTTCCAGCGTCGTGCCGATGCTCACACAAACGCGCACACCCGCATCGGCCGCGCGCTGCACAACCGCATCGAGTTCGGGCGCGAACTCGGGAAAATCGAGATGACAATGACTGTCAACCAGCATCTAAAGCGCCCCGTGCCGTTTGGCATCGCCCAGCGCAAGGGCCGCACTCACCACCGTCTGGCGCGGATCGAGATAGAGCGCGGAACTGCGGGCGAATTTGGAACGCACCTTTTCGCTCGCCTCGATCCAGCGATCGAGCCCCGTCACACCGACAGCACCTTTCGAACGAATGCGTTCGCTCAAGGTGTTCGCGAGAAACGTACCAAACGTCTCCAGCCCATCCGTCATGCGCCCCAGCTTGTCGCCGAGCGCGAGCAATGCCGGAACATCGGGGTGTCCTGCGTTTTCGATCAAACGATCGGCTTCGCGGGCGAGGGCGACGCCCTCCCCTTCGGCCAGCACGAGTGCGTTGCCGATAGAGCCGCCCGAAAGCCGCGCGAGGCTTGCGCGTTCGGCATCGTCCAGTTGGGGCAACTTTTGTTCCAATGCCTCTTCCATTTCGCTATCGCTGAGCGGGCGCAGATTCAGCCGCTGACATCGCGAACGGATCGTCGAAACCAGCCGCCCCGGATTGTGGGACAACACAAGGATCATCGCGCGCGAAGGCGGTTCTTCGAGCGTCTTCAACAGCGCGTTCGCGGCGGCGTCATTCATGTCGTCCGCAGTGTCGATGATCGCCACGCGCCATCCGCCCGCGCCCGAAGTCATGCCAAAAAAAGACGAAAGCTTGCGCACTTCCTCCACCGACAGCACGTTCATCAGCTTGCCCGTGCGTTCGTTGACCGCGCGCCGAAGGATCAGCAATCCCGGATGCGCGCCAGCACCAACCTGCTGGCTCACCGGATCGTTCGCCGCAAGCGACAGGTCTTCAGGCCCTTCCGCCGTCGCGCCATAACGCAACAGGTAACGCGCGATACGATAGGCAAGCGTCGCCTTGCCGATGCCCGAAGGCCCCGCGATCAGCCAGGCCTGTGGCGGCCGTCCACCGCGGATCGCGCGCGCCGCGCGCGCCAGGGCCTCATGATGCCCCACGAGTTCGAACACCTCGCGCGGATGCGGCTGGCCCTCGATGCGGTCGGCTTCCGGCAGGATTTCTGGTTCAGCGCGTCTGGCCATGCGTGATCATAGGCCGAAACGGGATTGCACTTCACGCCAGATCGCCTCGGCCACCTGGTCTTCGGAACCCGAGGCGTCAATCAACCGGCAGCGTTCGGGATTGGCCTTGGCAATTTCTAGGAAGCCAGCACGCAAGCGCTGGTGGAATTCGACATCGAATTTTTCGAAACGCGTTTCATGACCATTGCGTGCTTGCGCACGTTTCAACCCTTCCTTGACCGGCAGATCGAGGATCAACGTCAGATCAGGTTCAAACCCATCGAGCACCACATCTTCGATCTCGGCAAGCTTTCCGGCACGAAGCCCCCGCCCCACGCCCTGATAGGCATAACTCGAGTCCGTGAAACGATCCGAGATCACCCATTTGTGGCTATCGAGCGCGGGCTTGATCGTGCGCGCAACATGGTCGGCGCGCGCGGCGAACATCAACAAAGCTTCCGTCAGTGCATCCCAGCGCCCAGGTTCACCTTGGACGAGCAAATTGCGGATTTCTTCAGCACCGGGCGAGCCGCCGGGTTCGCGCGTGAGAATATGGGCGATACCTATCGCCTGCAATCTGGCCGCGAGGTGTTTTCCTTGCGTGGATTTTCCGGTGCCCTCGCCGCCTTCGAGCGTGATGAAATGCGCGCGGCCGTTCTTGTTCATTGCGTCTTTTTGCTGCCCAGCAGCAGACCCAATCCTTCAATGCCGCGCGCGAAAATGCCCGCGCGATCCACCGCTTCTCCCGCGTAGAGTGCATAGCTGCGTGCAGGATAGTCTGGCGCCGAAACCGTCAGCGTGCCAATGCGCTGGTTCTTCGCTATGGGCGCTTCCAGCGGTGCGTTATAGCGCACTGAAACCACCAATCCTTTGCGTGAATCCACCTGCATCGTGGCGCCCAGCGGCGCGCCCAGTACCATCGGCACCGTATCCTTCGTGCCGTGGAAAACTTTCGCGGCACCCACCACGGCATTTGCATCGAAAAGCTTGTAGTGGCGGAATTCGCGGAAACTCATGTCGAAGATGCGGGCTGCTTCATCGCCACGATATTGCTCGGCCCACCAATCGTTCTTGCCGGGGTAGCGCAAGCCGTTGAGCACCAGGATCAGGCGTTGCCCATCGCGCACGGCCGACGCCGTCACGCCATATCCCGCAGCATCGGTGTGGCCGGTCTTCAGCCCATCCGCGCCGGGGAATTTTTCCAGCACCAGATTTCGGTTCGGTTGATGAATGTTGTGCCAGGTGAACTCACGCTCGCCAAAAAAATGGTAATATTGCGGATAATCGCGAACCAGATGGCGCGCAAGTTTCGCCAGATCCATCGCAGACATCAATTGTCCCGGCGGTTCCGGCAATCCATCCGGATTCACGAAGTGCGATTGCTTGAGCCCGATCTCCTTGGCCCGCGCATTCATCATCGTGGCGAAATTCTCCATCGAACCGCCCAGGGCTTCTGCGATCACCATGCAGGCGTCGTTGCCGGACTGGATGATGATACCCCGGATCAGGTCTTCCACGGGGATGCGCGCGCCCAATTCGACGAAGGATTTCGACCCTTGCGTGCGCCATGCTCGTTCCGAGACAGGAAACGTGTCGGTGAGTTTCACACGGCCATCCTTCAGGCGCTGGAACAACAATTCCAACGTCATCAGCTTGCTCATCGAGGCCGGCGGCATGGCAACGTCGGCATCCTTGGCCCACAGGACGTCGCCGGTTTCTGCATCCATCAGCACGGCATGTTCGGCGCTTGTCGTTATCAGGGCGTTGGCAGCGCCAGCTTGCGCGAATGCGAACAACGCCAGGAGAAACCCAAAATACCGCATGATCATTTTGTTACTCATTGATCGACCACGATTTGCGCGTCGTTACTACCAAGCTTGACCGCGCGCGCCAATGCCGCATCCGCCGAGGAAAGGTCGTCAAACGGCCCCATCCGAACACGATAGAGCGTCTGACCGCCGCGCGAGATCGGCGAAACAATGATGCCACCGGCCGCAGAAAGGCGCGCCTTTAGGCGATCTGCGTTTGCCTTCGTGCTGAAAGCGCCAGCCTGTACATAGAGATGCGTTACCGATGGAACCTGAACCTGCATCACCTGCCCGGTGACCGGTTCCTCCGCACGTGGCGGCGGCTGCAGGGCGCCGACCGGCGGCGCAGGCAACTGGCCAACCTGCACCGGCGGGGCGACAGTTGCCCCTGGCACAATGTTCAGCGCGCTCATATCGACCTTGCTGGTGGGCGCGGCGGGAACGGCGGTGGCGATCTCGGGCGGGGTTTCTTCGATTGGCTGGCCACCCGGCATCAGCGCGCGGCCCATATAGGTCACTCGCACCCTTGCGGTGCCCTGGAGGCGGAAACCCAACAGATCCGCCGCACGCCGCGACACGTCGATTATGCGCCCCCGCGAGAAGGGCCCTCGATCATTCACCCGCACGATCAGCGAGCGCCCATTGTCGAGATTGGTCACGCGCACGTTTACTGGCATCGGAAGCGTGCGATGTGCCGCCGTCAGCCCGTCGGAATCGAAAATCTCGCCATTCGCGGTCCGCTGGCCGTGGAATTCCGCGCCATACCAGGAGGCAATACCAGTTTCGTCATAGTCAGGCTGTTCGTGGGGGTAATACCAGACACCATCCTGCTGATAGGGATTGCCGATCTTATAGATACCCGCAGCCGACGGGACGCTGACCGTGTGGTTCTCGGGGGGCGCGGGTACGGGCCGCGTGGCACAGGCCGCGGCGGTCAGGGCAAGCAACGCAGCCGCCGCAGCGGATCGCAAAGCGCGCAACAAGGGCAAAATCCCGTCGAATCAATGGGAAGCTAGCTGATGCCCCCCACCGCCTCAACTGCGCAGCGCCTCCCAACGAAAACGGGCCCTCCGAAGTCTCCGATGATCGCCCCGCTTCCACAGGGCGCCTGTGCTTGCATCTGGTAGGGGCGTTAAGTAACTGATCCCACTCGTCGGATGGGTGGCCGAGCGGTTGAAGGCACCGGTCTTGAAAACCGGCAGGCCCGCAAGGGTCTCGTGGGTTCGAATCCCACCCCATCCGCCAGCGAGAATCCATGCCAAAGCCCGAAGAGCCAAGTTTGAGCGGGGGCCGTGGAACAAAGGCGTGAGCGGTCAGGCTGCGATAGAACGAGCAATAGTGTAGACATAATGCTCATCATCGCGGGATATGGCCCGGCTAGCATGCTGGCCCATGCATCATTCGCTGTCGTGAAACGGTTTGGATGCAACTCGAGACTTCCAGCCCGACAATTTCCGGCCCTGCCCTCGCGGCAGATTCAATTTCCTACAATCGAAATTTTGGTACCGGTCTCGCTGGTTCGGCGATCCTTCATGCGCTCGCACTGTTGCTGCTTCTGTTCTTGATCGAACACGGCAGACACGAGCAAACCTCGCCACCCTTCCGCATTGTGCCCGTGGACATGGTGCAACTTGGCGAGGACACCACCTCGCCCGCGCAGCCCCTTAAAGCGCTTGTGCCCCAGGAAAAGGCAGCACCGCGTCCGAAATACAATCCTGTGCCGCAAGGCGTGGCCCCGGAAAAGACAAAACCTTTGCCTGACGAGCTGGAATCGAAGCTGCGCACACTCTCCAAACTGCGCCAGCCGCTGAGCGAAACACTGCTGACGGAGGATGAGACCGGTGCCTCCAACGTATCGGCCGAAAGCGATGGCGCCCGGCGGGGCGCGCACGCCGCCTATAGCCTGCGCGACTATATCCGTGCCCAGGTTGAGCGTCGCTGGAGCCTGGACCTGTCGAATGGGCATAACCGCGATGTCGCCATTCCCATCCGCATAGAGATGACGAGCCGCGGCGTGGTGAACAAAGCCGAGATCGTGGAGGCCGCACGCGCCGCAACGGACCGCGCCTATCGCGATGTGGCGATCAGCGCGCGCAACGCGGTGTTGCTGTCCTCACCCTTCGCGCTACCCGCCGGTCATTACGAAAGCGTAATGACCATAACCTTGCTGCTCAATCCGAAGGACACGCTGCGTTAAGGCAGATCACGCGCAAGCCGGAAACCGGCAAGGCTCGAATAATCATATTCCCCGCCATTGTGCACGCTCCCGCTGCGGGTGGCTGAGCGCACGAAGATCGGAAGATTGTCCCACGATCCGCCGCGCAGCACATGCTTGGTGCAATCTCCACTCACCCACGCGCTGCCGTCGCGCGGCGCGTTCATATAGGTCGTGTGCCAGCAATCCTCTGTCCATTCCCAGGCATTGCCAAGCATGCTGTAGAGACCGAAAGGATTGGGTGCGAAGGCATCGACATCGGCGAGCACGCGATTGTCCCATTTGCTGCCGCAGCCATTGCAATTGGCGTTGTTGGTGCCGATCTCATTTCCCCACCAGCGCGCAGTTTTTGTGCCGGCGCGCGCAGCATATTCCCATTCTGCTTCGCTGGGCAGGCGGTAGGGGCCCTTCCGTCCCCCAAGAGCCGGCCGCTCTCGATGCACCTTCTCATTCAGCCACGCGATGTAGGCCTGTGCATCTCGCCAATCGAGACATACAGCAGGCCATTTTGGTGGCTCCGCCGTGCTCGGCGGAAAAGCAAGGCCGCGTTTTGGCGTGCTCCATTTCATATCGAGGATCGGATTGCAGGGGGCCGGCTGATAGCCGGTGTCACGCAAGAACGCGATGAACTCCTCGCTGGTGACGGGATATTTTCCGAGCGCGAATGCCTTTAGCGAAACCACATGCTGCGGCCCTTCGGAATCGAACCGCCCATTTTCGGTCAGCGGGCTGCCCATCGTGAAGCTGCCCGCCGGAATGCCCACCATCTGAGGGCAGTCGGTGCATTCCCGAAATTCGCGCGCGTTTTCCTGCGCAAGCACGGGCCCTCCCGCGAGCCCCAGAAACAGAAACGACCAGAGAACCGCTCCCAGGATCCGCATCACAAACTCGCGTAAATGGCGTCGATCAGTGCCCGATTGCGCGGGTTTTGCCAGCGTGGCCCCATATCGTTGGTGATATAGCCGAATGCAACACCTGTTTCGGGATCACAGAAGCCGAGCGATCCGCCTGCTCCGAAATGCCCAAAAGCGCCTATATTCGGCCCCAGCGGGCGTTCGATTTGCGTGAGCTGAAATCCAAGCCCAAAGCGAGAAGACCGTTGCGTGATGATGTCTTCGCCGGAGGATTGCTCTGTGGTCGCAAGCTGCAACGTCTCGCGTTCCAGAATGCGCACGCCCCCTATCTCGCCGCCATTGGCCAACGCCGCATAGACACGCGCGACACCGCGCGCCGTGCCATGCCCGTTGGTCGAGGGAATTTCTGCCAGCCGCCATTCGGGCCGGTTGACCCACCGGGCGCCGGAAACACCGGGCGGATTCCAATACGCGTTCCATCGCATCAGATCGAAATCGCTCACCGGCGCGGGCTGCGTCGGCCATGCGCCATCGGGCCAGAGAAATTCCGCCGCGCGCCTATGCTCACTTTCCGGCAGGCCGATATGCACATCGGCATCAAGCGGCAACGCGATCTCCTCGCGCAACACATGCCCAATCGTTTTACCGGAGGCGCGCCGCACCACTTCGCCGATCAGGAAACCGAATGTGTTGACGTGATAGCCATGCGCCGTGCCGGGCGCCCACCACGGCGCCTGTGCCGCCAGCGCATCGGTCATCGCGTGCCAATCGAGCATCGCGCCTTCTGGCAGTGGATCGCGCAACGCAGGCAAGCCTGAACGATGCGAAAGCAGGTGCCGCAAGGTGATACCTTCCTTGCCGGCGGCTGCGAATTCTGGCCACAGCCGCGCAACGGGTGCATCCAGGTCTATCTTGCCGCTCTCCACCTGCCGCAAGGCGCAGATTGCGCATAAGGCCTTGCTCACGGAAAAGAAGTTCACCAATGTCTCGCGCTGCCACGGTTTGGTGCGTGCGCCATCCGACCAGCCGCCCCAGAGATCGGCCACCACGCGGCCGCCAATCGATAGTGCAATGGCCGCGCCGGGTTCGCCGCGGTCGGTGAAATTGTCCGCGAACGCTTCGCGCAATGCGGAAAATTCAGGGTCGCAAAAGCCGTCAATCACGGGGCCACCTTGTTCTTTGCACCAGTGTCGCGGCTAAATGGGATATTCGCAATATCGGGATTTCCACCATGATAAAACTGACCTTCTGCCTCAAGCGCCTGCCAGGGCTCACGCGCGAGGCGTTCCAATCATACTGGTATGAAAACCACGCTCCGCTGGTTGCAAAACACCGTGAGGTCCTGCGTATCCGTCGTTACGTCCAGTTCCATTCCGGCAGGCCTGCGATCAACGATGGCATCCGTGCCACCCGTTCCGCGCCAGAGATGTATGATGGCGTTGCCGAATTGTGGTGGGATAGCATCGCCGACGCTTTTGCCGATCCGTCGGCGGAGCGTCAGGCTGCTGGCCTCGCATTGCTGGAAGACGAACGCAAATTCATTGACCTGCCCCACTCGCCTCTGTTCTTCGGCGAAGAGAAAGTGATCTTCGGCTAATCGCCGTCCGCCGCCGCCATTGGCTGCGGGGCGAACAATGCGCGTCGTCCTTCGCTAAGCTGCCAGCCGAACAGGCACGGCACGCCAATCAGGAAATCACGCGCGCGACGCACCAGCGAGAATGCCAGCGCCAGGCCCGGCGGAATGCCGAACATGGCGCACAGCGCAACATAGGCTGCTTCCTGAACGCCGATGGCGCCCGGAATGAAGAACGCGAATGTGCGCACACCCGTAAACAGGCTATCGATCACTGCGGCTTCCGCAAGATTGATGTTAGCGCCCATCAGGCGAAAGGCGATCCATGCCTCAAACGCGCCTAATCCCCAAGCGATGAAATGCAGCACAAATCCCGCGCCTGCGCGCCCATCCTTTGCCAGCACGCCGGATATTGTGGCGCGTGTTTGGTTCGCATCGCCCAGATGCAGCGCAGGCCAGCGCTGCGCCATGCGCATCGCCAGACTTTCGAGTGCGCCCCGGCTGTGGTTGCGGAAAAGGATGGCGAGAACCAGAAGGCATGCGCTGATCGCCACACCAATGAGAACCGGTGTGAAATATTCGCTCTCCGGCTTCAGCATAACGAGCAGCGCAAGGCCAATCAGCAGATATGGGAGTTTCGCCGCGAGTTCGACCACCAGATCGACCACCGTGGAAATTGCCGCGAAGAATCCCGAGACGCCCGAAAGCGTCAATGCGCGCGCACCGAAAACGTAGCCGCCGACTTGCGAGAACGGAAGAACTTCTGCCGCTCCGTCGCGCACGAGCCGCGCCCAGACGAATTTTGCAGGCGTTGCACCCGCCACGTCGCGCCCAAGCGACCACCAGGCAAGCCCGAGAAACGCCGCCACCGGCAGATGCGCCGCCACAACGATGGCAAGGCCACCAAAGCCAAGGGTCTTCCACGCAGCGGCAATCGGCGCGGTGCCATAATGAAACAGCAGCCAGCCGAGCACGGCGAGGCCCGCGGCAAATGCCAGTGCGCCAAGGAATTTCATGCCGGCGTCAAAGCATGCGCGGGCGCATCGGCGCGAGCCTTCCATTCGCTCTCGATTCCGAACGTCGTCATGTAAGGCCTGAATTGCTCCCGTAAGGCGGCGGCATCCAGCCCCGCTTCGTCGAAATCATAGCGGTTGACACCATAGCCCCCGCGCGGCGTGTCGCGGATGAATTCTTCGATATGTGCGCGGGCCTGCGCCCCGAGCGGCAGCCCGAAATGGGCATAAAGGTCTGCCACTGTTTTCACGGGCTCTGTAATCAGCGCGCGATAATGGATGTGGAAGATGCGATCCGCGGCCTCCACATCGGATGCGATCAGCCCCGCGCCCTCGATCCAGCGTTCGCTGACCTGCTGCCCGATCTGATGGCGGTCGAGCTTGCGCGTGAATGGGGCGCGTAGAAGCTCGGTGAGCTTGGCCACCGATGGCAGCACGCTCAGCGGATCGCGATGCACGAACACAAACCGCGCATCGGGATAAACCTGCTTGATCGCCTCTAGCGTGAACACATGGTCCGGGCATTTGAGCACCCATTGCCCTTTTCCCATCTGGTGCTGGAGATGCTGCAGGAACCGCTTGTGAAAGCGGAATGCCGCCAGATGTCCTTCCCCGATCAGCCATTGCTGATAGGAGGGCACGAAATGGGTGGTATCGAAACGCAGGCTCTGGAACACATGCGCCGTGATCTCGGTGCATTCCTGCGGCGTGCTGGCGGCAAGCGGGTGCAAGCTGCCCACGCCGGGCGACAATCTTTCGAACAAGCGAAACTGCTGGTCCACGCGGGCCACGCGTCCGTCGTGGCCTACATCCCGCGCCAGCGGATAAGGGTAAATCGTTTGCCAAGACAATGGCACGCGATTGGCCGGATCCTGCGCAAGCAATGTGTGCAAGAAGGTTGTGCCGCTGCGTGGAAGGCCTGTGATGAAGATCGGCCTATCGATAGCTTCCTGCAAAATGGCCGGGGACTTTTCTTCCTCCTCCTCAAGGCGCAACAGGTTTGCCAGGAACCGCGCGATATCCCATTTCACCGCGAGGCTGCCGAACAGGCTCAGGTTGGATTCCTCGCTATAGGATTTGAGAAGAACCTGAAGGGGCACCAGGAACGAGCGGTCGCGGAATTTGCGCCGCCCGCGCTTCTCCGCTTCTGAAACCAACGCTTCGGCTCGCAATGGGCGCGCGCGAATTCCTATCGCGTCGGCCGTGGCATCGGCCGCCTTCATCAGGCGCGATAGGATCGTTATCATCAGATGTCCGCGAAACAGCGCACCTCGTCGGCGGCTCCCGGTGTGGTGAGCGCGCCCAAGCGGGCGGGCCCCACATTCTTCGCATAACGCCACAAGGCACCGGAGCCGAAGGCAGGTGCTTTCGGTTTCCAGCTTTTCTTGCGTTCGGCAAGTTCGGCGTCGGAAAGCTCCACATCCATTGTGCCCTTCTCGGCATCAATGGTGATGATGTCACCGCTTTTCAGCAGGCCGATCGGCCCCGCATCCATCGCCTCAGGTCCCACATGACCCACGCACAGGCCGCGCGTGCCGCCCGAAAACCGCCCATCGGTGACAAGCGCAATATTCTCCACGCCCTGGCCATAAAGTGCCGCTGTCGTCGAAAGCATTTCGCGCATTCCGGGACCGCCCTTCGGCCCTTCGTAGCGAATAACGATGACATCGCCTTCCTTGTAATCGCGTGCCTGAACGGCGGCGAAGGCATCTTCTTCGCAATCGAACACGCGAGCGGGCCCGCGATGGTGCAGATGCTTGAGCCCCGCGATCTTCACGACAGCCCCTTCGGGCGCAAGATTGCCGCGCAAGCCCACCACACCGCCAGTCGGCGCCAGCGGATTGTCATAAGCGCGCATGACTTTCTGGTTCGGATTGAACTTCACGTCCTTCAAATTCTCGGCGATCGTCTTGCCGGTTACGGTCATGCACGATCCGTCGATATAACCGCCATCCAGCAGCGTGCGCATCAGCATCGGCACGCCGCCCGCTTCCCACATGTCCTTGGCAACATAGGCGCCACCTGGCTTCAGAGAGGCGAGATAGGGTGTGCGCTTGAAGATTTCCGCAACGTCGAACAGATCAAACTTGATACCAGCCTCGTTCGCCATCGCGGGCAGGTGCAATGCCGCATTGGTCGAACCGCCGGTAGCGGCGACCACGGCGGCTGCATTCTCGAATGCCTTGCGCGTGCAGATGTCGCGCGGGCGGATTCTTTTCGCGAGCAATTCCATCACCGCTTGCCCGGCCTTCAACGCGAAATCATCGCGTTCCAGAATGACCGCGGGCGGCCCGGAGGAATATGGCAGCGCCAGCCCAATCGCTTCGGCGACACAAGCCATGGTGTTTGCCGTGTATTGACCGCCACATGCGCCCGCGCCGGGGCACGCGTGACGTTCGAGTTCGGTCAGGTCGCAAGCGGACATCTGGCCCGCCGCGAATTGCCCAACACCTTCGAAAATATCGACGACCGTGACGTCTTTGCCCTTTACGCGGCCCGGCATAATCGAGCCGCCATAAAGAAACACGCTGGGTACATTGAGCCGCAGCATCGACATCATCATGCCAGGCAAGCTCTTATCGCAACCCGCGAGGCCGATCAGCGCGTCGTAGCAATGCCCCCGCATCGTCAGTTCGACGGAATCCGCAATCACCTCGCGCGACACGAGGGAAGATTTCATCCCCTCATGGCCCATCGCGATGCCATCAGTGACGGTGATGGTACAGAATTCACGCGGTGTGCCACCGGCTTCCTTCACGCCGCGCTTGGCCGATTGCGCCTGGCGCATCAGGGAGATGTTGCAAGGTGCCGCCTCATTCCAGCACGAGGCGACGCCCACGAGGGGTTGGTGAATCTCGGTCTCGGTCAGCCCCATGGCATAGAGGTAGGACCGGTGCGGCGCCCGATCCGGCCCCTCGGTGACGTGGCGGGAGGGAAGCTTCGATTTGTCGAATGTTGTCATCGCTAATACGGCCCTGTGTGCTGAATGGCGGTATACACGACTGCCGCGCCAAGTGCAGCGCAAAACGCAAAACGGCTGGCGCCAAAAAAGCGCCAACCGATTCAGTCTGTTAGCCAACCCCTAGTGGGGGTATTCGTTGTTGTAGTGGTGACGGCGATGGTGGCGGTAGTAGTGATTGTGGCGGTTGCAATCGTTGCTCCGGGCGATGGCGTTGCCCGCCAACCCGCCCAGTACGGCACCGCCGACCGCGCCCACGACACTGTGCGTTGCAACGCCGCCGATAATGGCCCCGCCACCCGCACCCAAGACAGTGCCGGTTTGGTGGGAATGCCCGCTACAAGAATCGGCCATGGCCGCAACCGTGGTCGCTCCAAGAACAATGAAAGCGGCAACAAACATCGCGGCTGTCTGCTTCAACATGGAACTGCTCCACAAATACATATTGCGCGGCAACGTGCGCGCCTACCTATCCAATGCAAATGGGGTCAAATAGTTCCACAACAAGGGCTGCCGTCCATGCCTAATCCGCAAGGCGGTTAACCGCCTCACGCAGGCGAATCGCAAGCGCCGCGGCTTCTGCCCTCTTTTCCCGCTGCTCGTTAAGCACATCTTCCGGCGCACGGCTGACGAATTGTTCGTTCGAAAGCTTCGCATCGAAGCGCGCAATCTCGTCCTCGGCCTTTCTCAGTTCCTTTTCGAGGCGCGTGCGTTCCTTGCCGAAATCGATCACATCGCCCAGCGGCAATGCCGCCACCGCCTCGCCGATCACGAATTGCGCCGAACCCTTCGGCAGCGTGTCGGCAGGCTTCGCGTTGGAAAGTCGCGCGAGCGCCTGGATCACCGTCTTGGCGCTGGCAAGAAATTCTCTCGATTGCGTGCTCGCGTCCTTGAGCAGCAATTCGATTTTGGCGGAAGGCGGCACATTCATTTCCGCCCGGATCGAACGCACGCCTGAGACGAGTTCGATCACCCATTGCACATGGCGGCACGCATCTTCGAATTTCGGCAGATTGGAAAGGTCGGGCCATGCGGATTCGATCAGCAGCGATTTGCGTGGCACAGGCGCTGTTCGCGCCCACAATTCCTCGGTGATGAACGGCATATAGGGGTGCAGGATTTCAAGAATGCGATCCCGCGCCCAAGCCGCACATGCGCGGGTTTCGGATTTCTGTTCCTCGTCGCCCTGGTTGAAGATCGGCTTGGCGATTTCCAGGTACCAGTCACAAAACGAATCATAGACGAAGTGATACACGGCGCCCGCCGCCTCGTTGAAGCGCAGCGCCTCGAAATTGCGCGTCACTTCAGCGGCTGTCTTCGCTGTTTCGGCCACGATCCATTTGTTGGCCGTCAGTGTCACCTTCGCAGGGTCGAAATCGTCCCGCGTCACGCATTCGTTCATCTCGCAGAACCGCGCCGCGTTCCAAAGCTTGGTCGCGAAATTGCGGTTCACTTCCACGCGCGCAGGCCCGATGCGCATGTCGCGCCCCTGCCCGGCCGCCAACGCCAGCGTGAAGCGCAAGGCATCCGCCCCAAACTCATCGATCAATTCCAGCGGATCGACGACGTTGCCCTTCGTCTTCGACATTTTCTGGCCCTTCTCGTCCAGCACGCGTGTGTGGATGAACACGGTGTGGAAGGGCACGTCGTCCATGAAATGAAGGCCCATCATCATCATCCGGGCGACCCAGAAGAAGATGATGTCGAACCCGGTAACGAGCACGCTTGTCGGATAGAAACGTTTCAGTTCGGGCGTCGTGTCTGGCCACCCCAGCGTCGAAAACGGCCAGAGCGCCGATGAGAACCAGGTATCGAGCACATCCGTATCGCGGGTCAGCGCTTTGCCGCCCGCCTGCTTCACCGCCTCGTCTTCGTTTTCTGCAACATAGATCTTGCCATCCGCGTCATACCACGCGGGAATTTGGTGGCCCCACCACAGCTGGCGCGAAATGCACCATGGATGGATGTTGCGCAGCCAGTTGAAATAGACGTTGGCCCAGTTCTCCGGCACGAATTTCGTGCGCCCGTCTTCCACCGCCGCAATTGCCTTCTCCGCGAGCGGCTTCACGTTCAGATACCATTGTTCGGTGAGATAGGGTTCGAGAACGACCGTCTTGGTTTTCTCGTCATGCGGCACCGAATGGGTGATCGCTTCGGTCTTGTCGATCAATTCCACCGCTTCGAGATCGGCCACGATGGTTTTGCGCGCGGCAAACCGGTCCATCCCGCGATAGGCTTCCGGCACGTTCTCGTTCAGCGTGCCATCACGATTGAGAATGTTGATGAGCGGCAGGTTATGTCGCTTGCCGACTTCGAAGTCGTTGAAATCATGACCGGGCGTGATCTTCACCGCGCCGGTGCCCTTTTCGGGATCGGAATATTCATCGGCGATGATCGGAATGGCACGGTTGGCAAGCGGCAGGATCACGTTCTTGCCGACGAGATGCTTGTAACGCGCGTCGTCCGGATGAACGGCCACCGCCGTATCGCCCAGCATCGTCTCGGGCCGGGTGGTGGCGACCGTGAGGAACTGCCCCATCTGGCCTTCGATGGGATATTTGATGTGCCAGAGGTGGCCTTTGATATCGATGTTCTCGACTTCGAGATCGGATACCGCCGTTTGCAGTCGCGGGTCCCAGTTCACCAGCCGCTTGTCTTTGTAGATGAGCCCCTGCTTGTGAAGCTCGACGAAAACTTTCAGCACCGCGCGCGAAAGCCCTTCGTCCATCGTGAAGCGCTCGCGCCCCCAATCGGCCGAAGCGCCCAGCCGCCGCAATTGTTCGCCGATCGCGCCGCCGGATTCGTCTTTCCACTTCCAAACGGCTTCCAGGAATTTCTCGCGCCCCATGGCGACGCGGCTCTGCTGTTTTTCCGCAAGCTGACGTTCCACCACAAGCTGGGTCGCGATGCCCGCATGGTCCATGCCCGGTTGCCAGAGAACATCCTTGCCCCGCATCCGCTCGAAACGGGCAAGGGCATCCTGAAGCGTGTTGTTGAGCGCGTGGCCGATATGCAGCCGCCCCGTCACGTTCGGCGGCGGAATGACAATGCAGAAAGGCTGCGCATCCGGCCTGCGCCCGGCGGCAAAGGCGCCAGAGGCGACCCATTCGGCGTAGATGCGCCGTTCCACGTCGTGGCTGTTGAAGGTCTTGTCGAGCATGAAAACGGATGCCTCTTGAACAGGTAATGGGCCGGGGTGCTGGTGAAACAGCCCGGAAGCCCTATCGTCAAGAGGCAAACCGGGGTCTTTCGCCAACCCCGGTCAGGTCTGGGGGATTAGCGGCGGCCGCGGGCCGCTACAGCACGGGCTACTTCTGTCCGCACCGCGTTTTCCAGCAAGGTCGGGAAATGCTCGTCCATCCATTCGCGGATGAGCGGTTTCATGTGCTCCATCAGCTTGTCGGTGTTGGCATCCAGATGTTCGCGCAACAGGGGTTCGAAGCCGCTGCGCACGGAGCGCTCAAATGCCGCCTGAACGCTGTCGCCCTGAGGCATTGTGTAGGTTGGCGAAGGAACGGCCAGGGGCTGTTCATCCAGGCCCGCAAAGGCGTCATCCAGCGCGGAACGTGTCTTGTCGGAGAAGATGCCCTCGTCGGACGCGGCAGCGTGGCTCATGGTCGGTTCCTCGATTTCCTCAAATACGACGTCGTCCTCAAGGCGCACCTCTTCGAGGTGGGTCTCTTCAACACGGGCCGGAGCCGGTTCCGGCTGCGGGTCGTGATGGATCTCCTGTGTCAGTTCGAGGACGTCGGTATCCTCTTCGCCTTCCGGGCTTATGACCTGGGCGGCAGGCTGCTCCGTGGAATCCTCGGAGATGATCTTGCGGATGGAGGCAAGAATTTCCTCCATCGTCGGTTCATGCTGCGGGGCGGACGGGCTGGCCATGCGTGTTCTCTCTCTGGCCGCGAATGTTATGGCGGCTTTCAAACGACCGTATGACAGTTGCCGAAATAAGAAAAGACGGAGTTAACGCGAGGCCATTTCAGACCTTAAAAAAGCGTCAATCCAGGCCGATCCAGCGTGCTGCGTCGTCATCATAATGCTGCGTCGGATCGTAAACTGTCACCTTCAGCCCGAGGTTCTGTGCCGTCAGCTTTCCGGCCGCGGCCAACAGCTGATAGGCCGCCACCACGGTGTTGCGCTGCGCCACGACCACGGAAAGCTGCGAGTTCAGCAGTTCCTGCTGCGCATTCAACACGTCGAGCGTGGTGCGCCCGCCCACCTGCTGCTCGCGGCGCACGCCCTCGAACGCGATGGTATCGGCTTTCACCTGTTCCTGATTGGAGTCGATGGTGGCTTGTGCCGAGGTGAAATTCTCCCACGCGCTCTGCACCGCCTGACGCACGCTGCGATCCGATATGACGATATTCATCTCGGCCTGCGAGCGATATTCCTTGGCCTGGCGCACCGATGCTTCTTCCGCTCCGCCCTGATAGATCGGCACGTTGAGCACACCCTGGATGGAGGTGACCTTTTCGGTGACGCTGAGCGAGCCCGTGTCGCCCGGCAATCCGCCCAATGTGTTGAACCCGCCACGTTGGTATTGGTATTGGCCCTGCAATGCGAGGCTCGGCAACATCGCGCCAAGCGCATCGTCCACCGCATAATCCGCCGCCTTCGCATTCTCGCGCGCCTGAAGGATCGCCGGATTGCCCTGCAAAGCCAAATTCAGCGCATCCTCGGGGTTTGCCGGAAGCTGCGGCAGTGCCGGCGTGCTTTCCAGCTCTTCCGGCGGCCGCCCGATAATCTGAGCGAAAACCGCGCGATCCGCTGCAAGTGCGCCTTGTGCGGTGATGAGATCGGATTGCGCGCCGGCCAACCGTGCCTGCGCCTGCGAGACATCCGTGCGGGTCAGTTCGCCGACATTGAAGCGTTCCTGGGTTTCGGCACGCTGCTTCTTCAACACGTCGACATTCTTTCGGCGCAGGTTCACCGTTGCTTCGTCGCGCACCACGTCCATATACGCCGTCACCGCATCGAGCAGCACCGATTGTTCGGTCGCCGTCAATTGCGCACGGCCAGATCGCACCAACGCCTTCGCGCGCTTGATCTCCGCATAGGTACGGCCACCGCGAAACAGCGGCTGAGTGATGGTCAATTGCCCTTGCAACGGATGGGCGCTGATCGTGCCGAAGCCCGAAATATTGGCTTCCTGTTCGCCGTAACTGCCTTGCGCGTTGATCGTGGGCCGCCAGCCGGCATTGGCCTTGGCAACTTCCTCGTCGGTGGCGCGCAAATTGGCTTGCGCGGCACTCAATTGCGGGTTGGTTTCGTAGGCGATGCCCAATGCCTCGCCAAGCGAGATCGTCGCTGCGTTCGCCGCAACCGGCAAAACGAAAAGGCTGGCCGCCATCAAAGCGGCTCGGAATTTTGCCATTTGCCCCTCGGCTTCCTGGTCCCCGCCTATTTGGGGAGCCTAGAACACGAATCCAACCGGTTTCTTGAAGCCCGCAAGCTCGGGAACCGTGGCATCGAAATCGCCTCGGCTACCCACCACGCCATCCTGGCGCACATAGAGGTGGGCGCGCCCGTGCGGTCCGGTCTGAATCACAGCGACAAGGCGCCCGCCTTCCTTAAGCTGCCCCAGAAGGCTCTCCGGCACGCTCTCAACGCCGCCGTTCACGAAGATCACATCGTAAGGCCCGCTGGCCTTGGCCCCTTCCGTCAGCGCGCCTTGCGCCACGGTGACATTCACACAGCCGGTCGATTGCAGCGTGTCGCTGGCGACGCGAACGAGATCGGCGTCCTGCTCCAGCGCGATCACCTGCCCGCCCAGCCGCCCCAGCACCGCCGAGGAATAGCCCGTGGCCGCCGCCACATCGAGGATCCTGTCCCCGGGCTGGATATCGGCAAGCTGGACCAGCTTGGAGAAGCTGCGCGCATCCATCAGGTAGCGCCGGGGCGCCACCTCCACCGGACCATCCGCATAGGCCAGCGCCTGGCGGGGGCCTGGCACGAATCGTTCGCGCGGAACTTCGCGCATTGCTGCGTGAATCCGGGGATCGGTCACGTCGTTGGGACGGACCTGGGTTTCGACCATGTTGGTGCGTTGGGCAGTGAAATCGGGCATCGAGTCAGCCAATAAGCGAGGCCGCGCTTATACGTTGCCGGATTCCGTCAGACAACGCCCGCAGTGCCGAACGCCCGGATTGTCGCCCGCCCGCCCGGCTGTTATAGGGCCGCCACTCTGGAACGGCCACGTGGCGGAGTGGTGACGCAGCGGTTTGCAAAACCGTGCACCCCGGTTCAATTCCGGGCGTGGCCTCCAGACTTCGTCACGCTATGGCGGAGGCGAAGTATCCACAGCCACGGCTCGGCAAGCCCCAGAGCCCTCTTTTTTCGCCCTGCCCCAACATTTTCCACCCAGAATGGAACTTCCGGGGCGGTGTTAAGCCTCTGTTAACCTTATGGCGGCACCCTGCATGGGTCTTCCCTTGAAGACACCCCACCATTACCCAACGCCTTGGGGGCCGGCTAACACCGGCCCTCTTCTTTTTTGGGCTATGGGCTAATTGGTCTTGGGTTTTTGCCTGCGGCCCCACCAGACCTCGGCGCGGCGACGAAACCGCCTGACCGGGTGATGGTCGACCGAAAGCACGACAAGCCCCAGCGGCAGCATCCAGAACCCCAGAATCGGCAGGAATCCCAGGAAGCCCCCCACGGTCAGTACGCCGCCAAGCGCTGTGCGCTGCGTCTTGTTCCCGGGAATCCCCATGCTGAATTTCCCGAACTTAACGCGCTTACGTTCATCCATACTCAAAACCGCCGTTGCCTGGAGCAAGACTTTCATATAGGCACGCCGCCTCGGACGCGCTAGACACGCGCCCGGTGGTGATCCTCGGTAGCTCAGTGGTAGAGCAACCGGCTGTTAACCGGTTGGTCGCTGGTTCGAATCCGGCCCGGGGAGCCATTTCTCATCAAAATCACAAAATAGTTTGACCTCAGCTTCGCCGTGCGAAGCGGCAATGGATCGAGGTCGCACGAAATCCGCCGACGCGCGGCAACACCTCCGCAAGAAGCAACTCAAACAAAAACGGCGGCCCACTCGAGCCGCCGTTTTGTATGCATAGCGTGATCTACGCCCTATCGATCAGCGGCACCTGACGTTGCCGCGATCGATCGAACTTCCAAGTGCCGCGCCGCCGCCTGCACCAAGAAGGGTGCTGAGTGCGTCGCCGCCAATAGCGTTTCCAAGCAGGCCACCCGCGATGGCGCCGATGACGAGGCCCGTGGTGCCGTCGCTGCGGCGGCAATAATAGCGGCCGTCACCGCCGCGATAGATGCGGTCGTTCCGCCCCAGCCTGCGTTCGCGATAGTGGCCGGAATGATAATGCCGGGCAGGATCCCAACCGTTGTTGCGATCTCCGTTCCAATGATAGTCGCGCGGAGCCGCAATGGCCGCGGATGGTACTGCGCAAGGCGATGCGATCAATGCGGCCAACATTGCTCCGACAATATGTTTTCTCATGTTCGCGATCCTCTCATTAATTTCCGGGGAGAAATCCGATGCCAATGCGTCCGGTACCGGAAGGCTGAATTCGACCACTATTCAGCCACAACCGGATTCGGCCCAATTGGTTCCTTGATGAAACGGAACTGATTGCGTTTTTTGGAAAGTCCGTTCATGAAACGCCCATGAACGCCGAACCGGCCCAAGCCCGCATCCATCGCGATTGCCCCTCCTGCGGCACGCCGTCGGCGGATGCGCCGCTGGTGAAATATTCGCACCCCGACTGGCCGATGAAGCAGTGCACGAATTGCGACCTTATCTTTCTCGAATGGGTTCCGAACTATAGCGCGCTGTACGATGAGATTGGCTGGACCAAGCAGCACAAGATCGAGGAGGACCGCCGCCTCAAGCAGCAACCGATCCTTGCGCGCCTCGACATGATGACGCGTTGGCGCCTGGGCATTCTCGGCGAGGCAACTCCAGCAGGTGGCATGAAAGGGTTCGCCAAACCCGGCCCTGTGCTGGATGTGGGGTGCAGCAACGGCAAAGCTTTTGCCGAACTTGCACCTGGTTACATTCCTTACGGTATCGAAATCGAATCTTCGGCAGCGGCGAAGGCGCGAGCGATTTTCGAACCGCGTGGTGGCAAGGTCGTGAATGCCGATGGTGTGTCGGGCCTCGCGCAATTGCCGGACGATTTCTTCGCGGGCATCACTCTGTGGTCCTATCTCGAACACGAAGCCCGCCCGCGCGAGGCGCTGGAGCAGACACGCCGTGTGCTCATGAAGGATGGCGTGGCGCTGGTGAAGGTGCCCAATTATGCCTGCTGGAACCGGGTGATCCTCGGCGCCAAATGGCCCGGTTTCCGCCACCCCGACCATGTCCAGTACTTCACGCCGCCCACGCTTGAACGCCTCGCCAAATCCGTAGGATTTTCCGTAAAATTCCGGCTCTATGGCCGTATCCCCTTCAACGACAATATGTACGCGATCCTGAAGCCGCACTGAGCTGGTTTCGCCTTGAAGGTGGGGGAACCGGCGATTAGGTTCGACCCATGGACATCCGAAAAGACGTTATCGCTGCCATCGGCAACACCCCGCTGATCCGCTTGCGCCACGCTTCCGAAATGACCGGCTGCGAAATACTCGGCAAGGCCGAGTTCATGAACCCCGGTCAATCCGTGAAAGATCGCGCGGCCCTTTTCATCATCCGCGATGCGCTCGCGCGCGGCACGCTCAAACCGGGCGGCACCATCGTCGAAGGCACGGCGGGTAACACAGGCATTGGCTTGGCGGTTGTCGCCAACGCGCTTGGCTTCAAGACCGTCATCGTCATTCCCGAAACGCAGAGCGAGGAAAAGAAGGATGCGCTGCGGCTGCTGGGCGCCGAGCTGATCCAGGTCCCCGCCGTTCCCTACCGGGATCCCAACAACTACGTGAAGCTCTCCGGCCGCCTTGCCGAACAGATTGCCCGGGACAATCCCAATGGCGCGATCTGGGCCAACCAGTTCGACAACGTGGCGAATCGGCAGGCCCATATCGAAGGCACCGGCCCCGAAATCTGGGCGCAGACCAACGGCAAGGTGGACGGCTTCACCTGCTCGGTGGGCAGCGGCGGCACGCTGGCCGGAACCGCCATCGCCCTGAAGGAACGCAATCGAAACATCCGCACCGCCGCAGCCGACCCGGAAGGGGCCGCGATCTATTCCTGGATCAAGACAGGCAAGCTCACCTCCGAAGGTTCCTCGATCACCGAGGGCATCGGCCAGAACCGCGTGACCGCCAATCTGGAGGGCGCGCCGCTGGACGATGCTTTTCAGATTCCGGATGAAGAAGCCCTGCCTATCATCTTCGATCTATTGGAACATGAGGGCCTTTGCCTGGGCGGATCAACGGGCATAAACGTGGCTGGCGCGATCCGCATGGCGAAGGATATGGGCCCCGGACATACCATCGTCACCATCCTCGCGGATTATGGCACCCGCTATCAGCGCAAGCTGTTCAACCCGGAGTTCCTGCGTTCCAAGAACTTGCCGCTGCCGCGCTGGCTTTCCGAACCTTCCACCCCTCCCAACATTCCGTATGTGAAATGACCATTGCTGCGCCCCTCGTTTCGACTGCCTGGCTCGCCGAGCATCTGGATGCGCCCGATGTGCGCGTGGCCGATGCCTCCTGGTACCTGCCTGACGCGGGCCGCGACGCCGAGGCCGAATACCGCGCGGCCCACATTCCGCGCGCCGTCTTCTTCGACATCGACTACCTGTCGGATGAGAAGAACCCCCTCCCCCACATGCTCGCGCCCGCGCCGAAATTCAGCAGCCGGATGCGCAAGCTGGGCTTGGGCGACGGCAATCTGATTGTCGTCTATGACGGCGCGGGAATTTACTCTGCCGCGCGCGCCTGGTGGATGTTGCGGGCCATGGGCCATGAAGATGTGGCCGTGCTCGACGGCGGCCTGCCCAAATGGCGCCATGACGGCCACCCGGTGGAAGACATGGAGGCCCGCCCCTTCCCGCGCCATTTCACACCGCGCCCGAACAACGCGCTGATCCGCCATCTCGACCAGATGAAGGCAAACCTTGCCACCCGCGAACGCCAGGTGATTGATGCGCGCAGCGCGGCCCGTTTCGATGGCAAGGAAGCCGAGCCACGCCCCGGCGTTCGCCCCGGCCACATTCCCGGCAGCACCAACATTCCGTACCGGGAGCTGGTGAACGCCGACGGGACGCTGAAATCTGCCGATGAACTGCGCAAGCTCTATGTGTCGCGCGGCATCGATATCCGCGAACCCATCGTGACGACCTGCGGCTCCGGCATCACCGCGGCCATCGAGCTTCTGGCGCTCACCATCGCGGGCGCGCGCGAAGCAGCCCTCTACGATGGCTCATGGGCCGAATGGGGCGCGCAGGCGGATGTTCCTGTCGAAACCGCATGAGCACCGAGCCAAAAACGCCTCGCCGCATTCCGATGACGGTGACGTTTTTGGAGATGAGGCAACGCCCATCCGGCCTTGTGCCGCCACAGCCTCGCGGCAAGATCGCGATCCTGCGCGCCGAAAAGCCGAGCGTGCATTTCTACCGCTATCTCTACGACACGGTGGGCAAGGATTACGTCTGGGTCGATCGCAAGAAGCTCGATGATGTTGCACTGGCCAAGATACTGGATGCCCCGACGCTCGAACTCTATGTCCTCTATGCCGAAGGCGCGCCCGCTGGCATGGCGGAACTCGATTTTGCCGATCCCAAGGTGGCGCACCTCGCCTATTTCGGGCTGATGCCGGAAGCCATCGGAAGGGGGCTTGGCACCTATTTCCTCTACCAGGCTTGCGCCATCTGCTGGTCTCGCCCCATCACGAATCTGCTGGTCAACACCTGCACCCTGGACCACCCCCGCGCCTTGCCGATGTACCAGCGTGTCGGTTTCGTTCCTTATGCGCGCGAGGACCGATATATCGAGTTGCCTTGAACCCCTTTTCGCGCCCGATTGTTTCGGTCTCACATTGCCGCGAAGGCCATTTTCAACCCCCCGCCAAAAATGCACACTCCGGCGGTCTTAGATAACCTGGGAGTGGGGGAATGACTGATCAAGCGAGCGCGGAACCGCAACTGTTTGGACATCCGCGCGGGCTGACGTTTCTCTTCACCACCGAGATGTGGGAGCGCTTTTCCTATTACGGGATGCGCGCGATCCTCGTCCTCTACCTCACCAACTTCCTGCTGCTGGAGCCGACCGCGGCCAGCGTCATCGGCTACCACACGATCAAGAGCTTTTGCGAATGGGTGGTCGGGCATTCGCTCGCGCCCCAGCCGTTTTCCTCCATGATCTATGGCCTCTATACGGGCCTGGTCTATCTCACGCCGTTCTTCGGCGGCATCATCGCCGACAAATATCTTGGCCAGCGCGTCACCGTCATCATCGGCGCGATCATCATGGCGATAGCCGAGTTCACGCTGGTGCTGCCGAACACGTTTTTCGTCGGCTTGCTGCTGCTCATCATCGGCAACGGGTTCTTCAAACCGAATATTTCCACGCAGGTCGGAAATCTCTACCGCCCGGGCGACAGCAGGATCGATAGCGCGTTCTCCGTCTTCTATGTGGGCATCAATGTCGGCGCGTTCCTGGGCTCGACGATCTGCGGCTCCGTTCTGGGCGAAAATTACGGCTACCATTGGGGCTTCTTTGCCGCCGGTATCGGCATGATCCTTGGGCTCATCATCTACCTGTTCGCGTTGCGCACATTGCCCAACGATCGCGTCACGCGGATGAAAGCCGCCCATGAAGAGAAGAAGCCTCTCACATCCCAGGATTGGAAGGCGGTCATCGCGCTCATCCTGCTGTGCATCCCGACGACCTTCTTTTGGGCAACCTACGAACAGCAAGGCAACACGATCAGCCTCTGGGCGCAGGACTTCACGGACAGAAGGCTTATCCCCGGCGTTATCGACTGGCAGATACCGGTGACGTTCTTTCAATCGTTCAATCCGGCCATGATCGTGGCGTTCACGCCGCTGGTCGTGTGGCTCTGGGCGCGGCAATCGAAGAAAGGCACCGAACCTTCGACGGTAACGAAGATGGCCCTTGGGCTTTTTCTTCTGGCGCTCTCCTATGTCGTGATGGCAGTTGCTGCCTATCTCGCGCCCCATGGCGGTGCGAGCTGGCTTTGGCTGCTTCTGTTTTTTGCCATCATCACCACGGGCGAACTTTACCTCTCTCCGATCGGGCTGGCGCTCGTCGCGCGTGTTGCGCCTGCGCAAATACTCTCGATGATGATGGGGCTGTGGTTCATCACGAGTTTCACGGGAAATTTCCTGCAAGGCTATATCGGCACCTATTTCGATGTGTTGGACAAGGTAAGCTTCTTCCTGCTCTGCGCCGGGATCGGTTTCGCGGCCGGTGTGGTGACGTGGCTGTTCAATTTCCCGCTCAAGCCGATCCTCGAAGCCAAGCCCGCCGAACCGCGGATGGTTCCAGATCCGCTCGCGGGCTCATGACGTTTTCACCGTGACCGACAAAGACAAACCCAAAGACGAAACCACCGCGACCCATGCCGGGCGCATGAGCGCCGAGCATTTCGGTGCGGTGAACACGCCCGTCTACCGCGCCTCGACCATTCTTTATCCCGACCTGGCCTCGCTCGATGCGGGAAAAGGCCCCTACACCTATGGCCGCCGGGGTACGCCCACGCATCGCAGCCTCGAAGACGCGCTCACCGAACTGGAAGGCGGGGCGCGCACGCTGCTTTGCCCCTCCGGGCTCAATGCCATCGCGCTTGCGATCACCAGCGTGTGCGGCGTGGGCGATCATCTTCTGATGGTCGATAGCTGTTATGAACCCACGCGCAAGCTTTGCGACCGGACGCTCAAACGTTTCGGTATCGAGACCACCTATTACGATCCGCTGATCGGCAGCAGTATCGCCCAGTTGATGCGCCCCAACACCAAGGCCATTTTCTGCGAAAGCCCCGGCTCCCTCACCTTCGAAATTCAGGACATCCCGGCCATAGCCGCCGTGGCGCACAAGCATGGCGCATCGGTTCTGCTGGACAATACCTGGGCAACGCCCCTGTTCTTCAAGCCGTTCGCCCATGGTGTCGATCTCTCGATCCAGGCGGCCACCAAATATATCGGCGGCCATGCCGATGTGATGATCGGCTATGTCACCGCCAATGAAAGCCATCGCGCACGCCTGCTCGAAACCCATGGCGACACCGGCCTCTATATCAGCGGCGACGACGCCTTCCTCGCCCTGCGCGGCCTGCGCACGATGCCGGTGCGGCTGGCCCAGCATCAGAAGACCGCGCGCGAAATGGCGCTCTGGCTTCAAAATCATGAAGCCGTCTCGCGCGTGCTCTATCCCGCGCTCGAAACCGATCCCGGCCACGCGATCTGGCGGCGCGATTTCACCGGCGCATCGGGCCTTCTCGGCGTGGTGCTGAAACCCGCAGCCAAACCGGCGCTTGCCGCCTTCCTCGACGGGCTGAAGCTGTTCGGCATGGGCTTCTCGTGGGGCGGCTATGAAAGCCTCGTCGTCCCCGCCCACATCCATCGCACCGTCTCGCGGTTCGAGGCGGCCGGTCCCGTCATCCGCATTCACGCGGGGCTGGAAGACGCGGGCGAGCTCATCGCCGATTTGAACGAAGGGCTGACGCGCTATATAGACGCGAAATGACCGATACGCTTTCCCGCGAGGATTTCCTCTCCGAAGTGGCCTTCAACAGCGAAGGTCTTGTGCCCGTTGTCGCGCAGAGTGCGGCGACCGGCGAAGTGCTGATGGTCGCGTGGATGAACGCGCAATCCCTCGAGCAAACGCTTTCCACCGGCCACGTCACCTATTGGTCGCGCTCGCGCAAGGAATTGTGGCGCAAGGGCGAAACCTCGGGCCACACCCAGCGCCTCATCGAAGCCTGGATCGATTGCGACGGCGACACGCTGTTGATGAAGGTCGATCAAATGGGTCCGGCTTGCCACACGGGCGCACCGAGTTGTTTCTATAGAAAGCTCTCCTAGATCTCCTTTGTTGGGCATGACTGCGCCACGCCGCGAGGGCGGCGAAGCTGCGTCGATGCAATTGTCGGGATGTAACCAATATGCGTCGCACTGCCTTCGTTGAAGCAGCCCCCCACCCGCCGCGCTGGCGCGCGTCGACCTCCCCGCGACGGGAAGTAAGGCGTTTGATCTTTAGCTGAACATTCCCGCCAGATAGGGGTTGAGTAATTTCCCCGCCGGGTCGAGTTTGCGGCGCAGGGCGCAGAACCGCTCGTATTCGGGATATAGCTGCGCAAGCTCGGCGCCGCTGCGGGTGTGCCGCTTGCCCCAATGCGGGCGGCCTTCATAGCGGCGCAGAATCGTTTCGGCTGTTTCGAAGAGCTTCGTCGTATCCACGCGATGATACTGATGCAGCGCAATCGTCGCGCTTGGCCGCTTGTAGAACGGGCTCATCCACACATCATCGGCCGCGACCGTGCGGTATTCGATCGGAAAGCCGGTGTTGATTCTGTTTTTGCGGATCGTGGCCACGATCTCCTGCACGCATTCGGGGCCCTTCGCCACGGGCACGGCATATTCCATCTCGTTGAAGCGCACCGGCCGCGGGTTGGGAAACATCTCATGGCTCCAACGCACCTTGGGGGCGGCGGGCATCATGCGGGAAAAGAAGCGGTGCGCGGGGCCCAGAAGAAACGGCGCATAAGGCAGAACTTCGTTGATGAAGGAAAATATCTGCGCCTGCGAGCCGCTCATCTCGCCGCGCTTGAACATCGTCTCGGCATCTCGCGGTTCAGGTGCGGGGGCATCTGTTTCATTCAGCGTTTTGCAGATCGCGACATCGGCGTAGGGAAACCAGAAGAACTCGAAATGCCGGTTTGCGGCGACCAGGCTGTCAAGCTTTTCGAACAGCTCGCCGATGGGTAGCAGGAATTCCTTTTCCACCAGCTTGTAGACCGGCCGCACGAACACGGAGATTTCGGTCATCACGCCGAACGTGCCCATCGCGCAGCGCCCGCCTTCGAACACTTCCGCGTTTTCGCGCGGCGAACAATCGATCAGGCTGCCATCGGCAAGCACCAGGCGAAATCCGGCAACCTCCGCCGAAAACGATCCCAGCGTGATGCCGGTGCCATGTGTGCCGGTGCCCACCACGCCGCCCAGTGTCTGCCGGTCGATATCGCCCATGTTTTTGAGCGCGAAGCCCGCCGGATGCAGCAGCGGCCCGATTTCCCACACCGGCGTCGCCCCGCCGAACGTCGCGACATTGCGGTCATGATCGAAGCCGTGCAGCCCGTCGAATGCCTTCAGATCGATGATGGTGCCGCTTGTCGCGTTGAGTGGCGTGAACGAATGGCCTGTGCCCGGCACGCGCACGGGCGCCGGACATTTGCGGATGGCGCGGGCCAGTTCCACATCATCTTTGGGTGAGGCAAATTCCTTCGGTTTGCAGGTTACCCCGCCCGACCAGTTGGACCACTTCCCGCCGACTATCTTCATAAAGTCCCCGCCATGATTGCGCCTTTAAGCGCCGGTGACGCCCGCGTCAATCTTGCATCCGCGAAGGTTAGATGTCTGCGAACCGGGCTTTGCGCTTCTCCAGAAAGTGGCTCACGCCCTCCCTGAAATCGGGCCATTCGAAGCTTGGCGGCATTTCGCGATCCGCCACTTCCAGGGCCTCGCCGAAGCTCTGGAAACAGGCTTTCCAGACTTGCGCTTTCATCACGGCCATCGACCGGGGCGAAACGGTTTCGGCCAGAAGCGCTGCATAAGCCATGACATTTTCATAAAAGGTTTCCTGCGGGAAAACCTTGTTCACGAGCCCGATCCGCTCGGCCTCGGCTGCCGATATCTTGCGCGCGGAGAGCAGCAGGTCGAGTGCATGGGCTGGCCCCACCAATCGCGGCAGCAGCCATGAAATGCCGTGTTCCGCAATCAGCCCGCGCTGCGCGAACGAGGTGGTGAGCACCGCCTTGTCGCCCGCGAAGCGCATATCCGCATAAAGCGCCATGATGAGCCGATACCGGCCGCGGGCCCATTGATCGCCGCCACGATCGGTTTCTTGACGCGCATGAAATAGGCGAAACGTTTCATGTCGCCAAAATCCTTGTCGAGCGACGGGCCGAATTTCGAGGCAAAGGCGGGATCATCTTCCGGCTGGGCATCGGCATCGCGGCTGCCGCCGATCACGTTGTTCAGAACATCCATATCCGCGCCCGCGCAAAACCCGCGCCCGGCGCCTGTGAGCACGATGGCGCGCACTTGCGTATCTTTGGCGGCATCGGCCATGGCGCGCCGCAGGTTCGCGGCCAGTTGCGGTGTGTAGGCGTTCAGCCTGTCCGGCCGGTTGAGTGTGATGGTCGCGACACGATCTTTCACCTCGTAGAGAATATCGGATTGTTCGGTCATGTTTCCTCCGGTGGCAGTTGTAAGATGGCCTGCCGCCATGATCCCATATTCCCGGCCTCCATCAAGTCAGGGAAACCCATGCCGGAATTCCGCCACATCAGGTTTGAAACGCCCGCCCCGCATATCGCACGCATCGTTCTGGCCCGGCCGGAGCGCATGAACGCCTACACCAACCCGATGTGCGACGAGATCGTGACGGCGCTGACGCAATATATGCGAGACGATGAATTGCGCTGCCTGATCCTCACAGGCGATGGCCGCGGCTTCTGCGCGGGCGGAGATGTGGCGGGCGGCGATGCCGACAGCCCGCACTATCGCGACAAGCAGATGGGCCACGCCCAGGAAATGCGCGAAGGCATGCAGCGCGTGGTGCTGACGCTGCACCATATCGACAAGCCTGTTGTCGCCGCCATCACTGGTCCGGCGGTTGCGGGCGGCCTCACACTGGCGCTGGCTTGCGATTTCCGCCTTGCCGCCGATACGGCGAAACTGGGCGACACATCCGGCAGGTTCGGGCTGCTGCCCGATGAAGGCGGCGCGTGGTTCTTTCCCCGCGTCATGGGCCTTGATCGCGCGCTGAAGATGACCCTTCTCCACGAAGTCTATCCCGCAGAGGAGGCTTTGAAGCTGGGGCTGGTTACCGAAGTGGTCCCGGCGGGCGAACTGGAAGCCCGTGCGCTGGCTTTTGCCGGGGCGATTGCCGCCCGGGCGCCGCTCGCTGTGCGGCTGGCCAAGAACATGATGCGCAAGGGTTTGGATTCCTCGCTCGAAAATTCACTGGACGATGCAGCCCTCTCCGTGATGATCGCCAATCCAAGCCAGGATGTGCGCGAAGGCGTTGCCGCGTTCTTCGGCAAGCGCGCCCCTTCCTTCAAAGGCCTCTGAGCGGAACTTTTGTTGCGGGGTGGCCGGGGCCTGCGATCTTTTGCGGCTGCCCGGAAAATTTCGGTATCTGGTCGCGGAATTTGGCCAGCATTGTTCGCCAGATTTTTCCCCGCTCGCGGAAATCGCGCCGGGCGGAAACCTTGCAATGCTCGCACAGAACATCGACACGATCCGGCGTTCTGTCGCTTGGGATGACCCTGAAGGCGGGCGCCAGGAATTCCACGCGGATATCGGCAAGCCCTTCATGATCATGGGACAAAATCGCCTCGCCCGTTTCGAAACACCGCGGGCAACAAAGCGGAACCTTCCAGCGCGACCTGCTCATCATGCAAGGTTTAACACCTTGCGCAGGGCATGGTTCAATTAAAACGCCGCCATTAACGCTGTTCGGCGCGTTCCCGCTCTCCAGGCGCATAATCTGCCTCGATATGACCCTCGAGTTCCTTCTCGGTGAACAGAACGGGCTTGGTCTTCATCGCCACGAATAGCGGGGTCTGGTCGGCATAATGCGGCGATGCCGGATCGAGCGTCGCCGAGCCGAATTGATGAATGCTTTGCGAGGACAGAACGCCGTTGGAATCCCATTTCACGAACATGATGAGCGTATCGCCGCCGACCGCGGTGAAGGTGCCATCCTTCTGCGCTTCGCCATAGACGGCGCGATAGATATCCGGCCCGCCATCGATGGGCAGATCGTATTTGCCCCGGCGCATCCGGTTGAGTTGCCCCCATTCCGGGTCGAGCCGGCCGAAATGCGTCTTCAGATATGCGATACTTTCTTTCAAGGCCGCCAGCGGCGTCATCTTGCGCGGCCCGCCATCTTCTTCGGGATGCACGCGCAGCCCCATCAACACTCCGAGTGCCGCCCCGCGATTGTGGATATCGGTGCTCCGGTTCCAGCTGTGCAGGATGGCCTGCGCCTGCTTGAGGTCCGCATCGTTGCCCGGCGGAATGTTCAGGACTTCGGCGATCTCATCGGCAAGCTCCGAGCTTTCGCTGTAGATCAGGTCGAATTTGTCGTCGCGGAATGTCTTGTCCACGATGGCGTTGTTGGAACCGAAATTGTCTTCCGCGCGATAAGCCCTATTGGTCATGTTGGTCTGGATTCCCATCCAGGCCGGAAAATTCTTCGGGTTGAGATTGTCGCTGCCGCCTGTCGCGCGAAACGGGGTGTTGTTGGAATTGAACACGTAACCCGATTTCGGATTCCATATCTGCGGCTCGCGGTCGAACGGCACATAGTGGTGCCAGATCAGGTCCGACCGGTCTCCCGGCAAGATTCCCTTCCAGTTGAAGCCGGGCTTTCGCACCGGAAACTGGCCATTATAGACGTAGCCGATATTCCCCATCTGGTCGGCATAGATGTAGTTGATGCTGGGCAGCGCCTGAAGGCGCATCGCCGCGCGCCATTCCTCCATCGAGTGCGCCTTGTCGAGCTTATAATATTGCAGCGTCTGGCGTATCTCGCCCATGCCCGCATAGCGGATGGCGAACACGCCATGATCGGTGCGCAGCACCGGCCCATGCGCGGAACGCAGCACTTCGCGATGGAAGGTCCAATAGATCGGCCCCCAAAGTTTCACGCGGATGGCGGCATCCTTCTTTTCGAAGTCGCGCCACTTCCCGTCGAGCAGATATTGATCCTTGTTCGCCGGATTGATCTTCAGCCGGTAGACATCCACCAGATCCGGCGAGTTGACGGTGTTGGCCCATCCAAGCTGCGCATTGTGCCCGTGCAGCATGAACGGCGAACCGGGAAAGAACCCGCCCGCCACATGCCAGCCTTCCTCGCTCTGCAAAACCGCTTCATACCAGGCCACCGGCCCCGCATAGGGCTGATGCGAATTGACCAGCAATCGCGTCGCCCCATCGGCTGCGCGCAATGGCGAGATCGCAACGCCATTCGATCCTTGCGGAACGGTTGCAGGCGCGGGCGCGGTCAATTTGCGAAGCTCGCGATCCAGCCCATAGAAGAACGGCGTCTTGAACACGAAGCCCGCCGCGATATCGCGCCCTGTCACCGGCAGAAGGCCGGGCGCCACCTTGTCGGGATGAAGCGCCGCATAATAGTTCACGCCATCGGCATAGGCGTTGAGAACGTCCTTCAGGTAAGCGGGCAGTTCGCGATCGTATTTCTTGTCGACGGTGTCCCACACGCCCAACAGGTGCACCAGATAATCGGTCACCGCGGCCTTGCGGCCTTCGATTGCGGCCAGATGCCCGCGCGTGGCGATGGCCGCCTGCTGAATGGTCGCGAAATCGTCCTCGCAATGGGCAAAGGCAAAGCCGAACGCCACATCGGGATCGGTCTTGCCGAACACATGCGGCACGCCGAAATTGTCCCGCTTGATGCGCACGTGATATTGCGCGGCTTCGGTGATGAAGACCTGATTGTCAGGCTCCCGCGGCTGCGAAAGCCAATCAAACGCAATCAGCCCGGCGACGGCCAGAAACAGAAGGCCGATTACAGCCAACAGCCCGATTTTGAGATAACGCATCCGCTCTCCGAATTGGCGACCCCGGCACGGCTCGAACGTGCAACCCCCAGCTTAGAAGGCTGGTGCTCTATCCAGTTGAGCTACGGGGCCAAGCCTGAAATCCAGATAGCAGAATTTGGGCAGATTCGCCCTAGTTCCTTGCCGGACCGTTAGTGGCTCCAGGGCACTTTGCGGTCGAAGCGGAAATTGTCCGAATAGGACTTGGGGGATTGTCTGGGCTTGTGCGGCTCGAAGACCTGGAAGTCGATGCCATGCTTGCCGGCATAGGCCACCGCCTCCTCCTTGGTGTCGAATTCGAGCTGGATCTGCTGGCGCATATCCGATGAGCTGGTCCAGCCCATCAGGGGGTCGATCTCCCGCGCCGTCTCCTGCTCGAACTCCAGCAGCCACTGCTTGGTGCGCGCCCTGCCCGACTGCATGGCGTTCCTGGCCGGTTGATAGATGCGCGCGCGCATAATTTTCTCCCACAAGGATGCCGGTTCTGCCAAAGGCCTGGCTCGCGGCACCCTGCCCAGCTTCGCCGTTGGCTGGGCTGGATCGCATGATTCGAACACGGGCCCCCTGTACCCCCAAATGGCCGAAAATGCCAAGCCATGCAACGGGTCATTCCGGAGCGCCCTATGACGTCTCCGGGGGGCGCTGCCTTCACCCAAGTTTGAGGTTAGTGGCGCGCGTATCGCCAGGGCTTTGGCTTGCCCATCTGCTCGTCCATCAATTGATAGAGATGTTCGATCATCTCGTTGCGCGCGACGACCTGGCTCCGCCAAAAACGCTCGGCATCCGTTTCCGGCGGAAGGGTTTCGCCCGCCAATGGTCGCCAATCGTGGGGGTCGTAGCCAAAAGCCTCAAAATCCTTTTCGAATACGTGAGCGATAATGCCGGCGCTGCGATCGTCGTAATAGGCGCGCCAATTGGTTTTTAGCATGATGTTGTTCCGAGGCAGTTCCACCTCGCGCTTCATGCCTGATTTGCTCAAATGCGCGTTAAAAGCCGCCAGAGCATCGGCAATCGATTCCAATTTAAATATGCTGGAATAGTTGATCAGAAGAGGCATGAGCAGATCGCGCTGCGAAGAGATGTGGGGGTTTTCCGCGATACGCTGCTCATTCGTCGAGATTTTCCTGACGAAGGACTGGAAAAGTTCGATCCTGTCGCGCGAATGAGGGCTTATTTCCGGGCTGCGGAGCGGGTTGTTGAAATAGGGATCCGATAACCGAATCTTGCTTTCGAATACGGAGACGATGCGGCTGAACGGGTTGCGTACCAAAGCAAATACGAACCAGTCGTCGCTGCCCCCCAACACCTTCTTGCGGTCATCGGCCGGCAAGTCGACGATACTTGGCAATGCAATATAGTCGCGCTGATGGATCAACATATCCATACGGGCTTCGCGCAAATATGGACGCAACTTTCGATCGAATTTCACGCCTTCCAGATCAACTATCATCTGTTTGAAGGCGGTGCAGGCGACCTTGGGCGTTTCCAAATATACGTATTTGCGTTCGGGCGAGACAAAGCTTGCGTAGTCGAGGCGCCGTATCGCCTTTTCCCCATCATAGCCATGAAGCCGGGCCGCATCCCCGATTTCACGGACAGCTTTTGCGCGCTTCCAACCGTTTACCTTGGTCAGTAAGCGCCTCAACATCCTCGATATCCTTTGAACATGGGCCTCATACTCGCTGTATGCCGCAGGTGACGCAAGAAGCCTCATGCGGCCGCAATGGTTGCACAGGCCCGAACTGCCTATTGCGCATTGAATTAAGCAATGCCTCAGTATTCGTCGTCAAAAATTCAATTTATCTTGCCTGTCCATATGTTCGCGCCTAAGTAAAGAGAACATTTTGCCGGAGCGGGCAATGAATATAAAAAACATTTCAGATTCTCTGAAGTCCTCTTTGTATATCAACGCAATGGACAAAGCGATGTTCGACGAAGCGCTCCCTCGGGAGGCTTCGCGCCAGTTGTTTAAGCGGTATGTCCACGATGTTGAATTGGAGAACCACAGTTATTGCAATCGTGTTTGCTGGTTTTGTCCCAATTCCTTTATCGACCGCCGAAGTACAAACAAGTTCATGACCGATGCGGTCTTCGACAAAATTTTGCGCAATCTCGCCGAGATTGATTACGAGCAAAAGCTGGAATGGAGTGGATATGCGGAACACTTCGCGGACCTGAGCTTTCTCGACAGGCTGAAGGAAGCAAAAACACGTCTTCCCAAGGCCAGTCTGATTGTCTTCACCAATGGGGATTACCTGGACGAAGACGTCGTGGGCCGCGTCATCTCCATGGGCGTGCGGATGCATGTGGACATCTACCCGCCGGAAGGGGACGAATTTAACGAGGAGAAAATCGAGGCCGCCCTCAACAAATTTCGCAAGAGAACGCGGCTCACCGTTCAAAAAAGGGATGGGGTCGTTACAGGGTGGGGCGACTACGAAATTCTGGACAAGCAGAACAGAAATATTTCTTCGTTGAAAATCGGGAAATACACCAAAGAGAATATCTATACGCGTGGTGGAGCGATGGACATCCCGAAGCGATCTACCTACCAGCGATATGCTACGTGCCTGAAGCCGGTCTTTCATATGAATGTCAATTTCGATGGCAAGGGCGTTTTATGCTGCCATACACGAACTGATTTTCATTCGGATGCCATTATCGCGGACCTGAACGACGATGATGAGGATATGTTTACGTTCTTCGCCAAGCTGGGCCCCGCACGAAAGCATCTGCTTTCCGCGGGGGCAAAATGCGGTGTATGCGCCACCTGCGACGATGGCGATGGCGCCCCCGGCGGTATTCTCGCCAGAACCGATTTGGGGGTGATGGTCACCAAGCAGCTGAAGCGGCTGGCTGGAAGGTCGTAAGCGCCACTGCAAAGGAACGCCGCTACGTTCCGGACACTTCTTCAAACAATATCGTCAGCTGAAAGTCATTGGTCGGGGCGGTGTGATTCGAACACACGACCCTCTGCTCCCAAAGCAGATGCGCTACCAGGCTGCGCCACGCCCCGTACCATTGGGGCGGTGATTACACGCTGGCCGCCGCCGCATCAACGCCCGCCCGCGAAGATGGCGGAATGGACCTTTGCGCCCTCGCCGATGCCCAGCGCCGCCGCCCGCCCGGCGTTGATTTCCAGCACCGCCTGCACCGGCTCGGTGGACGGGATCGATTTGAGCGACAGGGGCTTGGCATTGGCCGCCACCGAGGAAACCGTGCCATCGGCGCGGATGAACAGCATATCCAGCGGCAGATAGGTGTTCTTCATCCAGAACGACATCTGGATCGGCTTGTGAAAGTCGAACAGCATGCCCGCATCGGGCGCCATATGCTTGCGGAACATCAGGCCCTGTTCCTGCTGGCGCCATGCCGTGGCCATCTCGACCTTGAAGCGCACGGGGCCTTTGGGCGTATCGATGGAGATCGTTTCAATCGGCAAGGTCGGCTGCGCGGTATCGGACGCAGCACTGGCCGCGCCCGCAAAGAGCAGGAGCGATACAAACGCAATTGTCAGACGCATGGAAAACCGGGGGAGAGGACTCGAGCCTAAAGATCGACGACCACGATCTCTGCCGCAAGCTCTCCTTTTGGCCCGTCACCGGTGCGAACCTTCACCATCTGGCCCTGCCGCAATTCGCGAATGCCATAACGGCGCAGGGTTTCCATATGGATGAAGATATCCGGGGTGTTCGGCCCGCGCGACACGAAGCCATAGCCCTTGCCGCGGTTGAACCATTTCACCGTCGCATCGAACGAAGGCCCCTTGGGCTCGGCCAGATAACGCCCGCGTGTCGGTGCGGCGGCGAGTTGCGGGGCAGCGGTCGAATTGTCCAGCGAGATGACGCGGCGCGCCTGAAGCCCTTTCGGCCCCTGCACGGCTTCACAAACGACGCGTGCGCCCTCATAGGCGGCCTTGAAGCCGGATTGGCGCACACATGTTTGATGCAGCAGAATATCGCTCTCGGCTCCGCTCGACGGTTTTATGAAGCCGTAGCCCTTGGAGAGATCGAACCACTTGACTAGACCTGTGACCTCTAGAGGTATCTCGCCCAGGCTATGCGAGCCTCCTACACTCATATCCATCCCAACGCCCCTTATTATGAACAAGAAATTATCACGATTGGCCCTTGACGAAAAGGATGGTCTCAAAAATGGACAGAATAGGGTTGATTTCTGAGCTTCCGCCGTTAAGTGATTGTTTCGGCGAATATCTCTGCGATTGAAGGGTTCGACTCGAAGATGGATTTTACCGGCCGCTACGTGATTCCCGCGCCCCCCGAGACGGTGTGGGACGCGATTCAGAACCCGGATGTCCTCAAATCCTGCATTCCGGGCTGCGAAAGCCTGGAGAAGACCAGCGAAAACACGTTCGAAGCCAAGGCGACGCTCAAGATCGGCCCGGTGAAGGCCACCTTCAAAGGCAAGGTCACGCTGGACGAGATGGACCCGCCCCACCGCTGCATCCTGCGCGGCGAAGGCCAGGGCGGTGTCGCCGGTTTCGCAAAAGGTGAAGCCGAAGTGTTGCTGACGCCGGAAGACGGGCAAACGGTACTCACCTACACCGCGAAGGCCAGCATTGGCGGCAAGCTCGCCCAGATCGGCCAACGCCTGATCGACGGCGCGGCCAAGCAGATCGCGGACGATTTCTTCACCCGGTTCACCGCCGCCGTCTCAGCCCCGCCCCTGCTCGACGGCACCCCCGAAACCGCAGACATGGCCGCAGAGGGCCCGGCGGAACCGCCGGCCCCGCCCGAAGCAAAACCCCCACATCATGAAGGCATTTCGACGGAGATCTGGGTGGTTGGTTTGATCGCGGTGGTCGTGGTCCTGCTCGTCTTTTTCGGGTTGGTGCTCTGAGCCGCGCGAGGGTTGACGCTTCCCCGGCGCCCGGCGGATCATGGGCTATTCGCAATTGGAGAACCGCATGACCGCCGTTTCCCTGACGGTGAACGGAAACGCTGTTTCCGCCGACGTCGAAGACCGCACCTTGCTGGTCTATTTCCTGCGTGAACACCTGAAGCTCACCGGTACGCATATCGGCTGCGACACCAGCCAGTGCGGCGCCTGCGTGGTGCATGTGAACGGCAAGGCCGTGAAATCCTGCTCGGTGTTCGCGGTGCAGGCCGAAGGCGCGGAGGTGACGACCATCGAAGGCCTCGCCAAGGACGGCAAGCTGCATCCCGTGCAGGAAGCCTTCCGCGAGAACCACGGCCTGCAATGCGGCTTCTGCACGCCGGGCATGATCATGACCGCGGTGGACATGATCCGCCGCAAGCCGGTGCTCGACCGCGAAACCATCCGCGCCGAACTCGAAGGCAATATGTGCCGCTGCACCGGCTACCAGAACATCGTGAGTTCGATTGAAGACGCAGCCAAACGCGTGGCCGCGAAGGATCAGGCCGCATGATCACCTATCCCTTCAACTACCACCGCCCCAAATCGCTGGCCGATGCGGCAGCGCTTCTGAAGAAATCGCCCGACGCGAAACTGCTGGCGGGAGGGCAAACCCTCATCGCCACGATGAAGATGCGGCTGGCGAACCCATCCGATCTCATCGACATCTCGGGCCTGAAGGAATTGACCTATATCCGCGCGGACGCCAACGCCGTGACCATCGGCGCCGCCACGACCCATGCCGAAGTCGCCGAATCCGAAGCGATCAAACGCGCCCTGCCCTCGCTTGCGGAATTGGCCCAGATGATCGGCGATCCCGCCGTGCGCCACAAAGGCACGATCGGCGGCAGCATCGCCAACAACGATCCGGCGGCCGATTATCCCGCGGCCGCCGTGGCATTGAACGCCACCATCAAAACCACCGAACGTAGCTTCGCCGCAGAAGATTTCTTCACCGGCATGTTCTCGACCGCGCTCAACGATGGCGAAATCGTCACCGAAATTTCCTTCCCGCTCGCCGAACGCGCCGCCTACACCAAATTCCGCAATCCTGCCTCGCGCTATGCGATGGCGGGCGTGTTCGTGGCCAAAACGAAAGACGGCGTGCGCGTTGCGGTGACGGGCGCGGGGCCAAACGTGTTTCGCCAGACCGAAATGGAATCCGCGCTTGCGAAGAATTTCGATCCCAACGCCATCGCTTCCATCAAGGTCGATGCATCGGAATTGAATTCGGATATCCATGGTTCCGCCGAATACCGCGCCAACCTCGTCAGCGTCATGGCGAAGCGCGCGGTCGCGGCGGCAATGAAGTAACCCTTACCTCCCCCTTGCGGGGAGGTCGGCGGCGCGCATCGGCGCGACGACGGGTGGGGGGCACAGTGGTGGAATCTGGGACACTGTCTTTGTTGAGACATCCTCCCACCCGCCATCGCTTCGCGATGTCGACCTCCCCGCGATGGGGGAGGTAATATCTGCGGATATGGAGAATGAACAGGTGACCACTTCCAACGACGACATTCTCGGCACTGCCGCTCAATGGCTGGGCGAAGGCCACAAGGTTGCGCTTGGCACGGTTGTCAAAACCTGGGGCTCGGCGCCTCGCCCTGCCGGAAGCCAGATTGCGGTTCGCGACGATGGGGCGTTTGTCGGCTCGGTCTCCGGTGGTTGCGTCGAAGGTGCGGTGATCGAAGATGCGATGCGCGCGATGAAGGATGGCAAGACCGCCCGTCTCGAATTCGGCGTCAGCGACCAGCAGGCGTGGGATGTGGGGCTAGCCTGCGGCGGCCGCATCGAAATCTACGTCGAACCCATCGCCTGACGCGATGCGCCCGGAAATCCTCAAAGCGCTGAACGAAGCCCGCCATGCGAACCGGGCCATCGTGCGCGCGACCGATCTGGCGACAGGCGAGGATGTTCTCGTCGATCCCGGCACAGACAAAACCGCGTTGGGTATAGCCGCCGCAAACGCCGCGCGCGCCGATCAAAGCGCGCCTGCCGAGATCGAAGGCCGCAACTGGTTTCTTGCGGTGTTCAATCCCCCGCTCGATCTGGTGATCGTCGGGGCGGTTCATATTGCCCAGCCGCTCGCACAGATGGCGGCGATGGCGGGGTATGGCGTTCGCGTAATTGATCCGCGCACATCCTTCGCGACGCCCGAACGCTTTCCCGGCACCGCACTCAGCCATGATTGGCCCGATGAAGCGTTACAGAAAAATCCGCTCGGCCCCCGCAGCGCGCTTGTGGCGCTGACGCACGACCCGAAGGTGGACGATCCGGCTCTTGTCGCGGCGCTGAAATCGCGCAGCTTCTATATCGGCGCCCTCGGCTCGAAGAAGACGCAGGCCGGGCGCCGCGCGCGGCTCAGTGCTGCCGGGTTCTCCGACGACGATGTAAAAAGAATCCACGGGCCGATCGGGCTCGACATTGGAGCCCGGTCGCCCGCGGAAATCGCTATTTCGATATTGGCGGAGATGACGGAAGTCCTGCGCGTGGGCGGCACTCGGGAGCTTGCTGCCGCCCACGCCACAGTCTAGCCGGGCGATTGCTCGCCAGGTTTGCCATCCTTGTGCCATTCGCCCTTGTTCCAATCGCCATGCATGCCGCCTTTGTGGCGATGCATCATGGCCGCCATGATCTCGTCCTTGCTGATCGAGCCGTCATGGTTGGTATCGAGGCGGGCAAACATTTTCTTTTGCGGCGCTTCGAACTCTTCAAGCGTCAGCTTGCCGTCGTGATTGGTGTCCAGCCGCGCGAATCTGCGGGTCTGCATATCGCGAACCTTCTCGGCCGCCATCTGGTAGAACCCATCGCGCGTGATGCCGCCGCCTTTGGCGAATTTCTCAAACTGGGCTGCCGCCGCCGTATCGAATTCGGCGCGCGTCACTTTCCCATCCTTGTTGGCATCGAACTGCGAACAGAAGCCCATGCCGCGTGCATGGCGAAATCCGGGACGGCGGTGTGGGGGGGATACACCGGCATCTTTGTCGTCTGCCTTCGCGGCATGAGCATGGGGTGCGCAGGACACTTCACCGCTCGCGCGGCGGTCCATGCGATTGAAACGGGCGTGCTCGGCGTTGAGGAATTCCTCGCGGCTTAGTTTGCCATCGGCGTTCCAGTCGATCTTCTGGAACAGCCTGTCGGAGCCCTTGCGAACATCGTCGAGCCGCATATTGGCGAATTGCAATTGCGTGAGCGCGGTGCTGCCGCCCGATGCGGCGGCGAAGCGCTGGCTGAGAACCTTGTTGATCTCCTCCTGGGTCACCTTGCCGTCGTGGTTGAGGTCGAATTGCTGGAACAGCTTGCCCCGGCCCAGCTCATGGGCCAGCGGACGCGGCGTGTTTGGCGATGCGAACGCCGCGACCGCGGCCCCGCCAAGGATGGCCGCCAGAACCGCGCCCATCGCGTACTTGGAATATCTTTTCATCTCGTTCTCCAAAGCCGCCTCCTGCCTAGGACCCCTTATCTAGGGTGCTTCGCGCTCAGAACTTTGTTGGGCAGGGGGTCATTTGACGGCCTTTGTAACGGCGGGCGCTCATGCGAAACTTTGCGACAATTGGCGTTGCAGAGGGGGCACCGGCTTCGCATGTTCCGTCCATGGACATTGCCGTGACGACGAAAGACGAGACCAAACCTCACATTCTGGTGGTCGAGGATTCGCGCGATATCCGCGAACCGCTGGGCCGCTATCTGCGGGAACATGGCTACCGCGCCACCACGGCAGCCGATGCCCAGGTCGCCCGCAAGGTGATGAAAAGTGCCGGCATAGACCTTGTGGTGCTGGACATCATGATGCCCGGCGAAGACGGCCTGAGCCTTTGCCGCTACATCCGCGAATCCTCCCAGATCCCCGTCATTCTGCTGACCGCCCGCAACGAGGAGGTGGATCGCATTGTCGGCCTCGAAATGGGAGCGGACGATTACATCGCCAAGCCGTTCTCGCCGCGGGAACTTATCGCTCGCGTCGGCGCTGTCCTGCGCCGCACGCAGGCCCTGCCCCCGCGCCAGAAGCCGCCCGAAGCCGCCCGCATCAAATTCGGCGACTGGACGCTCGACACCGGCCAGCGCGAGCTGATCGGCCCCGATGGTCTGGCGTCGCCGCTGTCGAGCGGTGAATTCCGCCTGCTAGCGGCGTTGCTCGAACGGCCGAAGATCGCGCTGACGCGAAATCAATTGCTCGATCTCACCAAGGGCCGCGAAGCCGAATTCTTCGACCGCTCGATCGACAACCACGTCAGCCGTCTGCGCAAGAAGATCGAGCCCGACCCGCGCAACCCGCGCTACATAAAAACCGTGTGGGGCGGCGGCTATATGTTCGCCGTCGATCCGGAAGAAGCCGGCTGATGCGTTTCTGGCCGCGCAAGCTCGCCTCCCAACTGATCGTCGTCACCGCCAGCGCGGTTCTGGTCTCGAACGTCGCCGTTGCGGTGTGGTTCGAAATGAGCCGCGAACGGCTGAATGAAACCGCCTTCACCGAGCGTCTTCTGGATCGCGCCGTTTCGGCGGCCACGCTTCTGAGCACGGTTCCCGCCAAGCAGCGCGAGCGCGCGTTGCACTCGATGGATTCGCCTGCCTGGCGCTACGAACTGCTTCACGGCAAGCCGGAGATCGTGCCGATGTCCGCGGGCGAACAGGCGCTTGCCGATCGCGCCCATGCCATGTTGCCCGAAGAACGCGCCAGGCTGCCCGTGATCGTGAAGATCAACACGCGTGCGCAACGCGAGCAGGGCAAACGCTTCAATCGCCGCCCCGTTATTATGATCACCGTGCCGGTGGTGCGCGGCACGCAGCTCGTCACCACATTCTATCGCCCGCCTTCGCCGCCCTGGCCGATTGAAACTTTCATCGCGGCATTGGCCGCCATCGTCACCACGTCGTTTGCCGCGGCCTATATCGCGCGGCGCGTTGCCCGCCCGCTGTCCGAATTGTCCGCCGCCGCGACCGTGGCAGCCCAGGGCGGTGCGGCCCCGCGCGTGCCGGAAGAGGGCCCGGAAGATGTGCGCCATGCAGCAGCCGCCTTCAACGCGATGACCGATCAGGTTACGCGAACGCTCGCAAGCCAGCGCCAATTGCTTTCCGCCGTGGGCCACGACCTGCGCACGCCGATCACCGCCATGCGCATCAACATCGAGTTCGTGAACGATGCGGATCTGCGCGACCGCCTCGAACACAACCTTGCCGAATTGCAGGAGTTGACCGAATCCGTTCTCTCCGCCGCCAGGGGGGCGGGCGGCGAACCCAAGCGCCATGTCGATCTGGCGGCATTGATCGAAAGCCTCTGCGCCGATCTGGACGATATGGGCAAGCCCGTGACCTGGCACCCGCGCGATCCCGCGCCGCTCACCTGCCGCCCGAACGAAATACGCCGCGCCCTGCGCAACCTGATCGAAAATGCCATCGCTTATGGCCGGGAGGCCGCTGTCTCCATCAACGATGTGGCGGGTGGTTACGAGGTGATCGTCGAGGACAAGGGCCCCGGCATCCCCGAAGCGGATCGCCAGCGCGTGTTCGAACCGTTCGTGCGGCTGGAATCCTCCCGCAACGCCGAAACCGGCGGCACGGGTTTGGGCCTCACCCTCGTCAAAGCGATTGTCGCCGGGCATGACGGCACGGTCACCCTCGAAAATCGCGTCGAAGGCGGGCTGCGCGTCCGCATCCATTTGCCTATACCGGCGCCCACCCCGTAAACTTCGATCATGCAATTCGGATCCATTTCCATCGCCGAAGCCGAAGGCGCGGTGCTTGCCCATTCGCGCCGCGTGAACGGGCGGCTGTTCCGCAAAGGCCGGGTGATTACGGCCGAAGATATCGCCGCGCTGAAAGAAAGCGGGGCGACCGAAATCGTTGCGGCACGGCTGGAACCCGGCGACATCGAAGAAAACGAAGCCGCCCGGCGCATCGCATCGCTTTGCGCCGGTGCGAATGTCCGCGCCAACGCCCCCTTTACCGGCCGCGTGAACCTCTACGCGGTTGAAGCCGGTATCGTGGAAATAGATGCGCCGTTGATCGACGCGCTGAACATCATCCATGAATCGATCACAATCGCCACGCTCGCCCCGTTTGCGAAGGTCGAGCCGCGCCAGATGATTGCCACCATCAAGATCATTCCGTTCGCAGCGCCCGGCCCCGCCGTGGAGGCGGCCGAAAGCGCGCTTCAATCCGCGCCCATCCGCGTCACGCCATTCGCGCGCAAGCGCGCCGCCCTGATCTCCACATCGCTTCCCGACACAAAACAATCCCTTCTCGACAAGAACCGCACCGCGCTCGATGCCCGCCTCCATGCCCTGAATTCGGAGGTCACGTTCGAGCGCCGCGTCGCGCACGATCCAGATGCGCTCGCCGCAGCCCTGCGCGATGCGAGCGGAGAGAATTGCGATCCCATCCTTGTGTTTGGCGCGAGCGCCATTACCGACCGCCGCGATGTCATCCCCGCGGCCATCGAAAAGGCGGGCGGCGCGATCACGCATTTCGGCATGCCGGTGGATCCCGGAAACCTTCTGTTGATTGGCAGCCTTGGCCAGGCGCAGGTCGTGGGCCTGCCCGGTTGCGCCCGCTCTCCCAAACGCAATGGCATAGACTTCGTGCTGGAGCGGCTGGTGGCGAACATTCAGGTGACCGGGCGGGATATCGCCGCCATGAGCGTCGGCGGACTTCTAACCGAAATTCACACGCGCCCACAGCCCCGCGAAGAACCCCAAAGCGATACGCCGCACGCGCCCCGCATCGCTGCCGTGGTGCTGGCGGCGGGCCTTTCTTCCCGCATGGGAGAAAACAAGTTGCTGGTGGATATCGGTGGCCAGCCGCTCATCCGCCGCACAGTGCAAACCGCCCTAGAAAGCCATGCCTCCCCCGTGATCGTGGTCACAGGCCGGGATGCCGCCCTAATCGAACGGGCACTCGGGGGCCTGGATGTTCGATTCATCAAGAATGATGAGTTCGCAAAGGGTTTGAGCACGTCTCTGAAGTCAGGTCTTAGCCAGGTTCCGGCTGAAAGCGATGGGGCCGTTGTTGTTCTGGGCGACATGCCCTCCGTCACGCCCGCCCTTCTCGATACGCTCATTGCCGCCTTCAACCCGGCCGATGGGCGCGCCATCTGCGTCGCCACACATGCGGGCAAACGCGGCAATCCGGTGTTGTGGGCGCGGCGCTTTTTCCCCGAGATGGCGGCCATTGAGGGCGACGTGGGCGCAAAGCACATCATCGCCGCCAACGACGAGCTGGTGTGCGAGGTGGAAGCCCAGACCGACGCGCCGCTGGTGGATATCGACACCAAAGAAGACCTCGCCGCATTTACCGCCCGATGAGCGACCCTCTCTACCGCAAGGAAATTCTCCGGCTGGCCGCCGACGCCCATGGCGCAGGCCACCTGGCCGCGCCGCATCAAACCGGCGCCGCTTACAATCCAACCTGCGGCGACCGCGTGAGCTTCGAAATCGCGCTGGATGCAAAGGGCCGTGTTCATGCGCTGGCCCACGAAACAAAAGCCTGCGTGCTGGCGCAAGCCTCGGCCTCAATTCTGGGACGCGACGCCGGGAACCTTACGCGCGCGGATATCGAAGCGCTTCGCGATGCCGTCAGCGCCATGCTGAAAGAAACAGCGCCCGCCCCCGCCGATCCATTTGCGGATTATTCGGCGTTCGACGGTGTTACGACCTATCCCAGCCGCCATACCTGCGTGCTGCTGCCGATCGATGCGCTGCTGGCGGCGTTTGATAGTTAGTGCAATGCAATCTTTTTGGTAAAAGCGGTTCAACCCGAACTCGAATGCGAAATTCGGTGGCCATAGGCCGCCAGCCGGGTGTCGCCAAACACTGCCTCGTTCGCACTCATATTGAACACGCACAACACATTGCCCGCCGCATGTGTGCGTTTGAACGCCAGAATGGGCGCCGGTGCATCGAGAAATTCTATCTCGCCGAATTGCAGGGCCGGGTTTGCCTTGCGCATCTGAAGAAATCCGCGCACGAAATTCAGCGTCGAACTCGCCATCGTCTCCTGGGCTGAAACCGCAAGCGGCTTGTGCAACGGTGAAACGGGCAGCCAAGGCGCACCGCTGCTGAACCCCAGATTGGCGGCATCCGCGTTCCATGGCATCGGCGTGCGGCAGCCATCGCGCCCTTTTGAGCGCGGGTAATAGAGATCGCCCACCGGATCGCGCAACTGATCGCGCCTGAGATCGGCTTCCGGCAATCCCAGCTCCTCGCCCTGATACATCAGGACCGTTCCCTTTAACGAGAACAGCAGCGCGAGCAGCATCTTCGCCAGTTCCGGCGGCGCGCCGCGCCCACCGAAGCGCGACACCGTGCGCATCACATCATGGTTGGAAAATGAGATGCACGGCCAATGCGCCGGGTGCCTTGCCAGCAATGCGAAATAATCGCGGAAGAACGCCGGATCGAGCTTGCGCTGCAACAGCATGGGGAAGCTGTAGCCCGAGTGCAGCCCTTCGTCGGGTGCCGCGTAACAGCCCGAACGCTCGGCCAGTTCCGAAAATTCACCGAACACAAAGCGATCCGCATGGCGATCCACCATGCGTCGTATCGCATCCAAGGCCGCTATGTTTTCCGGCAGATTGCTGTCGTGCAGATGTTCCTGGAGATTGGGCGCGTGTTCCCAGCTCAGCGCATCGCGCTCGGCCATGGGCACTGGCGGATTGTCCGTCAATGCCGCGTCATGCAGATAGGCATTGGCGACATCGAGGCGAAACCCGTCTGCCCCGCGCTTCAGCCACAAATCGAGCACATCCAACGCGGCGGCGCGCGCATCCGCATTGTGCCAGTTCACCTTCGGCTGCTGCCGCAGGAATTTGTGGTGATAATATTGCCGCCGCGTCGGCTTGTAGGCCCAGGCAGGCCCTGCAAACGCCGAGAGCCAGTTGTTGGGCGCGGTTCCATCCTCGCGCGGGTCTGCCCAGACATACCAATCCGATTTCGCGTTGTCCTTTTGCTGGCTCTCGGTGAACCACGCATGTTCGTCCGAGGTGTGGCACAGAACTTCGTCGAGCAGCACCTTCATCCCGCGGCCGTGCGCGGCTGCGAGCAGCGCCTCGAAATCGGCAAGCGTGCCGTAATCGGGATGCACACTTTCGAAATCTGAAACGTCATATCCCCAATCGCGATTGGGCGAGGGGTGGATCGGCGAAAGCCAGATCGCATCCACACCGAGCGAGGCGATATAATCGAGTTTCGAGATCAGCCCCGGCAGATCGCCCTGCCCATCCCCGTTGGAATCGCAGAAGCTGCGCATATAGACCTGGTAGACAACCGCGCCTCGCCACCAGGGAGCTGTCATTTGCGCGCCTTGCTTTCGAAATAGAGCGAATACAGCGCGGTCACATGCGCGATCAGGCTTTCCTTGGTCACGCCCTTGGGCTTGCGGCTGATGAAGCGCGACAGCACGAACATCGTTCCGTTCGACATGATGAAGGACAAGGTGTTGAGATCTATCGGCTCGTAATCCGCATAGTTCTGCGCCATGAACATCCGCATCGCATCGAGCATATAAGCTTCGAACGCGTCCACGAACGCGGTTGTGCCGGTCGCCTGCCAATTGTTGGCAAGTTCGCTGAACAGCCGTTCGTTGCTTTCGAAATAGGCGAACGCCACTTCCAGCACCGCGCGGATTGCCGTTGGCGCATCGACCTTCAATAGCAGCGGGATCTGCTCGTCCAGCCGTTCGGTGATCGCGCCGATCTCGCGCTCGATGAGGGCCGCAAACAATTCCTCGCGGTTCTCGAAATATTGATAGAGCGAACCCACGCTCACGCCCGCGCGTTCCGCGATGTGGTTGGTGGTCGTTTGCGCCCAGCCCATTTCGGCCACGGTTCGCGCGGTCGCCTCGATCAGCGCCTCGACAGTCTGGCGCGAGCGTTCCTGGGTCGGGATCTTTTTCACGACTTCAATGCGAATTGAAAGCGAATAAATATTCGCATTATTACCTTGCCCGATCAAGGGAGCATTCCATGGATCTCGACACCCTCCTCGACCAGGCCCAAGCCCTGCCAGAACCCGGCATTCCCGCCCGCCACGGCCGCCACATCGAACGAGCGCGGCGGATCGGCAAGCGCTTCAGCCGCGTGCTCGGCAAGAACATCGAGCCCGATGCCGCCGAATGGACTCGCCTCGGTCAGTCCCTGATGCGCGGCGACGAACCGATGGACCGCCTCGTCGCCTGGATGAGCACGGCCGGTATCGGGCAGGGACGCGCCCTTTTCGAACGCGTACTTGAACATGGCATCGAGGCTGTCCCCGATGCGCCCGGGCCTTTGAAGGCGTTCTTCGCGCGCTATGACTGCGCGCCCGATTGGGTGGATGTGCGCCTGCTCGAACGCGGCGCACAGCTTGCCCGGATGTGCGGCAACATCGGCGCGTATGTGTTGCGCGATGGTGCGTTGATGGGCGGCTATCAGGCGCCCGGCTTCAACAAGGTGCTGGTGATGACGGGCGCGCTGAACAAAGGCCCCGCCAAACGCCTTGCCGAAACATCGGAATGGTGGCTCGCCTGCACCGAGGCAAACGCATTGTCGCGTTTCGGAGACGGCTTCAAGATCACGATGCGCGTGCGCCTGATCCATGGGCTTGTCCGCCGTCACGTCGCGACAACGGCGGATTGGGATGTGGCGGAAGACGGCATCCCGCTCAACCAGCTCGACATGGCGGCCACGCAACTCGCATTCGGCCCCGCATTCCTGATTGGTGCGCGCGCGATGGGCATGATCTTCACCCGCGCCGATGGCGGCGCGATCATGCATCTGATCCGCTATGCCGGTTACCTGATGGGCATCGAAGAAGACCTGCTTCCCGAAACCGAGAAGGAAGGCAGCCGGATGCTCTATCAGATGCTGTTAAGCGTTGTCGGTGAGCCGGATAAAGACGGACGCACACTCGCCACGGCGCTGGCCGACGAACCGCTGGGCCGCCAGTATCGCCTGTTTCAAGGGCTGCGCCGCCGTATCGAGCGCGAACGCAATCTCAGCGTGAATGTGTTTTTCCTCGGCCTGCCCGGCATGCGCAATCTCGGCCTGCCACGCCGCTATGTGCCGTGGTTTCCGTTGATGGCGATGCCTTATTACGCCGCGCGTTCCATCGTCACCCGCTTCGCACCCAATCGTTTCGCCGCCAGTGGGCGCAGGGCGCAACGCGAATGGCTACGCACACTCACCGGCGCCGCAAAACACAGCGTCGGCGGGGCAGCGGCGAAAATCGTGGAAGCGGTTTAGAATGTGATTTCGTAAATCCGGAAGCACAGAATATTCACCCTCCCCTTGAGGGAGGGTCGAAAAATCTTCTTGGATTTTTCGGGGAGGGGTCCAAGTGGTTGCCGCGAGCGACCCCTCCCCGAAATTTGCTTCGCAAATTGTCGACCCTCCCTCAAGGGGAGGGTAAGGGACGGAGGTCGCGCCTTAAACTTCGCTGGCGTGGTTCACGATCTTGGAAACGAGCCCATATTCGCGGGCCTGCTCGGCGCCCATCCAGAAGTTCCGATCCGTGTCGGCGACGACCTTTTCGTAAGTCTGGCCAGTCTCGCGCGCGATGGTGCGGTTGATGCGTTCCTGCATCTTCAAGATTTCTTCCGCCTCGATCGAGATATCCGACGCCGGGCCGCGAACGCCGCCGAGGGGTTGGTGCAGAAGGAAGCGTGTGTTCGGCAGGCAGAAGCGGCGTTCCTTGGCAGCACCCAGATAGATATGCGCGCCCGCGCTGGCGACCCAGCCGGTGCCGATCATCTTCACCTTGGGGCCGACGAACTTGATCATGTCGTGGATCGTGTCGCCGGATTCCACATGGCCGCCGGGAGAATTGACGATCACGCGGATATCTTCCTCGCTCGCCTGCGCATAGGCCAGCAACTGGCCGGTCACGCGCTCGGCGAGTTTCATGTCGATTTCGCCAAAAATCATCACGGTGCGCGACTTGAACAGCGCCTCCTGGACGGGCGTGGGCTGCAACTCGCCCTTGTTTTCCTTGCTGTCTTCTTTTTCTTCGTCGAGGCGATACAAGTTAAACTCCCGCTGAACGGCTGATTTGGCAGGCACCATACTTAGGATGCGCCGGGCGCTTCGTCCACCCGTCCGGATAGGCACCCTGCTAGAGCAAGGCCACCGCCCCGCTCATCAACGGCCCGATTTCGGACTGGATGAGCAGGTCCGCCATGAGGTCCAGGGGGGTCTGGTCGCGGTTAATAATCACAAGTTTTGCACGGCTTTTCTTGGCCACCACCGGAAAGCTCGCGGCCGGCTGAACCAGCAACGAAGACCCCATCACGATGAACAGATCGCAGGCGCGTGTCGCGCGGTCGGCGCGTTTCATCTCATCCTGCGGCATGCCTTCGCCGAACGAAACGGTTCCCGTCTTCATCAGCCCGCCGCAAATGGTGCAGCCCGGTGGATCGCCATGCGCCTCGAAATATTCGCGGATCGGTTCGAGCGCGGATCGCGCCCCGCAGCGCAGGCATTTGCAATAGCGCGTGTTGCCGTGCAGTTCGATCACCTGCTCCGCGGGCACGCCCGAAAGCTGGTGCAGATTGTCGATGTTCTGCGTGATGACATCGCTGACAAGCCCGCGCCGCACCAGTTCCGCGACCGCGATATGCCCCGCATTGGGTTTGGCGGCGGCATACATGCCCTCTGTCGCAAAGCGCCTGCGCCAGGATTCGCGCCGCGCTTCCGGCGATGAAACGAACTCACCGAAATCGATCGGCATGTATTTCGTCCAGAAACCGCCGGGCGAACGAAAATCGGGGATGCCAGATTCCGTCGAGCACCCCGCCCCCGTGAACACGACGGCGCGGCGCGCCTGACGCAGAAACTGCGCCAGCGCCGCCATGCTTTCCAGACGATCTTGGTGGTCTTCGTCTTCGATATCGCTCAGTTGGTCACGCTTCCGCAGCTTGCGGAAACCCATTTGCCCTCGAAGACCGAATGCATGTTCATGGGCTGGCCCTCCTGCGTGGTGCCCGCCATGGTCATCTCGCCCTTGTAGTGCTCATCGGAATCGTAGGTGACCTGCATGTGCCCGGTGCCCTTGAAATGGCCCGAGCAAGTCATGTCGGCGGAGAAGCTGTGCGCGCTCGTCTTGGTGTTCGTCATGGTGCATTCCTTGTGCCCCATATACGGCTTGTCCTGATTGACCTCTGCCGCGGTCATGCAGTGCTGCATCTTCATGCCGCCGCCGGCCGCCGTTCCCATGTGCATCGCCTTCATTCTGGCCTGCACCGCTGGCGGCATGGTGGAGATATCCGGCATCTGCGGCATCCCCGGCATATCCATCTTCGTGGTGAATTCCCAAAGCCCCACCTTGCCATGGGCGGCCAGGGCCGCGCCGGGAACCAGCAACGCCGCTGCGGCAATTCCACCGGCCCCAACGGCCAGAATCTGCGCCAAACTCCGCATGAAAGTTCCTCTCCCTAAGGGCGGCCGAATTGGCGCCCGTGTCCGGGAAGCTGCCATGAAGTCCCGGGGCTTGCCATAGCCCCGCCTCGCCGCGAGAGCCCCGCAACCCAGTGTTTAGGGACATATAACGTGAGATTTCCGATCCATCGCGAAGGCTGGCTGTTCATTGCCATCGCATGCGCCGTGAACGCTATTCTGGCCTTGTGCTGGCCGTTGGCGGGCCTCGTTCTCCTGCCCATCACGATCTGGGTGATCGCCTTCTTCCGCGATCCCGAGCGCCAGACCCCGCTGGACCCGGACCTGTATATCTGCCCCGCCGATGGCCGGATGTTGCCAGTGGTTCAGGCCGCCCCGCCCGAGGAGCTCGACATGGGCGCCGCGCCGCGCACCCGGCTTTCGGTCTTCATGAACGTGTTTAACGTCCATGTGAACCGCATCCCGTGCGACGGAACCGTGGTCTCCATGTCCTACCGCCCGGGCAAATTCTTCAATGCATCCTTCGATAAAGCCAGCATCCACAACGAGCGCATGTCCATCCGCATCCGCCCGGATGGGGCCACCGGCCCTGAAAAAGACATAGCCCTGATCCAGATTGCCGGTCTGGTGGCGCGGCGAATCGTCTGCGACCTGACCCCGGGGCAGAGGGTGCAACGGGGGGCCAGATTTGGCATTATCCGCTTCGGCAGTAGGGTCGATTTGTATTTACCCGGAAATGCCACCATATACGCCGCACAAGGCGAAATCGTGAAGGCTGGCCAGACGGTTCTGGCGGGGTTCAAGGATTAAAGACGTGCAGCACAGGAAGTTTCCCCCGCGTTTCGTTCGCGAGCGCGTGGAAGAGATCTCTTTCGCCAAGCTGGTGCCCAGCGCTTTGACGCTGATGGGCCTGGCCAGCGGCATGACCTCCATCCGCTTCGCGATGGAGCATCAGTGGAAATTCGCCGTGGGCGCCATCATGCTCGCCATGGTGTTCGACATGCTCGATGGCCGCGCCGCGCGCCAGCTGGGCGCCGACACGCGCTTTGGCGCGCAACTCGATTCGCTTGCCGATCTCGTGAGCTTCGGCATCGCACCCGCCCTCATCGCTTATAACTGGACGCTCTCCGGCTTCGGCACGATCGGCTGGATCGTGGCCGTGATCTTCTGCGTCTGCTGCGCCATTCGCCTTGCGCGTTTCAACATTCAGGCGCTGCGCGACGAAGGCGCGACCGAAACCAACCCCTATTTCACCGGCATGCCCACACCGGCGGGCGCCTGTCTGATGCTGCTGCCGCTGCTGTTGAGCTTCCAGTTCAAGGATCCGGCGTTCCAGCTTCCGCTCTATAGCTCCCTCATTGCGCTGGCGACTTCGATCCTGATGGTCAGTCGCCTGCCCACCCCTTCGATCAAATATCTGCATGTGGAGCGTCACAGCCGCATCATCGCGGGCATCATCATCGCCTGCACGCTGGGCGCGCTCGTCGTGCGCCCGTGGGCCACACTGAGCGTCGGCATCGCCCTTTACGTTCTGAGCGTGCCGATCACCGCCTTCGTCATCGCGCGCAACCGCGATGAGGATGAGGATCAGGAAGAAGACCTCTCGCTGGCCTGAGCGCCGCGCACAAATAAAAAGGGCCGCATCCCGAATGAGATGCGGCCCTTTTTTCATACCCGGTTCTTACATGGAGGGCCACGGAGGCGTGTCGTCATCCGTGTGCTTCAGCCAGCGGATCTGACGCGCAACGTGATCCAGCTTTTCCTCGAGCCGGTCACTATCCGACGCCATCAGCTCACCATCATTGGCATCCTGAAGCCGCACCTGCTCCGAATGGATCTGCTCGAGATCCTGGCGCACATGCTTGGCCTCATCGGCGCCAAGCGAACCATCCTGCAGGCCGCGATCAACGCGTTCCTGCAACCATTGTTCACGATGGTTCAAATCCCAATCATCCGCCGCAAAGGCCGATGTACCAAAGGCAAGAGCCGCGCCTACAAGCGCGCCCGTCATAAAGATGGAACGCATAATATCCTCCTGTGTCAAAGCACCAACGCCGTTGCATGGGCTTCGATCCCGCAAACGGGCAATGAAGAAAACTTCATGGCGGGCGCAGGAACCAATTGGGGTTCCGGCACCGCTGTATTACGGATTCGCCTGTTTCACCGTATCAGCAGAAGGCGCGCGCGGGGCCGCCATGCCGTCGGGTTGGGAAAACTTCTTCATCGCCGAAGTCGGCGCCACCGCCGCCCTCTCGGGCCTGGTGATCGTCGCGATCTCGATCAACCTCGCCCGCATCCTGTCCTTCCCCGAACTACCCGGCCGCGCCGCCGAAGCCATCGTGGTGTTGGCGGGCGCGCTGATCCTGAGCAGCCTCGTCCTCATCCCGCAGCCGACGCATGTGCTTGGCTTCGAAGTTTTCGTAATCGCGCTGGCAATCTGGCTTGTGCCGGTCACCGTGCAGATCAGAACCTTTCAGGCGGCTCGCGCCAATGGCAAAACGCCCGTTGTCTCGCGCGCGCTGCTCTCGCAAATCAACACGCTGCCCTTCGTGATCGCGGGCGCAGCGATCATGCTCGGCTGGGAAAGCGGTTTCTATTGGCTCGCCGCGGGCATCCTGCTCGCGCTCGTCGGTGGCATGCTCAATACATGGGTGCTGCTGGTGGAGATTCTGCGGTGACAATGGAGGACTTGAATGTAAGGGCATTTTGCCTTACATTCGGCCCATGGGTATGTTGACTATCACCACCAAAGGCCAAGTCACGCTCCGCAAGGAGCTGCTGAAACATCTGGGCGTCGAGCCCGGTCAGAAGGTCAGCGTGGAAAAATTGCCCGATGGCCGGATCGAAGTGAGAGCTGCCCAACCCACCGGCAAGATTTCGGATGCCTTCAATTTCCTGAAGAAAGAAAAGGGCCCGCGTCTGTCGATCGAGGAGATGGGCAAGATCGCCGCTCGTGGCTGGGCCGGAAAAAAACGGTGAAATTCACAGCCGATACCAACGTGCTCGTCCGCGCCATCGTGGGAGACGATGCACGCCAAAGCAAAGCCGCGCAGACAATGCTGGCGAATGCGGACGTCGTTGCGCTTACGCTGCCTGCGTTATGCGAACTCGTCTGGGTTCTGGCCCAAGGTTACAAGATCGTCCCTGTCCAGATCGCCGAGGCGATCCGCCGCCTGATAAACGGTGCGAACGTGACGGTGAACCGCCCAGCCGTCGAAGCGGGTCTGGCGCTACTGGATAAAGGCGGAGATTTCGCAGACGGTGTGATCGCACACGAAGGCAATTGGCTCGGTGCCGAAACCTTCCTGTCCTTTGACAGGAAGGCCGTGAAATTGATGCAGGCACAAGGCTGGTCTGCCCGGCTGGCATCATAGATCATCGGAAAATGGCGCGCCCTAGGGGAGCGCCGCAATTCTGGAAAATCAGGGGCTTATTGGAAAGTGGGACAATCGAATTTCCCTGTGTTTTCTTATGCTTTTCAGATTAGTGTCCCACTACTGTTGGTTCTCCGCCGTGCCGAGCGGGAGACGCATAAGAAGGGGCCGGAATGTTTGGGAAGCTGTTTGGGGAAAATAGAGGTGAAAATACCGAAACCGGCCAAAAACCTACCGCATCCACCGATGACAGGGAGTTCTGTAGCCGAGCGATAGCAAGCCTGAAATTAGCCCTACCCACCGATGGACAAGGTACGGTGCTCCCCAAACGAGACGCGCCCGTTCTTACAAATCTGAATAATGGTCTCTTGATCGCATACTTGGTGGACCAACAGAACCACTTCCAGTATGTCCAACAGCGGCACCTCGATGCCGCCAGAATTACCGAAGCAGAACTGCATCGACGCGGTGTTGCGAACTTATCGGCTCTTCTCAGTCAGAAGGGTGCTGACGTCCGTCCGTACCAAAATATATTTGCAGTGCTATTTAGCGGAAATTTCGAAGCCAGCCTCATATTGATCGACGATCTTTGGAACAATACGCTCGCGCACCTTGCTCCCAATGGATTCATCGCGGCAGTACCATGCCGTGACATCCTCGCGTTTTGCGATTCCGAAAGCGATTCCGGAATCCAAGAATTGCGCCAACTAGTCCAACGAGCCGAGCAAGGAGACCATCCCATATCTTCTGTTCTTTATCGGAGGCATGACTCAATCTGGGCGCCATACGTCGATTAAGAAATTGTCCCCCTCCAGAGTCGGCCGGGTGCGACTCCGAAAATCAGCAGGTGGGACAATTACGTCAATTTTCCCAACAAAATCAAAGGCTAAAATTAGACTTTGGCGCGCCCTAGGGGAGTCGAACCCCTCTTCCCAGAATGAAAATCTGGTGTCCTAACCGATAGACGAAGGGCGCGTATTGGTTGGAGGCGCGGGCTATAGCGGCCCCAAACCGGCTTGGCAAGTAAGCTGGTCAGGCACCAGCGGGGGCGGCGTCTTCCAATTGTAATTGCACGCGAATTTGGCCGTTCCAGGTGTCGGCCCGGAGCCGTCCGGCGGCGTGGATCGGCTGACCGCGGGACGCGAGAATCCCCTGCCCCAGCGCTGTGTCCGCCTTGCGGAAAGCGATGCCGTCCAGCCGCGCGCCATCGCCGCCCGCCAGCCGGAACCGCACATGGTCCTTGCCCACGACATCGGCGAAGACCACGCGCGCGTCGGCGATGGCGACTACCGGCTCGGCATTGCCTGCCCCGAAGGGGCCCAGCCGCTCCATCTCCGAAACGAAAGCTTGCGTTGCGCCCGATGCGGCCAGTAGCACATCCAAATCGAGATCGAACGCATCGGCCACCGCGCCGGAGAGATCGGCGAAGCGCGCGGCGAGATATTGGGAAAAATCCTCAAGCTGTTCGCTGCGCAAGCCGAACCCTGCCGCCATCGCATGGCCGCCGCCGGATTCGATGATGCCCGCTTCTTTCGCACCGCGGATGATCGCGCCGATATCCACGCCCGCAACCGAACGCGCAGAGCCGCGCCCAAGCCCGCCTTCAAAGCCAGCCACGAAAGCGGGCTTCGCAAAGCGATCCTTCAACCGCCCCGCAACGATGCCCACCACGCCGGGATGCCAGCCTTCCTGTGCCGCCAGCAGGAACGGCGCATTGCCTTGCGCGCCCGCCATCGCAATCGCGTCTTCCAGGATGATTGCCTCGATGGCCTGCCGCTCGCGATTGTGCGTGTCGAGCAGCAGCGCCACATCGTCGCTTTCGCCATCGTCGAGGCTGGTCAACAGCTCGACGCCGAGGCTGCATTTGCCCACGCGCCCGCCGGCATTGATGCGCGGGCCGAACACGAAGCCCAGATGATAAGCGGTGAACGGCGCTTTCGCCTCGGCCACGCGCGCCAGCGCCGCCAGCCCCTTGCGCCTGAGTTCGCCCATCTTCGCCAAGCCGCCGCGCGCGAAGGCGCGGTTCACGCCCACAAGCGGCACCACATCGCAAACCGTCGCCAGCCCCACGAGATCGAGCGACGCCATCAGATCCGGCGGGGCGATGCCATTGCGCTCGAACCATCCGCCCGAGCGCAAGGCGCGATGAAGCGCCACGAGAAAAAGAAACGTCACGCCCGCCGCACAGAGATGATGCAGGCCGGACGTATCGCCTGCGCGGTTGGGATTCACATGCGCGAAGGCGGGCGGCAATTTCTCCGCCGCGTGATGATCGAGGATGACGACATCGAGGCCGATATCGCGCGCCGTTTCAAACGCGCCTTGCGCCGTCGCCCCGCAATCGACGGTGAGAACAAGCCTCGCGCCCTCCTCCCGCAAAATCTGCATCGCGCGCGGCGATGGCCCATAGCCTTCGGTCATACGGTCGGGAATATAAACGCGCGGCGGCTTTCCCAATGCCGCGAGGAATTCATAAACCAGCGCCGCCGAGCACGACCCATCGACATCATAATCGCCGAACACTGCGATCTTCTCGCCCGCTTCGATGGCGGCGATAACGCGCGCAACCGCCCGCTCCATGTCGGCCAGCAGAAGCGGTTCCGGCAGCAGCCGTTTCAAGGTCGGGTTCAACAGATCGGGAATGTTGTTCGCCTGCGTGCCGCGCGCGGCCAGCACGCGGGCGAGCAGGGTCGAGATTCCATGATCGTTCGCAAGCGTTCGCACCGCCGCCTCATCGGCCTGGCGCAAACGCCATCTGCGGCCGGAGAAGGATCGAGAAACGCCGAAGGCCGCTTGAGGAATAATCAGGCCCGCGTCAGACGCCATGCCGGCTGCGGCTGTGCCGCGCCTTGATCCAGCGCACCGTGCCGGTGGCCGAGCGCATGACCACGCTCTCCGTCGTCACATGTTCGCGGTCGATATGCACGCCGGATAGCATCGAGCCATCGGTCACCCCGGTCGCGGCGAACACCACGTCGCCCGACGCCAGATCCATCAGCGTGTATTTGCGATTGAAATCGGTGATCCCCAATTTCGCCGCGCGCGCCCGCTCATCATCCTTCTTGAACACAAGCCGGGTCTGGATCTGCCCGCCGACGCAGCGCAAAGCCGCCGCCGCCAGAACGCCTTCCGGCGCGCCGCCCTGCCCCATGTAAATGTCGATACCGGTTGAAGGGTCGCTGGTCGCGATCACGCCCGCCACATCGCCATCGGTGATGAGTTGCACGGCAGCACCCGTGCGCCGCACGCTTTCGATGATCTTGGCATGGCGCGGCCGATCGAGAATGAGCGCCTTGATGTCGGTGGGCTTCACGCCCTTGGCCTTCGCGAGCGAAAGTATGTTCGCTTCGGGATCGGCATCGAGATCGATGGTGCCCTCGGGATAGCCGCCGCCAATCGCGATCTTGTCCATATATGTGTCGGGCGCATTCAGCAGCGTGCCCGGTTCGGCCATCGCCATCACGGCGAGCGCATTGGGCAATGCCTTCGCGGTCAAGGTCGTGCCTTCCAGCGGGTCGAGCGCGATATCCACCGACACGCCGCCCGCGCCCACCTTCTCGCCGATATAGAGCATCGGTGCTTCGTCGCGTTCGCCCTCGCCGATCACCACGGTGCCTGCGATGGGAAGCTCGTTGAAGGCTCTGCGCATCGCCTCCACCGCCGCCTGGTCGGCTGCGTGTTCGTCACCGCGCCCGATCTGGCGGGATGCGGCAATGGCCGCCGCTTCGGTCACGCGCACGGCTTCCAGCGCAAAGGCACGGTCGAGTAATTTGCTCATCTTATCCTGCTTCCATCGGTATCATGTTGGGATTGCCGAGCACCTTGTCGGAGGCGGCAATGGTCTTCAAGGCACGCGCCACATTGGGCTCCGGCGCGTCATGGGTAATCATCACAATCGAAACCGGTTCACCCGGCGCGCGGCCGCGCTGGATCATGCTCTCTATGGAGACATGCGAATCCGCAAGCTTGCGCGCGATTTCCGCCAGCACGCCCGGCTCATCGAGCACCTGAAACCGCAGATAGAATGCCGAGCGCCGCGATTCCGGCGCAGGCGGTTTCACATCCTTGAGCGATGCCGCCGGAATGCCGAAGGCCGATCCGGCCGAACCCCGCGCGATATCCACCAGATCGGCAATCACCGCCGATGCCGTGGGATCCCGGCCAGCGCCTCGCCCTTCGAAGAAGAACGGTCCCGCAAGGCCGCAATCGGCAACCACCGCGTTGAACGCGCCTTCCACATCGGCAAGCGGCGTTCCCAGCTTCACCATCGCGGGCTGCACGCGCTGGTCGAGGCCTTGCGGCATGGCCCGCGCTATGCCGAGCAATTTGATGCGATAGCCGAACTCACGCGCGAAGCCGATATCTTCATAGGTGATATGCCGGATGCCCTGAACGCTCATATGCCCAAGATCGGGCTTCACCCCGAAGGCAAGGCTCGAAAGGATCGCCAGCTTGTGCGCTGTATCGCCGCCACCCACATCGAGTTCGGGATCGGCTTCCGCAAAGCCAAGACGCTGCGCTTCGGCCAGAACATCGGCGAAATCTTTTCCCGTCGCTTCCATCTGCGTGAGAATGTAGTTGCAAGTGCCGTTCAGGATACCGCGCACCGCATGAACGCCATGCGCGATGAAGCTCTCGCGCAGCGCCTTCACGATTGGAATTCCGCCCGCCGCCGCCGCTTCGAAGCGCAGCGCGACGTTGTTCTTCTCGGCAAGTGCGGCTAGCTCCGCGCCATGATGGGCGAGCATCGCCTTGTTCGCCGTGACGACATGCTTGCCCGCGCCCAGTGCCGCTTTTACCAGCGCATAGGCAGGCCCTTCCTCGCCGCCGATCAACTCGACAACCACATCGCAATCGCTGTTCGCCAGCGTTGGCGCGTCATCCGTCCACGGAATGTCTTCCAGATTGCAGCCGCGCTTCTTGTTTTTGTCGCGCCCCGAAACGCCCACGATCTCGAATTTGCAGCCCGCGCGTTCGCCGATCTCGGCGCGGCGTTCGGCAAGCGCATGCACCACGCCTGCGCCCACCGTGCCGATGCCTGCGATGGCAAGTTTCAGGGGTTTCATTTCGCGTTTTCCAGAACCGGTTCGTTGGCGCGCATGGAAAGAAATTTCTTCACGTTGCGCGCCGCCTGGCGGATGCGATGCTCGTTTTCCACGAGCGCGATCCGCACATACCCCTCGCCATATTCGCCAAAGCCCAACCCCGGCGAAACCGCGACCTTGGCATGCGCCAGCAACTGCTTGGAGAATTCGAGCGAGCCGCCCGCGCGATGCGCCTCCGGAATCGGGGCCCAGGCGAACATCGAGGCCGGCGGCGAAGGAATATCCCAGCCCGCGCGCGCCATCGTATCCACCAGCACGTCGCGGCGCGCTTTGTAGATCGCGCGGATCTCATCGGTGCATTCCTGCGGGCCGTTGAGTGCTGCGGTGGCTGCCACCTGAATAGGCGTGTACGCGCCGTAATCGAGATAGCTCTTGATGCGCGCCAGCGCGCCGATCAGCTTCTTGTTGCCTGCCGCAAATCCCATGCGCCAACCCGGCATCGCATAGGTCTTGCTCAGCGAATGGAATTCCACCGCGATATCGCGCGCGCCATCCACCTGCAAAATCGAAGGCGGCGGATTGGCATCGTCGAAATAGACATCGGCATAGGCAAGATCGGACAACACCCAGATCTCATGCTTCTTCGCGAACGCGATCACATCCTTGTAGAAATCGAGACCGACGACCTGCGCCGTCGGGTTCGAGGGATAGTTCACCACCAGCGCGGTCGGCGAAGGCACCGAATGGCGCACCGCGCGGCCGAGGCTGGAGAGATAATCTTCCGGCGAGGTGGCGGGCACATGCCGGATCGCGGCCCCCGCCAGAATGAATCCGAACGCATGGATCGGATAGGCCGGGTTCGGCACCAGCACCACATCTCCGGGTGCCGTGATCGCCTGCGCCAGATTGGCGAAACCTTCCTTCGACCCGAGGGTGGCGATCACTTCGCTGTCGGGATCGAGCGTCACCCCGAAGCGGCGCAGATAGTAGGCGGCCATCGCCTTGCGCAGCCCCTTGATCCCGCGCGAGGCCGAATAGCGGTTGGAGCGCGGATCGCGCGCGGCCTCCACCAGCTTGTCGACGATGTGCTTGGGCGTCGGCATGTCGGGGTTGCCCATGCCGAAATCGATGATGTCCTCCCCGCGCGCGCGGGATTCGGCCTTCAGCCGATTGACCTCTTCAAACACATAGGGCGGCAACCGCCTGATGCGGTGGAATTCGCTTTGCATAACACCTGAAACCTTCGCGGACGCCGACTCACCTTAAGGCGCACCTCAAGGCAACCGGCATTTTCCGTCAATGTTAAGGCAATCTAGCCTTGGACGAAAATCTCCGCCTTGGCGATTGCAGCGGTCTGGGCGGCGGCATCGACCAGAACCTTGCTCGCGGGCACGCCTTCTTTCATCAGCGCGCGCGCGATGGTGGTAGCTCGGGCCTGCGAGTGGTCGAAATTGACGTGCATCAGGCGCGCATCCGAAAGGCTGCCCGAACTGGCCGAGGCATAGCCCACGATCCGGACATAGCCCCGACCGCCATGGGATTTGAAGATTTCGGCCGCGGCGCGAACCTGTTGCAGGCCCTTTTCATCAAGGATCGTCGTATCGCCCGGAAAGGCGACCGTGGCTGTCGCCGGGCCATAATATGCCGGTGTGGCGGTGTAATCCGGGTAGGTCGAAGGCTTCAGCATCGCCGTCTGCCGATAGCGCGAAACCACGGGCGCGGACACGAACTGCGAAACGCTGGGATCGAGCGGCGGCGCGTTGGAGGGTGCAAAGCCCGGTGCCGCCCGGCGTGTCACCGGCGACTGCGCACCGGGCACAGGCCCGGCCGAAGCCACCTGAACGGGCGCGGGTGCGGGTGCCGCATCGGGCGAAGGCGCAGCTTCGGGCTGAGCGGGAGCTTCCGCGACGGCGGCCGGAGCAGGCTCGGGCGCAGCCTCGGCGGTTGCCGAAGGTTCGGGCGGCGGCGGCGCGGCGGCCGGTTGCGCCGGTGCTTCCGTCATGGGGGCTGAAGCAACTTCCTGGGCGGGAGCCGGTGCCGCTTCCGGCTGTGCTTCGGCAGTGTCGGCTGTTGGTTCTTCGGGCGGGGGCGCCGCGGCGGGTTGCGCGGGCGCTTCCGTCAGCGGTGTGTCGGCGGTCGCCCCTGCCGTCCCCGGCGTGGTGTTGTCAGCGGGTACATCGGCGGGCGCGGCTTGAGATGCGGCGGCGGCCTTCGTCTGGGCGGGCGGTGGCGCGAGTTCGGCAACCTGCGTATCGCCGGGCGATGGAGCTGCGGGTGCCGGAGCAGCCGCTTCCGTGCCGCCGCGCAGGCTTTCCGCGCTATATTGAACATTGGCCGCGTCGGCCTGGAGCGAGCTTGCGACCTGCGCATTCTCATCGCCGCTCGAGCTCGGTTGCGGACGATCGGGGATCGAGGCGACGTCGGGCGTCGTATTGCTATCTTCGGCTGCCGCCTGCCCTGCATCCGACAAACCGCCCGTATCGCTGGTGCCGCCCGTGCTGTCTCCCCCGAGCAAGCCGGTGGGATCGAGGCTTTCCATCGTCGAGCACGCGGCCAGCCCGCCCACGAGCACCACGGCGGCGGCAAGGCGTAAGCCCGTCTTCGTCAAAGGCGTTCTGGCGAATTCATTGGACATCGCAACTCTCCACGCCCCCCAAAGCAAGTCGTTGATCGCGCTTATAGCCCGCAGACTTCCGCCGGGCCAAGCGCCACCGGGGAATCTTAGATTAATTCCCGGCAGGATGCGGCTTGCGGAGGCGGGAAAGCGCAGAGTATCAACAGGTGCAGGACGGAAATCCGATGGAAGAGCCTAAACCTTCTCGTGCCAGGCCACGCCAGCCCCAGAAGGCCGCGGCGCCCGAATCGGCCACGCCCCCGCCGGAACTCAAGATGCCTTCCCCGCCGGATGCGGGCTATGCCATCGGCGATCCGGCCGAATTCGCAAGCAACATGGTTCGCGTCGGCCAGCAGTCGCAAAAGTTGCTCGCCGACTTCATGAAACGGCAGACCGAGAAAACGGGCCAGGAACCGCGCGATCCGCTGAACATCGGCGGCGCCTTCAGCGAATTGCTGACCGCGATGGCCCAGAACCCGGCCCAGATCGTCGAGGCGAGTTACGCGCTGTGGAACGATTATCTCGATCTGTGGGAACGCAGCGCGCGCCGGATGATGGGCGAGACCGTCGATCCCGTGGTTGCGCCCGCCGCCGGCGACAAGCGTTTCCGCGACAAGGACTGGCAGGAAAACCAGGTCTTCGATTTCATCAAGCAATCCTATCTGCTGACGGCGAACTGGCTGCAATCCACCGTCGGCAAGGTGGAAGGCATCGACCCGGCGCAGCAAAAACGCATCCGCTTCTACACAAAGCAGTTTGCGGACGCGATGGCGCCCACGAATTTCGTGCTCACCAATCCCGAAGTGTTGCGCGCCACGATGCAATCGAATGGCGAGAACCTCGTCAAAGGGCTCGACCACCTGCTGGAGGATCTCGATCGCGGCCGCGGCCAGCTTTCGATCCGCCAGACATCCGATGCGTTCAAGGTCGGCGAGAACATCGCGTTGTCTCCGGGCAAGGTGATCTTCCGCAATGAGCTTGTGGAGCTTCTGCAATACGATCCAACCACCGAACAGGTCTATGAACGCCCGCTGCTGATTTTCCCGCCCTGGATCAACAAGTTCTACATCCTCGACCTGCGCGCGGAAAATTCCTTCATCAAATGGCTGACCGGCCAGGGCTACACGGTGTTCGTGGCATCCTGGGTCAACCCCGACCGCCGCCTCGCGCTGAAGACGTTCGAGGATTACATGCGCGACGGCATCTTCGCCTGCCTCGATGCGGTGGAACAGGCAACAGGCGTGCGCGATCCCAACGTGGTCGGCTATTGCATCGGCGGCACGCTGCTTTCCACCACGCTCGCCTATATGAGCGCGATCGGCGACACCCGCATCAACTCGGCCACCTTCTGGGCCGCACAGGCCGACTTTACCGAGGCGGGCGATCTCTCCGTGTTCGTGGACGATGCGCAACTCGAAGCGCTGCAACAGCAGATGGAAGCGGCGGGCGGCGTTCTGGAAGGCGGCAAGATGGCCACCACCTTCAACATGCTGCGCGCCAACGATCTGATCTGGTCGTTCGTCGTGAACAATTATCTGCTCGGCAAGGAGCCGATGCCCTTCGATCTGCTCTACTGGAATTCCGACACCACGCGGATGCCCGAGAAAACGCACCTGTTCTATCTGCGCGAATTCTACAAGAACAACGCGCTGGCGAAAGGCAAACTGGAGATCGGCGGCAAGAAGCTGAATTTGAAAAACGTCAAGGTTCCGGTCTACCTGCAATCCGCGCGCGAAGACCACATCGCGCCGTTCCGCAGCGTCTACAAGGCGACGCATCTTTATGGTGGGCCGATCCGCTTTATCCTCGCAGGCTCGGGCCACATCGCAGGCGTCATCAATGCACCTGCCGCGAAAAAATATCAGTACTGGACCAACGACGCCCTGCCCGCCACCGTTGACGAGTGGCAGCAAGGCGCAAAAGAACATCCCGGCTCCTGGTGGCCGGATTGGGATGCGTGGTTATCGAAATTGTCAGGCAAGAAAATCCCCGCCCGCAAACCCGGCGACGGCAAATTGAAAACGCTGGGAAACGCGCCGGGCTCCTATGTGAAGATCAAAGCGCAGTAACGCCGCAAACATCGCAATAGAAGTTTACACGCCACCCCGCCATTAACCATCGATATCCCGGAGCACTCGCTTCGCTGATCTGCGGCGTGACTTTTGCTTGGCGTGGTTAAGCTGGTGGGGCAACTGTTTTTGGGAAGGCCATAAGGCGCGTCACCCATCCATATCAGCATGACCTGAAACAGATGGAGAAGTGTAATGCGATTTTATGGGTTGGCATTGCTGAGCGTTGGGCTGAGCGTTGCCGCAATGGGTTCGGCCTCGGCCGCGCCTTGCGCAAACATCTACAACACCACGAACGGCACGACGACTTATCCCGGCACCTATGTCGGAACGGTTGGTTCGGGTGCGAACGACATCTGCCAGATCGGATTGACCTCGGATTCCGGCAATGCCGTGGTTTCCCCGACGCACACGCCGTCGATTTACGAATTCTTCTATGCGGGCGGCATTCTCGACATCGAGGAAAAGCTCGGCAACAACGGCACCACTCCCGGTGGCGTTTTCGTGAAGCTGTTCTCGCTGGATTCAATCGGCGATACCACGCCGACGCAGATCGGATCGGAAACCCATATTCCGTTCTCGAGCGGCCCCAGCTCCACCTATGATATCTTCACCGGATATCTGGAGAGCGGCTATTACGCGATCAGCAATTCGGCAACGGAAGATCCGCGTTTCCAGATCAATTTCGTCTCGACGCCGGCATCGCCTGCCCCCGAACCTAGCACGCTTGCCCTTCTGGGTGGCGCGCTTGCGGGCCTTGGTGGGCTTCGTCGCCGCAACAAGAAGTAAATCGGTTTTCCAAATGGAAAAACGGCCGGTGCGTTATGCGCACCGGCCGTTTTGTTTTATGTCCGAAAAATCAGCGATTGATCTTGCGGCGCAGTTTGCCAAAGCCGATCAGGCCCGCACCCACCAGGGCGGGAGACGCAGGTTCCGGCGCAGGACGCATGGCAGATTTTGTAAAACGCTGCAAACAAGGGCTTTAACCATGCTCTGCGCACCGGCGCCGTAATCGCCGCATACACAGAATGGACGTTAACGTTAAGTCGTAAGCGGATTAATTTGCGCTTTGCATCGCGTCGGCTATCGCGCGGCTGCGGGCATCGTCTCGCGCACGAAGACTGTCAATCACGCCTGCGATATCGGCAGCGTTCATATTCTGCGAGAGCTTGAACTTGCCTTCGAGCATGGCAAGTTCCACCTCAAACCCGTCTATCGCGCTCAGCAGCGCATCGAGACGATCTTCCAACACCTTGCCGATCAGCCACGGCTCCTTCGGCAGCAAGCGCGCTTCCTGATCCGTCGAAAGATCGACTAGCAATTGCAACAATTCCTCGCGCGCGAGCTTTCGTGCGATGCCGCCAGCTTCCACCGCCATATAGTTCCATGTCGGCACCCTGCCCTGGCTTACATACCAGTCGGGGGAAATATAGGCGTCGTCACCGAGAAACGAGAATTGCAACGCGGCACCATCCGCGCCCGCGCAAACCGGATTGGCTTTGGCCAGATGAAACCGGATGCGCCCGAAACCTTCACCATCGAGAACGACCGGCGTATAGGCGAAATGTATCTCGCCCCCTATCGCTATGGCGATCGTGGCGAACGCGCGTTCGCGGATGAAATCATGCAGGACCGCGACATCGTCCACCACGAACGCGCGCGGCCGATACATCAGAGAAGCCCTTCCGTTTCGGGCAAGCCCAGCATGAGATTGAGGTTCTGCACCGCCGCCCCGCCCGCGCCCTTGCCCAGATTGTCCAGCACCGCCACGAGGCGGGCCTGCTGCGTCTTCTCGTTGCCGAACACGAACAGCCGCATGTCGTTGCGTTCCTTCAGCAGCTCCGCATCGACGGTTTTCATCGCGGCGCTCTCGGCGGCGCTTGAAACCTTCACAAGCTGCGCTTTGTCATAAGCCGCTTCGAGCGTGCGTTGCAGATCGCTCACCGAAGGCTTGCCCGGCAGCGCCCACAATTGCAGCGGCACCTCCACGATCATCCCGCGATAATACCGCCCCACGCTCGGCAGGAACACGGGCGGATGCGCAAGCCCGCCATGCACCTGCATCTCCGCCACATGCTTGTGCGAAAGCGTCAGCCCATAGGAACGCACCACCGTCTCGACATAGTGCGGCGAATCCTTTTTCTCGAATTCCTCGATCATCGCCTTGCCGCCGCCGGAATAGCCGGAGACCGCATTCACCGTCAGCGGAAAATCGGCAGGCAGAATTCCCGCCGCCACCAGCGGCCGCACCAGCGCGATGAACCCGGTGGGATAACATCCCGGATTGGACACGCGCCTGGCAGAGGCAATCTTGCCCGCCTGCCCCGCATCCATTTCCTCAAAGCCATAGGTCCAGCCCGCGGCCACGCGATGGGCGGTCGAGGCATCGATCACCCGCACAGCGGGATTGTCGATCATCGAAACCGCTTCGCGCGCCGCGTCGTCAGGCAGACACAAAATAACAACATCGGCGTCGTTCAGCGCATCCTTGCGGGCGCCGGCATCCTTGCGCGATGCATCGTCCAGCGTGACCACACGCAGGTCACCCCGCCCGCCCAGCCGCTCGTGAATTTCGAGGCCGGTTGTCCCCGCCGCTCCGTCGATGAAGATCTTCGCCGTCACATTACGCTCCGCATACCGTTGCTTGACTCGCCCATTGCCACATTCTTAGCTCTTTTCCATCGGCGATTCCCTCGTTCTGGGGTTCGCGGGAAGGTCGCCGTGACGGCGCACCCGCGCGCCGGAGATATTTCCCGCGTCACAAAGAGCGCAGGCCAAAAGCCTGCGGGGAGCGACGCATGGAAAATATCGATTTCAACCGTCTCTGGCAGAATTACGTCGATACCATCACCAAGCATTATGTGGATTTCAACGGCCGCGTCGGCCGCCCACAGTTCTGGTATTTCATCCTGGTCGATATCGTGGTCGCCATTGGCGTGGCCATTGTGGCGAGCATCATCGGCCTCAGAAGCCTGTCGGACCTTTATAGTCTCGCGCTTCTGCTGCCGACCCTCGGCCTGACCGCGCGCCGCCTGCAGGATACGGGCAAACCCGCGTCCTGGGTGCTGATCGCCTTCATCCCGATCGTTCTGATGATCGTGCTGGGCCTGGTCTCTATGTTGGGAGGCGCACTCGGGATGCTCGGCTTCCTGTTCGTGATGATGCCGATCATCATGCTGCTGTCGCTCGCCGCGGCCGTATTCCTGATCTATCTGTGCGCGCAGCCCGGTCAGCCGGAAGCCAACCAATATGGTCCCGTCCCGCCGGTTTTCGAGCCAGGGGCTCCAAAACCGGCGGTGTAGAACGCAATCGCGATAGAGGTTAGCGCTTCGAGAACTGGAAGCTGCGGCGCGCTTTCGGGCGGCCGTACTTCTTGCGCTCGACGGTACGCGGGTCGCGGGTAAGAAAGCCGCCCGGCTTGAGGGCCGCGCGCAGCGCGGGCTCATAAGCAACCAGTGCACGGCTGATGCCGTGGCGCACAGCGCCTGCCTGGCCGGAAAGCCCACCGCCTCGAACCGTCACCGTGATGTCGAACTGACCGTCGCGGTTGGCCGCGATCAGCGGCTGGCGAAGGATCATGCGCAGAACCGGGCGCGCGAAATAGATCTTCTCTTCGCGGCCGTTGATCGTGATCGTGCCGCGGCCCGGACGGATCCAGACGCGCGCGACGGCATCCTTGCGGCGGCCGGTGGCATAGGCGCGGCCCTTGGCATCGCGGTTGGGCTGCGCCTGCTGGGCGCTTTGCTCATCGGCGGATTTCGCCTTGATGAGCGTGGATTTCAGATCGCTGAATGTATCGGCCATTGGTTAGCCCACCTTGCGGTAATTGGTGTTCTTGGGATTGAGCGCGCCCACATCGAGGCTCTGCGGCTGCTGCGCATCATGGGGATGTTCCGATCCCGCATAAACACGCAGGTTCGACATCTGCTGACGGCCAAGCGGCCCGCGCGGAAGCATACGCTCCACGGCCTTCTCGACGATGCGCTGGGGGAACTTGCCCGCCATGATGCCGCCCGCCGTGCGTTCCTTGATGCCGCCGATATAGCCGGTGTGGTGGTAATACACCTTCTTCTTCAGCTTCTGCCCGGTCAGCAGCACCTTGGCCGCGTTGATGACGATGACATTGTCACCGCAATCCATATGGGGCGTGAAGGTCGCCTTGTGCTTGCCACGCAGGCGCATCGCGATCACCGAAGCCAGACGCCCGACGACAAGCCCTTCGGCGTCGATCAGGATCCACTTCTTGTCGATCTCGGACGCTTTGGCCGAGTAGGTTTTCATGTTTGATATCCGTGTAGGAAAAGAGCGCGTGCAGATAAGGGGGTTAGCGCCACCTGTCAACACTTGGCGTCGTAAAAGCATGGCGCAGCGCCACTTTTGTTGTAACGGTACTATAATACCGTAATTCCGGGCGGTGTTGTTATCGAACACCTCCAGAACCGGTGTAAGATGCCTGCGCTTCGCCCCGCTTGTTCCCGGTTCCTCCGGGGGGAGGGGGGTAGCGAAAATCGAAAAACGAATACGCCCCAAAGGATCAATGGCTTACCGATGAACGCACCCGCCGCCGAACCGCTTGTCCTGCCTCGCCGCGAAGGAAGTGTCCTGCGCCTGACCCTCAACCGCAGCGGCGCCCGCAATGCCCTGAGCGCTGGCCTGATGGCGGCCCTTCAGGACGCGCTCGATGAAGCCGCCGCCGACAAGGCGCTCCGGGTCATCATCCTCGCAGCCGAAGGCCCCGCCTTTTCCTCGGGCCACGACCTCAAGGAATTGACCGCCCACAGGCAGGATTCCGATAAAGGCAAAAAGGCTTATGCCGATATCTTCGCCCAATGCTCGAAGCTGATGCAGACCGTGGTTCGCCACCCCAAGCCCGTGATCGCGCAGGTGCAGGGCATCGCCACCGCCGCCGGATGCCAGCTTGTGGCAAGCTGCGACCTTGCCGTCGCCTCGACCAACGCCCGCTTCGCCACGCCGGGCGTGAACATCGGCCTGTTCTGCTCCACCCCCATGGTGGCGCTCTCCCGCAACGTGCCCCGCAAGCAGACGATGGAGATGCTGCTCACCGGCGCCATGGTCACGCCGGAAGATGCCGTCCGCATCGGCCTTATCAACCGGGTGGTCCACCCCGATTCGCTCGACGACGAAACCTCGAAGCTCGCCCAGCTGATCGCGACCAAGCCCACCCGCACCGTGAAGATCGGCAAAGAGGCTTTCTATCGCCAGCTCGAAATGGGCCTGAGCGATGCTTATGACTATGCCTCCCGCGTGATGACCGAAAACATGCTGGAAGCGGAAGCCGAAGAAGGTATTGGTGCGTTCGTGGAAAAGCGCGAACCCAAATGGCCGGAATGAAGAATATCCCCCTCCACGCTTGTCATGGCCCGCGAATGCGGGCCACCCAGGTGGCGCCGCGCATCTGGCTCAAATATCGCTCCGTGCTTGTTCTGATACGCTCAACCGGATTTCAGCTGGGTGCCCCGCATTCGCGGGCCATGACGGCGAAAGTTTAGAAGCACTCATGCCCACCTATTCCGACGACCTCATCAAATCCATCCTGCGTTCCACCAAGACCATCGCCATGGTCGGGGCGAGCGGCAATGAGATGCGGCCGAGCTATTTCGCGATGAAATATCTCTCGGACAAAGGCTTCCTCATTCACCCGATCAATCCCGGCATGGCGGGCAAGCAGATCCTCGGCCGCACGGTTTACGGCTCGCTGAAGGATGTGCCCGCCCCTGTCGACATGGTCGATATCTTCCGCGCATCGGATGCGGCACCCGCTATTGTCGATGAATCGCTGGCCGAGAAAGATCGCCTCGGTGTGAAGACGATCTGGATGCAACTTGGCATCGTCAACGAAGAAGCGGCCGCCAAGGCCCGCGCGGCGGGGCTCAATGTCATCATGGATCGCTGCCCCAAGATCGAATACGGCCGCCTCTCCGGCGAGATCGGCTGGATGGGCGTCAACCGGCGTGTGATCGACAACCGCAAGCCCCTGCTGTTCGGCAAGGGCGGTTCACTGAAGCGAGGCATGTGATGCTGAAGGTTTGGGGCCGCAGGAATTCCATCAACGTGCAGAAGGCCATGTGGGCCATCGGCGAAACTGGCGTTGCCCATCAGCACATAGATGCGGGCGGTCAGTTTGGCGGTCTCGACACGCCGGAATTTCACGCCATGAACCCCAACATGCGCGTTCCCGTGATCGACGATGGCGGCACGATTGTCTGGGAATCCCATTCCATCGTTCGTTATGTCGCCGCCAAATATGGCAGCGGAACATTGTGGAACGAAGATCCCGCGATCCGCGCCAAAGCCGATGAATGGATCGACTGGACGCTGGCGGATCTTCAGCCCGCAGCCCTCGGCCTGTTCTGGGGCTTCTGGCGAACGCCTGAACCGCAGCGCAATTTGCAGATGATCCGCAACGCCACCGCGCGATCCGCAAAACTGTTCCAGCTTCTCGACGAGCATCTGGCCGGCAGGAAATTCGTTGCGGGCGACGATTTCACAATGGGAGATATTCCTGCCGGGGCGCAGCTTTTCCGCTATTTCGGGATGCCTATCGAGCGCCCCTCGCTGCCGAATGTGGAAGCGTGGTATGAACGATTGAAAGATCGCCCCGCCTATCGCGAGCATGTCATGGTTTCGTTCCAGGACATGAAGGGACGCACAAATTTCTGACGGAGACGACAATGAGCGAATACGGTTTCGACACACTGGCCATCCACGCAGGCGCCCAGCCTGACCCGGCAACGGGGGCGCGCGCCACGCCGATCTATCAGACGACCTCGTTCGTCTTCGAAGACGCCGATCATGCCGCGGCGCTGTTCAATCTTCAGGTTTTCGGCAACATCTATTCGCGCATCATGAACCCCACCAACGCGGTGCTCGAAGAACGCATCGCCGCGCTGGAAAATGGCCGCGCCGCATTGGCCGTCTCCTCGGGCCATGCTGCCCAGTTCATCGCCTTCTACATGCTGATGGCCCCCGGCGATGAGCTGGTCGCCGCCCGCCAGCTTTATGGCGGCTCGATCAACCAGCTGGGGCACGGCATCAAGAAGTTCGATTGGCACGTCAAATGGGCGGATGCGACCGATCCGGAATCTTTCCGCAAGGCGATCACGCCGAAGACGAAATGCGTTTTCCTCGAAAGCATCGCCAACCCCGGCGGCACCATCGTGGATATCGAGGCGATCGCCGCCATCGCCCATGAGGCCGGCATTCCGCTGATCGTCGATAATACGTTCGGCACGCCCTATCTCATTCGCCCGATCGAATGGGGCGCGGATATCGTGCTTCATTCCGCCACCAAATTTCTCGGCGGCCACGGCAATTCCATCGGCGGCCTGATCGTCGATGGCGGCAAATTCGATTGGGGCAAGGACGGGAAGTTCCCCACCCTGTCCGAACCAAACCCCTCCTATCACGGCATGAAGATGTGGGAGACGTTCGGAGACATGGCCTTTGCCATTGGCTGCCGCGTTCTTGCGCTGCGCGACTTCGGCCCTGCCCTGTCACCGATGAACGCATTCCTGATCCTGCAAGGCATCGAAACCCTGCATCTGCGGATGCAACGCCATTGCGAAAACGCGCTCAAGGTCGCGCAATGGCTCGAACGCCATCCCAAGGTCGCGTGGGTCAATTATGCGGGGTTGGAGAGCAATCCAAGCTACAATCTGCATCGCACATATTGCCCCAAGGGCGCGGGCGCGGTTTTCACCTTCGGTCTAAAGGGCGGCTACGAAGCGGGCATGAAGCTGGTCAACAGCGTGCAGCTTTTCAGCCATCTGGCGAATGTGGGCGACGTGCGCAGCCTCGTCATCCATCCCGCCTCGACAACGCATCGCCAGCTTGATCCCGAGGAACGCAAAGCCTCCGGCGCGGCAGACGACACGGTGCGCCTCTCCGTCGGCCTCGAAAGCATCGAAGATATTATCGCCGACCTCGATCAGGCACTGAACGCGGGCTGATCGCGGAAGCGCATTTCGAAGGCATGCCAGACGGCGGCGCAGAAAAGCGCCGCCGCTGTCGTCTGATGCAGGGCCGACAAGGTGATCGGGGCCTGATTCAAAAGCGTGAGAATGCCGAGCACGATCTGAAACGCCGTCAACGCCAGCAACAGATGCTGCGTGGTTCGCGCCCAGCCGGAAAGCCTGCGACCCGCGATCCAGATTGCAGCGACCGCCAGCGCGATGACATAAGCGCCGATCCGGTGATCGAACTGCGCCAACCCCGCATTCTCGAAGATGTTGATCCACCACGGATTGGAGAAGAACGCGCCTTCCGGAAAGAAGCGTCCGTCCATCGAAGGCCAGGTGTTGTAGATCAGCCCCGCATGCAATCCGGCCACAAGCGCACCGAGCAGCATCTGCACATACACAAGCCCAACCAGCACAAACGCGCCGCCCGCAGATTGCCTGCGCCGCTCCATTCCCCGCAGATATTCCAGCGCGATCCAGATCATCGCACCCAGCAGGATGATCGCCACACCCAGATGCGCCGCAAGCCGGTATTGCGAGACCGAGACCCGCGTCTCCAACCCGCTCGCCACCATCCACCAGCCAACCGCGCCCTGCATCCCGCCCAGCACGAACAGCAGCACCATGCGCGGAACATCGCGCCGCCCGATCGCACCGCGCCACACGAACCAGAGAAATGGCACGAGGAACGCAAACCCGATGAACCGCCCCAGAAAGCGATGCGCCCATTCCCACCAATAGATCGCCTTGAACTGCGGAAGTGTCATCCCGCTATTCTCGAGCCTGTATTGCGGGATGCGCTGATAGCCGGCGAACTCGTCTTCCCATGCCGCGTGCGAAAGCGGCGGCACGACGCCGGTGACGGGCTTCCACTCGGTGATCGAAAGTCCCGAGCCTGTCAGCCGCGTCAACCCGCCGACCACAACCATCAACGCGATCAGCAATGCCACGCACAGAAGCCAGATGCCGACGGCCTTGTGCTGTGTTCCGGGGTTGGTCATGCACCCGTGATAATACCTCTGGCCCATTCCCGCACCTGCGGCCTAGTGCCCGATGCGCCGCAATGGCATATAACGGGCGATATTCCGGGATGGGAGAGTAAGGTGAAGGCATTCGCTCTGGGTGCGGTGTTCGTACTGGGTATGGGCACGGCATATGCCGCCGATACGGCGATGCCCGATATGCCCGGCATGTCGATGCCGATGACCCCACCCGGCCCCGCCGTCTATATGGGCGAGACCGACAAGCCCGGCGCCCCCCTCTTCGCCAATCTCGGCACCCACACCCACAAGATCAGCACGAAGAACGCGCGGACGCAGAAACTTTTCGATCAGGGCGTGAATTTGCTGTTCGGCTTCAACCATGCCGAAGCGATCCGTTCCTTCCGTGAAGGCGCGCGGCTGGATCCGCATTGCGCGATGTGTTGGTGGGGAATTGCGTTTGCCTATGGCTCCAACATCAATCTCCCCATGTCTGACGACGCCATTGCGCCAGCATGGGCTGCAATGCAGAAGGCGCTTGCGCTGAAGCCTTATGCGTCGAAAGAGGAACGCGGCTGGATCGACGCACTCAGCGCACGCTACTCCAGCAGCCCTAAGGCCGATCGCAGCGTGCTCGATCAGGCTTACGCGCGCGCAATGGGCAAACTTGCAAGGAAGTATCCGAGCGATCTCGACGCCTCGGTCTTCTACGCCGAAGCGATGATGGACACGCAGCCCTGGGATTACTGGCAAGCCGACGGCAAGACGCCGAAAGGCCATGGCACGGAGATCATCTCAACGCTGGAAAGCGTCATCAAGCGGGCACCAAGTCATCCCGGCGCATTGCACCTCTACATTCACGCCATGGAGGCATCGACCACGCCAGAACGCGCCGAAGCCGCGGCCGACAGGCTTGCCACGCTGATGCCGGACGCAGGCCACATCGTGCACATGCCATCGCACATCTACTATCGCGTCGGCCGTTACAAGGACGCCTATCACGCCAATGAACTGGCAGCGCTGGTGGACGAGAAGTATATCGCCGCGTGCAGGGCTCAAGGCTTCTATCCGCTCGGCTATTACGGCCACAACATCCACTTCCTGTGGACCTCGGCAGAGATGGAGGGGCGCTATCAGGATGCTCTCGCCGCATCCCGCCGCCTGCTCAAATCCACCGAAGTCGAGAAGTTCGCGGAGCAGATTCCGCTGGGCCAGCTTTACATCTTTACGCCGATCGCGACCTATTTGCGGTTCGGAAAGTGGCAGGAAATTCTGGCTGAGCCGATGCCATCACCCGATCTGAAACTCGATACCGCGATGGCGCTACTCGCGCGAGGATTCGCATATGCCAATACTGGCGACATCGCGAAGGCAAAAGAGGTGCGCGATCAACTCGACGAATTGCACAAAGCCGGAATGCCTGAGCTCGATGGGTTCTATCCCGGCACCAAGATGGCGGAAGTCGGTCTCTACGAGCTGGACGGCGAGATTGCGCGCAAGTCCGGCAACCTCGACGATGCGATCATGTATTTCCATCGCGCACAGGATGCAGAACTAGCCCTGCCTTATACCGAGCCTGCCTATTGGCATCAGCCGGTTGCGCACCTTCTGGGAGCAGCGCTGTTGGAAGCTGGCAAGCCATCCGAAGCCGAGACCGTCTATCGCGACAGCCTGATGGTGTATCGCCGCGACGGTTGGGCGCTTTATGGTCTGGCCATAGCCTTGAAAGACCAAGGCAAGTCTGCCGAGGCCGAAGCCGCTCAAAAGGAGTTCGACAGCGCCTGGCAATCCGCTGACGTGAAGCTGGCCTCCTCGCGGTTTTAGGGCGTGGCGTTTGCCCTCTTGCCATGAGCCCTGCCCTGGGGAAGACTGACAAAAAATCAGTAACCTCGAGGAAACGCCATGTCCCTGCACACCCCGCTCTGCGATCTTCTGAACATCAAATATCCCATCCTGCTCGCAGGCATGGGCGGTGTGGCCTATGCGGAGCTTTGCGCTGCCGTCTCAAACGCAGGCGGCTTTGGCACGCTCGGAATGGCGGGACGTTCCTCAGGCGAGATCAAGGATGAGATCGCGAAGGTTCGCGATCTCACCGACAAACCTTTCGGCGTCGATCTTCTGGCCGCCGTTCCCGAATCTCTGGAGCGCGCCGCAGACGCCATCATCGAGGGCGGGGCTGCCGCGTTCATATCCGGTCTGGGCGTTCCCCCACCCCATCTGGTGAAAAAGTTTCATGATGCCGGCCTCAAGGTAATGAACGTTTCGGGCACCGTGCGACATGCAATATCAGCTGAAAACGGTGGTCTCGACGCCGTGGTTGCACAGGGGACCGAAGCGGGCGGGCATACTGGCCGCATCGCGGGAATGGCACTGATTCCACAGGTCGTTGATGCCGTGGATATTCCCGTCATCGCCGCGGGCTCCATTGTCGATGGCCGGGGGCTTGCCGCGGCGCTTGCCTTAGGCGCGCAAGGTGTCTGGATCGGCACGCGCTTTATCGCCTCGCGGGAAGCGCATGCGGGCGCGATGTACAAGGATGTGATCGTGGAAGCCACCGACGAAGATACCATCGTCTCGCGTTGCTATTCCGGCAAGCCGATGCGCGTGTTCAAGAACCCTTATGTCGCCGATTGGGAACGCCGCCCGCAGGACATTCAGGCGTTTCCGATGCAGGCGATCATGTCCCACCAGTCCGGCGTAATGGGTGGCATCGGCGGCCAGATGGAAGGTCTGGATCGCGACAAGTCTGCCTTCGCCATTGGCCAGGGTGCGGGTGCGATCCACGAGGTGAAACCGGCTGGCGATATCGTGCGCGAAATGGCGGCGGAAGCAGAAGCCGTTATCGCCAACATTGCCCGGTTCACCCGGGCTTCCTGATCAGGCGAATTGCGCGCGCAAGAGATTGCCGAGCACGGCAATCCCAAAAAGCGTAATTGCAATACCCATTGCGCGATTGATCCATGTCATCGCGCGATTGTCGATGTTCTTGTGGAACAGTCCTACGATGGTGGTGATGGTGAACCACCATGCAATCGAGCCAGCAGCCACGCCGCCGACAAGAATGGCTGCTTCCACGAAGCGCGGCTTCTCGCCGATCAAGCTGCCCAGGCCAGCGAACAAAGCTGCAAAGCCAAACAGCGTCGCGGGATTGGTGATTGTGAGCGCGAAGGTCGAAACGATGGCGCCCACCAGCGTGGATGCGCCTTTGTCCACGCCTTTGACCTTATCAAGTTCGCGTTTCTTGGGTTTGGAGAAGATCGTATGCACGCCAAAGCCGATCAGCATAAGCCCACCCACAATCTGCAACGGAATGTAGAAGCCCTTGATGAGCTGGGCGATTGCCGTCAGCCCGAATGCCGTCACGATGCCGAAGACGGAATCGCCCAGGGCCGCGCCCAAGCCGGACAGAAAACCGTTCAGCGGCCCGAAAGCGAGCGTGCGACGGATACAGATAAGGTTCACGGGCCCGATGGGCGCGGCGACTATGATGCCTATCGCCAGGCCCGAAAGGATGAGGAGTGCATAATCCACCATCCCGCCCGCCTAGCTGCTTCTGGCCCAGATATCAAATCCCGCGATCAAATCTCGACAACCAGCCGCCCGCGCACCCGGCCGGCGAGGATGTCATCCGCCGCCTTGCGAACGCCCGAAAGCGGGATCGTTTGTGTCATGGAAGCTAGCTTCCCGACATCGAGGTCGCGCGCCAGCCTTTGCCATGCCTGAAGCCTCCGGGGTTTCGGCATCTGCACGGAATCGACGCCCAGAAGGGAGACGTTGCGCAGAATGAAAGGCGCCACGCTGGTTGGCAGGTCCAGGCCTGCTGCCAACCCGCAGGCCGCGACCGCCCCGCCATAGCGCAACGATGCGATGACATTGGCCAACGTCTTGGAACCCACGCTATCCACGCCGCCCGCCCAGCGCTCTTTGCCCAAAGCCCGTGGATCGGCAGACAGTTCGGAGCGGGGGATAATCTCTGCGGCGCCAAGGCTTTTCAGGTAACCCTCTTCTTCGGGGCGCCCTGTCGATGCGGTGACTTGATAGCCAAGCTTCGCCAGCAACGAAACCGCAACCGATCCCACGCCGCCCGCGGCGCCTGTGACGACCACATTGCCCTTGTCGGGCGTGACGCCCGCATCTTCGAGGGCCAGAACACAGAGCATCGCGGTATAGCCCGCCGTTCCGATGGCCATGGCCTGCGCAGGCGTGAACGCTTTCGGCAGGGGCACCAGCCAATCGCCTTTGACGCGCGCATACTCGCTATAGCCGCCGAAATGATTTTCGCTCAGGCCATATCCATTGAGGACCACCTTATCGCCCGGTTTGAATTCGGCATGCGACGAGGTTTCGACCGTGCCCGCCAGATCGATGCCCGGGATCATCGGAAATTTGCGTACCACCGGCGCGCGCCCGGTAAGCGCCAGACCATCCTTGTAGTTCACCGTGGAATGCGAAACGGCGACCACGACGTCGCCTTCCATCAAATCGTTCAGCCCAATGTCTACGTCTTCGACGGTTTGCTTGTCGGCATCCTTGCGGATCATGATGGCTTTGAAACGATCTTTCATCTTGGCACTTCCCGATTTCGACTGCTGCTAGACAAGAGGAATTGTTGCGGTGACGCAACAAAAATCAGAGCGGCCGGGAAGAATCGCGGCGGCGATGCCAGTCAAGCTCGACAAGCTGCAACCGCCCTTGCAATCTCTCCGTTAACAATCAGGGAGCACAATGTAAGCGGAAGGGCCCTTTTATCATCAAAAGGAGTTGGCGCTTCGATGAGTGGTTTTGAATTGCGGTTACGCGGATACCGGCTGACGACGGCCGAGATTCTCTATCACATGCCCGATCATCCCAAAGTCCTGCAAAGTTTTATCTGGCAGGAATTCGATCTGGCCCCGAAATTTCCGGTGCTCAACAAATTCCTGCATTTCTGGGAAACCAGTATCGAAGGCAAACTGCATTCGGTGCGGGTTGCGGCGCGCGGTTTGATCTCGGCGGCGGAACTGAAACATGTGGGCGACGAGTTCAGGTTGAACTGAGCGCATCCCAGAAACGCAGCGGTTCGCCCTGACTTGCGAGTGTCAGCGCGTGATCTCGCATCACCGTCTTGCCGCGAACGATCGTGGCCACGGGCCAGCCGGTCGTTTCTATGCCGTCGAACGGAGTCCACGCGCATTTTGATGCGATCCAGGAATTTTCGATCTTCTGCTTCTTTTTCAGGTCGACGATCGTGAAATCCGCGTCAAAGCCTCGCGCGATGCGCCCCTTGCCCGCAATGCCGAAGATGCGCGCGGCCCCGGCACTTGTCAGATCGACGAACCGTTCGAGCGACATTCTACCTGCATTCACATGATCGAGCAGGATGGTCGCCAAGGTTTGCACCCCGGGCATGCCGGAAGGCGTGTTGGGATAGATTTTATCCTTTTCCTCGCGCGTATGCGGCGCGTGATCGGAACCGATGACATCTATCAGGCCTTCGCTCACTGCCTTCCAAAGCGCATCGCGATGGTGCGCCTCGCGGATTGGCGGGTTCATTTGCGCATAGGTGCCCAGACGTTCGTAACATTCAGGCGCAGAGAGCGTGAGATGTTGCGGGGTGGTTTCGACGGTCGCGAAATCGCGGGCTTCTGCGAGCAGCGGCAATTCATCGGCCGTCGTCACATGCAGCACATGCAGCTTGCGCCCCGCCGCACGGGCCAGACGCAGCACGCGCTCGGTGGACAGGCGCGCAGTCTCGGCATCGCGCCAAACGGGATGGGTGCGCGGATCGCCGGTCTTGGCGAAAGATTTGCGCGCATTGAGCCGCGCTTCGTCTTCCGAATGGACGGCCATGCGGCGGCGGCCGCCTTTGAGCGCAGCCAGAATGGCATCTTCTTCGCTTAACAGCAGCGTGCCGGTGGACGAGCCGAGGAACGCCTTCACTCCGCAAACGCCGGGCAACCGCTCCAGTTCGGACAACGCGCCCACATTTTGCGGCGTTGCGCCGACATAGAATGCATAATCGCAATGCATCCGGTTTCGGGCGCGAGCGAGCTTGTCTTCAATCGCGAGATGGCTGGTCGTGGGCGGGCTGGTGTTCGGCATTTCGAACACGGCGGTGACGCCGCCCAGCGCGGCAGCCCGGCTTCCGCTTTCGAGGTCTTCCTTGTGCTCGTTGCCTGGCTCGCGGAAATGGACCTGAGTGTCTATGACGCCGGGCAAGACGTGCAGGCCCTTCGCCTCGTAGATTTCGGCGGCCTTGGCACCTGTGAGGCTGCCGATGGCAACAATGCGCCCTGCCCTGATGCCGACATCGGCTTCGGCGATGCCGGACGGGGTGGCGCAGATGCCGCCTTTGATAAGTAGATCGAACGTGTCTGTCATGAGGCGCACTATGCCGGTCAGGGCCTGCTTGGCAACGGCGGCAACAGAGATTACTTGGGGAACATGTCCCAGACCGCCCGCCTCACGGATCGCGCCCTCATCTCCATCTCGGGTCCCGAGGCACGGACGTTCCTGCAGGGCCTTACCACCAACGATATGGAGTCGGTGAAACCCGGCCAGCCGATCTATACGGCGCTGCTGACCCCTCAGGGCAAGATCCTGTTCGACTTTCTGGTCTTCGAACAGGATGGCGCGCTTTTGCTGGATGTCAGCGCCTCGCAGCGCGATGCCCTGCAAAAGAGGCTGACGATGTATCGGTTGCGGGCCAAGGTAGACATTGCGGCGCGTGACGACCTGACGGTCACCGCGAGCTGGGGCGAAGCGGGTTCCGACCCGCGGCACACAGGGCTTGGCTCCCGCGCCATCATGCAGCCGGGTGTGGCCGATGGTACGGACGATTACCTTGCCCACCGCTTGCGGCTAGGCATCCCCGAAAGTGCCGACTTCGGGCAGGACCGAATGTTCGCGCTCGATGCCGACCTTGACGAGCTGCACGGCGTATCCTTCGACAAAGGCTGCTATGTCGGCCAGGAATTGACGGCGCGCATGAAACATCGCGGGACGGCCCGCAAGCGGCTGTTGCCGGTCGAGACGGTGGATGGCATATCGCTGCCACCCGTCGACAGCAACGTCACCGTAGGCGGACGCGAGGTCGGCAGTATCAGTTCTATATACGGGCCACGCGGCTTCGCGCTGATACGGTTGGACCGCCTGCAGGAGGCGGGAGAGGCTCCAGCCGAGGCCGCCGGTACGATGGTACGCATCATCAAACCATCATGGCTTTTTTCCCCGCCTCCCGCTTGACCTTGCCACGCAACGGATCAGAGTCGCGTTCCACTTTCTGGAGGCGACCATGCTTCATCATGTTTCCGTAGGCGTCATGAATGTTGAACGCGCTGCGAAGTTCTATGACGCGGCGCTCGGCGCACTTGGCTATAAGCGCATCATGGAATTTCTTCCCTACGCCATAGGCTATGGCGAGACCCGCCCCGAATTCTGGGTGCAGCTTCCGCACAATCAGAATGCCGCCAGCGTCGGTAACGGCACGCATGTGGGGTTCATCGCGAAATCCAAGGGCGCGGTGATGAAATTTCATGCAGCCGCACTTGAACAGGGCGGCAGCAACAATGGCGAGCCCGGCCCCCGCGCCGACTACGGCCCGGATTATTTCGGCGCCTTCGTCTACGACCTTGACGGCAACAAGCTGGAAGCGACCTTGTTTTCCGCGCCAATAGCAAAGGCGGCCAAGCCAAAACCCAAAGCGAAGGTGAAGGCAAAGGCAAAAGCGGCGAAGCGCCCTGCGAAAAAGGCGAAGAAGCCAGCCAAAAAGGCGGCGAAGAAAAAGAAAAAGGCCCGTCGCAGGTGACAGAAACAAAGCGTTGCGCGTGGCCGGGGAGCGACCCGCTTTACGTTGCCTATCATGATGAAGAATGGGGCGTGCCGGAATATGACGACCGGGCGCTTTACGAGAAGCTCGTGCTGGATGGTTTCCAGGCGGGGCTCTCGTGGATCACCATCCTCAGGAAACGGGAGAACTTCCGCAAGGCATTCCATCAATTCGATCCGGAGAAGATAGCCCGTTACGGCAAGCGCGATACCGAGCGGCTGTTGAAGAACGAGGGCATAATCCGGAGCAAAGCCAAGATCGATGCGGCCATCAGGGGCGCTAAGCTATGGCTTGAGATCATGGAGAAGGAGCCGGGCGGCTTTCGGGAGCTGATCTGGAAGCATGTGGGCGGCAAGCCGAAGGTCAATCACTTCCGCACGATGCAGCAGGTGCCGGCCAAGACCGCGATGAGCGAAGGGCTGGCGAAGGAGCTGAAGCAGCGCGGGTTCAATTTCTGTGGGCCGGTGATTGTGTATGCGTTCGCGCAGGCAGTCGGCATGGTCAACGACCATGTCGTGAGTTGTCATCGCCATGCCGAACTTGGCGGGAAATAGATTGTGTCTTTGCCGGATTTGCTGGGCCTTGCCGGCTCGATCATGATCGCGCTGACGTATTTCGCCAATCTGCAGGGCGCAATCAAGACAGAGGGCTGGCTTTACGCGCTGCTCAATCTTGTTGGCGCATCGCTTATTTTGGTATCGCTCTATTGGGCGTGGAATCTTCCGGCGGCTGTGATGGAAGGGTTCTGGGCGCTCATCAGCGCCTATGGGTTGATCCGTGTGCTGATGAATTATCCACGCCCGCGATAGGGCGCCACGCCTGTATCGGGAAGCCAGACGTCTTTTGGCAGTTTGCCGGTTTGCCAGAACACATCGATGGGGATGCCGCCGCGCGGATACCAATAGCCCGCGATGCGCAGATATTTTGGCTTGATCGCGGCGGCGATGCGCTTGGCGATCATCAGCGTACAATCTTCATGGAATGCGCCGTGGTTGCGGAAGCTTCCCAGAAACAGTTTCAGCGATTTGGATTCCACGATGGCCTTCGCGGGCACATAGTCGATTACGAAATGCGCGAAATCGGGTTGGCCTGTGATCGGGCACAGCGAGGTGAATTCGGGCGCTGTGAACCGCACCGCATAATCCGAACCCGGATGCGGATTGATAACGGCTTCGAGCACCGCGTCATCCGGTGATTGCGGCAGTTTCGCGGTGTGGCCAAGTTGTTTGAGCCTGGCCATCAGGGCGCCTCATAGACGCATGTCTGACCGTAGGATGGCCGGCGCAATTTCACACGCGCGACTTCGGGCAGTTTCGCCCTTGCGTGGACGAAGATGTAACGCGCGATGTTTTCCAGCGTCGGATTGCCGATGCCTTCCACCTCGTTCAACAGCCGGTGGTCGAGACGGATGCGCAAATCCTCGAGCACGGTCTTGATCTCGCCCAGGTCGCGCAGCCAGCCCATGGTGGGATCCGGATCGCCCCTGAGGGTGACTTCGGCATAGAACGAGTGGCCATGCAGGCGCGCATTTTCGGGGGCGCCCTGCCCCAGATAATGCGCGGCGTCGAAGCCGAATTCCTGCGTCAGTTCGATCATGGCGCGGGCCTTTGGCAGGGCTGTGCGCAGCCGTCAAGCGCGGTTATCGGTGCGCCTCCTTCCACTTCTTCACGGCGTCCATCGTGCGCGACACATGCTCATCCGGGCTCATGGCGGTGTATTCCAGCAGTACGGTGTGATCGGGGGCGATCACATAGGAGGTGCGCGCGGAATATGGCAGCAGCGCGGACAATTTGGCGTCATAGGCCTTGATGACGGTGCCTTCGGGATCGGCCGCGACCGCGAACTTGCTGCGGCATTCGCTCACCGAAAACTTGTCCAAGGTTGCGACGTCATCGTGGCTCACGCCGATCACCGTCGCGCCGAGCGCTTTGAACTGGTCTGTCGCCTCGGCGAAATCATGGGCCTCTATCGTGCAGCCCTTGGTGAAGGCGGCCGGATAGAAATAAAGCACCACGGGGCCGGTCTTCAGCGCCTCGGACAGCGAGAAATCGAACTCCTTACCGCCAAGCGACGCCTTGGCAGAAAAATCCGGGGCCTTTGCGCCCACGGCGAGCGCCGCTTCGGCGGGCACGAGCCCCAGGGCCAGCAGGCAGGCGGCAATGGCAATCGCTTTCATCGGTTCTCTCCAGTTTGGAGCATGACGCTATACCCGGACTGGTTGGACAGCCCGTGAATTCCTCGGCGCTTGGTCGGGAGGGTATTCGTTTTCCGAAAATCGTACCCCCCCCTCCCCCTTCTCAAAATTGCCATTCCTTCCTCGAATTCCTATGTTTGAGCATTATAGGATATTATTACTACGATGGCAAGTGAAATTTTGCTTGTGAATTGCTGGCATTTTGATATCAACGTGCTTGGAGTTTGTGATGCAGAATCTGTCTATTCGAAATGTCCCGGATGCTGTCGCGGATCAATTGAAAGCCCGCGCCCAGCGTAACCACCGCTCATTGCAGGGGGAGATCGTGGCTATTCTTGAAGAAGCCGTTGGCGGCGCAGCCGGGTTCGGCGATGCGCAACGCGAATTCGTGCATGGCGGCGCGCAGGCGCAGCGCAAGCTTACGATCACCGAAATCGCCGAACTTGTGCGCAAGAGCGGGCTGAGAACGCCCGCGGAATCGGTGCAGATGATCCGCGAAGATCGTGACCGCTAAGGTTTGCGATGCATCGGCCATCGCGGCCATTTTGTTTGGCGAGCCGGGCTTTGAAAGCGTCGCGGCGCGGCTGGAAGGCCATCTTCTGGTCGCGCCGTCCCTTCTGCCCTATGAGCTTGCCAATATCGGCATCAAGAAAGCGCGACGGCATACGGCCGAAGCCGGATTGCTGGCCAAATTCCTCGACTATTTCACAGCGATGGAAATTCATCTGCATGACGTCAACGCGCAGAATGCTTTCGACCTTGCGCGGAAAATGGGCCTGAGCGGATATGATGCGAGCTATCTGTGGCTTGCCCGCGAACTCGGCATCGAGCTTGTCACGCTGGACAAACAGCTGGAGCGCGCGGCAACGGGATAGCAATTGGTCCCGACGCGAGCCGGGCCAATCCCAATCAGTCGCCTAAAGCGCATCCCCGTCCGTCTCGCCCGTGCGCACGCGCAGGGCTTGCAGCAGGTCTAGAACGAAGATCTTTCCATCGCCGACCTTGCCGCTGCGCGCGGCCGTCTGGATTGCGCCGATCACTTCCTCGGCGCGATCACTGGCCACTGCGATTTCGATCTTCAGCTTGGGTACGAAGGAAATCGTGTATTCGGCGCCGCGATAGATTTCCTTCTGGCCCTTCTGGCGGCCATAGCCGCGCACTTCGGTTACCGTCAGCCCGTTGATGCCGATGCCGAGAAGTGCTTCGCGCACGGCATCGAGGCGGTGCGGCTGGATGATCGCTATGATGAATTTCATCGCCGGTTCCTCAGACGTTGATGTGGTAGCCCGTCTCGCCATGCGACGAGTAATCGAGGCCCTGGATTTCGTCTTCCCGTGAAACGCGCAAGCCCGTCAGCCGTGCCGTGACGAACACGATAACGATAGTGGCTGCCGCCGACCACAGACCCACCGCGCCTGCCGATTCCAGCTGTACGAGGAACTGATCCCACATCGGGCGCGCAAGGTGAGCGCCACCTGTGCCCAGGGAGACGAGGAACGGCAACAGCAATGTGCCGAGCGTGCCGCCGACGCCATGCACGCCCAGCACATCGAGCGCATCATCGGTTTTCAAGCCGCGTTTCACGACATGCACAGCATAGTAACAGACGATGCTGCCCGCAGCACCAAGGATCACACCGCCGATGGGGCCGACATAACCCGAGGCCGGTGTCACCGTCGCAAGTCCGGCGACGGTGCCGGTGACCGCGCCGACAAGGCTGGGTTTGCCGAAAGTGATCCACTCAAGCGCCATCCACACCAGCGTCGCCGTTGCGGCGGACATATGTGTTGCGAGCATCGTCATACCCGCATCGCCACCGGCAGAGAGCGCGCTGCCGGCGTTAAAGCCGAACCAGCCGACCCACAGCAGGGCTGCACCCACCATCACCATCCATGGCGCATGGGGCGGATTGATACGCGGGAAACCTTCGCGGGGCCCGAGGCGCCACGCGATGATGAGCGCGGAGATGCCCGCTGTGAGATGCACCACAAGCCCGCCCGCGTAATCCATCGTGCCCAATTGCGCGAGCCAGCCACCGCCCCAGATCCAGTGGGTGACCGGCACATAGACGATCAGCAGCCACAGGCCCGAGAACAGCAACACGGCGGCATAGCGGATGCGCTCCACATAAGCGCCGATGATGAGAGCGGGCGTGATGATCGCGAACGTCATCTGGAACATCACGAAGACGGATTCGGGAAGATGCGTGCCGTGATGGATGGCTTCGCGGGTGACATTTTTGAGGAAAAGCGCCGCGCCATCCCCAATCCACGCGCCAGAGCCGGAGAACGCCAGGCTGTAGCCACAGGCGAACCAGAGAACCGACACCAGGCAGGCGATGGCCATGCACTGGACCAGCACCGACAAGACGTTCTTGGCCTGCACCAACCCGGCATAGAAGAAGCCGAGCGCGGGCAGCGTCATCATCAGCACCAGCACCGTGGAAACGAGGATCCATGCTGTGTCGCCGCTGTTCATAACTTCCCCCTGCTGCCCAAAGAACGGGCAGTGCCCAAAATCTGGCCGAAACCTGCCGGATTTCCCGGCCGGGCACAATTCTGCTTCCGCAGCCTTCCACAGGCTTTGACGGGGGCAAATTGGGCAGCGACACCTTGGCTTTGGGCACTATGTTGCGCCTGCGTAACCTGTCGTGCTAACTCACCCGCGCGCTGGCGGACGAGTCGTCAGGGTTGTGAATTTTCACTGAATTATCAACTATTTAGGCGACCTGCGCGATTACGCAACGCGCGATTGGCCGAAGGGCGAACGTGGCTCAAGAACAGGCAGCGGATCAGAGCTTGGCCGGGCGCTATGCCAAGGCCGTTTTTGAACTTGCGCAGGAAGGTAACGCCATCGAGGCGTTGGAGCGCGATTTCGCGGCCCTGAAGATGATGATCTCGGGCAGCGCCGATCTTGCCCGCCTGGTGAAGGCCCCGGTGTTCAGCCGCGAAGAACAGGCCCAGGGCATGAAGGGCATTCTCTCGGCAATGCAGGCCTCGCCGCTGACGACGCGCACGGTGCTGGTGCTCGCCTCCAAGCGCCGCCTGTTCGCGCTGGTCGATATCATCGAAGCGTTCGAGCGCCTGGTCGCTGGCCAGCGTGGCGAAGTTTCGGCACAGGTGACAAGCGCGCGGCCGCTTTCAGACGCGCAGACCGAAGAACTGAAAACCATTCTGCGTTCCAAACTCGGCCGCGAAGCGCGGCTGGAAACCAAGGTCGATTCTTCCCTTCTCGGCGGTCTCGTCGTGAAGGTGGGGTCTCGCATGATCGATTCATCGCTGCGCACCAAGCTCGACGGCTTGCGCCTGGCGATGAGAGGACATTGAAGGAAACAAACTGATGAAGATCCAACCGGCCGAAATTTCCGACATCCTGAAGCGCGAAATTCAAAACTTCGGCGCCGAAGCGGAAGTCAGCGAAGTGGGCCAGGTGCTGTCGGTCGGCGACGGCATCGCGCGCGTCTACGGGCTCGACAATGTGCAGGCCGGCGAGATGGTCGAATTCCCCGGCAACATCCGCGGCATGGCGCTGAACCTTGAAAACGACAATGTCGGCGTCGTGATCTTCGGGTCGGACTCGACCATCAAGGAAGGCGATACCGTCAAGCGCACGGGCACCATCGTGGACGTGCCGGTCGGCAAGGGCCTGCTTGGCCGCGTTGTCGATCCGCTGGGCAACCCGATCGACGGCAAAGGCGATCTCACCAATGTGGCGGAGCGCCGCCGGGTGGACGTGAAAGCGCCGGGCATCATTCCGCGCAAATCGGTGCATGAGCCGGTGCAGACCGGCCTGAAGGCCATCGACACACTGATCCCGATTGGCCGCGGCCAGCGCGAACTGATCATCGGCGACCGCCAGACCGGCAAGACCGCCGTGGCGATCGACGCGATCATCAACCAGAAGTCGGTCAACGCCGGCACCGACGAGAAGGCGAAGCTCTATTGCATCTACGTCGCCATCGGGCAGAAGCGTTCGACGGTTGCGCAAATCGTGAAGACGCTCGAAGACGCGGGCGCGATGGAATACACCACCGTTGTTGCCGCCACGGCCTCCGATCCCGCGCCGCTGCAATTCCTGGCGCCGTTTGGCGGTTGCGCGATGGGCGAATGGTTCCGCGACAACGGCATGCATGCGCTGATCATCTATGACGATCTTTCCAAGCAGGCCGTTGCCTATCGCCAGATGTCTCTGCTTCTTCGCCGCCCGCCGGGCCGCGAAGCCTATCCGGGCGACGTGTTCTATCTGCATTCTCGCCTGCTCGAACGCGCGGCCAAATTGAACGAAGACAATGGCGGCGGCTCGTTGACCGCCCTGCCCGTCATCGAAACGCAGGCCAACGACGTTTCGGCCTATATTCCGACCAACGTGATCTCGATCACCGACGGTCAGATCTTTCTGGAAACCGATCTGTTCTATCAGGGTATCCGGCCTGCGGTGAACGTGGGCATCTCGGTTTCGCGCGTGGGTTCTTCGGCGCAGATCAAGGCGATGAAAACCGTCGCCGGTCCGATCAAGGGCGAACTTGCGCAATACCGCGAAATGGCGGCGTTCGCGAAATTCGGCTCCGACCTCGACGCCTCGACGCAAAAGATGCTGGCGCGCGGCGAACGCCTGACCGAGTTGCTGAAGCAGCCGCAATACAAGCCCTTCGCCGTCGAAGAACAGGTCGCGGTGATCTATGCGGGCACACGCGGTTATCTCGATGCGTATCCGACCGCTCGAGTCGGCGCGTTCCAGGATGCGCTGCTCGGCAAGCTGCGCACCTCTTATCCGCAATTCCTCGAAGGCATCCGCAACGAGAAGGCGCTGACACCCGCGCTCGAAGCCATGCTCAAGGATGCTCTGGCCGAACTCACCAAGAGCTTCGTCTAAGGACTGATCGACCATGGCTTCCGTCAAGGAAATGCGCACACGGATCGGAAGCGTGAAGTCCACGCAGAAGATCACGAAGGCGATGCAGATGGTGGCGGCGGCGAAGCTGCGCCGCGCGCAGGCTGCCGCTGAAAGCGCGCGTCCCTATGCGCTGCGCATGGCGAGCGTGATCGCCAATCTCGCCGGCGGCGTTTCGGGATCTTCCGCGCCGCTGCTTCTTGCGGGCACCGGCTCCGACCAGAGACACCTCGTCGTGGTCGCGACTTCGGATCGCGGCCTTGCCGGCGGCTTCAACTCCGGCATCGTGCGGGCGGCCCGCGAAAAGATTTCCACGCTGATCGCCGAAGGCAAGGACGTGAAAATCATCACGGTCGGCCGCAAGGCGCGCGATCAGCTGCGCCGCGCCCATGGCGCACGCTATGTCGAGAGCTACGAAGTCGGCATCAAGGCGCCGGGGTTCGCACTCGTCAAACCGATGGCCGAGAAAATTCTCGGCATGTTCGAGGCGGGCGAAGTCGATGTCGTGACGCTGATTTACAGCCGTTACAAATCGGTGGTGACGCAGATTCCCACCGTGCTGCAACTGATCCCCGCCACGATCGAAGCCGCTGAGACGGAAACCAAAGGCCCGATCTACAATTACGAGCCCGACGAGAGCGAAATCCTGGCCACGTTGCTGCCGCAGAATATCTCCGTGCAGTTGCTGACGGCGCTGCTGGAGAACCAGGCCGGTTTCTTCGCCGCCCAGATGGCCGCGATGGACAATGCCACGCGCAATGCGGGCGATCTCATCAAGGCGCTCACCATTCAAATGAACCGCACCCGCCAGGCGCAGATCACCAAGGAGCTGATCGAAATCATCTCCGGCGCCGCAGCCGTCTAATACGAGAAAGAGAAAAGCCATGAACGCTCAGACCAAAATCGGTTCCAAAGGCCGCCTCACCCAGGTGATCGGCGCCGTCGTCGACGTCAAGTTCGATGGCGAGCTGCCTGCGATCCTGAACGCGCTGGAGACCAAGAACGTCGACGCGCGCACCGGCAAGGAATTCCGCCTGGTGTTCGAAGTGGCGCAGCATCTGGGCGAAAGCACCGTGCGCGCCATCGCAATGGACACCACCGAAGGTCTGGTGCGCGGCCAGGAAGTGCGCGACACCGGATCGCCGATCCGCGTGCCGGTGGGCCCCGCCACGCTCGGCCGCATCATGAACGTCATCGGTGAGCCGATCGACGAAGCGGGCCCGATTTCGCACGATCATATGGCCAGCATTCACCGCGAAGCGCCGACATTTGCGGAACAGGCGGGCACGACCGAAGTTCTCGTCACCGGCATCAAGGTCATCGACCTGCTCTGCCCCTATACCAAGGGCGGCAAGATCGGCCTGTTCGGCGGCGCGGGCGTCGGCAAGACCGTGACCATGCAGGAACTGATCAACAACATCGCCAAGGCATATGGCGGTTACTCGGTGCTCGCGGGCGTCGGCGAACGCACGCGCGAAGGCAACGACCTCTATCACGAAATGATCGAGTCCAACGTGAACGTGGACCCGAAGAAGAACGGCTCGACCGAAGGCAGCAAATGCGCGCTGGTCTATGGCCAGATGAACGAGCCGCCGGGCGCGCGCGCACGCGTGGCGCTGACCGGCCTTTCGGTTGCGGAGTATTTCCGCGACACCGAAGGCAAGGACGTGTTGCTGTTCATCGACAACATTTTCCGCTTCACACAGGCCGGTTCGGAAGTGTCGGCGTTGCTGGGCCGTATTCCTTCGGCCGTGGGTTATCAGCCGACGCTGGCAACCGAAATGGGCAATTTGCAGGAACGCATCACCTCCACCACCAAGGGTTCGATCACTTCGATCCAGGCGATCTATGTTCCGGCCGACGACTTGACCGACCCTGCGCCCGCAACATCCTTCGCCCATCTTGACGCGACCACGAACCTGAGCCGCGATATCGCCTCGCAAGGTATCTTCCCGGCGATCGACCCGCTCGACTCCACCTCGCGCATTCTCGATCCGCAGATCATCGGCGAGGAGCATTACACTGTCGCCCGCCGGGTGCAGGAAGTGCTGCAGGCTTACAAGTCGCTGAAGGACATCATCGCCATTCTTGGCATGGACGAGCTTTCCGAAGACGACAAGCTGACGGTGGCGCGCGCCCGCAAGATCAGCCGCTTCTTCAGCCAGCCGTTCTTCGTGGCCGAGCAGTTCACCAACACGCCCGGCAAGTTCGTCGATCTGAAAGACACAATCCGCAGCTTCAAGGCGATCGTGGACGGCGAATACGATCACCTCCCCGAACAGGCGTTCTACATGGTGGGCGCCATCGAAGAAGCGGTTGCCAAGGCGCAGAAGCTTGCGGCGGAAGCGGCATAATATCAGCGAGTAGCGAATAGGGAGTAGCGAATAGAGGAACGAAACGCGGAAAATAAGTATTCGCTATTCGCCACTTACCATTCGCTGATTTATATGGCCGACAAAATCTCCTTCGATCTGGTTTCGCCCGAGCGGCTTCTTCTTTCGGAAGATGCCGAGATGGTGACGTTGCCCGGCACCGAGGGCGATCTCGGCGTGCTGGCAGGCCATGAGCCGCTCATCACCACATTGCGCCCCGGCGTGATCGACGTGAAGGGCGGCGCAATGGGCGATCAACGCTTCTTCGTGCTGGGCGGGTTTGCTGAAGTGAACCCGGGCAAGCTCACGGTGCTGGCGGAAGAAGCGTTTTCGGTGGCCAGCGTGAACGCGGCCGAGGTCGACGAGCGCATCTCCGATGCGAAAGAAGACCTTCTGCTGGTAAAGAACGACCTCGAACGCGCGCGCGTGAGCGCGACGCTCGACGCGCTGACACAGCTGCGCGCCGCGCTTTAGTTCAACTCCCGCCGACCTTCGACCCGAATTCCCTCGAGATCCTCGTGCGCGCGTTTTCCCACGCAATCACTTCCGGACGCTTGCGGGCGGCAATCCATTTGGATTGACCAAACACATCCCGCGGGCCCTTGGAGAGATAAGGTGCGGGCAGCGCGGGCAGTTCACGGTGATCTATCGCCCGCACATACCACTCAAACGCCTTGTCGTTTTCCCCGATGATTCGATATCCGGTGCTGATGTCGAAGGCCGGAACACCATTGCCGGGGAACCCCGGTCCCAAGTCGTCCACAACGCCGAGGGCCACTTTCCTGTTGCCTGAATAGGCAGCTATCCAAAACTGGCACGCCACGCGATCGCCCACCCGAGGGTCGTCGATCGTCAATGTGGTGATCTGGACAAGAACACGTTGTGCTTCATCGAAATCCTTTGAAGCGGCTAACGCCTCACACAGCACCGCAAGCCCACCGGTGCTGCCCGGTTGAAGGTCCGAGGCTTCGCGCGCAACCTTTACAGCTTCTTCAGGCGTCCCCCGGGCAAGCGCGTAATTCGCAAGATTTGACCGATCGATATAGGAAAGCGGATCGAGATCGGCTGCCCGCCGGGCAGCTGCAACCGCGAGATCCGGCAGGGCCAAATAACCATAGAAGAGCGAACTATTGTGCCACACTTGCGCGCTGTTCGGCGCCAGGCGCTGCATACGGCGCACGTCTTCCGCGGCGCTCAGCCATTTCCACAATACCAGGCTGACGGTGGAATGCGCCGACAGAGCCGCGATATTGTTTGGATCGAGTGCGAGAGCTTGCTTCACCGCGTAAAGTGCGGGTGCGATGTGGGGCTCGCTGTCGAAGTTGAATGCCATCGTCGCATGTGCGTCTGCAAGCGCTGCGTAGGCATCGGCGAAATCGGGGGCCTTCTGCGTGGCCTGTTCATACAATTCAATGGCGTGGGCAATGCTCGCTTCGCTGCGTTGTGCGAAGAAAAATTGCGCTTGCAGGTAATCGCGATAGGCATCGGGATCTATTTTGTGCGGCTTGGGGTGGGTTGCTTGCGGCAAGTCCTTTCCCATCAGCTTTTCGGCGAGCGCATGGGTGATGGAACGCGCGATCTCATCCTGCAATGCAAGAATGTCTTTCATGTCACGGTCGTAGGTGTTGGACCAGACTTCGAAACCATTCGATGCGTTGACAAGCTGGGCGGCGATGCGCACGCGGCCGCCCTCCTCCCGCACGCTTCCTTCGAGAACGGCCTTGACGTTGAGCGTGCGCGCAACCGACTTCACATCCATGTTCTTCTGCGCGACGGCGAAAGACGATGTGCGCGAAGCGACATGCAATGCAGGTGTCTTGGACAATTCGCTGATGAGCTGGTCGGCGATGCCATCGCTGAAATAGCGCTTGTCGGGGTCGCCCGAAAGATTGGCGAAGGGCAACACCGCGATGGAAGCCTGGGTTGTGTTTGCCGATGAGACCGCCGTGGACGGAACGGTTTTTGGCGGGGCGAAGAAAAAGGCGAATTCGATCGCTCCCGTCACCAGCACGAAGGCCAGCAGGCCGACCAGAAGCATCTCGCTGCGGCCCCAGAAAGGGTGCGGCGCGTTGTCCTCCTCCGCCTCGGGGTCCGGCCCGATCCGCCAAAACCATGCCACCAGCAGGGCCAAGGGCAGGCCCACCACAGACGCTGCGATGAGCAATTTCATGCCCCAGGCCGGGGCGTCGAAAGCGGGCAGCGCTATGGAACCGGCCTGTACGACCACCCAGGCGGCCACAAGGTACCCAACCGCCACGCGGTCGAGTTTGTGTACCTTTGCCGCTGTGAAAATACGTTTCATTCCCCGGCCCCGTTTGAGGGCGTATAGCTGAGGTGGAACCGGCTTGGGAGTCCACACTCAAGAAAGGGTTCCGGCGGCAAACCGCGCTTGGTATAAGCATTTACGAAGGTGAACCTTGGCCGAGGTGGATCGCATGGCGGTGGGAGCCGTCTACAAACCGGGCTGGACGCTCGAAGATATTCCGTGGGGCCGCTTCGATTCGAAGGCGGTGGAGCCCCCGCTTCTGGCTGCGGTGAAGGCAGCCTCGCTCGTGGAATACAACGCCCTCGACTACGTCGCCTATCTGAAGCGCGTGTTCAAAGACGGCGGCAGCGAAACCCTTTCCGATCTCGAGCGCTGGGGTCAGGAAGAGGTTCAGCATGGCCGGGCGCTTGGGCGTTGGTGCGAAATGGCCGACCCCGAATTCGATTTCGAGGCAGCGGTCGCCCGCTTCCGAGCGGGCTACAAGCCACCGCATTTCGCAGGCGAAGGCGGGTCGGTCCGCGGCTCGCGGCGGGGTGAGATGATCGCACGCTGCGTGGTGGAATCGGGCACCTCGTCCTATTACTCGGCGATGAGGGACGCGACGTCCGAGCCCGTGCTCAAGGAAATCGCATCCTATATCGCGGCCGATGAATTCAGGCATTACAAGCTCTTCTTCGAGACTCTTCACAAACAGGACGAACCTGACCTGCCTTTCTGGCGCAAGCTGATGGTGGCGGTGACGCGGGTGAACGAGTCCGACGACGATGAGCTGGCCTATGCCTATTATGCCGCCAATGTTCCGCCATCGGTCGCATATGACCGGGCGGCCTGCGTGAAGCTTTCGGCCTCCAAGGCGCTGGTGCTCTACAAGCCGAGCCACATCAGGAAACTTGTCCAGATGATCGCCAAGGCGGTCGGCATGGACCCGCAGGGCCGCATGACCAAGCTCGCGGGAGCGATGCTATGGCGGATGCTCAGGATGAAAGCCGGATTGCTGGCTGGCGCACGCGCGACGGCCTGACTTTCGCTTACGCCGCGCGGAAGAACGCCCCTCTAAACCGCCCGCTTGACCATCATCTGCTTGATCTCCGCAATCGCCTCGGCCGGGTTCAGGCCTTTGGGGCAAGTGTTGGTGCAGTTCATGATGGTGTGGCAGCGATAAAGGCGGAACGGGTCTTCGAGATTGTCCAGACGCTCGGCGGTGGCTTCGTCGCGGCTATCCAGCAGCCAGCGGGCGGATTGCAGCAATGCGGCCGGGCCGAGGAAGCGATCGGAATTCCACCAATAGCTCGGGCACGCGGTCGAGCAGCAGGCGCACATGATGCACTCGTACAAACCGTCAAGCTTGGCGCGGTCTTCGGGCATCTGCTTCCACTCGCGCTCGGGCGCGGGTGTTTTGGTTTGCAGGTAGGGCTGGATGGAGGCGTGCTGGGCATAGAAATTCGTCAGGTCCGGCACGAGGTCTTTCACCACCGGCTGGTGCGGTAGCGGGTAGATACTGATCGCGCCCGACACATCCGAAATGGCCTTGGTGCAGGCCAGCGTGTTGCCACCGGCAATGTTCATCGCGCAGGAGCCGCAGACGCCTTCGCGGCAAGAGCGGCGGAAAGTCAGCGTGGGGTCGATTTCGTTTTTGATCTTGACCAGCGCGTCCAGGACCATCGGCCCGCAGCTTTCGAGGTCCACCGTGTAGGTGTCCATCGTGGGATTGCCGCCCTTTTCAGGGTCGTAGCGGTAGACGCGGAATTCCTTGGCGCGCTTGGGTTTCTTGCCGTTGGCGGCTTTGGGCGCGTCCCAGACCTTGCCCTTCTGGACCTTGCTGTTCTTCGGCAGGGTGATTTGAACCATTGAACTCCCCGAATAAGCTGGGACTGACATAGCAAAGCAGGCCGAAAGCGCAACCGCTCAGGTGGCCCCGATCTGTTCAAACAACCAATCGACCTGGACTTCGGAGTCGCGCACCGCGCCGCTGATGACGAGTTGCTCGGCTTTGCGGGCCTGGCCGGTGCCCAGATAGATGCTTTCCTCAACCGCTATCTGGCCGCTGGCGCGAAACCGCCAGCCTTCGCCATTGACGAGTTTGAGCAGGATGCCGCCGCCCTGCGATGGCGATACGCGAATATCGGGGTGGATGTGGAAACGGATCGCAAAAGGCAGGCTGCCGCGCCTGCCCTTGGAGACGGGCGTGAAGCGGTCGCGCCCGGTGAGCACCAGCCCCTGTGGAGATAGCGACAACATCCGTTCGACCGTGAACCCGAGCTGCGCCGCATAGGCATCGTGGCTCGCGGTGATCGACCAGCCTTGCGGCGTTTGCATGCGGTTGGTGTCGATCTGCTGCGGACCGCCGAGCAGGCGCGGGCCCAGCAGCCTGCGCGCGATACCGGGCTGGATCAGGAACGCGGTCGAAAGATCGGCAAGCGTGACCGTGGAATGGGCGGCGGTGGCGCGCAGCACATCGCCGAGCTGCTTTTGATGCGTTGCGGCGCCGCAATTCACAACGATGCGTTGCGCACCCGATGAAAATTCAAAAGCCAGCGTCGAGGCGTGGGCATCGGCTGCGAACGGTTCGGGCGGCGTGCCCCCGCAATCCATCGCGACGAAGGTGTGGCCTGCGATGATACGCTGATAGCCGGAATGGGGCGCATGGGCATGGGGCTGCCCGCGCACCTCATCGCGCGCCAGCAATGCGGAGATGGTGCGTGCATCGCCCTCCCCGCCTCCCTGAAACAGGGCCAATCCGCCATCGCCATGCCGGAAAAAACGGATCATGGGGGCCATGCGGTCATGGGCGCTGCGCAATGATTGCGGCACGGCCCTGCGCGCGGCGGTGAGCGCGTCCATCACCAGCGTGATATGGCGGTAGCAATCGAGCAATGCTTCCGGCGAGCGGCTGATGTGGCCGCCATCGGCGAATATCTGGCGCGCGACCTCAGCCTCCAGATTGGCGAGTGTCTGGGCGATAATCTTGGGCCTGTCCGGCAGGCACAATGCCGAAAGCGCCGCCATCGACACGGCTTCAAACCGCGGCAATCCATCGGGCGCTTCTTGGGCGGTGCGTGCGAGAATGCGCGCCTGTTCGCGGATCGACGCGAACAGTTTCCGGCGCAGACCGGCATCGGTTTCGTAGGCGTTTCGACCGTGGGCGAAGATGTTCAGCAGGCGCCGCGCGGTGATATGCGGCAGCCAATCCGGTTCGGAATAGCTGGGGTTGCGCCTCAGCCATTGCACGATGAGGTTCTTGGCAAGCAGATGGGCCGCATCGCCGCCTGCAAAGGCAAGCGGGGGAAGCCAGGCAAAACTGCGCAATGCCTCGGCCCATTCGGGCGATGGCGGGGTATGTTCGAAGATGCTGCCATCGCGGATATCCACCGTGTCGCCTTCGAATTTGAAGCGGCCACGCAGAAGCCCTTCGGCCTCTTCCAGCTTGCGCGGGGCCGCGTCGAAGGGGTGGAACAGAAGATTGTCCGGGATGGGACCGCTGCACACTATCCAGCGGTAGACCATGTTTCCGCGAAACAGTTCGCGGAATGGCTTGCCCAGACGGTAGATTTCGGCGCGCAGCATCTCGCCGAGGAGAGACGCGGACAAACGCGGCGCGGAGCGTTTGCCGGTCATGCCGTCAGCCGCGCAATGCAGCGATGTTCGCGGCGTAATTCCCGCCTTTGAAGACGGCGGTGCCCGCCACCAGAACATTGGCGCCCGCTGCAATGGCGCGTCTGGCGGTTTCGGGTGTGACGCCGCCATCGACTTCAAGCAGAATATCGCGGCCGGATTTCGCGATCTTCTGCGCGGCGGCCTCCAGTTTCTTCAACTGGCTTTCGATGAAGCTCTGCCCGCCGAAGCCGGGATTGACCGACATGATGAGAATGAGATCGACGAGATCCATCAGATTGTCGACCGCATCAATCGGCGTGCCGGGATTGAGGACGACGCCTGCCTTCTTGCCGAGCGATTTGATGAATTGCAGCGTGCGGTGAATATGCGGGCCGGCTTCGGGGTGCACGGTGATGATGTCGGCCCCGGCCTCCGCGAAGGCTTCCACATAGGGGTCGACGGGCGAAATCATCAGGTGCACATCGAAGGTCTTCTTCGTGTGCGGACGCAACGCCTTCACCACCACCGGGCCGATGGTGAGGTTGGGCACAAAGTGACCGTCCATCACATCGATATGAATGAAGTCCGCGCCCGCCTTGTCGATGGCTTCGACCTCGGCGCCCAGACGCGCGAAATCCGCGGACAGGATGGAGGGTGCGATGCGGATGGGCGGTGCCATGTCGAGGTGTGTGCCGGATTCTGTGCGGGGTCGCAAGGCACGCCAGCGAATCACCATGGGGCGGCAGCGCGCGGATTTTTCGTGGCAAACAGCGGTTTTCCGCGGTTGACTGGGGGGCCATCGGACGTACACTCCCCGCCAATCGAACACCACGACACTGTGAGCCAATAATGGCGGAAACCCCGCAAAACAGAGCGCATGCGCGCCCCATGTCCCCCTTTCTCTCCATCTTTCGCTGGCCGGCGACGATGGCCGCCTCGATCACCCACCGTGTTACGGGCGTCGGGCTGGCGCTGGGGATGATCCTGGTAACCTGGCTGCTGGTGGCAGTTGCAACCGGACCGGGGGCTTACGACAGCTTCGTGATGGTGGCGCAATCCAGCATCGGGCGTCTGATCCTGTTCGGGTTTGCCTGGGCCGTGGCGTTTCACTTCCTCAACGGCATCCGGCATCTGGCTTGGGATATCGGCTACGGGTTCAAGTTGCCGACTGCGCTGGCCGCAAGCTTTGTGATTTACGGTCTTTCGATCCTCGGCGCGATTGCGATCTTTGCCTGCGCCTACCATCAGGCGGGGCTGCTATGAGCGATCGCACACCGTTCAGCCGCGTTCAGGGATTGGGCGCCGCGCATTCCGGCACCGAACACTTCTGGCGCGAGCGCGCGACATCGGTGGCGCTAATTCCGTTGACGGCATGGTTCGTCTACGCCGCGGTGCATATGGTGGGGCAGCCATACGCAAGCGCGTTCACTTTTCTGCATGAGCCCATCAATGCAATCGCGATGCTGCTGTTCGTGGTGGCATCCGTCATTCACATGACGCTCGGCATTCAGGTCGTGATCGAGGACTACGTTCACACCGAAGGCACGAAGCTTGCCCTCTTTCTCGCGAACAAGGCGTTCGGCTGGATTATCGGCATCGCCTGCGTGTTCTCGATCCTCCGAATCGCGCTTTGAAGTTGAGATGAAATGACCGCTTATCCGATTACCGATCATACTTTCGATGTCGTCGTTATCGGCGCGGGCGGCGCGGGCCTTCGCGCCACGCTCGAATGCGCCGCGAACGGGCTTCGCACCGCCTGCATCACGAAAGTGTTTCCCACCCGCAGCCATACCGTGGCCGCTCAGGGCGGCGTTGCCGCCGCACTGGGGAATATGGGCGAGGATGATTGGCGCTGGCACATGTACGACACCGTGAAGGGGTCGGACTGGCTGGGCGATCAGGATGCCATCGAATATCTCTGCCGCCACGCACCGGAAGCGGTTTACGAACTGGAGCATTTTGGCGTTCCGTTCTCGCGCACCGAGGAAGGCAAGATCTATCAGCGCGCCTTCGGCGGCATGACCTCGCATTACGGCAAGGGCATTGCACAACGCACCTGCGCGGCGGCCGACCGCACGGGCCATGCGATGCTGCACACGCTCTATGGTCAGTGCGTGAAGCACGATGTGGAATTCTTCATCGAATACGTCGCGCTGGACCTCATCATGGAAGACGGCGCGGTTCGCGGCGTTATGGTGTGGAACCTCGACGACGGCACGATCCATCGCTTCCGCGCGCACAAGGTTATCATCGCGACCGGCGGTTATGGGCGTGCCTATCTCTCCTGCACTGGCGCGCACACGCAGACGGGCGATGGCAACGCGATGGTGTTGCGTGCGGGCCTGCCGTTGCAGGATATGGAATTCGTGCA
>Ga0265331_10000112_pt1 | contig 107928 bp, 86 predicted proteins | sample 41923metaG_FD_202088 | JGI IMG/M metagenome (GOLD analysis project Ga0265331, IMG submission 202088) | Rhizosphere microbial communities from Carex aquatilis grown in University of Washington, Seatle, WA, United States - 4-19-23 metaG | ecosystem: Host-associated > Plants > Roots > Rhizosphere... | reverse complement strand
TCTTCATATCCACGGCAGCGGCACCCGCTATATCCAGCTTGCCGTCGAGGGTCACTTTGGTGATGCCTCCCTCCAGCTCTTCTATTACCATCGCCATGCTAATACCTCCCTGTCTGTCTCCCCATGCCATGCGATCCTCAGAAGTTCCCTGCTCGCAGCAGGAAACATGCCACGCAAAGTCCTGCGATGACCATATTCGTCGAAGGTTACGGCAATGTTACAGACTGTCACACCATCCCCTGGCCCTACCGAAACTTACAAATTTACAGCGTTACTTCAATGATCGAAACATCATCTTCAAATTGATCGCCGCCCCGTATGGTTCGGATGGCGCCAATCACATGCTCGATTGGCGATACGGTTGCTTGACCAGGTAATCGCTCGCGCCGGGCATGAATGCTTCCACTTTAACTCTTGGCTCTTCTTTCGTTGAAAGGAGAACGATCGGAATTTCTGGTGTTGCGGATGTTGGATTTGAACGACCAACCTCTGGTTTATGCGCTGAATGAAGAATCAGCCCGTCATCGCAATTCCATGACGTAGCTAGATGCCGTTAGGTGTAGCTTTACTCCGTCCTGGGAGCACTGTTCCCAATTTGTTCCCCGACATGTTTCCAGTCCTAGTACCGCCGGCACAACCGATGTCATATGCATTTAGGTCTTCAGAGCAGGAGGCACAAAGTTCGACACGCATCGCTACATGACATTATCGACCGATTGCAGAATTAGCGGTCGTCTCGACGCAGCACATCTCACGCATCTCCATCAGGACGCAAACGCCCTTGCGGTCGGACTTATACGGGATTTGAATTTCTTGCGAACAACAAATGGAAATTAACTTCTCACTGCACGGTAACCGGAACAGTAGCGGTCTGAGTATAGGAACCGGACGTAGCTGTGATCGTAACTGTGTAGCTACCGGCAGGCGTCCCCGATGCGGTGGCGCAGCCGGTGATGATCGCCGCGCTTAACAGCAACACCGCAAGTGGCAAATATGCGAACCTCTGCATGCGGAAACCACGACGCAGCGTCAACATCGCCAATAGGGACAGTATAGCTGTTGCAATCCACCCACCCGATAGGGGTCCCATGGGATGGTTCGGCCGCGGAATGGAGCCCCCGCGCGCCATAGTGGTCAGCATAAAGACCGATGTGATCGGACCAGTAATTGGTGGCGTCAAGGTTGCCGGATTAAACATTCCTGTCGAATTAGGCGGCAGACCCGTTGCTGAGAACGTGATGGTGTTGGGGAAACCACCCGTCCCAGGGGTGAGTTGTATGGTAGCCATAATGGGCTGACCCGCTGCGGTCGGTGGAGGAGCAGTCTGAATATTCAATGTGTAGCTAATACCAGTCCCGGACAACGAGATTGACTGAGTTGTTCCCGCAACGCCGCCGGCATCGTCTGTAATCACGATACTTGCGGGACCGCGTGCTCCGGCCGCTGCGGGAGTGAATGTCACATTGATCGTGCATGTCGCAGATGGCACGACCGTCGAACCGTTAGTGCAGGTTGAGCCAGTTGCGATTGCAAAATCGCCGGAATTGGTTCCCGCCGGCGAAGCAACAGTGGTGATATGCAGCGTCGAGCCGCCGGGGTTAGTTAGTGTGATCGTAGAAGCGTTGCTGGCCGTCCCCACGCCTTGCGCCGAGAACGCGATTGGGGTGCTTGGCGATAGAGTTGCAGCAGGTGGCGTAACTCCGGAAAGCGCTACAGTCTGGGTCGAGCCGGTCACGCCGTTATTGTCATCCGTGAAGGTAAGAGTTGCTGCGCGCGTGCCGTTAGCGGTCGGTATGAAGGTTACGCTCCAATTGCAGCTTGCATTCGCCGCCACAGTTCCGACGGTCCTGCAATCAGTCCCACCGGCTGGAGCCGCCAGCGCATAATCCCCCGCGTTCGTTCCCGTGATTGTCACCGTTGCCAAATGAAGGGCGGTTGTCCCCGTGTTGGTCAGTGTGCCGTTCTGTGCTGCGCTGGGTTGGCCGATCGGAGTTGCCGGGAATGTGACCGTAGTCGGTGCGAGCTGAACCACCGGGGCAGTTCCGGTCCCTGTCAGCGCCACCGATTGTGTCGAGCCAGCGACAGCGCCGCTATCGTCGGTGAAAGTGAGCGATGCAGTCCGTGCACCGAGAGCCGTGGGTGTGAATTTCACGCTCCATGTGCAATTCGCGGTCGCGGCAACGGTAACCGCAGTTGGCAAGCCCGCCGCGCAACTCGTTCCCGTCGCGACGATCAAAAAGTCCGACGCGTTTGTGCCTGTAATCGCGACGGCCGTGATATGCAACACGTCGGTGCCATTATTGGTGAGCGTGCCATTCTGCGCCGCGCTCGGTGTGCTTACTTCCTGATTTCCAAATGGCGCCGTTGTCGGGGCCAATTGGACGGAGGGTGCAATTCCTGTGCCGCTCAATGTGATCGGGGCTGGGTTTGCAATGCCTGTCACTGTGATGATGATCGAGGCAGTTCTTGCATTAATTGCCGCGGGAGCGAACGTAACACTCAATGTGCAAAATGCCCCCGGGGCAACCTGACCGCTCACAGACGTGGGACAAGGGGTAGCCGTTGTTGAAAATGCAAAGTCAGAGGCGTTCGTTCCGGTGATAGTAATACTTGTGATGTTCAGCGGCGCTCCACCGTTGTTCGTGATTGTCACATTTTGCGCCGTGCTCGTCGTGTTGGCGCGCTGAGTGTTGAAGTTAATGGAATTCGCCGACAAGGTTGCCGTCGGCGGTGTGACACCAGTGCCAGACAGGTTCACCACCTGTGTCGTCGGACTCGCATCGTCGGTAAACGTGATCGTCGCAGTTCGGTTCCCTGCCGCTCCCGGTGTGAACGTGAGGTTTACAATACACGTCCCGGCGGCAGCCAGTGTTGAGCCATTCGTGCACGTCGTACCCGTTGCGATGGCGAAATCGCTCACGTTGGTCCCGCCCAGAGCAACCGTCGTCAGATGCAACGTATCGGTTCCGCCGTTGGTCAGCGTCAGAACTTGCGCGGCGCTGGTCGTGGAAATGATCTGATTGCTAAACGCCACCGGACTCGGCGTCGGCGTGGCTTGCGGGAACGTTCCCGTTCCGGTTAGCGCCGCTGTGTGCGGGCTGCCCGTGACACTATCCGCCACTGACACCGTCGCGCTCCGGCTCCCCAGCGCTGTCGGCGTGAACGTCGCCGCGATCGTGCACGTCGCTCCCGCCGCTACCGTTCCTACCGTCCTGCAGTCCGTCCCGCTTGCCGGCGTTGCCAGTGCGAAGTCTCCAGGATTGCTTCCCGTCAACGTCACACTCGTGATCGTCAGCGTTGTCGATCCGCTATTGGTCAACACCGTCGTCTGTTGTGCGCTCGTCGTGCTCTGCCGCTGGTTCCCAAACGGCACCGTCGACGGATTGAAGTTCACCGTCGAAGTCACGCCCGTACCCGTCAGGTTCACCACCTGCGTCGTCGGGTTCGCATCGTCGGTGAACGTCAGCGTCGCCGAGAACGGTGTCAACCCCGACGGCGTGAACGTCACGTTCACCACGCAGCTGGCTCCTGCTGCCACCGTGCCGCCGTTGGTGCATGTCGTTCCCGCGGCAATCGCAAACGCTGTCGGATTGGTTCCGCCCAGTGCCACCGTGGTCAGGTTCAACGTCCCGTTCCCGCCGTTGGTCAACGTCACCGTTTGTGGAGCGCTGGTCGTCAATCCGGTCTGGTTGCCGAACGGCACCGTTGCCGGGGTCGGGCTGGCCTGCGGGAACACTCCCGTACCCGTTAGGTTCACCACTTGCGTCGTCGGACTGGCATCATCGGTAAACGTGATCGTCGCGCTCCGCGCACCTGACAACGACGGTGTGAACGTCAGCTTGACTACACAACTCGCTCCTGCCACCACTTGCGATCCGTTGGTGCAGGTTGTTCCTGTTGCGATCGCGAAATCTCCCACATTGGTTCCACCCAGCGCTACCGTCGTCAGGTTCAGCGTCCCTGTCCCGCCGTTGGTCAACGTCAGCGTTTGCGCTGCACTGGCCGTATTCAGCCGCTGGTTGCCGAACGCCACCGGACTCGGCGTCGGTGTCGCCTGCGGGAACACTCCCGTTCCCGTCAGGTTCACCACTTGCGTTGTCGGGCTGGCATCGTCGGTGAACGTAATCGTCGCACTCCGCGCGCCAAGCGCCGGAGGCGTGAATGTCAGGTTCACGATACAAGTCGCTCCTGCCGCCACCGTCGACCCGTTGGTGCAGGTCGTACCTGTGGCGACGACAAAATCACTCGCGTTGGTCCCGCCCAACGCAACCGTCGTCAGGTGCAAGGTATCGGTACCGCCGTTGGTCAGCGTCAATACCTGCACCCCGCTGGTCGCATTCTGCCTCTGATTTCCAAACGCCACCGGACTCGGCGTCGGCGTGGCTTGCGGGAAAATTCCTGTCCCGGTTAGCGTTACCGTCTGAGGACTGCCGCTCGCGCTGTCATTGATGTTCAGTGTTGCCGATCGTGGTCCTGTCCCTCCCGGTGTAAACGTGAGGTTCACAACGCAGCTGGTCCCCGGCCCCGGCGAAGCTGCCAAAACGAAATTCGCCACGCAAGTGGTGCCGCTGGCCACGCTGAAATCTGTGGGGTTCGTTCCGCTAAAGGTCACAGGGGCCGCCGTCAGTGTCGCCGCTAGTCCGCCTGTATTGGTTACTGTCACAGTCATTGCTGGGGTGCTGGCCACTCCAACACGGAGGCTGCCGAAAAGTGCCGGGGACGGACTGGCGATGATCGCCGGCGCAACGCCATTGCCGGACAGCGAAACTTGTTGCGTGCTACCCACGATGGCGCCCGAATCATCGGTGACCGTCAGGGTGACCGGACCATACGACCGTACCGTAGTGGGCGAGAACGTCACAATAATTGTGCAACTCGAATTCGCGCCGATCGCCAGGCCGTTCGAACACGTCGTTCCCTGCGCGCTGGTCCCAATACCGAAAAATGATGAGTCCGCACCAGAGGTGATGGCAAACGCTCCGCTAGCCGCCAGGTGCAGAGTGTCCGTACCGTTGTTCGAAACAGTTAGTGACATCGTGGATGTCTGGTTAGTGGCCTGATTGCCGAAGGCCAGGGTCGTAGGCACTGATGCGTTCGGACCTATCGCAGTGCCGCTCAACGTCACGACATGCGTGGCATCCGAGGCAAAAATAGTCAGAGTTGCCGTGCGGGTCCCGAGCGAGCCCGGAGTCGGCGAGAAAATCACGATAACATTGCAGGAGCCGCCCAACGCAGTAAGAGTAAATCCGTTGGTGCAAGTCGTGCCGGCACTTACCACACTGAAATCACTCGAGTTCGTTCCGCTGATAGATGCAGTTGTAACCGTAGCCGTGACCGATGCCGCGGAGGACGTTCCATTAGTCAGTGCAACGGTGCCCTGCGCGCTGCTCGTATTGATACGCGTGCTGGTGAATGTAAGCGGGTTCGGGCTGGCATAGACCGTGGGATTCGACCCCGGACCGGACAGACTTATGGCGATCGTCCCGCTGGTGCCATAGTGGACGGTGGCCGTGCTGGGATTGGTGAGCCCCGTGGGCGAGAACTGAATGTAAATGACGCAGGTGCCGGTGTAAGCGCTCACTGCTTTACCTGTTACGCAACCGTTGACCCCGGAAACAGTGGAGTACGGACCGGATGGGGGTGCGGACGTACTATAGGTTACACCGTTGAATACCACGCCAGCGTTCGTCGTATTCGAAAGCAAGACGCCTTCCGTGACCGTCGACCCAACATTGGTCTGCGGGAAAGTCAGGTTGGTCGTCTCAATAAAGACGGTACCGGCGTTTGCAGTTCCCTCCAAGGTGACCGTTTGCGTCTTATTGGGATAGGAATTGTCCGTAATTGTCAGCGTCGCGCTTCGCGAACTGCCGTTCGTCAGCTGAGAAGGCGTAAAGTTGAGTGGAATCACGCAACTCTGACCCGCTTGAAGATAAGCGTATTGGCAGTTCGTGTTGTAATTCCCTGCCGCAAGGGCGAAATCGTTTGCATTCGGCCCGGTGATCGTCGGCAAATTCGAAAAACTCAGGTAGTCGTTTCCGGTATTTTGCACGACAACATTTATGACCTGGCTCTGCGTGTTTACATTCTGCCCAGGGAATATCACAGGATTGGGAGTCACCGTCGCCACAGGCGCTGTACCCGTGCCATTGAGATTCACCTGAAGTGAATTCACTGTGGGATTGCTCCCAACGGTGTAGTTCACATTGAACGATGCCGTGTACGGGCCGGGAATTGTAGGATCGAAATTTATGTAGATCTGGCAGGAGTTTCCTGGGGTGCCGGTCGCAGTTAGCGTGCTGCACGTGTTAAATGAAAGCGAAAACGGAGAACCCGATGGCGTAATTGCAGTCGTGCCGGTTATGGTGACCGTCGATGTGGAACCATTCCCGATTGTGATCGTGGGACTGGAACCACCCCCTGTCGTTGTCGAAACACTTAGTGGGTTCGGTGTAGCGACGACAGCATTGCTTCCGGTCCCTTTGACTGCGATGTTGAACGGGCTGCTGGCGGAATTCGCGCCAGTGTAAGTTACCTGAATGTTGTTCGTTTCCGCTGCATTCGTCGAAGGCGTGAATGTGACGTCGAAATAGCAAGCGTTGTTGGCAGCAAGAGTGGTCAAACAAGAATTATTGGTTATTGCGAAATCGGTCCCGGTTTGGGGAGCGACCTTCGTTATGGTTACAGATCCTGGGTTGTTGTTTGTAATGCTGATCGAGCCATATCCATTAAATACCTGCGAGTAGTCAATCGTGGTGCCAAGCGCAACCGTTCCAAAATTCAGGGGCGGTGTTGGGGCCACGGTGAACCCTCCGCTGACCACAGTCCCGGTCACGGTTGCAGAACTCGATCCGCTAACGCCGTTGCCAAGGTTGGCATTGACCGTCAACCTTGCGCCGGTGCTGCCGGTGGCGCTGGGCGCCGTAAACGTCACCATTACAACACAGGTGTTCCCCGGGCCCGGAGATGGCGGGATAACCGTGCCGATCGTACATGTCGTTCCTGTGGATACCAGAGCAAAGTTGGAGCCATTTCCCTCATTGAAAGCCAGGCTCGTAATGGTCATTGGCCCGCTTCCCGTGCTGGTCACCGTGATCGCTTGCGGAGTGCTCATGGTCCCAGGCAATTGCGTGATGGTCATTCCCGTCGCGGAAATTGCGCCTTGATTCACACCGTTGCCCTGAATCGTTACGGTATGCAGTCCTCCAGCGCTGTCTGTCAGCGTCACCGTATTGCTTACCTCACCGGTCGCCGTGGGCTTGAACGTCACCTCAACAGAGCAGGTACCTCCCTGTGGGAGCACTGTCGTCATAATAGGTGCTACCGTTGGCGTGGGCGCACAACTGCTGCCAACGCCGGTCAAAAGCGCGAATGGTGACGGGGTGGTAAGCAGAGCAGGATTTGGCGACGCCGTGCTGGTCGTGATTGTTGTGTTGGAATTTCCACCGTTTGTCAGGTAAAAAGCGCCGGTCAACGTCGGCTGTGTTAGCCCTGCGCCAACCAGTGGCACATTTCCGAAATCAACTACAGTCGGACTGACGGAAATCTGATCCGATCCGGTTACGCCTGTGCCGGTAAGAGTTAGCGTTCGCGGACTGCCAGGGCCATTGTCTGTAACCGTGATCGTCGCCGTGCGGCTGCCTGTCGCGCCGGGCGTGAAATTCAGGTCCAGGTAACAATTTCCGCCTCCCTTCACGGTGATCGAACTGGCGCAAGTGCTGCTACTCAGGATCGAGAAATCACTACCGTTTGCCCCGGATGGCGTTGAAACGGACGAGATCGCCAGTGGCGTTTTCTGGGTGTTCTCGAGCAGCACTCTATGTGTTGGCGAAGTTAATCCAACAATCTGGCTGCCAAATGGAAGAAAACTTTGAAATGACACAGGGCCAGGAATACCTGTGCCCGTCAGTGAAAGAGTTAAAGACGAGTTCACCGGAACACCGATGCCCGTGTAGTTGATCGTGGCGATTGCGGATCGAACGCCGACCGCTGACGGTGTAAACGACCCTGCGAGATAACAATAGGAGTTGGCAGGCACGATTCCGTCGGCTGAACAATCGTTGCCGGTTGGCGAAAAACCGAGCTGGACGGTCCAATCCTGCGGATTTACTCCGCTGAGGGTAACGCTCGTTACCGTGATCGGATTGCTCGTACCGTTGTAAATGATATCTCCGCCGGCCGTGCTTTCGGTAACCCCAACGTATTCGCTCGCTGCGGTGACGGAATTCACATACAGGGTGACGCCGGTTTCAGCGGCTCCCATCACAGTGACCTGCTGTGAACTGGTAAGCGTTCCAGTCCAGTTGAAGGTGAATGTTCCCGTTCGGCCGTCAACAGTGTCGGTGGGCCCTGACGCGTCGGGCTTGAAATACACTTCCACATTGCATCCGGTGCCCGCCGGCAGAACCATCCCGTTTGTGCAGGTGGTGCTGTTCGGGTCATTCGTGAAGTCGCTTTGGGTAGTTCCGCCGCCTGGTGTAACGCTCGTCAAGGTGATGCTTCCACCCGAGCCATTATTTAGGAAGAAATCCTGATCCGGCGAAGCTGTGCCTATGATCCATCCGCTATATTCATGGGCAAGCGGGCTGACGACCACCTGGGCAACGCCTGTCCCGCTCAGCGACACCGTTTGCGGACTGCCGGCAGCATTGTCATTGATGATCAGATTCGCGGAATAAGCCTGTGCAGCCGTCGGAGTAAATGTAACCTCGATGAAACAGCTGGAATTCACTGCAACGCTGGTGCATGAATTTACAGTCAGCGTGAATGCGGACGCGTTGGCCCCGGTAATCTGCACGCTGCCAACGTTTAAGGTGGCGCCGCCGGTATTGGTAATTTGCACCGAGCTCAGGGCGCCGATGTTCAGCGGGACGTTGGTTCCAAAATTGATACTGTTTGTGCTCAGGTTGATTTCCGGTACGGCGCCAAACCCGGAGAGATTCAGAACCGTGCTGCTCGGTGGTGTGCTATTGATGGTCAACTGGGCCGTGCGCAGATCCTGATCCATGGGTGTGAATCTGACGAGGACGAGACACGACGCACCGGCTGCCAAAACCAAACCGCTGGTGCAAGTTCCCCCCGTTTGAATGCTGAAGTCTCCGTTGTTTGGTCCTGTCAAGTTGAATGCGTTCGGCGAGCCCAGCGTGACGCTGGAAGCGGTGTTATTGCTCAATGTAAAGTATTCGGTCCCGAAACCTCCGGTATTGTTGATTCCAGGTCCGACACCCACATTATGAAAGTTGTAGACGGGTGGGACGAAATTCAGACTGGAAGGTGCGGTAGCGGTAGAGATTTTTGCGACGATCGCATTGCCTGTAGAAGACCCAAGAGAACTCTGGAACGGGCTTGCTGACACCCCCAACGAACTCAACACCGGAAAGTTGGGGGACGTTGTGCTGCCGATAATATAGGCGTTGCCTGTCGAGTCGGCAGCGATACCTCGCCCCTGGTCTGTCCCCAATCCTTCGAGGTATGTGGAATACGTCAGCGCGCTGCCTGTGCCATTCACTTCCGTAACGAAAGCATGAGAAGCAGGAGGGTAAGCATTCAATTGCAGCGGGTTGGCAAGCGGAAAGTTGCTGGAACTCGTGCTGCCGGTCACATAGGCGTTTGGCGGATTCACGCCGTCCAGCGCAATCCCATAACCGATATCCGTGCTCGATCCCGATCCCCCAAGGTAACTCGAATAAACCAGCGCCGTGAAATCGCCCTTGAGTTTGGTCACGAAGGCGCGGGTCCCTCCCGCATTCGTTGCGCCTTAATAAGGCACTCCTGCATATGTCCCGGAAAATGGGTTTTGGGTCGGAAAACCATTGGTACTCGATCCGCTCGAATTCGTCTGCCCGGTTACGTAAACGTTGGGGGGAGACGCAGTGTCAATGGCAATGCCCCACCCTTCTTCCGTACTGGAACCTCCCAATAGCGTGGAACCGGCCAATGCAAGCGTTTGGCTGGTGGTATTGAAGCTGAGTTTCGTAACGAATACATCGGAAGAGCCGTTCAGAGCTGCTTGAAACGGCGCCGGAGACGTTTGGACCGGGAAATTGGTTGACGATGTTTGTCCCGTTATATATGAGTTGCCTGCGGCATCGGCGACGATGGCGTTTCCCAGGTCACTCGAGATGCCCGGTAAATACGTCGAATAGATTGGCTGGCCCTGGCCGTTGAATTTCGCGACGATGACGTTCGTGTAACCCTGGTATTGCCCCCCAAATGTCGAATATAAAGGGTTTACCGTGGGGAAATTGGATGAAGTCGTGTTGCCAACAACGTAGGTGTTTCCGACAGTGTCGGCAAAAACGCCTTGAATCGTAGTGGTATCATTTTCGTTCCGACCGCCAAAGTACGTGGAATACATCAACGTTCCGTCCGTAGCCAATCCAGCCACGAAACCCGTATTTTCATCATTCGCGACTCCGTTCCCGGCGGTCGCCTGGAAGGGATTCACGAGAGGAAAATCTGAATCGGTCGTAACACCGCCGACGTATGCATTCCCTGAACTATCCACTCCGATTCCATTGCCGGAATTTGTATAACCCGTGGTCCCACGAAGCAACGTTGAATACACGAGTGTGTTGCCGGTGGGATCAAATTTGGTGACGAAGACGAGGGGAGTTGACTGGCCAACAGGACCATTTAAGGCAGCGCCTGGAAAATCCGAGGATCCGCCCTGGCCAGTCACATATGCAGCGCCAGTCGAATCGATGGCAATCGCGTTCCCTGTGTCAGATGAAGATAGAGTGCTCCCCCCAAGAAATGTCGAATAAATTAGTATAGGGTCAATGACGAGAGCATTCCGCCTGTCATATTTGGCAATTTCAAAGCCGACGCGATTCTTTCCGCGCAGAACGTAACGCCCGGAAACGTCATGACGAACGCCATTGATCATTTGGTAGGCGACCGGTCGCAGCAATTGTGCATTTCCAGCACTGGTGCTGAGTACGAGATTCCCTTGCGCATCAAGGCGGGTTTCGCGGGCACCACGAACTTCGAATGCAATGGCGCGTGGGTTCGCGCCTGGAGCCACCAGGTAATCCGACTCGAGTTGTCGCTGGTTTCCGTAGTAGGTCAAGTCCACACCGGGATAGATATCCCTGTAGGTTACACGACCGAATTGGCGGACACCTGTGCGCCACTTGCTCGGGTCATTTCCAAAATAATAGTTAATCTTCCCTGGCAGCAGTTCAGACCCAGCAACTTGCGCGGATGGGTTTGCGCCCAACATTTTCAGCCATAGGACTGAATCCTCGGAACCGCCTTTTCTCTTATCGGGGACCCCGCCTTTCATGCAGTCGACATCTTTCCGCACACCAAGTCTTCCGCACCCAGGCTTCATGCTCCCATTCCGGAGAGTCAGCACTGCTTCGTCGGCCATGAGGAACAGGTTGTAGTTTGTCGCGCGCGACAGATACTTGACGCGCCCATCCGTCTGTCCGCGATTTTCTTCGAAGGAGAGAGGTACCTTGACGAAGGAGGCACGAGCAGCCTGCAATGCTCCTGGTGATGCAGTCCCCCCCATAGGCTGCTTCGATTGTCCGTTCGAATCGCTTTGGAGCGATTGCGCGGCAACACCTGCGGAAAAACTAAATAAGAGCGTGGAAAGAAGCAGCGCCCTTCTCATGGCTGGGCCTCCATGGACCTGTGTCCGGCTGAACCTTTACATTAATTTCAATCATCGGAGAGCGTTCAAGCCCCACCGGCCAGAGAGTCAGGTGAAAGAAACGAAGACACGCCTGTTAACAGCGTATGGACCCGGGTCTAAGGTCCTAGCCAGCCGAAAGGACTGGACTTTCGCAAATTTTCACTCGGTCTGCCGGGGCGCGAGGGATGGACCCCGATAGCGAAAATACTCTAAGGCAATGGTTCTATATCACAGAGGACCTGAGGAAAGAAAGACCTAGTACCCCCCTGTTTGGCCGGTGGAACTAAATCCTTTTGTTAATCCTGTCGACGGGGGGCCTGCCGAATCATTCAATTATCGCCATCCGATCAAAACGATTGGGAATGCAAAAACGCGGACTTCAGGATGGGATGATCTCCACCGATGGTGGCGGCGATGATTTCTGGAACGGCGTCCAGTCCGTTCCCACTGTTGGTGAAAATCACAACGCCGCTCCCGGACTTGCGCGAAGCGATTACAAAAGCCTGGAATCCAGCGCCATTTTCCAGCTGAAAAAATAAGAGATCGTCGCCACTTTTCTCCAGTCCAAATCCAAGTCCCCAGGAAAGCTTGGAGTCATTCCCCACCATAACCGTAGGGTTCAGCATGAGGGAGACTGCGGATTCGTGCGCGCGTTGTGCCGGCGCGGAAGCTAGCAGCATGGTTATGAATTGCGCGTATTCACGAACCGTGGTGTAGAGCGTGGCTGCGGCGGCGGGCCGCAAGTACCGGTGAATCTCAACAGGTGCGCCGGACCGGTCATAGCCCGTGGCCATTGACTTAGCGTACTCTTCTCGCCAGATGAACCCGCTCTGCGCCATCCTTGCCGGTACGAGCGCGCTGCGCGAGAGAAACTCCCCGAACGGTTCGCCCGTAATGTGCTCGATGGCATGCTGCAGATAAAGATAGCCTTCGTTCGAATACGCCCACTTCTGGCCCGGCGCAGTCTGCAGGCGCAAATGCTGGCTTCGGGCCCAGTCCGGCATCCCCGAAGTGTGGTTCATGACGCGGATCGCTGTAACTTGATTAAACTGTGGGTCGTATAGTGATTCAGTGGATACCGCGTTCGAGGTAGGATCGAAATCCCTTACATAAGGAAGAGGAAAAAGCGCGGGGATCGGCGCCCCCAGATTAAAGTGCCCCTCCGCTGCAAGCCGCAGAACCGCGTAAGCATAGAGCGGCTCACCAAGTGGCCCAGCTTCGAAAACCGTCCGCTCCGTGACCGGGGCATTGGAGTCTTTGTCTCGCACCCCGAATACCTCGATGCCCTGCAATTGTCCGTGCGCGATCACAGCGACGGCAAGTCCTGGAATCTTGTATTTGGCCGCCACTTGCGGCAACACGCTTGCCGCCAAGGTTGACGAACCCTGATCCGGGGGCCGATAGCCATGAGCAATGGCGGCACTGGCTGCTAAGACGCAAGTGAATAGAGCCCCGAATGCTGAAAAGCTCGTGAAACGAGGTGTGTTTTGGAGTGATGCCATTTGATTTCCGCGAGCAGTGAGAATAACAAACTTACGAGCCATCGCGCTATGCCCATGGTCCGAGGCTTCCACATTACAGTGATGCAAGTCACATACTCCCTCGATAGGAAAAGCTACAGTGACGGCAGGAATTGAGATGAATGGCTGTTCACCCCAGCTTTATCGATGCTAATCAGGGCGACTTTTCGAACTTTGCGATGAAAGCCATCCAAGACCAGCATGGAGCGCTAGGCGACAATTGAAAATCCTAATTGCAATCGACGGTTCCGATTTCTCTCAGACGGCCTTGGAGAGTGTGATTGCAAGACCTTGGCCACCAGATACTGAGGTAAGAGTCTTAAATGTTGTTGCCCCCCTCCCTTCTGATGGGCCGGGAAAGGGCTGGGCCTGACCCCGAATTTGAAACAGTCTGGAAAGCTCTGCGGGAGCAGGCTAAGGATTTAGTGGCGAAAGCTACGGACAAACTGCGGGGTGCGAAACTGAATTCCTCGACGGAGCTAGTGGAAGACGATCCGAAGTAACAAATCATCGACATCGCCGAAAGATGGCAGGCGGACATGATTGTCCTCGGATCACACGGGCGAACGGGTCTGGCTCGTTTCCTTATGGGCAGTGTTTCGCCAGCCGTAGTTCGCCACGCTCATTGTTCTGTCGAGATCGTTCGAACTTCGCCGTAGCAGGAATTTGCGAGAGAGGTCCAAATGGTGGCAAACGAACTCTACACGCGTGCCGATAGTTTAGGTCCTCAAATTCATGAAGGATTCTCGCCGGAAGAACCTCCTACGAGAGTATGGGATGCATGGCGGATTTGGTTTGGGAAAGGACTATACGGGGCTGCCGGAATCGGCGTCATAGTTCTTTCTGCCGCAGTTTTCTTTAGAGTTCGCGAACTTCTGGCGGCTTTGCTCCTATTCAGTGTTCTATTCGCCCTCGTGGCTATTGCCGTTTTTCTATTGTGGTTGGTTGGTCGGGCAACTCGCGCAGTGGCGGTCCGCGTCGGAAGACATATGGTTCACATACCATCAAACTACATTGTCGTTCCGGTAATGGCGCGCGCCAATCACTACCACAGGAGTCCGCCATGGAATTGATAGATGTTATCCAAAACAGGCGGGCTGTTCGCGAGTACACGGATGATTCAATTGATCGCGACACTATCGAGCGGCTGATCCAGGCGGCAATTCTGGCCCCAAGTGCAATGAATCTGCAGCCATGGGCATTCGCCATTCTGTTGGGCCGCGAACGAATTGAACGCTGCGCAAAGCAGGCAAAAGATTGGTTGCTCGCGAGCCTCGCTCAAACCTCCTATGACCCTTCGATTCGCCACACGCTTGAAGATCCGAAGTATGCCCTGTTCTATCACGCCACGGCGCTGATCGTTATTTTGGCAAAATCTTCAGCTACCCAGGCTGCGGAAGATTGCTGTTTAGCAGCCGAAAACTTGATGCTTGCTGCCCGCAATGAGGGCTTGGGGAGTTGCTGGATCGGGTTTGCACGCCCTTGGCTTGATCTGCCGGAAACTAAATCGGAACTCAAAGTGCCGAACCACTATCACGTGGTCGCTCCTATCGTGTTGGGGCATCCGAAAGCTTGGCCCGAGTCACACGGACGGAAACTGGCAGAAACGTATTGGCTGTGACCATAGGAATTCAAAGAGTGACACGAATTCGGCTAACCGTTAGAGGTTAAAGCCCTTGGTTTCCAGTCTTGTGAATGTCGAGGCTGAAGCCGCGACCCACAAAGACCCTTCATAGGACATTTTATTGTTTGTTAATGGACTAGCAGGCTGTAATCTCGGCACCTACTTGTTGCCGCAGCGGAAGACTTTTCAGTTGCTATTCTGCTCACCCGTATTTGCATCAAGATCATTTTCACCATTTCGCCAATTAGAATCGGGGTTGTATTCTTTCATGGCCTTCGCTAGAAAATCAGTCCTGTTGCCGAGATCCTTCTGAAGCACGACTCCATCCTGGTTGACGATGAATGTCATCACGCCTGACGACTTGTATTCCGCAGGATAAGCCAAGATTGCGAAACCTTCGGTCATTTTGCCGTTCACAATGTAACTTTTAGCGCCACCGGGGCTATTCTTTCCCTGACCGGCAAGGAAACGGAAATAGTACCCATGGAAGGGAGTGGGAGCGCCGCCTTCGCCCTTGTGATAGCTCTCGGCAACCGCCGATGCTACCAGTGGCCCGATAGGACTCTGAGGCTCACCTGCTGAGGCTTTCCAATAGAGGCCATTGTGCTGCCCTTCATCGCTGAAGATTTTCCTGGCGTACTCATTTTGGTGCGTGGATCGATATTCTTTCTCTGCCGCTACCAGCTCCTGGCAGACGCGAATGGTGGAAAGTTCGTTCTCGCCAATTCGCCGGTATAGAATTTCTTTTTTGCCAGCCTCGGTGTCGAAATACCAGGAATTTCCTTTGTTCACCAGCGGTATAGGCGTGGGCCAATTCTCGGCGCCGATATACAACGTGGTAGTTCCGTTCGGTTCCTTCACCAGGCGGTGCATTTCCTGATATTTCTGCACAAAATTAGTGCGGGTGTTTGTGTCCTCAGTTTCGTCTCCAGAGGATACGATTTTCTTTTCTTCCGGCCCGAGGATATCGAGCATCTGTTTTTCGTCGTTGCTTTGGACTGCCGTAACCAGAGCGCTGCTTGCCTCTTCCGGAGACGAAAATGTTTTCTGGCCCTGTTGCTGTGCAAAGGAGCAGGCCGAAAAACTCCCCATCAAAATAATCGCTACCGCAACCAACTTGGATAGATTGACACAATAAGATTTTTCAAAGCCTGGCCGCATATAGCTGTTCTCCATTTCTAAGTTTCACGGTTCGCCTGGGACTTAATTCCCCCAAGGCGTCGATGCCTCGCACGCTGGGAAAAGTCTATTACCGGTGCCCGCCACCGTGAGATCCGCCACCACGCGCTCCCCCTCCACCACTGCGCACGCCGCCACCACCGACGCTGGCGCTTCCGCGTGACGAGAAGCTTCTTGTCTGTCCGCCCTGGGAGTACCCGCTGAAAGCGCCCGAGCGCACGCCGCTCTGACCACTGGGCGCGGTGTACCCTCGAGCAGCCTGGGAATTTCCATTGAATGACCTGGCTGCAACTCCGGGTGTGCCCCGTCCGGCAGCGTTTCCATTAGCTCCGCTGAATCCACCGTTGGGGCGGGCAGGGACAACGCCACGTGCGCTGCCATAGCCGCCGCGTGCCCCACCGCCTCGATAGAAAGCGCTTCGGTTGTAAAACGTGTTGCTTCGAGAGTGGTACCTGCCACCCCCATAAATCGGGTATCCGCCATGCCAATTGTATCCCCAATGTCCCCAGCCCCATCCGAAGCCTCCGAAATAGCCGACACCAAATCCAAGCCCGAACGATAGGTACGGGCCGCCATACCAGATTCCGGGATACGGATACCATCCCGGCCAGGGACCGATGGGGCCTCCGTAAACCAACCACGGATCGTATGCGGGAACGTAAACGACCTCGGGATTCGCGGGAGCAATAGAAACTGTCGAGCCATCCTGCGTTACGGTTTGCTGCGGCGTGGATTTAAGGTTGCCGGCTTGTTGCGCCCTCTGGCGCATCGCCTGCACGGCATTCGTCACATCCTGTTGCTGATTGTAATAGGTATCGCCAAGGGATGACGTCCAGGAGAGGTTCTTGTCCATATTTCCGAGAACGGATGGAAATGCAGTAAGCGCCTTGACGCTTGGGTCCCAGGGTTGTTGGTCGACAGCCTTTGCCAGATCCTCGCCCTTCAACTCAGGATGCGCTTGCACCCACCTGTCAGCCTGGACGACTTGCTCGGGATATGTAGATGCTGCCAGGATTTGTGCCACCAGCGAATCCGGATACAGGGCAATCGGCGCAACCAGTTGATCAATCTGATCTGGAGTCTGCTGCGTGTATGGCGGCGCCGGCGGGGCCTGCGCCGGGGGAGCTTGCGAGTCTTGTGAGGCCGATAGATTCTGTGCCAAGGTGGAAAACAAAAGAGCCACAGACAGGATGAGAACGAACACCCGGGCGCCCCGTCTCGGCCTTGAGAACCCTGCGCCATATCTGAAAATGTTCATGTTCCTGAACCTCCTCCGCACCTTCATTGACCGAGACCTCCGAAAAATAAGCTAGAGGCATAAATTGCAGTCCAGTTTTTGATTCTGGGACCCCTTCCGATACGGGCGCTCTTCACATATTATTTTAAGTGAATCGATAGGTTGCGGCTGTGCTGTTTTGGACATTTCATATTCGCGAATGTGTTATTCGGCAGAATCTGTTTCGAAGTGAAGAAGGTGAGCAATGCGCTTTTTTCGTTTATCGACAATTTGCTTCGTGGAGGGATCGAGTGTCGACGTGTGATCTGACTCGTTCAAACAACTATTCCGAATAGCCAATCGATGCCCGCGGTGACGGCCATGGCCAGCGCACCCCAAAAGGTGAGGCGAATTGCGCCTATCGCCACCCTTGCGCCGCCCGCGCGGGCAGCCAGCCCTACGAGAAGCGCAAGGAACGCCAGCGAAGATCCGGAGACAACAGGGATCAAATCCGCCGCAGGGGAAATGACAGTGACCAAGAGTGGCATAGCCGCTCCAACTGCAAAGCTGGCAGCCGACGCTCAGTTACGCCCATTAGCTTGCAAAGCAGGAAGGTAAAGCAAGAATTTCCAATGCTTCAGACATTGTCGAAATCGCTTAACTGAAAACAACCCTCATACTTTGGCGCAAAATGAGCTCCATATCTCATTTGACCTGTGTCGCGTTCGAGGGTTTCCACATGATTTTCGCACTTCCAGTTACACCCAATTCCGTACCCAAACTTGGAGGGCTGGATTCCCAATTGGATTTCGGCGTCTTTCATCTTTGAATGGATTGCGGGAGTTTCCCGCTAACACGATTTTCTGAGGCTACCTGGTCCATCGATGGTTCCCGCCCTCAGGCCAAGGAGAGTTCTAGTGCGGCCTCCGCTTTCAATTCTTTGCTGCCCTGGAGCGCCATGTCCCGCATACCAAAACCGACGCCGATCTTCTTAAGGAATGCGTTGGGAGGTTCGCCGCCCGCAAAAATCCAGACGAAATCGTTCGGGATCTCGCGCAATTGTCCCTTGACGTCGAGAATTATGGATTTGGCCTTGAACTCCACAGGATTTGACTGAAACATAACTACCAGGTTGCCGGTGCTCTGGCACAATTCGATACGACGCGCGTTGCGCTCCTTGATGCGGCTGAAAGCATCCTTGCGATAGGAAAGCGTGACTTCATTGCCACTTTGCTGGGCCAAGCCCATGGCTGCCTCAACGGCGCTGTCACCGCCACCAACCACGAGGATTTTCTTGTTCACATAGTGATCCGCTTCAATGAGCCGGTACATTACTTTCGGCAATTCCTCGCCCTTTACTCCGAGTTTACGCGGAGTTCCGCCGCGGCCTAATCCAAGCACGACCGCGCGGGAGAGAAATTTGCCTTTGGACGTAGCCACGGTGAAAATGCCGTTGTTGTCTCGCCGGATGTCGTTTACCTTCTCGCCCGCACGAACCTTGAAATCGGCCCGATGCAAAACCTCATTCCAGAAGTCGAGCAATTCCTCCTTGGAAATCTCAGTCCGTTTGAACTTGCCATACATCGGAAATTCGACTGGACTGGTCAGCACCAGTTTCTGACGCGGATACTTTGCCACAGTGCCACCAATCACGTCCTGTTCGAGTGTGAGGTAATTCAATTTTCTTTCGACGGCGCGGAGCGACGCGCTGATCCCCGCGGGCCCAGCGCCTATAATGAGAACATCGTGAATATCCGGCATCGACTTGTCCGCGCGCGATACGGCCAGCCTCTCCGCAATCGTATCGATGCAATCCCGTCCCTGGTTAATGGCGTTCTTGATCAGGGCCAGGCCACCGAGTTCGCCGGCGATAAACAAATTGGGTACTGTCGTTTCATAGTTGGTAGTCAACTGCGGCATGTCGGCGCCAACGCCAGGTTTGGCCATAACCATTTCGATTGCACCGACCGGGCAGGCCTCGGCGCAAAGGCCATGGCCGATGCACTTATGGCCATTAACGATCGTTGCCTTGCCACCAAGCATGGCCAAGACATCTCCTTCAGGACACACCGATGTGCATGTCGCGCACCCAATGCACCTCAGGGCGTCGATCTGAGGATGCTGCGCCCGCGGCCCATCGGAATGTACTTTGCCTCGCTCGGCCGCTGCATGCGCACTGGCTTCCCGCTTTGCCAGGTGTTTCAAATGGCGGTAAACAAAAAACAATGTGGTCGCTGCACCGATAACGAATGCGATGAACGTCGGCATGTAGTTCCGCCCCAGTTAATCGAGTGGCCGCATATCACTCTGCCGCGGGCCAACTCGAATCAATAAAATCCAATGAACAGCATGAAAATGACATGAATCGAAGCGATGAGCGCGAAGGAATAACTAAACGGCCGGTGAATCACGTGCCAAAGCTTGAGCATCCGGTGAGATTTCGAAAAGAACAGGACCTTTTTTGTGAGCAGTGCTTGCTCGCGCGCCAGCGAAATGGCAGCTTCCAGCGGAACGTTGTGGCCTCGCCTGAAACCCACGAAGGACCATGTTTTTCGATGCGACCAAAGCATCTTCTGCCTGAGCCGCCACATCCGGATTGGGAACGAGAGATCGAATACAATCATTGTCCAAAGCGCTGACAACATCGACATCTGATCGGCCTGCCGCAGATTGGGAAGGTGCAGAAGATTTTCGACGTCGCTCTCCGAAAGAATACCCAGATTCTTGATCCGTACCGCTAACTTCGCGCCTTGTTCTTGACCGTCTTTGAGGGTCAGCTCCGCAAAGTTCAATGTCCGTGGAATCTGCGCGTAGATGTAACGTCCAGCCAGTCCGCTGAGCGCCACTAAGATCATAATCCAGTAAGCCACGCCTGCGAGACCACCGAACTTAAACGAGGAATGAAACGTGATGATCAGCGGCGCGATCACACCGATTAAAGCATGAAAGTCCAGCCAGTGGCGCGAGCTACCCTGTCTTCCCAGCCATGCCCAGCGCAATCGAAGCGGATATAAATACAGAAGCAAAAATAGCAAGAAACCGATGTAGCCTAGAGGCAGACCAACTGTGCCGCTGGGCTTGAGCAATGCATGCTTGGGCGAAAGGCCCCTCTGAACTGCAGATGAGAAGTAATAATTAGAACCGTAAACGAATACTGCAAGCATGGATGTGCTTGCAACCCAATATGCCACGCGGATGCGGAAGCAGTGTCCGCGCTCGGGGTCGGCGACCACCGTCGCGATCTGTGGAAATGCAGGATTGAGGCTCATTGTTTGGCAATCGACTCCTGCTCCTACTACAGGAATTTTCTGAGATTTGAGATCTATTCCACCGGCCCTCGCGACCTTGCAGCACTGTCAGCAGCGTCGTCGGCGGCTTGCTGCCCGGAAATGTTCTGCAATTCCTCGGAGTAGTTCACGTCCAGTTTGGCGCTACTGGCGGCCCCGGTGGTCGGATCATTGGTGACGATAATCGGGTTTGCTTGCTGGATCAGAGTGTCACAGTTCAGAATCTGGTAGCTCGCTACAAAGCGTTCCGCAAGGAATGTGAACAAGGTCGTGCCAGCTGATGGGACCGGACTCCGGAATGCATTGAGATATGCCTGATCCTTGAACATTCTGGCCGGGGCAATTCTCAACATTTGCCGGCAGTAGCGCGCCGTGTCGACATCGAAAACTGAATCCGCCAATGGCTGATCCACGCCCTTCCGATAAAGATTAGTTTTTGCGAGATTGTCAGTGCCGGACACCTGGGCCATGGGATCACCGTCTGGAACCAGCGCCACGGGAGTTCCCTGCTCCATGCGAGCCTGGAGCTCATTCAGTGGTTGAGCGGGTACGCTCTGTCCTGGATCGGTCAGGTCTGGTGCGGTCCATGGCTGACAACCGAGCGCCGGGTCCAGGAACGCGTCCGTGAGGTGATTGTCGCTAGCATTCCCGAGCACAGTCGCATTTGGGAAAGTCGCGAGATTTTTCTGTGTATGCTGAGCAAGCTTGCCGTCCTGTGTGATGAGATAGAGGGTTGGCAAATTGTCGCTCTGATCCTGATCAACAACGAAGAAGTTGCGGACTGTCGGGCAAGGAAGACCATCCTTTGCGGTCCCGAGAGCTGGAACTTTCAGCGCCCCCTCCGAGATCGCGGCGTTGGCCAGTCTGAAAAATGCCGGAGCGTTGCAATAGGAAACCTGGGAAAAGATGCTTCCCGGCAATCCATTTACGCACTTGGCGTGGGCCAGAGTTGAGGCTGATTCAGAAGTGAGAGTCAGATTGTCTGCATTATATCCAAACCATAGTGCCACGACTGCGTTGGCCGGAAGCTTGGGAACCACGGGCGCTGCCGCGGGAGTCGTGCCCATGTCGATGACAAGAGGATTGTAAATCGAGACCTGTCCAGTCGCGGGATCAAAGATGGCTGCCTGAGCGAATGCCGACTGCGCGCTGTTGGCCTCATTGCAAGGACCGTTTGCTGGATCCGTCGCTGTTAGTTGAAAGGGCGTCGCAAGCCCTTCGGCTGTCAGCAGGTTCTTAGGCAGAATCAGCGTGCAGTCTGTGTTAGGACTGGGTGGGTCGGACGGTGCAGCTGGAGGCGCCGCCGCTTTGTGTTTTCGGTCCACCCCTCGGAATCCCGGAACGTTCTGCTGGCCGAATACCATCCCGCTTGTGCAGAGAAGTGATCCTGCCAGCATAAATCCGCAGATTAGACGAAGCTGGAAGTGATTCATCTGGGAATCTCCTTGTCCACTCATCTGTAAACGTACCCCCATGTCCGTCGAACGGACTGAACAGAAACTTTCAACAAAAGTGAAGAAATAGCGGCCGATGTTCTTTGGCCTAATGGCGCTGTTTGCCATTTCTTTGAAGCACGACAATAGCGGCTTAACATTGCAAGAGCTACTGGTCCAATGACCGGATAAAGGGCAGGTGGCCAGCACGCGTGAAGTACAGGAGGCGTCGCGCGCGACATGACCTATGAAGAATTTCGCGAATTCAAGGGATTAACGCTTCGCAGGATATTCGGCAGGAGCGGGATAATGATCACTTGGCCTGAGTCGCCGATAAAGTTGGTAGAAATAACTTATAGGCTGTGAAACCGTGGATATTGCGCCAATGATGTTTGGCCGTCTCGACATCGATCACCGCGGATGCAGGAAGCCAGTGTGGTGCTTCGTCGTCTAGTTGAACGGGCTGGTACCTAATCTCCGTACTCATCTTGCGAATCCCCCATTCATTGATTTCAGAGCCGCTAAAGGCGAGCACCTTGATGATTACTCCGCTTTGAGGTTCGATCCAAACAGTGCCGGTTAACGCCACAGAATAATTTCGTCCGCGGATCTGCAGCATAAGGGGAGAACTGGAGTTCGGTTGCGATTGAAAACGAAATCGATGGGCGTGCACGCCATCGAGCACCTCTTCTCCATCAGCTGCAAATGTGTAATTCGCAGCGTACGCAGGATGCAGGATTAGCATCATGTTTCCAAAACCATCCGTCATTAATACCATCCGGCCGGCATCGTGAAACGGCGCTTGAATCTGCTCTCTCGACTCGACGAACTTTACCGACCTGCCGCTGCTATCGGCCAGAAAACGATAGTTGAAACGAGAATGCTCTTGGTACATTGGCCTTTCGTATTTATCAAGAATGCTTTGGGTCACGCTTTCCTTACAAGTTAGATTTGCGGATTCATCGAACAGCCTTTCAACCGACTTTCGGGCTCGGGCGAGAACTTCCGAAGGCGAATTCGATATCTTGTCAGACGCTCCTGCGCCAGCAAGCGATTGTGATCGGGTAGGGACCCCGGCCAATCTGAGGACTAGAATCAGCAGAGATAACGTCCTCCAGCCCCGCAACCACGAAGTGGCGGCGCGAATTGCTTTGCATCCGTGGGAAGTCATCGCGCTCCGAAGCTCCCGAAACGATAACCGAACATCGTGTTCCATTGCTGATAGTTCATACTGTTCCCTTTACTCCATGTGTATCCGGTTTCGAAGAAATAACGCGGGCCCAGACTCCACGTAACCGATCCGGTCACAAAGCGCGAGGCCGTGTTCGTGGTCGATTCGGACACCAAACTTTGACTGCCCGCCAATAGTTCAAGTTGGAATGCGTCCCTGAGACTGCGCGAGATGGAAAGGGCCCGATAATTTCCCTGGCCGAAGGTGCTGTCGAACTTTGAATATCGTAGGTCGGCGTGAATGCCTGAATTCAAAATGTTGCCTATGGAGATGCCATACATCTGGTTCCACATTTGTTTGGCATCGGCGATTGATTTGCTGCGGCCAATCTGTGTGAACACACTGACGCGGTATGGCAATTCGTACCGAGCGTCTACACTAAGCCCTTGAAAAATATATTTATCGAGCAATGTCGTACCGAGAAGGTTCGGATCGAACGTAGGCAAGCTGTTTGAATAACTGTGATCGAGACCCAGGTTCAGCCGTTGCATGGGCTGGAGGCGGATTGACGACGAAGTAAACGAAATCCCAGTATTGTTGCTGCCTGCCCCCGGCACCGGAGATACTCGTGCAGCGTCCACCTGGGTGGAATTGTAGAACCACAGATATCGCTTCCACGAAAGCGTGTTTTCAAAGAAAGCGAACTGGCGAGCGACCTGCCACTGGAACATAGTAAGCGCGACCCCTTCCGCGCCGCTGAAGTGAAGGCCGCTAAAATCACCATATTCGATATTCGTAAAAATTCCCGCAATACGCTCGTTGGGGTTGTAGTCCCAAGCTGATGGATCGGGTGTAGAGCCGCCAAAAATGCCCAAAGTGAGATGGCGGGTCATCTTGCGGCCGAAATATCCTCCGTCGATCGTCGAGAGACTCGGCGCACCGGGTACAGAGAGGCGACCGAAACCCGCGATGATTGCTGAAGTCGGACTATCGTAGTACAGACCGATATGGTACGTTCGGTTAATCCGGTCTGCGAGCGTTTCGATTTGTGCGCCGTTTATCCCGGAATATGTTTCGCGGAACCGGCTACGCCAGTAACCGGTAAAATTCCAGTTTGTGCCTATAATCTTGGTCATATCTGCATCAATTTGGAACCCTGTTTCGGTTGCCCTGAAGCCCCCCTGAACCTGGGTCCCATCGTAATCCAGACCGATTCGCACCGAGTTATGCCCCGGCGGGGCTGCCCTGTTCTTGGCGACTGGTTCCATTTCATCGTCCCGCGGGTCTCCGTCCAGAAAACCCATCGAGATTGGATGATCGTTTGCCTGGATGAGGGCACCGTCATTAGAGCCTAGGGGTCTTGGATCTCGTGCAATGTACCCAACATCCCCAACTTGTACATCTTTCGAAGGATTGAGAACTCCACAGACCGCCGACGAATCCGCCACGATCAGCACTTTTAATTCGGCGACGGGTTTGGCGCTAAGTCGCTCCACTCCTGTCAAGTCTGAACTGGAATCATCATGGAAGAGAAGGAGTTTTGCTCCTTCATGCAATCCTAAATTGCGCCCCACATCAATATAAACGGAGGTGTCCTCCACATGGAGGACATGAAATAAAGTTGGCTGCAGACTCTGGGCCCTAGTGATATGGGACGCGAGACCTGCAAAGATCCAAACCAGGACAAGCAATGCCGCAGACCGAATGGTGGCGATCCCCATGTCAGTGGCCGCCCGCGTTTCTGGGATTCAGCAGTGGAACGTGAGCTTGCGGGGATGTAGCGCCCATCCACGTTGCTGTCACGTGGCATGTGGCGCACACCGTCGAGTAACCTGCAGCGATGTGACGCGGAGCCTGTGCTTTTTGGAAGTCCTTGGCGTGGCATGTGAAGCAATTTGACGTCGTGCTCTTATAATTCCCTGATGCATGGCAATTTTGACAATTGAGACTGGCGTGCGCTCCGGTCAACGCGAATCCAGTAAACTGCTGGTGGGGGAATTTTGCGCCCAGCCAACTGTCCTGAGAATGGCAGGAGTCGCACGTTTCCGGAAAATTAAGTGCCACGTGACTGGGATTCGTTGTCTTCTTAAAGTCAGACGAATGACACGCCGAACAATATGGGAGAACTCGGTACTGCCCCCCAACAACAGCTTTGTGACATGCCTCGCATTCGACCGCAGCATGAGCGCCAATCAGAGGGAAGAGGTTCTGATGATTGAGAATCTGTTGACGGGTTGTGAACCAACCCTGCACAACATGGCATTGGGCACAGTCTGGGCCGAACTTACGCAGGTGAATGTCAGCGTGGCAATCGGCGCAGTTCTTTCGGACGTCAGTGAAAGTCGGGCTCGCGTGACATCGCGTGCATTTCACCTTTTTATGGCCGCCGCGGAGTGGATATTCGGTCCGATCATGATCAAATTCAGGAACTTTGCGAATCGGTGACCAGCCCTCGGCGCTGTGGCAATTTTCGCAAGGGATCGAGATATCGCCATGAGGATTCGGGGTTGGGCTTCGCTGAGGCGAAGCGGAAGTATTCGCCAGATGCGATGCCAGGAAAAGCACCCCGCACAGGATCCCGATGAGTACGTGTCTCACTGCCGCTTGACCCTCGATTGTTTGCGATCCGCCTCCACCGTCACGGTGCGGACACGTATACGCCAAGAAAGTGTGCGTTATCTTTAATATGCGGATCAACTGTACGTCGGGGCAGTTATGGAACAGTTGTAGTGGAGTGGCTGCGGCTTAGTTGCACTGCAACTGCTGTCACCTGGGACCCACAAATTTGGCATTACCGTACCGGCAAGATCGCCTTATTGGGCGTTTCGTGGCAATCGGCGCACTTGGAAGGAGCAAGACGATAGACAATGAGGTCTTCATTACCGATGGGCCGAGTCTGTTTGTGGCACGCGTCACAAGATACTTTGGCGTGGCCTCCTGTCAATGGCAGAGAAGTTCGTTTGTCGTGATCGAAAGTTGATGGCGTCCAACGTTCAGAGTTGTGGCAGTCTTTGCAGAGTGTCTTGTTATTTTGGGCGAACTGTCCTCCATGCGCATCGGCGTGACAATCCTGACATTCCTTAGCCGTACCGTTGAATAGTGCTTTGCGAGCGCCGGCGGGAATCACGTGGCATGAGGTGCACGCGACTGCGTTATGGGCGCCTATCAATGGAAATTGAGTTTTTGAATGATCGAACCCTTTCGCGTCGATCCAGGACGTCACGTTGTGGCAAGCCTCACAGCCCAGCGCCCTGCCGTTTGCCCCGCTTTCGGCCATGCGGTCCTTAAACTCCCCACGATGTGGATCCTCGTGACAAGCGGCACAGTTTTGGTCTTCGAAATGAAATGGCAGGATATTATCGACACGTCCGGTCGCGCCTTCTTTGTGGCAACCGATGCAAGGAACTACTGCGTGTGCGCCTTCGAGTGCAAAACGCGTCTTCTGATGCATGGCAACGGTAAATCTGGACCGATGAAAATCCGTGACGGTATGGCACGATTCGCAACGATTCTCGTAAGGAGCCTTCGCGAATTGCCCATCGTGGGCGTCCTTGTGGCAATCCATGCATTGCCCAAACTTGACCTTAAAAACCGTATCTCGCCCCACTGGGAGATGGCACTTTGAACATTCCACTTTGGCGTGTTTGCCCAGAAGCGGATACGCCGATCTAGCGTGTTCGTTCACGCCAAACAAACTTGGCTTCCATCCGTCAAGCGTGTGGCACTCGGCGCACTCACCTTTACTCGCGCGACCCTGGAATTGGCCCTTGTGCGGGTCGGGAGTGTGGCAATCGAAGCATTTAGCGTGGGCCACCGGCGTTTTGAAATCCCCGTGAGTGTGGCAGTCGGAGCAGGCCACGGTGCGATGTTTTCCGACTAAAGGATAATTCGTCTTTGAATGATCAAACCCTTCAAGTTGCGCCACGCGAGTCCAGCTCGTCGTGTTGTGACACGACTCGCAAGGCGCGGTGAAGCTACCCTTGTGGGGATCTGCGTGGCACCCAGTGCATTTTTCAAAGGAGAGCCCTGTATATTTCACATACGGCTTCGCATCGGGAATGGAAATATGGCACTTGGCGCAAGCAACAGTTTCGTGCACCCCGGTCAGTGGATATTTTGAGTTGGCATGATTGAATCCTGAAGCCGGTTTCCATGTCTCCGCCGTATGGCAGCGTGCACAATCATTGCCGACCTGACCGTGGTGCTCGTCCTTATGACAACTCACGCAAGCGCTGGAGAGTCCAAGATACGTGCGATTCAAATCCTTCATCAAGATACTGGAACGCGCCGCAGCTTGGATATTTTCAGCTTTATGACAATCGGTGCAGTTGATTTTGGAGTGTCGACCGGTCAGCGGAAAGCCCGTCTTACTGTGGTCGATGGCTTCTCGGTTGGGCTGCCAATGTATGAGTGGGAAATTTTCGCCATTGTGCTCGGAATGGCAGCTTAGGCAGTCTTTGCCTGTCACCTTCGCGGGGAGCCAAACCGCGTGCATTCCGCGCCGTTGCGCGATGCGATCGCGAATCTCCGTATGGCAGTCCAGGCACTTGAGCTGGAATGTGCCGGCGCCGAATTCGTGACACTTCGAGCAGCTTAAAGCGCCTGACAGTGATTGATGTGGTCGGGAAAGAGGGCCAGGTGAAGTCTGGGCGCGCCCCGGAACCGCAAACAACGCGCTAAGAAACGCGCCCATTATCACAAGGACAGCCAAAGATGAAAACTGCCCGACAGGCATCCGTTTGATGGTAGATCTCTTGGTCAATGAGCGATTCCGATCGGCCTGGCTCGCGCATGGAGTGCTTGTATCTCCCGTGCGCTGGGTCCAAAAAATCTTAGCATTCGATCACATCACTCTTGCGGAGGATTATGGGCAGGCTTTCTCATGAAGATAGCCTGTACGGACCTTGCCCTTAAGTGCAGGTGGGGACAAGACTGGCAATCCGGCGTGGATCCATGGGCTACGATTGCCCCAAGTGTTCCCACGCTCTTGTTCCCGTCGGGTAGCCATCTTGCTTCACTTGATAGGGGAGCTACAGCGCATTATTGCGCTTGGCGACGCTTTTCAGTAAGGGCCTCAAAGCCGGAGATCACATCGAACAATTCTTCGTCGATGGATTCCTGTCGAATCCGGTGTAGCGAGTGATTCAGCTCTTCCGAAATGTCTTCGATGTTCTTTTCCGCGCGTTGCATCGCCGCCAGACGGCTGGCGTTCTCGCTGGCAAGCGATTCGGCGCATGCTTGAAACAGCAGAACGAAAAGGTATCCCCGAATGAAAGCGGAAAGCGGCGATACGGCTCCTTCAATCACTTCCGGCAGAATCTTCGTGGGCCAGGGCATTGCGGCAAGCTTGTCTTGCCAGGCGCGATCCAGCGGCAGTAGCCGTTTGCTGAGGGGTTCGTAAAGCGCGCCGGATTTTGGATGATTGTGGAAGACGTAAACCTCCGAGAGGTCGCCGTGCTCTCTTGCCGCCTCAATTTCGATCAGAATCTGGCCGATCAGAGGCGTGATGGCATTTACTGAGGCGGGAACCGATAGCAGTCCTGCCGGATTTAATCCGGAATCTGCCAGGAGACTGTGAGCGCGGTCTCCGACCGCCCAGATTTTGGATATCTTGCCCGGAGTCGACTTGAGGGTGCGAACGGCGAATTCCACTACCGCTTCGTTAAATCTGCCGACCAGACCTTGATCGGAACCGAAAACGACGGCGCCACTCGCCATTTTCTTCGATGACCGATCGTTCATTGCGAGCGAAGCCGGTCCTGCTTCACGGAGGCACACGGACAAACCAAGCTCCACTGCGCGATAGTATTCATTCAGCGATTGGACTGCCTTTTCATATTGCCCAATGCTCGACGCGGCGAGGGCTTTCATCGAGCGAACCACTCCTTCCAAATCCTCAGCGCCGGCGATTTTTCGACGTAAGGTTTCAGTGTTGCCGCTCATGGCTTGGCCTCTTCCGCGGGCTTCGTATTGGGTTTTGCTTCGGGTTTGATTTGGGGCGCCGGCTGGAACGGAAGCAGCGTTCGGGTGGCGAGATCGAGAATCGCCTTGCGGTCCTCGTCGCTTAATTTTTCGGCTGATGTCAATCGCTTCACAAGGTCTGCCGGAAGATTCGCTGATGCCTGATGCAGCGCGTTTTCAGCTTCAATCACTTTGTCAATCGGAATCTTGTCGAAGAGGCCAGTGGTCAGACCAAGTAGCACGGTGATTTGGTCGACCATTGACACCGGCTGAGATTCCGCCTGCTTCAGGCACGCGCGGATGTGTTGCCCATGATCGATAATCTTGCGAGTGGATTCATCGAGGCGCGTGCCGAACTTGGCGAATGTTTCCAGTTCCGCGAATTGCGCGTAATCGAGCTTGAGGTGTCCGGCAACTGAGCGATACGCAGGACGCTGCGCTGCTCCGCCCACACGCGAAACGGATTTGCCGACATCCACGGCCGGAAGGATTCCGAGTTGGAAAAGCGTGGGCGAAAGATATATCTGTCCGTCCGTGATGGAAATAAGATTGGTCGGGATGTAGGCGGAAATATCCTGCGCCGTGGTTTCGATGACCGGCAGGGCGGTGAGAGACCCGCCGCCGCGTTCCTTAATTAAATGCGTCGAGCGTTCCAGCATTCGCGAGTGAAGGTAGAAAATATCGCCGGGAAAAGCCTCGCGGCCCGGCGGGCGGCGCAGCAGCAGAGAAATTTCGCGATATGCGCGGGCATGTTGCGTCAAGTCGTCATACACGATGAGAACATCGCATCCCTTTTCCATGAAATATTCAGCGATGCTAGTGGCGGCGTAAGGGGTGATATAGACAAGTCCTGGGGCGTCGTTGCCTTCGACGACGACTACCACGGTGTAATCCATTGCGCCTTGCTGATCGAGCGTGGCTACGACCTTCGCGATACCGGAAGCGCGCTGGCCAATCGCGCAATACACGCAGATCACATTTTGACCGCGCTGGTTCAAGATACTGTCGATCGCTATTGCCGTCTTACCTGTCTGGCGATCGCCTAAAATCAATTCACGCTGGCCGCGCCCCACGGGAATGAGCGCGTCGATAACTTTCAGTCCCGTCTGCAGAGGCACGACGACGGGGTCCCGATCCATGATCGGCGGCGCCGGACGTTCGACCGGCATTCGGTGATCCGCGTTTATTGGCCCCTTGTCATCAAGTGGATTACCTAACGGATCGATTACTCGCCCCAGCAAACCATCCCCCACCGCGACGTCCATGACCCGGCCGGTGCGTTCCACTTCGTCGCCAGTGTGTAGATGTTGATAATCCCCGAGCAGGACAACGCCGACGGCGTCTTCATCCACGTTGAATGCGATGCCCAGCAGATTGCCCGGGAACTTCACCAACTCCTCAAACCCGACGTTGGGAAGGCCGGAAATCATGGCGATGCCCGTGGAAACATCGGTAACGATGCCCACTTCGCGCGGTGCCATTTGCGGTTTGAACGATTCGCGGGCCTCCCGCAGGTCGGTGAACGCGCCCTCAATGGCAGGTTGGAGAAGGTTGGACGGCGTAGTCATTTGGCGGCGGCCTGAGCGCTGGATTTCGGCGCCGCCGCGCTTTCCGCATTGGCCTTCGGCGCAACTTTAGTTTGTTGTTTCGATTGAGCGTCCAGCAATCCGCCAACCTTCCGATCGAGCGCCGAGATATAAGTGTCAATGCTCCAGCCGACCTTCTGCCCATTGGCCGTCAATTCAATCCCGCAGACCGTGTCTTTCGCAGTTTCAAACCGCACGCGAATTTCAGCCGAGAAAGTTTCGTTGAGCGCATTTTGAATCGCGGCCTTTTGATTGTCAGGGAGATCGAAGGCGCTTCGCACGATGGCCGGTTCAGGCGACGACTTGAGCGTCACGGCAAGCAACTCCTTATCTTTCCCTTTCATTTCATGAAGGCGGCGCGTGAATACTTCTCCCATGCGCTCTTCCAGACTGACCGTAGCGAGGTCCGCGAGCGCCTTTCGCGCGATTCCCAGGACCTCCTCGGCGGCTAAACGAGCGATCTGCCCGCTCAGCATTTTGTGATCGTTTTGCAACGCGGACGCTTGCGCGGCGCGCATACTTTCCGTATCGTTGCGCGCTTTGTCCAGGAGACGCTCGCGCTCCGCTTTCGCTTCTTCAGTAGCCTTGCCCAGCAGAGCGGCGCGTTGATCATCGAACGCTTTGTTCTTGCTTTCAAAATCCGCGCGCTCTTTTTCGGCCTCCGTCTTTTTCGCGTTGGCGTCCGCCAGTTCATCTGCGATGCGTTTTTCCCGGGCGTCGATGGCGGCAAGGATGGGCTTGTACAGGAAACGCTTCAACAGCCACACGAGGATGAGGAAGTTGACTACCTGCGCTCCGACGGTGAACCAGTCGATGAGCATGGGTCACTTGCCTCCGGTTTGGGCGATGACGTGAGTCCAGAAAGGGTTCGCGAAAATAATGATCATCGAGACGACGAAGCAATAGATGGCCGTTGACTCGATCATCGCCAGGCCCACGAACAGCGTCCGGGTGATCGTGGCTGAAGCGTCGGGTTGCTGCGCCAGCGCGGTCAACGCGGTGGCGACCGAGCGGCCCTCGCCCAGCGCCGGGCACATGCAGCCGATGCCTGTGGTCAGTCCGGCGGTGGCGATCGATACGACTGCGACGACTGTGCTGCTGTCCATAGGAACTCCCTTTTATTGCTAGTATGCCAACTGCTCTTTCGGCTGCGTAGGCGCAGGCTTCGGTTTGCTCTCGCGAGTGGCAGCGGCAATATAAACCGCAGCCAGGATGCTAAAGATATAAGCCTGCACCATGCCGGTGAGCAACCCGAGCGCCGTCATGACAATCGGAAAAATAAAGGGCGTGATCGTGAGCAGGATGCCGATAATCATGACTCCGCTCATCATGTTGCCGAACAGGCGAACGGCCAAAGCCAGCGTGCGCGACAATTCACTGATGATATTGAACGGCAGCATGATGAACGTCGGCTTGGTATAGGTCTTGAGATAGCCGAGCAATCCCTGCTCCCGAATACCAAACAGAGGCACGGCAACGAACACACAAAGCGCCAGTGCGACCGTCGTCGAAAGCGAACCGGTCGGCGGCTTGTAGCCGGGGATCACGGTGAAGAGGCTGGCCGTCGCGACAAATAAAAAGAGTGTACCCAGGAAGGAAAGATACTTTTCGGGATGGCCCAGGCCCACTTCCTGGATTTGTTTCTCCATGCCCGTGACGATAATTTCCAGTGAGCCTTGCCAGCGCGAAATGTTGCCTTCGGTCGCAAGCTTGCGGGTGACCAGCTTGGAACCCAGCGACATGAAAATCATCGTAGCCCACGTCATTACGATGGTTCCGTTGAGCTTGACAAAGCCATGCTGCCAGACAATTTGCTGGTCGGAAGTGAGGTTCATAGACGACCCTCTTGAACGATTCGCGAGTTTTTCTCAGGGCGGGCGCGCGTGAACCACGTCACAAAGATACGCGCAGCAAAAAATCCCAGCAGGCATGCAACCATCCGATGCCAATCCCCATGCGACACAAAATAGAACCCCGCCAGAACTACGAGTGTCCGCACGAAAAGACTGCCAGTAAATAAAAGGGTCGGCTGTTTGGAAGACATTCCCCGCTGAACTGTCCACCACAGGCCGCCGTAGAAGAACATTCCAAGCAAGATTCCCGCGACCAGCGCCAGGATGACCGACAAGGATTCACTCATTTTTGTCCTCGGGTCCATCCTGCATGGCCTTGTTCTGCTGGTCCACCCAATGCCAGGCATTGGCGCAGCCGATGACCAATCCGATGACCAGCATCATCAGCGTCCAGGAGTGAGAGCTCGGATGGCGGCGGTCCAGCCAGAGCCCGAACATTACGCCGAGGAGCGTCGGAACCGCTACGGACCAGCCGATAAGTCCCGACATGCCCAGACCGAACCACACTCCTTGCTTCCCATCGCGCTGCGCCTTGAGCTTGCGAGCAGTTTTCGCGGCCACTTCGCGGACGAAGTCTTTCTGTTCATCCGTGGTCCGATTCGTTATTTCACCGGTCATGTTGAAACTCCGCGTAACGGCCGATAAATGCGCTTTCCATTTTTGCGACCGCCGTACGAACGGTTTGCTCTCGTTCGTCGAGATTCAGAAACTCGTGTTTCACCGCCTCATGAAGCTTGCTGAGATCGGTTCCGCCAATGGCATTGCGGACGGAGACCAGAACATCCGCGCCGGCTTTTACCAGCACGCCTTCGTTCACCGCGACATAAACCGTTCCGGTTTCTTTTGTCTCGTAAATTAAAATTCCGGGCACAAGAGCCGCAACGCAGTCGAGCCGGTGTGGCAGTATTCCGAATGATCCCGCGGAAGTCTCCGCAACGATGCGCAACACGTCGGCTTTATCCGCGAAGATGTCGAAGGGGAGAAGGATTTTAAGATGCATGGGCGCCCGCAACTTTGGTTTTTGGTTTTGCGCCGTCATTTTTCGCTTCGCCAATCGCTCCGATCATATAAAGCGCGCTCTCCGGATAATCCTTGAACTCATCGCGGAGAATGCGTTCGCAGCCATCGAGGGAATCTTTGAGGCTGACGAGTTTTCCAGGGATTCCGCTAAACTGCTCGGTCGTAAAAAACGGCTGGGTCAGAAAGCGTTCCAGCCTCCGGGCGCGCGCGACCGTGCTGCGGTCTTCCGGGGAAAGCTGTTCCAGGCCGAGCATCGCGACGATGTCCTTAAGCGCCTCGTATTCCCCCATGGTTTTGCGGATTTCCTGCGCGAGTTTGTAATGCTGCTCGCCGACAATGCCGGCCGTCGCCATTTTCGAGCTGGATTGCAGCAGGTCGATCGCGGGGTAGAGGCCTTCACTTGCCCGTTTGCGAGAAAGCACGATGGACGCCGAGAGATGCGAAAATACATGCACCGCGGCAGGGTCTGTCAAATCGTCTGCGGGAACATACACCGCCTGAATGGATGTAATGGCGCCTGCCTGGGTGTTGGCGATGCGCTCCTCGAGCCCTGATAACTCGGTACCCATGGTGGGCTGGTATCCGAGACGCGATGGCATTCTTCCCAGCAGGCCGGAAACTTCCATGCCGGCCTGGATGAAACGGAAAATATTGTCGATCAGCAAAAGAACGTCGCGATGCTCGTCGTCGCGAAAGTACTCGGCCATAGTGAGCGCGGCGTCCCCTACGCGAAACCGGCTGCCCGGCGGTTCATTCATCTGACCGTAAACCATCACCATATCCTTCAGCACGCCGGCTTCTTTCATTCCACGGTGAAGTTCTTCGCCTTCGCGGCAGCGCTCTCCTATCCCGCAGAAAATGCTCATTCCTTTCTGATGCTCAATCATGTTGTGGATCATCTCGGTCAGTAGCACCGTCTTGCCCACACCTGCGCCTCCGAATAAACCCGCCTTGCCTCCGCGCTCCAGCGGCACGAGAACATCGATGACTTTGATCCCTGTTTCGAAGATTTCGGATTTCGTTGAACGTTCAGACAGCGGGGGCGGTTCGCGATGAACGGATCGCCACTGCACGTCCGACGGCGCAGGCTGGCGGTCAATGGCGTTCCCGAACACGTCGAACATCCGCGAGACGATGCTTTTGCCAACCGGAACCTTCAGCGGCCCACCGGTATCCTCGACGGCCATTCCCCTGGCCAAACCTTGCGTGGGCGTCAACGCGATGCCGCGCACGCGAGTCGCATCCAGCTGCGCCATTACTTCCACAACAATTTCGCCCTGCGCGCCGCCACGCAGAACCGTAAAAATGGGCGGCAAGAAATGGTCAAAGCGCACATCGACCACGCCGCCGCGCACGGAAACGATCACGCCATGATTCGAACTAATAGTGTTGTTATTCATCCGTGTTCCGGACTTCGATTTCTGTTGTGCGTTCGTTTTAGCCCAAGACGTCCCAAGGTGAACTATGGCGTTGCCTTAACGAGGAAACAGTCCCGTATCGGACAGTACGAATTCTGCCACTACGTCGCCACCACGCCTTTGCCCTCGGCGACCATCGCCTTCGCGGTGTCAATGAGCGTTTGTGTATTCACCTGTTGTTGCTCCATTTCCAGCTGCGGATTTCCGGCATGTCCTGGCCGTTCTGATCGATGTAATGCTTGTGTTCGATGAGCTTGTCCTTCATCTGTTGTTTCAGGTAGGCGCCCTTGGAGCCAAGATTCGGCACGCGATCGACCACGTCTTGCACCAGATGGAAGCGATCCAAATCGTTCTGTACCCTCATGTCAAAGGCCGTCGTGATCGTGCCCTCCTCTTTGTAGCCCCGGACGTGGAGGTTTCGATTGGTGCGGCGATAGGTCAGGCGATGGACCAGCGACGCATATCCGTGAAAGCCAAATACGATGTGCTTATCCCTGGTGAAAAGCGAATCGTAATCAGTTTCGTTGAGTCCGTGCGGGTGCTCCGTGCAGGACTGCAGCTTCATCAGATCGACGACATTGATTACCCGAATTTTCAGATCGGGCAGGTTCTGTCGGAGAATGGAAACCGCGGCCAGAATCTCCAGCGTGGGCGTATCTCCGCAGCAGGCCATGACTACGTCGGGTTCGGAGTCCTGATCGTTGCTGGCCCATTGCCAGATGCCGATTCCTTCCGTGCAATGCACGACGGCGGCGTCCATGTTCAACCACTGGGGCAGGGCATGTTTTCCCGCCACTACCACGTTGACGTAATTGCGGCTGCGCAGGCAATGATCGAAAACCGACAGCAGGCAGTTGGCGTCCGGCGGCAGGTAAACGCGCACGACGTCCGCCTTCTTGTTGATGACGTGGTCCAGGAAGCCGGGATCCTGGTGCGTAAAGCCGTTGTGATCCTGCTGCCAGACATGCGAAGCCAGCAGATAGTTTAGCGATGAAATCTTCCGGCGCCACGGAAGTTCCAGACAAACCTTCAGCCACTTGGCGTGCTGGCTGAACATCGAATCGACAATGCGAATGAAGGCTTCATAACTATTGAAAAGCCCGTGCCGTCCGGTCAGAAGATATCCTTCGAGCCAGCCTTCGCACTGATTCTCGCTAAGCATCGAGTCCAGCACGCCTCCGGCAGGCGAGAGGAATTCATCGTTTTTTACTTCCCGTGCGTCCCATTGGCGGTTCGTGACTTCGAAGACTGCTCCAAGGAGATTGGAGACCGTCTCATCAGGGCCGAAGATACGAAAATTACTCTGATCCTGATTCAGCTTGGCCACGTCACGCAGGAAGTTTCCTAGCACGAGTGTATCCTGGCCATTGACGGCGCCCGGCGAAGGCACGCTCACTGCGTGGATGTGAAAGTCAGGTATGCGCAGGTCGCGCAGTAGAATGCCGCCGTTGGCATGCGGATTGGCTCCCATCCGGCGGTTGCCTTTGGGGGCAAGCTCGGCGAGTTCGGGAATGAGCCGACCATTTTCGTCGAACAGCTCTTCGGCCTTGTAACTCTTCATCCAGCTTTCCAGTTGCTTGACGTGGTCGGGATGTTCGGTATCGACCAGGATCGGCACCTGGTGCGCGCGAAATGTTCCTTCGATTTGCAGGCCATCGACGACCTTCGGCCCCGTCCAGCCTTTGGGTGACCGGAGGACGATCATTGGCCAGCGCGGCCGTGTCGTGTCCTTATTGGTCCTCGCATTGCTTTGTATGCGATGAATGTCCTCAATGGCTTTGTCCAATGTGGTGGCCATGAGTTCATGCATCTTTTCCGGTTCGTCGCCCTCCACAAAGTAGGGCGACCAGCCGCAACCTCGCAGAAATTGCTCGAGTTCCTCAGGCTCTATGCGGGCCAGCAATGTCGGATTGCTGATCTTAAAGCCGTTGAGGTGCAGGATCGGCAGCACGGCTCCGTCGCTTATCGCGTTGAGAAACTTGTTGGATTGCCACGAAGTTGCCAGAGAAGCGGTTTCCGCTTCGCCATCGCCGATGACGCACGCAACGATCAGGTCGGGATTGTCGAATGCCGCACCGAAGGCGTGGCTAAGCGAGTATCCCAACTCGCCACCTTCGTGAATCGATCCCGGCGTTGTCGGCGCAACGTGGCTCGAGATCCCGCCGGGAAACGAGAATTGCTTGAACAGTTCTTTCATTCCCGCTTCGTCCTGGGTAACGTTCGGATAGACATCGCTCCAGGTCCCTTCGAGGTATACGTTGCCCACGATCGCAGGGCCGCCATGCCCGGGGCCCGCGACGTAAAACATATTGAGGTCGTACTTCTTGATGGTCCGGTTCAGGTGCACATAGATGAAATTCTGTCCTGGAGTTGTGCCCCAGTGTCCAACTACCAGCGGCTTCACATGCGACAGTTTCAGCGGCTCCTTCAGCAACGGATTGTCGTAGAGATAAATCTGCCCGACCGACAGATAGTTGGCAGCGCGCCAGTAGGCATTCATCTTATGGAGCAGTTCCGGAGTGAGTGTGGCGGCTGACTCTTTTTCTTTCACCGCGTCATATTTCTTGATAGGAAGTTCAGGCACCAATGTGCTCGTCTTCATGGTTCAATTCTCCTTTTTGCAACCAAGTCCCAGAATGCAACAAACCATTTTTGCGATCATGAGCTCTTCGTCCGTGCGAATGACGCGAACCGAAACACGGCTGGCCGCGTCGGAAATCACGCCGTCATTCGTTGCGTTCCGCTTGTCATCGAGCTGGATACCCAGGAAACCCAGTCCATCGCAAATCCTTTCGCGCACCGCTGGGGCGTTTTCTCCGATGCCGCCGGCAAATACCAGCGTGTCCAGTCCGTCGAGCGCCGCGGCGAATGCGCCGATCCATTTCTTCACTTGGTAGCAGAACAGGGCGATGGCTTCCGCCGCGCGAACATCCTGCGTCTCCTGCTCGATCAGGTCGCGCATGTCGGAACTAGTCTCGGAAATTCCGAGCAGGCCGGATTTCGAATTCACCATTTCGTTGAATTGCTGTGCGCTCATTTTTTCGGTGCGCGCCAGATACCAAACTAACCCGGGGTCGAGATCGCCCGAGCGGGTACTCATCGGGATGCCGGCCGCCGGCGTGAAACTCATGCTTGTGTCCGCGGATTTACCGTCGCGTACCGCCGCCAGACTTGCGCCATTGCCAAGGTGGCTGAGGATGACGCGGCCCTTGTGTGCTGCCGGATCGCCGAGGCGCACAAGCTCTTCCATGAGGAAGGCATACGACAGCCCGTGAAACCCGTAACGTCGCACGCCCTGCGCTTCATACCGGCGCGGAATTGGCAGCATCTGCGCCACGCGCGGGAGATCATGATGAAAAGCCGTGTCGAAACAGGCCACTTGAGGCACGTTAGGAAATCGGCGTTGAAACGCCTCAGTCAGCAGGATCTCCTCCGGCATGTGGTCAGGATCGAATGGACTCAAGCGGCGCAACTCGTTAATCATTTCGACCGTGATTTGCTGCGGCTGGTAATACTTCGGGCCGCCACTCACAACACGAAGCCCCACTGCGGCTATCGCATCCTTGCCTTGGTGCTCCTCGATCCAATCCATCAGGATGCTTACCGCCACTGCGTGATCCGGCGCTTTCACATGGCGCGAAAAGCTGTCCACCTGGTTCGAACTCTTCACGCGAAAAGTCGCGTCAGGCAGTCCAATTCGCTCGATGCCGCCGTCCAGGATCCGTTGGAGTGAGTCGCCGGCCTCGAACAGCGCGAATTTGATGCTGGACGATCCGCCATTGATCGTGAGGACTTGCTGGTTAGCGGGCGTTGTGGGCCGCCTTCTCATCGCTCAGCAATCCGAGCGAAGCAAGTTTTGCGCAAGTGGACTTGTAATCGGTGTGAAGAAGGCTTCGTATCCCCATTGCTTCCGCGATCTGGACGAACATCGGCGTGTTTTCGATGTACAGGACGTTGCAGGCCTTCGCCTGAGCGATGTCCAGGGCCAGTCGAAACATTTCCACATCGGGTTTGCGGGCATGGACAAAGCAGGAGGAAATAAAGGTATCTACAAATCCGTCGAGCTTGAACTCGCGAATTCGATGCGTATTCACCTCACGCGATTCATTGCTGACCACGGCGATTCGCAGGCCGTACCGCGCCTTGAGATTGCGAACCAGCGCGATCATCTTTGTGAAGGGTTTGGATTGCGTGAACATAAAAGCCCGAAATTGGGCCCTGGTGAACGATCGTTTCTTGTAGAAAACCACGCGGTTTAAATATTCCTGAAACGTGACCCTACCTTCCTCATGAGCGGCAAAGTTCAGGTCGTGCCGATCTTGCATCTCGGTATAATTCAAATTGAAGTGCCTGGCCGCCCGTCGGCGGGCGTGATGGTCCCAGCCGTTGGTGAGCAAGACGCCGCCGACATCTACAAACAGCGTCGTGATCGGGGCACCTCTCTTCATTTGATTTCCTTCAAAGCCATCCGATTTTGACCGCTCATTGGTCGGGCCAAACGTATGTTTCTCGAATGGAGACTCATTTGGACATCCTGGTCATCGTTGCCATAGGATCCGATCGAATTCCAGCGGAACAGCTACGCCGGATCGCTGAGGTATTATTCGCGCCGTGTAGTCGCTGACAGGACGTGCGCTGGGCACCGTTGCGTGAAAGACGCAACCGCCGGTATGGTCCGGAAGCGATCCCGCGCATTTCATCTCTTCGCGCACAATGTCGCCGCCGTGGATTCCGTCCGCGTACAGCTCCACCCTTACCGCCTGGGGGTCAAGATCATTGAGATATACGTGAATCTCGAAAAAGTGTTGCGGGCCCTGCGTCTCAACTTTCGTTTCGCCGAAATGTATCCCGGCCCATTTCTGCTCCAGGCTGTGCTCCCAGTCAACGATTTGTTTGCCCAAAGCGCCTTTATTCGCTATGCGTTCACGGTAGGCGGCAGCCGCGGGGAGGTAGCGTTGTCCGGTGTAGTCGCGCACCGCGCGATGTGCGGAAAAGCTCGGCGTCAATCGCGCCATGCTTTCTCTCATCCGAGCCACCCAAGCCGTAGGAATGCCGTGTTCGTCACGCGCATAAAACTCCGGGACTACCTTGTCTTCGAGCAAGGCATAGAGTTCCTCGGCCTCAATGGCGTCCCAGGCCGGGTCGTTGCCGTGTTCCTGGCCGTCACCCAACGCCCAACCAACCTCCGGCGTATAGGCTTCCGCCCACCAGCCGTCCAATTCCGATAGATTGATGCCGCCGTTGACCAGGACTTTCATGCCGCTGGTGCCGCAGGCTTCCCAGGGACGGCGTGGCGTATTGATCCACACATCCACTCCCTGCACCAGTTGCTCGGTCAACTGCATGTCGTAATCACTGAGGAAGATCACATGAGGGCGCGTCGCAGGCTGGCGAATAAACTGAATCCATGCCTGGATCAAGTCCTGCCCAGCCTGGTCGGCAGGATGGGCCTTTCCGGCGATGATGAGTTGCACCGGACGCTGGGAATTGCTCAATATCCGCAGCAGCCGTTCCCGGTCATGCAGCAGTAAGTCGGGTCTCTTATACGTGGCGAAGCGCCGCGCAAACCCCAAAGTCAATGCATTGGGGTCGAACAAATGTTTTGCCTCTTCAACTGCATCGGGAGATGCGCCAGATGCGGCCAGCTGTCCGGACAAGCGATTGCGAGCGTACTCCACCAGAGACTTGCTGGCGGCGGTGCGCAATTGCCAAAGCGTGGAATCGGGGAGGCGGCGAATTTCCTGCTCCATGTTTTCGGTCGTCCCCAACCAACGGCTTTTTCCGCAGGCCTGCGTCCAGAGTTCATCGGATGCCGCCGAGTCCCAGCTTGGCATGTGCACTCCATTGGTGACATGTCCGACAGGAATTTCGTCCTCCGGCCAATGGGGAAATAGCGGTTCAAAGAGTTGCCGGCTGACTTTCCCGTGCAAGCGGCTCACGCCATTCACCGCCCCGCTTCCGCGGATCGCCAGATAGGCCATGTTGAAACTCTCCGATGAATCACTCGGATTTTGGCGGCCCAACGCCAGCAAATCATTGACACCGATTTTGAGTTTTTCTTCCGCATACCTTTTGACGTATTGCTCAATGAGAGTGGGAGAGAAACGATCGAAGCCAGCAGCCACTGCCGTATGTGTGGTGAAGATGTTCCCGGCTCGCGTGGCGGCAAGCGCGACTTCGAAAGTCTGACCGCTTTCTTCCATGAAATCCCTTGCGCGCTCGATTGTCGCAAAGGCCGCATGGCCTTCATTCAGGTGACATACTTCCGGCTTGATTCCCAGAGCGACAAGCAACCGCCAGCCACCAATCCCGAGAAGCATTTCCTGCTTCAAACGCAATTCCGGCCCGCCGCCATACAACTGGCTGGTAATCCCTCGATGGGCGGGATAGTTCGCTGCGTCATTGCTATCCAGCAGGTAGAGCTTGACTCGACCGGCCTGGACTTGCCAGGCGCGCAGCCAGACCGAGTAGCCCGGCAATGCGACCTCCAGGCGCAACCACTCACCGTTGGGTTGCCGCAACGGAGTTACCGGCAACTGTCCGGGATCGTTGTACGGGTAAAGAGCCTGCTGCGCCCCATTTTTGTCAATCACCTGGCGAAAATAGCCTTGCTGGTAGAGCAATCCAACACCGACCACCGGAACGCCCAAATCACTGGCGGCCTTGAGTTGGTCGCCGGCCACGTTGCCAAGGCCTCCCGAATAGATTGGCAGCGCTTCGCTGAGCATGAATTCCATGCTGAAATACGCGACGCTGGTCAGCGGGGCTTGCGGATGCTTTTGCTGGAACCAGGCGTCCGTCTCGGATGCCGCACGCTTGCCTTCCAACAATGTATCGATATTCTTTCGGAAAGCTGGATCGGCCAATACGCGCTCGAGTTGATCCCGTGAGACCGTTTGAAGGATGACCCAGGGATTTTGAGTGAGATTCCACAGCACAGGATCGAGCGTGCGCCACACTCCATCCGTGGCATGGTTCCACGACCAGCGCATGTCCAGGGCCAGCTCCGCCAGGGAACCGAATCCGTCAACTTCAGTGGGGAGAAGACTGTAAAGCGGGTGGCTTACACGTTTTTGTTCGCTCATAAGTTCCGCACCAAATTTAGGATGGACCGCGTCTTCGAGCGCATCTGTCAGGGCCCCGTGGTTACGCTACTTTTCCTTTGCTTTGCAGCGGCACTTTGGCCAGGGCGCCGCTGACGATCTTCTGCGCTTCTTCCAGAATGAGACGCAAATGATCCTGCCCTTGTAAACTCTCTGCATAAATCTTGTAAATATTTTCGGTCCCGGACGGGCGGGCCGCGAACCATGCGCTTTCGGCAATCACTTTCAATCCGCCGATGGGCGCGCCGTTGCCTGGCGCCTTCGTAAGAACTGTCTGGATTTTTTCGCCTGCCAACTCGGTCAGCTTCACCTGCTCAGGCGAAAGTTTCGCCAGCAGTTTCTTTTCATCCGGGGTCGCGGGCGCCTCCACGCGGTCATAGACGGGATCGCCGAATTCGCTCGTGAGTTCGCGGTAGATTTCACCCGGATCGCGACCCATCCGGGAAGTGATCTCTGCCGCCAGCATCGCCGGGACAATTCCATCTTTGTCCGTGGTCCAAACTGTGCCGTCCAGACGCGAAAACGATGCCCCCGCGCTTTCTTCACCGCCAAAGCCGAGCGAACCATCGAGCAAGCCATCGACGAACCACTTGAATCCGACCGGGACTTCATACAGCTTTCGGCCAAGCTTCGCGGTGACGCGATCGATCATCCGGCTGCTCACTACCGTTTTGCCAACCGCTGCTTCCATGCCCCACCTCGGCCGATGTTGAAACAAGTAGAGGATCGCAACAGAAAGATAATGGTTGGGCGGCAGCAACCCCGCGCTTTTAGTGAGAATGCCGTGGCGATCATGGTCGGTGTCACAGGCGAAGGAAAGATCGAAGTGATTCTTCATGCCTATCAATCGCTGCATCGCGTAGACGGAGGAAGGGTCCATCCGGATTTGGCCATCCCAATCCACGCTCATGAAACGAAAAGTTGGATCGACTTCCTCGCTGACCACCGTGAGGTTCAGCCCATATCGCTCGGTGATCGGCGCCCAATAGTGGACACCAGCGCCGCCAAGAGGATCGACGCCCATATGGAGCTTTGCGCCGCGAATGGCGTCCATATCAACCACGTTCGAAAGATCGTCAACGTAGCTATTGAGGTAGTCGTGGCGATGCGTTGTCGAAGCGCGAAGCGCCTTCTCGTAAGGAATTCTTTTCACGCCTTGCAGCTTGCGCTCGAGAAACTCATTTGCTTTCGCCTGAATCCAATCCGTGACGGCGCCTTCTGCCGGACCGCCGTTGGGGGGATTGTATTTGAACCCACCATCATGCGGCGGATTGTGCGACGGCGTTATGACGATACCGTCAGCAAGCCCGGCCTTGCGCCCGCGATTGTAAGTGAGAATCGCGTGGGAAATAGCCGGTGTAGGCGTGTATTCGTCGCCTTCCGCAAGCATAACGTCCGCGCCATTGGCCGCCAACACTTCCACCGCGCTTGCCAGCGCCGGGACCGAAAGCGCATGCGTATCCATGCCCAGAAACAACGGGCCATCGATCTGGTGCTGCTTTCGGTAAAGGCAAATCGCCTGACTAATGGCCAGGATGTGCCATTCATTGAAGGCAATGTCGAAAGAGGAGCCGCGATGTCCCGAGGTCCCGAAAGCTACCCTTTGCGCCGCTACTGAAGGGTCGGGCACTTCCGTGTAGTAGGCCGTGACGAGCCTCGGAACGTTCACCAGCAAGGATGGCGGGGCCGGTTTTCCGGCAAGGGAACTTATGTTCATGACGTTCTCGCGTCCACGATTTCCAGTGCCGCGACTTTGGCCAAACGACGGAGGTGCCGCTCAGCGCTGCTGAATCGTGCTTCAAGAAAGATTTTGACCAGATCCCAGGCGAACGTATTCGCGATCACGCGGCCGCCCAGGCAGATCACGTTCAGGTCGTCGTCCTCGACCCCTTGGCGAGCCGAAAAACTTTCATGGATCAGGCATGCCCTCACGCCCGCAACCTTGTTGGAGGCAATACACGCACCCACGCCACTGCCGCAGATGGCCACGCCGCGATCCACGTCGCCGCGAGCAACCGCCCGGGCCAGCGGCACGACAAAATCCGGATAGTCGTCATCCAGCTTCAACTGATGGTCACCAAAGTCAACCACGTCAAAGTTGGCCTCGCGCAACATCCCAGTCAGATACTCCTTCGCGGCAAATCCACCATCATCGGCAGCGACACCAATCCGTTTCGGCGTCTTGAATAAATCTGTCCGCGATTCAAGCATCTCTACTCCTGGGTTCATAAACCGAGAAACCAGCAGAACTGCCCTGGCAGGACCAGATACAGGGGAGTGTGCCTACTAACTAAGAAAAGCTTACTTACCGCGAGCGCGGTAACACGACCTGCAACGTCCCGCTTTCAAGCGTTGCCCTAGCCAATATCGGATCGACGTCAAAGGGCAGTTCAACAATCCGCATAACCTTTGTGTCCCCGCGAAGGCCATCTTCTGGTTGATTTGAATCTTCGTGGATACCGCAAATAACGGCCCGCCGATGCCCAATGGCGACTTCAAGGTCTTTTGCGTCAAAACCAGGCACTCGCGCGGTTAATCGCAATTCGCCATTGGTTTCAATACGTTCGATGTCGAGGGGATGCAGAACCTCGTCTGCCGCGACGAACCAATCGTCCCGGTCCGAGCCATGCGCGCCGCCGCGAGACTCGAAAAGTTCGTAGGCACGCTGCGCGATCAATTCATTGGTTTCATTCATTCTGTCGAGCACGTCGGCCTCGACGATTTGTACCGATTGTGCTTCTCCGGGTTGTGACTTGCCTGTCATGTCCTTCTCCTCGTCCGACTCGGCTCGAATTCTACGCTGCAGCAGGTTCGGCGCTCTTCGTTCTGGCGTACGACAAACCGCACAAAAAAACAACCATATGATTTCACGCCGAGGTGGCATGGCCGGCAGTATTACGAGAAATAAAACTCAATGGGCAAGGCCTATCGAAACCGCCTTGCCCACTCAATTCGCAGAGAACCTAAACCGTGGCCGCCGCAGCCACTCCAGCTCTATGCAATGTGCAAAGGGCAGGATTGGTAGTTTCAGTTATGATTTTTTTCGCCTTCGCAACTTCTTCGGCTGTCCCGTGAACGATCAGCAGGAACTGATCTGTCCTGAGCGCCGCTTCATACTTCACAATACTGTCCTTGGGAATTCCGATGCTATAAAGTCCAGCGCCCAGCGCGCCCAAAGCTCCAACTTCCACAGCGCCTTCGATCCCTGCCACGATCCATGCCACCACTGGCCCCGCCGCTAAGATTGGACCCAGGCCGGGAATCATGAAAAAAGCAGAGCCGAACAAGAGCCCCCAGAAGCCGCCCCAAAACGCGCCGACTTTGCCCCAATACTTCATGCGGTCGCCAGTGTTGTAATAGCCCACGGCTTGTTCGTCCGTGTGATACCCCTTCCCAACGATCGACAAATTGTGCATGTCGACACCGTCGCGTTGAAGTTCCTTTACTGCCTGATCCGCTTCATCATGCGTGCGATACACTGCGACTACTGAATTGTCATTCGCCATTATCGTAAGCTCCTCGGTGGATTCCCCCGCCGTTCACAATCATCAAGCCACATTCCACGAGTAGAATAGGACTGCGTTCAATGAAGCACTGTTCACAATGGAACAAATCGCTTCGAATTCTTCGCCATCACGCGCAAAAATGCATCGTTAAAAGGAGATGCTGCCGTGCGTGCGCCCGCTGGAATTCATCGCCTTCATCCGATCCATGTGCCCAATTGAACAGACGCACTTCCCCCAATGCGAAATAATCATCCTGCAATTTCTGGCGGCGATGACTTTTCCAGATTTCAAGGAGGCACAGATGAGTGGCACGCGAACTGCAAAATCAAATCTCGGCAATGTGGCTGCTGACGAAGAGCAGAGGGAAGCGGAGCGCAGCCCAATGGGGCAAACTGAAGAACGCAATTTGGATCAGGGTTTGGGAGCGGGAGAACAGAAGCAGGAAGACGATCGCGACACCACCGCAAGAAATGAACAGCAGGATCTGAACCAAGGTATGACGACGGGAACTCATGGCTCTGTGCGCCACGGAGTCAATTGGGGTCCGGCATATCAAACCGGTACCGCTGTGACAAAAAAGCGTGTAAAGAAACACGAGACGGCTAAAAAATCCCGGTGACGAAACATCCATTCCAGAAATAGGTCTCTGGCAAGAAGTCGCTTTGCGGTTCGGGCAGGCCTTGCTGCCGCAAAGCGACCTCTTCCTGGCTCATCCTGCTGAATATCCTGTTGACCTACGCACTCTCTTCCAGCTTTCTTCAGCCGCCTGAGCCGCCTTTAGCGCCGGCCTGCAGCAGTGAAATGCCCCTTCGCCACTGATTCATCGAGCCAATAGCCCTTACGATCGTAATGCCGATGCAAGGTCGTCTCATAATCCCGAGTAATCGGAGAATCCTCGGTGTATTCCGGCGCATCCTTGATGGCTTGTCGGGAGAGACTGACGAAGACTTTCGAATCGCTCCAACTCACACGCTCGATCCATTGTGGCGAGATCAGGACCATTTTCCCGGGCCACCAGTTCTGAGTATCGACGACGAGATAACGAATCGCCCAGGTTTCGTCATCGATGATAAAGTCCGCGACGTGGCCAATCTCCCCATCGAGGGCCTGGATGTGACGGCCGCTCACATCTTGAGTGCTGCGCAAATGGGGATCCCAGGATTTCTCCGCCTGGACAGTATCTTTCCATTGGGAACGGTCCCGCAGGATGTAAGGAGATGATCCCCACATGTAGGGGCCGCTCCAGTAGGTCGGAAATGCATGATAGCCATAGTAGACTTCGTCGAATTGTCGCGACACGGGCTTGTCACTATCGAGTGACGGACTGTCCTCAATCTGTTTTTTGGTCAAATTGACAGCGATTGTTTGTTCTTCTTTCATCACGCCATCGAGCGCATAAGGGGAGATCAACACCTGCCTTCCGGTAAGCCAGTTGCCCGTGTCGGCGACCAGATAACGAATCGCCCAGTGCCGGTCATCGAAGTAGAATTCCTTGACCTTTCCGATTTCACCGTCGAGGCTATCCAACTTATAGTCCACCATCGTTTTCGCTTTAATTAACATGATCGCAGTCCTTTCAATTTTCTAATTCACTCCAGTTCCTGGCTGTATCTGCGTGACGACATATTCGAGAAATGGTTTTCCTGAAAACGCAGCATGGCAGCACGTCTGCAAGAAAGCTGTCCTGTTTGGAACAGATGCGATTGCATTCCGGAGACTAGGTTAGGGTTATGAATATTTCGCTACAGGTTTTAGAACTTTTTATCATTGCTCTAACCATTGCGTCCGTTGCATGGATTTTAGCGCACGAAGAAGTCGTTCGAGAATTTCATAACTTCTGCGTCGCCAACGGCAAAACGTGCCGGTTCAGCTTCGAGCGTAAATTCTTCTATCTCTTCACCTGCGAATACTGTTTCAGCCACTACGTCACCGCATCCTTTTTGATTGTTACCCACTACAAACTTTTGTATCCGGATTGGCGTGGGTATCTGATTCCGACTTTTCACTGGTCTGGGTGGCAAACATCTATATGAGTATCTTTGGCAGGCTTCGACTCGACATGAGGAAGGAACACAACGAAATCACCGACGAGGAATCCATTTTCGCCGGCGACGGAGCCGATTCCGCGTGCAAGAGTGTGCCGCCAACCGCCAATCACTCCGCAGTTGATGGCCATCATGTTGACAGAGCTTATCGGCGCGGCCCCCGCCAGTGCCACCTTTGAGGTCGAATACGAAAGCCCCAGGCAATTCAATCGCGAATACAGCCGTTTCTTCGGCCAGACACCCATGTTGGATTTTCGAACTCTCCGCTCGCCAAGTGCTCTGCCCTTGGAATCGGTCAATATTCGGTAAAGCACCCGGACCGTGACGCACCGAGGAAGAACACCAGATATTTATAGATGATTCTTTGTTCAACGCCCGAACATGTACCCAACGGGCTAGCCGTGGGCATTGACCGAACAAATGGAAGTCCTTTCCGATCTGTGATGTTTCATTGATTCCGGACTTGAATCACGATTGATAACCATTGGGTAATCAAAATGGGCTTGCTCACTTCAAGCAAGCCATTGTGATTTCAGATGATAGTTGGTTGCGGGGGCTTGCAACGCTCCGAACGCGACAGCCCTAATTCTCCCCTACCGATTTGAACTCGTCCCAGACGTGGCGGCTTGATGGAAACATTTCCCGCACAGCCGCAAATACCGGGTCGCATTGAGCCGACGTCTAACGTCCGAGGACGAGTGTGCAGCCGCGCAGGATGCGGCAAGCTCCTCATTGGAAGCGATGGGCGCCCGATATACGACCGCAATTTTTGCGGCCAAGAATGCCGACGAGCAGACAAACGAGAGCGGATGCAAGAGAAACGACGGAAGGCGAGAAGCGGCCGATGCCCACATTGCGGAAGAAAGTTCGACCGCGATTGTTCGACGGATGGCCGGGTGCCGCGTCACAACGCACCGCCTGTCGTCGAAAGTCAGTTGGTTCGGTGTGACGGGCAAGACGAACGGTTTGCTTCGGCAAATCGCCTGTAATGCGAAATCATAAACCCGACGGTGAGCCGGAGGGCAAAGTTCAATGAATGGCTCGTCCAAGCCCGTTAATGCTACCCGCCATAAGCGAGGGCGCAAGCCCGCTTGTGAATCTCGCGCAGCAGAGATTCGAGCAAGACTCATGGAGTGGAAGCACACGCCGGAATCGTTCAGGAGTTCGCTGCGGACACTCGCAGCCGAGATGGGAACCTCACACCAACTTCTGAGTTTCTACCTCCAGCGGCTGGAGGAGTGGCAAGGGACGGAATATGGGCGTCAAGGCAAGAATAATTTGCCACGCTTGATAGTCTGTTTTCCTAAGTCCTTTAGACACGATTGAGGAGGACTGGCAACTCCGCTAACAATTCCCCGGTGCCGTCACGTGAAACATCCCGACAGAACCTCGCGAAAGCCAATGCGAATGGCCGAAAGCCACGACTATGGCGGAGCTTGGCTGAGTCGCAGACGATCCAGCGCCTTGTTTGGCAGTGGTACATCGACCAGGGACCACGATGCTCGCGCCGCGAGCTTGCGCGGCGGATCGGAGTAAGCCACACGTGGGTTCAAAAGCTCGTGCGGGAATTCGCGGCGTACTGGCCCGTGCCATTACTTGAAGGATTTTTCGCGGATGGGCGGCTACAGATGCCTCGGGATCGCTATCCCCTCGCGACTTTTGAACAGCTTAGGGCAGCGCAATGGGAAACACAGAAGTTGAGAGAGCGCGGGTTGCTGCGTGGCCCCCGCCGCTGGAAGCTAGCGGAATTCAAGATTGGTGATAACTTTGTGCGCGCCCTCGTACCAACCAAGGCATACGCCGCTGTGCTCGCAGCCAGCAATTGCGGTCCGACGGCTATCCCCATCAACAAGAGAAGGTATGTCAAAAGTGGCCGCGATTATCCGGTCGGCATCGACCAGCGCGGACGCCTTCGCCTCAGCGATCTGAAAAAGAGCCGGGTCTCCCACATCAGCGACTGACGCACCGCACTACCACGGCGACAGAATCGGCTCATTATGGACTTGCGTGGAAAAGCGTGGAATGCTAGACTTGTTCCATGAATCAGACAGCGCACTTGAAAAGCCGGCTTGCGGCGGTAGTAAAAAAACAACAGGTCGCCCTTGCCGAATTGGGAAAGCTTCTTGCGAGCCCGGGTAGTTCTTCCAACGCGATTGACGAGATTCAAGCAGTTGTTGCCCGTCTGAACTCTCAGCACCAGCGGATTGTGCAAGATTTAAAGCTGTGCGATCTGGAAAAGCCCGAACGCTATGGCGCGTACAACGCGCGCTCCGGACAGCGTCCGATTCGAGAAGTGGTGTTGGACATCCTGGACGAGTTGGGAGTCCCTTCTTCTCCGGGAACGCTCTCCGAATGCGCTGCTGTCTGGTTCGGAATGTTAGTTCCTGCGGGTAGGTTTGCGAGTTTGCGGAGAGACGAGCACAGCGCATATCGAAGGGATTCGCTGGCGAGACCCGCTTGGTTGGTTCCCGCATTGAACGCGCGAGGATTTCGAGCCATCCCCCGGCTAGTGGTAAGTTCAGTTTGGGAGCCGGAAAGAAGGCTAATCGGGCCTCGCACTCTGCGGGTCAACCATTTGAAGACCGTGTTTGCCCTGCTGCGACGCCTCACCGTATTGAATCAAACGAAGGCTTCGGGTAGCAGCGACAGGCTCCTTGAATTACTGCGGCGCTACGCGCGTAGCATTCCCGGTGCAACTTCCACGGCGGACGAAATCGATACGGATCAAATTCGCGAAGCGGCACAATCCGAGCTCGATGCGATCGAATCTCTCGACCTTGGAGAACGCAAAGCCGATGTTCCGGAACTTTTGAAACTTCCTGCGTACGCGCAACTTTGGGGCCGCCCTGCGGTAATTGAAGGCCATACTGGCTCCATCAGGAAGGCAGCCGGACGATGAGCTTGCCAGTTGATCAACGACTTGCGCATTTACGGGGAAGCTTGCCCGCTGAGGAACCCGGCGCGCGAGGAATTGAACGCATCGCCCGGAATCCGGAATGCACGAGGCTGCGCGCGTTAACGATTGCAGGAATCACGCCGAAGACTGCCGCCGAAAGTGTTTATGGAGAACAGACGCAGCGAGGGCAGTCGCCATTTGCTTTAGCAATCGGCAACGCTTTTGAGCAGGGATTGATCAAAGACGGCGCGGCAGCCCTTCTGAAGCTTCTGCGCGACGCGGAGCACCTCACTACCGCTGAGTGCAAAGTTGTCGTGATTCCCGATCTGGTCCCCGGAGTGGGGCCCCGCGTTGTCGCGCAGCGTGCTGCGGAGACGCTCCGCTTTCTTCGCCTCAAAGCATCTGGAGATGCGGCGGCCCCAAATTTGATTATCAAACCACGGTTGACTGTCGCGCTGCTCGGTATTGAACACGGAATCGAGCCGGATGCTATCGTGGCCGCAGACGCGGACAAATTCTACCGCCCGATTGAACTGAAATCGTATTCGGACCGCGCAGGCAAAACAGATCCGGCAGACCTCCGCAGCGCCTGCCGCCAGGCTGCGGTTGCTGTTGTTTCTCTTCGCCAAGTTGCGGAGCGGCTTGGAATTCCCGAAGCGACTACGGCCGTTCCGCCAATCTGCGATCTAGTGTTGCGTATTCCTGCGTCGCGTCAAGGACGGCTAAGCGAAATGACGATTCGCAACGAAGTGGCTTCCCTCGAGCGTGCATTTGGGGAAGCACCCAGAAATCTCGACGAACTCGAAGCATTACTACCCGCAGGCGGGAGGCTCGACCAGGCAAGGGTCCTGGAAGCTGTGCCGAACAGTTATCGCTCGAATTGCCGTGAATACTGCGCTTTAGCGAAGCACTGCAAGCAAGCTGCGATTGCCACTCAGGATCCAATCCTCCTGGGCGAACAGGCGAAAGAACTCTTGATTCCGGCGGGTTCAATTTCGCGTGCTGCAGACCTCCTCCATGGCACGCGACCCAGGACGGAAGCTGAAAGGGCGTTGGCCGAGAAACTTCAAGAGGTGGCAGCGGCGCTGCGGAGGGCAGGCTGAGATGCTCGATATTTTAAATGTCGTGTCGAGGCTACTGGCGTTCCGAGAAGGACGCGCTGTCCGCATTGCATCCAACCAGCGGATCGCAATCCGCCCAGACGCACTCGTGATCTGCCCAATCGCGATGGCTGGAGAAGACACAACGATCCACATCGTGGCGTGCGGGCACCTTGGCCAGCCAGCAGACATTCGATGTGTTCCGGATCCACGTTATCGGGACGACCAATATGATCTCTTTGAATGGCTCGGAGAACGCGTGGAGCGATATTTTGAAGAGTGTCAGCAGGACGGAACGTACCCGCAGATTTGGCTACCATCCTCCGGTGCGGTGGGATTGCTGGACACACTCGGTGACCGTTTGCGGTTCAATCGCGAAAATCTCCGCGTGAAGCGTTTCGGCGAACTGCTTTCTTATGCCACCGAACGCTTTCCGGTTGAAGGGCAGCAAGCTCTAGTGACGGCAACCGGCGCACTCAGGATGCATTTCGCTACGGGTCAGCAGGAAGCGGAAGATGAGCATTTGGGTGCATTGCTTGTCTGGATGCGCCCTCCTGCGGGTCGAAACGTTTTGGCCGCCGTCGCCGCTGCGGAAGATTTACCGATGAGCGTAAAGACCGATCCGGATTTCGATCGCAACGAGCTCGATCCGCTTGTGTCACGATACAACGGGGCCCGAAAGAGAAAGGCTACCAGCGCTGAACTTGCGACGCGGGCCTCGCGAATCGAAGCGGTGTTGCGTCCAGTGGTCCTACGAATCTACGAAGCTACACAAGATGCGATCTCACTTTTGATCCAAGAGCAACTCGATCCAATTGTGCATCTCGACGGTTTGGAAGCCCGAGAGGCGGATGAATTTCGTTCTTTTATGACATCGAGAGAGCTCGGTCATGCGTTGCCACTGCGCGACAGCCCGAAGTCGGCGGCATTCCGTTTGGCTTCCCGCGAGGACGCCGCAGATGGCGCGCGCGCTGCGTTGCTCTATGGCGACAAGGTCCACTTTGAGCGCGAGCGGTTGGCGGGGAGGATTTTGTGCGGAATCGTTGAAAATCCAGTAAGAACACGTTTATCTCCACGTCGGTTTGAGTGCCGGTTCACTGTCGTGACCGAGCAGAGAATGCTGCACGTCCGACGGAGGGATGAGCTATATCTGTTGGCCGATCCTCGAATGAAGGTGGTTATAACGGACGTTCGCCGCAACGGGCAAATCAAGCGGGTTTCCGTCTTAATGCTACAGGGCAAGCGTTCCGTCGGGCTGCCTGTGCCGGACCAGGAGGTGTCGCTAGGCTCCTCTCCTCCTGATTGGAATCGCATTATCCGGCTGCGAAAGCAGATGCGGGACCGCCTTGCTCAACCCGTTTGGACGCACCAGAACGGACAGGTCCCGGACGCTTCACCCACGGGCACCCCGAAGCCCGCTGATTTGCTCGCGGCCGTTGAAGGCCTGCGATGAGCGTAACAACAATTGCGACGGCACCACAGGAATTGGCGGATGCAGCCGTGCGCCGAGTTCTCGAAACGCAGTGGGCGGGCATTCCCGCCGTTCGTCTAGACTCACCTCCAGGTGCAGGAAAAACTGATATTGTGGAGCGTCTCGCTGTGCAATCGCTTGCGCTGCTGCGCGAGCGATGCATGATTGCCACCCAGACGAACGAGCAAGCTTTCGATCTAGCGCGACGACTATCGTGCGGATTCCCACGACATACCTTCTATCTGCTCACGCGGAGGGACCTGACGCTTCCTCCTTCATTGACCCAGATCCAGAATCTTGTGGTGATCGACCAGTTCGATGAACTTCCGGCGGGCCCCTGCGTTGTGATCGCGAACGCTTGGAAGTGGTCGTGGATTCAACACCATGAGCAAACTTTCGATCTGCAGATCGTCGATGAGGCTTTTCAGTTGCCAGATTATCGGTTTCACCTGATCGCCTGCCTCGCGAGACGATTCGTACTTGTTGGCGACCCAGGACAAATCGCCCCCGTCATTGGGTGTGAAATCGAAAGATGGCGGTGTGATCCCGCTGGCCCGCACGTTCCGTGTCCAGTCTCGCTGGTGAAGCGTCTATGCGGAGTTGAGCGCCTTAGCCTGCCCGTTTCTAGAAGACTCGTGCAAGACACAGTTAATTTTGTTCAGCCTGCCTTCTATCCAGATTTGAATTTTGCGGCCCTCTCACCAAGCGGCGCACGTACGCTTGCTGTTGCAACCCCGATCTCGGGGCGGAAGAGAACCGATCAAGCGTTGGACGCGGCCGAAGGCGGCGCGAGCCTTTCCTTCATCGGGCTTCCTGCAAGAATAGTTGGTGAAGTGGACGAGGAATTGGCTACGGTACTCGTGGAAATGACCGTTCGCGTGCTCGAAAGGTCCGCGCGAATCAGAGAAGGAGATGCCTCACGGCAGGTTACGCCCGCGATGATTGGCATTGTTTGCGCACACGTTTCACAGGTAAATGCCGTGCGTGAACGTCTTCCCAGCGATCTATCGGATGTGCTGGTCGAGACGGCTGACCGATTCCAGGGCCTCGAGCGGGAAATTACGCTTGTCCACCATCCGCTCTCCGGGCGCGCCGATGCATCCGAGTTTCATTTGGACGCCGGCCGTCTTTGCGTGATGCTATCGCGTCACCGAACCGTATGTTGGATTCTGGGGCGATCGGGCATCCGTGAACAGTTGTTGCGATATGCTCCAAGCGGCGATCGGCTGCTGCGAGTCGAAGCGGATCCGGAGGGCGACGGTTGGCGCGCTCACATGCAATTGATGAGCTCACTCGAATCACAGGGTAGAACCATTTCGCTTGGTTAAGCGCTGCTGCGCTTTAAAAATCCGTTCCCAATCTGGAAGATTTTCCGGACAAAGCAGTGCGAGTCAGCACGTGTTACTCTGGTGGCCGATAGCTTGGGAAATAGAGGGATGATGCTTGGGACAAAGACAAAGCGAGAGGCCGCAAAGTCCGATGGGCCGGAACGGGACTTGTCCGTTTACGTCCCGAAGCGATTCGTAGAGCTAGACAATCCACAGACGGCAATCCCGCGGCTTGCCAAGGATCCGAAAGCCGTTCTCGAAATCGAGCGGGCGGTTCGGAGCGTTCCAACCCGTCACCGGCTCAACCGCGGAGATGGCAGAGTTCTAGATGCGGTTCCGGCTGAGAGCGTTCACTTGGTGCTCACCTCTCCTCCTTATTGGACGCTCAAAGAATATAGGGATTCCGACGGTCAGCTCGGTCACATCGAGGATTACGATGAGTTCCTCGGCGAGCTCGACAAGGTTTGGGCCCACTGCTTCAGGGTCCTGGTTCCAGGCGGGCGTTTGATCGTTGTCGTTGGCGACGTGTGCCTGTCGCGTCGTGAAAACGGAGGAAGGCACACCGTTGTGCCTTTACACGCTTCGATTCAGGAACACTGCCGAAAGCTCGGTTATGACAACTTGGCACCCATCATCTGGTACAAAATTTCAAATGCCGCACACGAGGTCGAAAACGGCTCAAGCTTTCTGGGAAAGCCTTACGAACCCAACGGAGTAATCAAGAATGACATTGAGTTTATCTTGATGGAGAGGAAACCCGGAGGTTACAGGGCCCCCGACATTTCGAAGAAAGTGCTGAGCCTTCTCTCGGCAGAGAACCACAAAAAGTGGTTCCAGCAAATTTGGTCTGGAGTCACGGGTGCTTCGACGCGGCAACATCCGGCCCCGTACCCTTCGGAACTGGCCGAGCGCCTGATTAGGATGTTCAGTTTCGTAGGCGACACTATTCTCGATCCGTTCATGGGAACGGCAACAACGGCAGTGGCGGCTGCGAAATGGGGACGGAACAGCATCGGTTTTGAAATTGACCGCCACTATTATGAGTTGGCGTTGAATCGACTCGAATGCGAAACATCTTCACTGTTCAGTTTGGCGGAAATCCACTCGAGTCCGGGCGAATAAAACAATGGCTTTACACTCGAAGATTGAGGAACGCCTTCGCGGGGCCGTGCAGCATTTTTGGAAGACACGCGAGTCTCAATCCGAAAAACAAGGTACGAAGACGGGATCACGCGATGCGGGTTCCCGAACAGCCGTAACCGGCGGTCGACAGATGGATGGATTCGTTTCGATGGTCCGCGACCACCTGTGCGAAAACGGCTTGCCAAGAGCACATGTGTATTGCGAAAAGCGGATCGAACTTCCGGGGTGGTACCGACCGGAGAAGAGGTGGGATTTGCTCGTGGTCGCTGATGGCAAGTTGCTGGCCGGAATTGAATTCAAATCCCAAGTTGGATCCTTCGGAAACAACTACAACAATCGCACAGAAGAAGCGATCGGGAGCGCCACCGACATCTGGGCGGCGTATCGAGAAGGCGCGTTCAAGCCATCGGCCCGTCCATGGCTAGGGTACATGATGCTTCTAGAAGAGGCACCTGGATCGATGCGGTCTGTACGAGCCAAGGAGCCACACTTCAAAGTGTTCGCCGAGTTCAAGGCCTCGTCTTATGCGAAGCGTTACGAAATTTTGCTGACCAAACTCGTGCGCGAACGCCTTTACGATTCGGCCTGTTTTCTTCTTTCGGACGCCAGACGAGGGGTGACAGGGTATTACAGAGAACCGTCGCCAGAGCTGAGCTTCGAGACTTTTTTTTCATCGCTCCTAGCGCATGCCATGGCAGTTGCAAGGGTGAAAGATCGCGAGCGCTGACCGCTGCCGTACGGCATCTGGCTTTTCTCGGTCAAGGTTCGAAAAACTTTTAATAGACTCAAATATGAGTCCTGCTCCGTCGGGCGATCCCGATGCGCCCTGCAGCTCGGCACCAACACTTCAAAATCAAGTGTTTCCGGAACACCTTAACCGCCGATTTCCTACCGTATAGATTCAAAGGCTTACGGGTAACCGCTCGGAGGGGTTTTCGGAACACTGGCAAAAGGCCACCTACCTAGGACTTCAGGGGGATTTCGTTGAACTGCGATGTAGTGTTTCACGGGTGATCCAGGAATTTCCCGAGAAATGTTTTCTGTTTCCAATCTGTTCCTCGTTCTGAGATGCCACTCGCTATCGTTGTGATCCAATTTGCGTGGGCAAGAACTCGACCGGTCCACTTGGCCGCTCATCCTATCCCAAATTGCATTAGAATCTTCGTTCAGTTACTGGGTGATACTCCGATGGCAGGCTCAGACGCACAGGCGGGATTTTACTACCAGAATGTTGTCGCAGCGGGCTACGTTCTTGAGTTGCTTGAGATCGGCACCTCCGTGAAGTCGGTGTCACTGGAAAGTGCCGAACGTGCCAAGTTCGTTGACGACATCATTGTGGAGCGCGACGGTGGGACGGTCTTCGTCCAAGTCAAGTGGGCGAACGACGATTCAGCAACATTGACCCTTCACAATCTTGTTACGGCGGATGAGTCCTCCGAGGTGGCGCTCATAGCCAAGCTTGCTTCAGGATTCAGCAGGGTAAGCGGCGAACCCGGATCAAAAGAGATAGTTCTTCTTTCGACGCGGAAGGCCGGCTCGAACCGACAACCCGCGAAAGGCTTTCCCCGAAGTCTCGAAGAATTTATTTCGGACGTACAAGAGCCCTTGACGAAAGGTCTGCCTTCTGCAGATATTCGCGAGAACCCTCGATTCCCCGAGTACAAAGAGATTGTGAATCAGCTGTTGCAAGCATCCGGTCTCGCAACTTTCGAGGAATTCAACACATTCCTGCGCCACCTACGCTTCCGCCTAGGCCAACCGGACCTCATCTCGCGAGAAAACAGCGTTCGAGCCAAGCTTACCCGTCTGGGTATTGCACAGGTCCAATACGGGACGTTACTCAACCAGGTCGTCAAGTGGTCGATCGACAGTGCCAACGTGAAGGTCAGCAATGTCCTCGACGCCTTGGGGCTCGCCACCCATTTCATAGATCCAGTCGACCACATTTTTCCGGTAGTTCAAGAGCAATGGGTTCCTACACCCATAGTGTTTCAAGCCCTCGATGAATCTCTGAGCAAGCTCAATAGTGGATTTATCCTGCTCGAAGGGGAGCCTGGCATTGGGAAATCGACCTTGCTCGCGGAGTACGCAATGCAAAGGCCGGACGACGTGACATTTGCCTATCGCTGCCATGTACCCAGTGACCCCTCACTTGGCAACTATCGTCTCGAGCAGGCCGCCTTCGTGAGATCGATGTGCATTGGCTTGTCGAAAGCGTTCCCCGATCTCGAATTTCCGCAGCCGTATGGGGAGTTTTCGCTCGAGCTCCTCAATAGTTGGCTCCGTTACGTTTCGGAGCGGGACGAGCGTGTCGTTTTCCTAATTGACGGCTTGGACCATGTGCATGCCAAGTACGCCCAACACATGATCAGGGAGCCTTTGACTTCGGTGCTCGATCATTTGCCGCCTGACAACGTGTTGATGGTTCTGAGTTCTCAATACCTAGCAGCGCTGCCGCGTTCGGTCCGGGACCATATTGCGAGCGATCAGCTGCGACACATCAAGGTTCCTCGCTTTGTGCAGGCCCAAGTCAAGGAATTCCTCGCTCGCCGTGGAGTGGATCTCGAGCCCGAGCTTCTTGTGTTGGCGCAGGAAGTTTCTGGAGGAGTGCCCATTTACCTGGAGTATCTCGGAATGAGGCTGGCTGCGCTGAGCGATTATGAACGGGAAGAATTGTTGAAACATCAGCCATCCCTCAGCAGCGAAACGATTGACGCATATCATCGTCATCTCTGGAGAAGTCTTGAGGACGACCAAACAGCGATATACGCACTTGCCATTTTGGCGATTCGTCATGAATTCACGACGCCGGCGGATATGGCAGAGTTACTGGAGCGGCTCCATGTGCCCGCGAATCTGCTCTCCGTTGAGCAAGCCCTACGTACGACTGCTCACGTATTGCGGAACTCCGAGGGCCGCGGTGTCGCCATTCGCCACAACAGCTTTCGCGAGTTTGTGCTGGAACAGACCCAAGCTCTCACTACAGCGATCAACGAAACTCTAGTCGATTGGTACGCGGCGCACCCCGACAGGGATGAGGCGTGGCGCCACCGTTTCAGGCACCTTTTTCAGCTCGGCAAGTATGAGGAGCTGAAGCAGCAACTGACCTACGATTGGTTCGTCAGCAGTTGGACGGCCCACCGTCCTGTCTCCGAAATCCATCAAAACATCGATTTAGCTTGGCAAGCTGCTTCGATAACCCAAGATCTCGCTTCTTTTTTGCGACTGGCGCTGATCAAGCAGCGCCTCGCACTGGTTGAGCACCATCTTGATCTGAAACCCGAACAAATCGCGCGGTTTCTTGTCGATACTGGTCTCGACGCTGAGGCGATCAGGACTGTCTGGGACGGTGAAAGAGCTCACTGCGGGCCCGTAGCCTTTGCAGAATTTTGCCTCCACTACCGCGAGCGGTTCGGTAGCCCCCCGCCACTGTCGATCATCAAAACGGTCCTTACCGACCGGCCCGTTGAGGCGTCCTCGATAGATCTTGCCAGCTACTATCGTGCCTCGACCTATGTTCAGTCCGCGGTCGAAATACTCGAGGAAATCTCAAAGCTCTCGTGGACCATTCGGCCTGAACACAAGTTCACTAGGAAACAGGTTTCCGATCCCGATCGACAGGCAACGAACCTCGCATTGCAATTCGCCGTAATTCGGGAGCTCTGTAACAGCAAGAATCTCCCCGAGCTAGATCGGATCGTGGCCGGTGGCGGCACTCCATCAAACGAAGTGGCTCAATTTGCTCGCGTCGCGCGCGCGCTGCTTTTGGTCCGCGTTGGTGAGATGGCGGAAGCCCGAACCGCAGCTAGTTCAGTGAATTTCGCGAGCATACCCGAATCTGAACGCCGAACGATGTTGCTAGATCTGGCTGACTCTGGCATGTGGGACACAGTTTGGTATACCGACGCCACAGCACCTGTTCTCCCAAAAGGATTCCTTAGGGATCAGCTTTACAACCAACTCGAACCAGAACTTTTCACCATATACGACCGTTTTCGTTTCTATTTTCTCTCCAACAAGGAAGCGAAAGCTTGGTTCGAATCGGTCGTAACCGGCTTACCCGAGCCAATCCATCCCGTGATCAGTGCACTTGGGGAGTTGGCGCTTGTTTGGACCGATTGGGTGCGCGGGGGATGGAAACCGCTTAACGCGCTCCCGCGGCTCGAAGGCATTCTTTCAGAGCTTGACCTTCGTTCGCATGCCTTTGATGGGTTGGGCCATTCGAATTTTCTTGCAAGGAGTCTCTATCGGCAGGAGTCGCCACGTCTTTTCGCCATTGTGTGGAATGTAGCAGCAAGGATCCTCAAGGAAGATGATCTCCAAGCTCTCGGTGAGTGGTGGGCAGAGTCGAACGAAGGACGCCGAGCCGTCAACAACTCAGGAGCAACGAAAGACTTTGCCGCTTGTCTAGCTATGCGTCTCAAAGCCGCCGCCAAAGAACTTATACGCTCATTGCTTTCCATTGTCGAACGCGCCGCCCGATCCGATGAGGAAACCTCGGTCTTGGCTTCCGAAATTCTTGCCACAGCCACAGCGTGGGGGATGTGTGGCTTCAACCCGGAAGCTGATCGTTTGTGGAGAGAGTTGCTTGATCTAGCGTGCGGTGTGAACTACCGGAAGGACTATCAATTCAATGAGATCTTATCGCCCCTCCGCTTTGCACATGACCGGAATCCAACTGCGACCCGTCAACGAATTGCAGACCAGCTTAATCTCGCTCACCGGCTTGGAGATGCTGCACGCGCAAAGACCTCGGCAGTTGCTATCGAAGACCTGATCGTGTTCGCGCGGCACATTTCACCCGGACTTCCTCTCAAAATGCTCGCTCACCTTGAGGACTCGATCTATCGAGAGAGGGCGCTCCATTCTTTGGTGCTGAAATGGATCAACTCTGCGGACGTGCCGCTTACTTGGTTATGGGCACTCGCCTCGACGGCAGCACGCTGGGATGATTATTCAGAATATCGCGATCATGTATTGCCCATGAGAGAAGCGATATTCGAGGCAGCTCTTCGGCGCAAGGACTTTGTAGCCGCAGAAACAATTTATCGAGATGCGAAGCACGTCTTCCTGGTAGAAAAGGGGGCTCCGCAAGAACTAGCTAAGTGGGCTCGATTGTGGATTGAGATTGGCGATGCCCCAGCTTACGTACAAGGCGACATCCAATCCCACGCGAGTGATGCTCCAAAGGAAGATTCAAAAGAAACGCAACCTTCTCGCTCTTTCTCGGGTGATCCGGCCATCTTTACGGCTGCCGCCGAAAAAGGTGTCTCCGAACTCCAAGAAGTATTGAATCAGCTCGCCCGACGGCAGATGACGGAGAGATGGCAAAACGAGATCGAGCGAGTGCTCCCTGATTTGCTTGAAATCGTCTCTGCAGCTCTCGGTCGCGAGCTGACCACCGACGAACGAACCAACGTTGCTCCCGCACTGAAAGCGACCCAGAACCGAGTCGCGGGCCTGACGCCATCCGATCGGATTCAAACCAAAGCTGCCATTCGGCTCGCCATGAGCGACATGATCAAAGCGATCGCAGAGAAGTTCGAGCCGCCACAACTCGCCGAACACCTTTCAAATTCGTTAGACATGGAGAGTTGGCTTGAGCGGCTCCCCTTAGTTTTCACGTCCCGCGTGCCTTATCAATACGATCTCGAAAAATTGCTGCCCGATTGGATCGCCGCGGCTCGGATGAGTGATCTCGACTCGTGGATCGAACTCTGCCGCACGAGATTTAGTGATTCATGCAAAGCATGGGGGCTTCTCGCCATTGCTCGGCGCATTCGTCCGCTCGATCCGGAGCGTGCTAAGGCACTACTTCAGGAGGCCTGGCGGTCGCACGCGACTCTGTTTTTTGAATACACAGAGCTCTCGAACGCAATCCTTTCCGAGATCATGTCGGTGGACCCGAAACTCGGCTGCGAAACTCTCCTGGACGCATTCATTGTCCAACACAAACAATTCCCAGGGTTGATCGTTCAGCGCCTCGATCGCATCCTTCGGTTCGCCGATCACTTTCGTGGAGTCGATTTCGATGAAATTTACAATCTTTGGGCCGAATACAACGAACATCTCGTGAGGGGCCTCTCAGCCCCACCGCTGAATCTCGATTGGTTCTTGGATGCAGCCGACAGACCCCTGACCGACGAGATTCTAGGTTACGTTCTATGGCTTCTTAAGTACCCGGTCGTGGACGTGCGGTTGCTGGCCGTGGGTGAGCTTCTTCGTCTGCTTTCGGAGGGCGTCACAACACCTGATGCATTGCTTGCGCAATGGGATACGTTTGCTGCAGCGCAGAAAGAGCTGTTGGCAGTCCTATTTTTCTCTTTCGGCCTCTCAAAACCAGAGGCGAGCCACAGCTGGGCAAATTCTCTTCTCAAGCTTAAAGTCCAGGAGCCGCATTTCAATCTCAGGAGAACTGTCTCCGAAGCGATCCTTACAACGAATGACCGTGGAGCTCAACTCAACTCCACGCTGCTCGACGATGCGCGTCGCCTTTGCGCATCTCCCGCAGTGGCGCGTCCGCTTCGCACTCCGCTGTTCGGCGTCAGTTCCATTCCTCTTCTGCCGTATCCGAGATGGATGATGGCTCATCTCGCAAAGTCTATCTCGAGAGAGCCCCTACTCCGATTAATCCACGCCCGAGTCGCCGAGCGTTATCCCTCCCGAGAGGAAGGATTTGCCGAGGAAATGGCCACGCATCGAGGCTATAACATCAACGACAACTTCGACCCGATAGAGATCAGCGGTACCTATGACGGCACCGTCCGCGAAAGCATCAATGTTGTCCTGGACGAGCTTCGCCAGGCACAAATTCTGGATGACGTTACTGCGAACAATGTCGCAGACCTTCTCCGGGTGTCGGACCCGACGGAGCCCCTGATTCAGTTGACGACGCCCCCTCCCTTTATCAAGTGGATTGACACCGATATCGGCGACGTCGAGTTTCTTTCCTTCAACGACTGGGATCACCTTGCGCGGGCATTCCTCGATCGCCATCCTGCGTGGTACACGCTTTTTGAACATACCGAGCAGCGCACGGGTGGCGAGCACGGACCGCTCCGCCGGCGCGCCACGCGAGTGCGTGCGCTAGTCGTAGCAGTCCTGGTTGACCAGGTTATTCCCAGTGCGGATAACGTGAGGGATGCCGCTATCGAATTCAGGAATCGCTATCGTTTTGAGCTGCGGCGGGTCGAGGCCGGCCGCCGTGAGGTGCTGAATCCTGCGATCGTCCCACTCGTCCAGGCTTCCACGCGAGCATTTCGAGGGCGCCATCACCTCGACATAGCGGCCCTCCGCCCAGAGTTTGCCCGTGAACTCGGCCTTGAGAGCGATGAAGCAGATTGGCTGGGATATTCTCGCGATTGCCGGGCAGCCGTACGATCTACGGCTTGGCAGGAAGCCTTCGACCAAAGCCGGCGACGCCATGAACCACGCTCTTCTGGTTTCCTGCTCGAGGCTTCGGCTGACACGCTCACGTCTCTGGCAACGACGCACGGCTGGACATACTGGGTACAGTTGAATGTGGAAAGGACCACGAATGAGTACGAGCCCGAGTCTAAAATTACGTGGTCACGGCGCTCCGATCTTTTTCGGCTCAAAGATTTCCCACCGTCCGCGCCCGATTCCGCCCGAGAAACGCCATTCTTGTAAGTTGGCCCGTAAGCCCCAAGCGAGACTTCTATCGCGTTCCAAAAGCCATTTACCGAATTTTGGAACAGGGTACAGACGCGCGATGCAGTGTGGCAAGTCCAACCCTTAGCTCGGAGGCAATCGCACGCAAGGAGAGCCCTTGTGCGCGTAGGGCGGCAATTCTTGCGGTGTCCACTGTCTTGCGCGGCCTGCCCAACGTCTTTCCCTTCGCGCGGGCGTTTCTGAGACCGGCCCGGACACGTTCCACGATCAGACTGCGTTCCAGTTCGGCCACGGCTCCTAGGACGGTAAATATCATCTTTCCAGTCGGCGTCGTGGTATCCATTTGTTCGCTGAGGCTAACGAAAGCGATACCGAGCGCGTTGAAGTTTTCGAGCGCACGGAGAAGATGCGACACCGATCTAGCAAAGCGATCAAACTTCCACACGATTACCACATCGAACTTGCGACGGTGCGCGTCTGCCATGAGGCGATCAAGCTCCGGGCGTTTGCCTTTGCTGCCGCTGATTCCAAGGTCGAGGTAGGAATCCACCAAATGCCAGCCGCGCGCCTGGGCGAATTGCTCAAGCTCGCGCGTCTGTAAAGTCACATCCTGGCCGTGGTTTGTGGTTGAAACTCGTGCGTAGATTGCGACGCGAGGTAAACTATTCGAACCCATCGTTGCCTCCAGTTAGGTGATGGTGGTCAGGGGCGTGTCGGTGCTCGATACACCGGCGCGTCCCGCTTACTTTACGCCTTTTTCTTTTTCCTGCCGTCCCTGATCTTAGGCAATTGCTTGCGAACCCGTTCAACATCGCGATCGGTCCACTCTCGGAATTGGCCGCCTCCAAGCGACTTCACCGCCGGAACTGAAATCAACTTCTTGGCGATATATCGCTGGAGCGTCACGCGATCAATTCCTAGCTTCTGTGCAACCTCGCGTGTTGAGTATGTCTGCATCTGCCACACCCTTGTAGCACATATGTAGAGAGCTGACAAGACAATTTGGCGCGTGCTCTAATAGGGCACCATGCCGGGATGGTTTTACGCATTTCTAGGTTGGGTGGGCGGGGTTGCGTCCACCGTGGCAGGATCGTGGATCAGCAGCAAGATTCAAGTTTACCACGCGCATAAAACCGTTCATCTCGAAGCGCTTCGGGATAAGGTCCTGATTCCCCTCCGCGCTGGCCTAAATGAGAATCTCGCGCCGTTTCTAAATCAGAACCTCCCTGTCGTTTCAGTGCTCCCAACCGCCCAGCAATTCAAAGCGAACGCCACGGCGACAGAGGAACCGACGTACTCCGCGAGGATGATCGTCGCAGATTTCCCGTTCGGGAGGATTTTCAGGGAGATTGAACAAGCGCTGCTGGAGGACGCGCGTAATCGTCACTTCGTCGAATTGATCGCCACGATCGAGGCGTTCTGCAAGGACTGGACGGACTACACTCGCGATTGCCAGCAGTGGGTCTCGGGAATGGCGGCTCAAATCGCCAGCGCCTCTGGGCTGCCTGTCTTTCCCACCCAACCGGGGCGAGAGTACGTAATGAACTGCGAGCTTGCCAACTTTGTTCACCTGCGCCTGTTTCACCTCCCTACATCCGCACTGCGACGGGAAACGGACAGGGAGCGGTGCAATCTGATCGGCGGATCACAAACTCTCGCAGTCGCAACCGAGAATGAAGTTCAGGGGCTCATTTCGATTATCGACAGCTTGCTTGAATCAGAAAAGAGTCGTGCGGTACCTTTCGAGAACAGGCGAACCGCCTTAAAAGGTAGATTCGCCGAATTATCCGCGAAGCTGGACTTCGCGATCGCGTCTCGTCGCCTACGCCACTCGTGCGATCTGGTGAGCTTCTTCTAGAGTGCAATATGGCGCAGCGCAGCGCGAATAGATTCGGGCCCGTGACAGCGAATGGACCTGCGCTCCGCGATTATCGGTAGCTGGAAGAATGCGACACCATGAAGACTCATCTTCCAATCAACTTCTCCAGTCTCAGGAACCCAATAGACATAAACACTCCAAACTCCGCCACCACTTACCCCACCATACTCTCGCGGAACGTCAAGCGAGAGATCAATCTCGTAATCCAAATAGTCGAATTCCCCTCGCGTTTGCTGAATCTCAGGACCAAGGAACATTCCGTTTATTTGCACGTCCGCGAATGTTTCGGTGAACGTACCTAGCGCCGCAGGCGTGCCCATGAGGACAAGAGATTCGAGAACCGCGGCGTTGATGGCACGCTGAGCTGTGACGTTCCAGAATGATCGATATGCGCTTATTCGTCCGACGTCCTCAGTCGGCACAGAAAGTAGAACAAGGTCCGGCCCCCACTCACTCCAATCTTGCGGCTTTGGTGGGCCGAAGGGCAGGATTGCACGTCGATCGATGACCGTGCAATGAACCGTATCCTCCTTCATCGTAATTCCAACCTGGTCCGCCGTTTTCAATACCTCTTCCCAAACATGGAGCGCCGTCAGGATGAAATGCCTGCCATCCTGCACTACTAGAGTTCCGGTGCCGGCTAACCTCAATCGCTCTTGTGGAAACCTGAATATTCCGAAGAGAGCGACGGTGAAGTCTCCGAGATTGCGGACGATACTGTCCCGAAGGCCCGATTCGTTGCTTCGGAGGATGGTCTCAATTTCGCGCGGATCACGGATTGGCATAATTTTCCTCTGCCCGGACTCGGGCGAATGATTGTGAAACGTGGCGGCAGGTTTTACAATGATGGTTAAGCCCGATTCGCCGACCCGTGGTGCTATTAAGGTCTATACCTGAGGACCCGTTTATCTTGCGGGTTGAGATGTCTGACAGCGTTCACTGGTTTGAGCATAGCGACCAACAAGTTCTCGACCGCTATTTCTCGATGCTGCATGGACCGATCCAGTGGGCGTAGGAGCGGAAGGAAGATCACTTGAATCGTGCCCGCCAAGATAAACTCCCACAAGTGTCGAAAACAATGCCCGCTAGCGACACTGCGTCCTGCCAAGACGGCGCACTCCCGTTTGACTTCATGGCCGTGTCTCGCCCTCCGACTTCTCCCGAGGGGCATGCGCGGCTAAGGGAAGAAATGGATCACTACATTTTGCAGAGCGTCAGCGCCGAGCTTTCTCAGGCAGACCGCAGACTGCTTGGACCACCTACAGGGACTGAGAAGGACGAGGGGGCGGACGCCCGGATTGAGCACGCTCTGGACGAAGTAATCATCGGCCTGGCAGCTACTTTTGGCTGGCGACTGTACTTTTCAGACAGAGTTCGTGACCGCATGTTCGCATGGCAAGAGTGTGACCCTGACGGAACTGCGCTCCTGAATCGTTTCCACCGTCAGCAAGAACTCCATGCGCGGGCGAACCAAGAAGGTGTAAGGGTTCCATTGGAACCTCGCTACCAACAGGTCAAGCTGGATGCTCAGACGGATTTCAAGCTCTTGCGAGAACGACTTCGAGCCGAACAGGCAAAACAAAGGAGAGCGCTGAACAAAGAGACCGTACTGACGCTGGTCAACGCAGACCTCGATCGCCACGAGTGTCCCTATCCATTCCTGCAAAACAATCGAGCCGTATTCAAAAAGTTCATTGCAAGCAAGCCAGATGTGCTGACCGAACTTTTAACCGGCGGCATCACGCCTGCGATTTTAGCCAACACGCTGATAGGAGCAGTGACAAACTATACCCCAGAGAGCGTGCGTCAGGCACTCTCGACCCTCCGCACGCGACGTTTACGCTAACCGAAATACCAGACGCCCGGCTCTGTCGAATAAAATTGTAGGTAGATTCATGCCCCAAGCTACATCTTTCCCCGCCTGCTCCAAACTACACTTCATCCATTATGACCGATCTGAAACGAATGCGATTGCTTTGTGGGCTGAGGCAGATTGATCTCTGGGCTTCGACTGGCATCTCGGTGCACCGGATTGCTGGTGCCGAGAGGGGCCAAACCGAACTCACTGAGGGTGAGCGGAATCTATTGTTGAGTTTTCTTCGTGAGCGATGGACCTCGCTCGAAGAAACCGAATGCGCCACCGACTCTGCGACCTCGCCGCCCGCAATGGAGCCAGAAGCGTCGGCGCTGCCAACCGTTGGCAAGGCAGGCCGGTGAAGGATAGGCGCTTCGGCTGCGGGAAATCATACCCAATCCCCGTGTGGAGCGGCCTGCTCGAACACCGGAAGCGGATGGGCTCGGCGATCTGGGAATTCATTTGGTGTCTCGACAAGATCACGCGCGAGCACAATGAAGAGAATGGAAGGATGGTCGGAGTGATACTCGGAGGCAAGCCAGTCAAGGCAGAAGAAATCGCCCGTGACCTAAAAGAGAGCGCGAAGACGGTGGAGCGGCATCTGCGGCGTCTGGTAAAGAATCACTACCTGTTAGCTCGCCGTACCCCTTACGGTCTCGTGCTCTCAGTGACTAATTCTCAAAAATTCGGAATCTGGTCGCGCGACAAGAGATCGGACAAAAATGTCCCATCTGAGAATGAGACAAGGGACAAATCCATCTTTGAGAACGGACACAACGGTCCTCCCAGAAGGGACACAATTGTTCTCAGCAAAGAAGACTCAGCAGTTGACTCAGCAATTGACGCAGCAGCGTGGGCTCATACACAAGTGACACGATCCCTCCCGGCGCTCGAACGCGAGGCTGAAGCGCGCGAGACTTGGGCGCGCACACGGACGCAACTCCGTCAGGACATTAACCCACACAACTTCTCCACCTGGATTCAACCGCTCGTGCCTCTGGGCTTCTCTTCAGACGGTTCGCTCATTCTCGCGACGATAACCGAGACGTGCGCTCGCAATCTCCGTTCAAAATATATGGGTCAGATCGCTGAGGCAGTTGGCCATGCTGTGAGATTCGTAGTGGATGAACAGGCAGTCGGGCGCGGCTCGGTCTGGACTCAGGCATCAGCGTCCTATCCAGTGTCGGACCGAAAGGGCATTTCAGCGAGCATATGAGTACGTCAGCAAAACTCGCTTCGCAGCCATTATGGGATGTGCCACAAGAAACGGCACGACCCGTGAAATTCTTTCCCACCCTCGGAAATTTTTACGGCTGCTTACCGATGGCGGCGTTGATGACCGCGAAGAGATTTCAAATGCTTCAGCGATGCGGAAGGGTGAACGGTGCATGAAAGACACAGTTCACCATTTCGCTGTCTTCTCGTTCACCCTGTCGCTGGAGCAAGTGAAAGAGAAAGAAAGCTCTGCGCGCGAGAGGCCACAGTGTTTGGCCGCGGAACCGAAGCTATGTGGGCTGGAGCGACCCCACCATTTGTGCACGCGGCGTGCCCAACTGTTACGTGGAGTCGCTCCAGCCCACACGTTTGCGAGCAGGGCAGATTTTTGGAATCAAACATGAAGTGCATGAGTCAGCCTCGCGTGGACATCTGCAACCCGGAGACCGTTAAAGTTTGAAATGACAGCCTCGGCAAAACTCGCGTTGCACACTCTTCTGACAGAGCATATTTGCAAACTCGACGCAAGGGAAGCGCGTGCGGTCGATTCCGGTAGAGGGACGCGTGTTCAGACCGAGATTAGCCCAGATGTGCGGGCCTTGATCGACAACGTCCTTGTCCCGATTCTCGTGCGGGATTTCCTCGACATTTTACGAAGTGAAAAGCAGCTTGCCATGCCCGATCATCATGTGGCAGGTTACGACGTACCGAATGCGGCTCCGGCCAACGGGAAGGTGGCCATCTGATGGGCTACACCGCAATCTACGCACGCTATTCTACCGACCGCCAAAGTCCCGCTTCCATTGACGATCAGATTCGGAAATGCCGACAATACGCGGGAACTCACGGTCTCGCAATTCTGTCTGAGCACATCTACGCAGACGAGGCGGTGAGTGGCGTCGGCTCGGACCGGCCCGCGTTGAAGCGGATGCTCGCGCTCGCGTTCGCTTCGGCTCCGCCATTTGCCGCGATCCTCGTTGACGATACGAGCCGCTTGTCGCGCACGACGGAAGACGTCCTCACAATTTTTAAGCGATTGAACTTCTCCGGCGTGCAGCTTATTGCCGTCAGTCAAGGCATTGATAGCGAGCACGAGCAGGCAGAAACACTCCTCACCATTCATGGGCTTGTGGATTCGAGCTACGTGCGCGAACTAGCGAAGAAAACTCACCGTGGTCTTGAGGGCCGCGCACTCAGCGGGAGACATACCGGCGGGCGAATCTTCGGTTATGACTCGGTGCCGACCGATGGAGGAACCGGAAAAAAACTGGTCGTGAACAAGACTGAAGCGGCCATCGTGAAGCGAATCTTTAATCTCTCTGCGGCTGGCAGTTCCTTGAAAGCAATCGCTAGGACGCTGAACGCGGAGTGCGTGCCATCACCCCGCGCACGCAAGGATCGAACAGGCGGGGAATGGTGTCCTACTGCAATCCGCGAGATGCTGAGGAACGAGTTGTACGTCGGCAGAGTCATTTGGAACCGCTCGAAATTCGTGAAGGTGCCAGGGACAAATAAGCGCCAGCGCCGGCCTCGACCTGAATCAGAGTGGCTGCGCAGCACCAACCCCGACTTAGCCATCATCGGCCCGGGTCTCTGGAAAGCGGTCCGCTCGCGTTTTGCGTTGCTCGCTGCCGGATGGGAGAACCAAAAAGCCCCCGGCCTGGTGCCGCGCGCGATGACGAGCCCGTATCTATTCAGCGGGATTCTAAAGTGTGGCGAGTGTGGCGCGAACCTGATAATCGCCACTGGCGGCGGGACGCACCGACATCCAAAGTATGCGTGCTCTCGGCGTTTCAATCGCGGCGGCTGCGAAAACGATCTCTATATCCGGCGCGATGATCTCGAAGACTTGCTTCTCGGAAAACTCCAAAGCGAAATATTGCGGCCAGAAGCTGTGGACCACGCCATTGTGGAGTTTCAAAGACAGCTTGGAATCGCGCTCGGTAGTTTGTCTGGCGATCTTGCAGAGATGCGTCAGCGAAAGGCACGGCTGGAAATGGAAGTACGCCGCGTGGCGGCAGCGATTGCGGAATCGGGACACTCGAAAGCTCTGCTCGCGGAGATTGCTCGGAAGGAAGCGGAGTTGCAAGGGATCACAGATCGCCTGCTATCAGCAAGCCCCGAATCGATTGAAGCACGCATTGGCGAGATACGGACTTTCGTGGCGAGCCGCTTGGGAAATCTTCGGGAACTGCTGCGCAAGGACTCCGCCCTTGCCAGGGCGGAACTTTTGAAACACACGAGCGAAATCACGATGACGCCGTACCAAAACGCAGAGCATCGCTTCTATGTGGCGGAAGGAAACTGGAACTTGCTCGGCAGTGACCCGGTTGTGGCCCGAGAGCGCCAGCCGTCAGACTGGCGCATTCGGATGGTTGCGGGGGTTGGATTTGAACCAACGACCTTCGGGTTATGAGAGATGAAGTCAAGAACTATATCTCGTTTACCTGATGTTGCGTCCGAAGGTAACTCCTCAATTTTCACGCTTTTACTTGTACCCAACCATGTATCCAAACAGGGGCCAGGATTGTTGTCGGATGATGTGCCTGGCACAATTTTGCGCGCAGCACGCTGAGAATCGAGACCAGGAGTGGACGTAATTTCGAGATGTTACGGGAATATCAGTGGATCCGAGACAGTGAAAAGAAAGGAAAAGTAGGCGTGGTTCGATCTTGGGAGTAGCTTGGGAAAGACTTCTTGATAGCCCTGCTCACACCACTGTTCCGAATAGCCGCCCGATGCCTGCGGTGACGGCCATGTCCAACGCACCCCAGAACGTCACACGAAATGCGCCTATCGTCACCCCTGCGCCACCCGCGCGGGCAGCCAGGCCTCCCAGAAGCGCGAGGAACGCCAACGAAGATCCGGAGACAAAAGGGATCAAATGCGCTGCGGGGGAAATGACAGTGACCAGCAATGGCATGGCCGCTCCAACAGCGAAACTGGCAGCCGATGCCAAAGCTGCCTGAATCGGACGCGCGCGCACGGTTTCGTTGATTCCGAGTTCATCGCGGGCATGCGCGCCTAGCGCGTCATGAGCCATCAATTGGTCGGCGACCTGCTTCGCGAGCGAAGGATCCAGGCCTCGGTTAACGTAGATCGCAGCCAGTTCCTTGTGCTCACCCGCGTTGTCTTTCTTGAGTTCCATGCGTTCGATATCGAGATCGGCCTGTTCCGTGTCTGCCTGTGAATGGACCGACACGTACTCGCCGGCAGCCATCGACATAGCCCCAGCCACCAGGCCGGCGACCCCGGCGATCATTACGTTGCTGTGAGTCGCGTGGGCCGCTGCGACGCCGAGCACCAAACTGGATGTTGAAAGGATGCCGTCGTTTGCGCCCAGCACTGCCGCGCGCAGCCAGCCGATGCGTTCTGTGCGGTGCCGTTCCTTGTTTCTTATGGGCATTCTTGAACCCTCCTAGTTTTGGGCGTCGCCGCAGGAAATGCCCGTTTAAATCCAGTGCTTTCGCAACAAGGACACCTTAGTAATCTGCGTAAGGCCCATGTAGCCCAGCAGTGTGACTAGCAGAATCGGCCAGTACAATCCCGGCAGGCGCACGAAGCCCAGTGAGGAAGCCAATGGGGAATAGGGCAGCCAGATTCCAAGCGCCATGATGGCTAACGTTGTGCCCGTCAACGGCCAACTCGCCCGGCTCTGCAGGAATGGAATTTTGTTGGTGCGAATGACATGGATAATCAGCGTCTGCGTCATTAACGATTCGACGAACCAGCCGGTTTGAAATAGCGGCGCGCGGGCCGGATCCCAGCACTTGAAGACATAAAGCATGACGAAGAAAGTCGTGTAGTCGAAAATCGAACTGATGGGACCGATAAAGAGAATGAACCGCTTGAGTTCGTCGATGTTCCAGGGCCGCGGCCGGGAGACTTGTTCTTCGTCCACGGAGTCCGCAGGGATCGGAACCTGCGAGAAATCGTAGAGCAGATTGTTGGTCAAAACCTGAATCGGGGCCATTGGCAGGAAGGGAAGGAAAGCACTCGCCCCAAGCACGCTGAACATGTTCCCAAAGTTGGAGCTCGCACCCATCCGGATATACTTAACAATGTTGGCGAAGACCTTGCGTCCTTCGAGGACGCCCCCTTCGAGCACCGTGAGGTCCTTCTCTAGCAAAATCAGATCCGCAGACTCCTTGGCGATGTCCGTAGCGGTGTCCACGGAGATGCCGACGTCCGCCGCTCGCAAGGCGGGGGCATCGTTGATTCCGTCGCCCATAAATCCGACGACGTGCCCTTTGCCACGAAGGACGTGGATGACGCGCTCTTTGTGGGCGGGGGAAAGGCGGGCGAATAGCGTGGCCTTGTCGGCGGCTTCGGCCAGTTCGACGTCGGACATTTTCTCCACGTCGCCACCCAGCAGCATGGGATCTGCCTGAAGGCCAACGTCGTTGCAAACTTTACGGCTAACCAGTTGATTGTCGCCTGTAAGAATTTTCACGGATACGCCGTGCTTATGCAGGGCCGCCAGGGCGCGTGCTGCGGTGGGCTTGGGCGGGTCCAGGAACGCGACGTATCCTCTGAGCACAAGGTCGCGTTCGTCTTCCCGTGCGCATATGTGCTTGCCAGCGAGTTCCCTTGTGGCCACGGCTAGCACGCGGAAACCGTCGTTGCTTAGGTCGTCGTACTGCTTCTTCAGGCCTGCGATCTTATCCGGGTCCATTGCAGAAAGTTTTTCATCGAGTTCGAATTGGGAACAGTGGTGAAAGACCTCTTCGGGAGCCCCCTTCGTCAGCAGGATCGCCTTGCCTTCTGGGTCTTGTACTAAGACCGACATCATGCGTCGCGTGAAATCGAACGGAATCTCATCGAGCTTCTTGTACTTATCCAGAGTCGTCTTCGCGTGGAAGTCGGGCGTATCGAGAATCGCCCGGTCGAGCAGGTTTTTCAGGCCAGTCTGGAAGTAGCTGATCAGGTAGCCGTCCAGGAGCACGTCATCTGATTCACGCCCGGCGACGTTGCAGTGCCGCATCAGGACGACGCGGTCCTCGGTGAGCGTGCCCGTCTTGTCGGTGCACAGCACGTCCATCCCGCCGAAGTTCTGGATGGAGTTCAGCCGCTTGACGATGACCTTTTTGCGGCTCATGGCCAGCGCGCCATTGGAAAGGCAGACTGAGACAATCATAGGGAGCATTTCAGGAGTGAGTCCTACAGCTACGGCCAACGCGAAAAAGAAAGCCCCCTTCCAATCGTGCTTGGTGAAACCATTGATGAAAAAGACCATTGGTACCATGACGGCCATGAACTTCATCATCAGCCAGGTGAAGCGGTTGAGCCCCTGATCGAAACTCGTTAGCTCCCGCTCGCCGGTGATCGACTTGGCCATGCTCCCTAAGTAGGTTTGAACTCCCGTCGTGACCACTACTGCCGTCGCCGTGCCGCTCTCGACGCTGGTCCCCATGAAACAAATATTGTTGAGTTCGGTGGGTGAGCAATCCTCTTTAGTTTGAGGATCGTGGAACTTCTCGACGGGAAGCGATTCACCGGTGAGGCTGCCCTGGCTCACAAAGACGTCTTTCGAAGACAGCAACCGCACATCGCCCGGAATCATATCGCCGGCAGCCAGCTTGATCATGTCCCCAGGCACCAAATCCCGCAGTGGCAATTCCCGGGGCGCTCCATCGCGCACCACTGTAGCGGTCACGTGGATCATGGCCTTGAGCTTCTCTGCTGCAGCGTCCGCGCGTGTCTCCTGCCAGAAGCGCAGTCCTACACTCAGCATCACCATAATCACCATTACGGTGCCGGCGCGCGCATCGCCCGTTAAATAAGAAATTGCAGACAGGGACGACAGCAGAATTACCAGAGGGTTGCGAGTGATTTTCAATAGGCGGATAAACGAGCCTTGCTTGCGCGCCTGTGCGACTTCATTGGGGCCCGCCGTGCGCGCCCGTTCTTCAGCCTCGGCCTGTGTAAGCCCACCTGGAGACGTTCGCAAGTCGCGTAGTAACTCATCTTCCTTTTTCCCAGCGGCGTCGAGCACTGCTGGAGAAACATGTATAGTTTGCTTCTTCGATTTGGTTGGAACCGGCGGCTCTTTGGGAGGAGCCTGTGGGGAGGCGAGATTAGGGCTTGGCGTCCCGGCGTCGGCGGGCACGGTCGGTGATGTGGGATCCACATTCGGTGTTGTCATCGTCTCCTGGACCGCTCCAGGGTGAAACTCCCCAGCCGTAGAATACCTTGAACATCCATCTCGTGTGGCAGACCTAAAGCCACCCGAGACAAAGGGCAGACAATCCATCGGAAGATTCGAACTAATTTCAGCATCAAGAGAGCTCTATGATACTCGATTCGCGAACCATCTTTTCCAAAACTCTCCATATAGACCCAATTCAAGTGGCCATCGTACTTCACCCGACAAGGGGGACTAGAGCGGCTTCTTGCGATTGGCGCCCCTTTCCTGTAAAGGCCTTTAGACCAGAAATCAGGTTGAAGAATTCTTCGTCGACCGCAAGCGAAGTGAATTCGTCAATCCTTTTCGGCCGGTTTCCGCTTTCCGCAAGGCTGAAATTTTTCGATTGTGGATTTTTAGACGGCGAAGTCGTACCAAATGGCCTTACTGTGCGCCTTTATCGAGCGAAAGAAACGTCCCCGAATTGTGGGACGTCGCTGTCTTAGACTTTGGAACGGGAGTGAAAACCGCTGGCAATAAAAACCTAAAAAATGGGCCTGCTCACTTCGAGCAAGCCCTTGAAAAACAAATATGATAGCTGGTTGGGGGGGTTGGATTTGAACCAACGACCTTCGGGTTATGAGAACGTTCTAAAATTCACTGCCCAGTGATTCTGTGCGACTTAACGGGAAATTGAGTAACTGGACTTCTGTCCCAAATCTTTCTCACTCGAAAGAGTAGCTTTCGTCCTGGTTTCCCTGGCCTTCACTTCCCTGCCTGCGGCGCGCTGTTTGCCGGAATCGCCATTGGGATGAACTTCCAAATTACTCCCTTAGTTCGGATTGACTCTGCACGCCGCATGCAATTCAGCTTTGTGTGTGCATTATTGAACAGAATTGATATAGCCCCGAATTGCTACAATATCTTGGGAATAGGAAATCACTTTAGGTTTAACTGTTGGATGGAGGAACAGATATTTATGATAGGTATTTCCCTCATTGACACTCCACTAGATCACGGGCAGTCAAGTATTTGTTAGATTTAGATATTGAACGCAAATCTCGTCAGAGAAAATCGTGACCGGCTCCGCTAAGTCTTGCGGTTGTATTAAGTATTCACTGAGGGGGCAAGAATATGCGTTCGCACACTTCGGTACTCATTTCGGACTCAACAAGAATGCACTGCGACCTTCTGCGCAAGGCGTTTTACTCTGTCCGGCAGCGGTTCCGGGTCGTGGCTTTTGCATCAAGTACCGCTGAGGTCTTGAATGCACTTGAACAAGATCTACCACAAGTCGTCGTCCTCAGTTCGGACCTCCAAGACGGACCCCTGAGCGGCCTCCGGATATTGCCGGAGATCCGAAGAAAGCACCAAGAATCGAAGACCATTGTGGTGATGCCATCTCCGAATAAGGATCTGGTAATCGACGCGTTCAAGCTGGGGGCGGTTGGGGTGTTTAGCCGAAACGGTCCGTTTGACCTGCTCTGCAAATCGGTGGAAGTAGTCTCTCAAGGGCAAATTTGGGCGAACGCTGAAGAGCTGCATTATGTTTTGAGTGCTTTTGTCAAATCTCCAAGGCTCCAAAAGCTCGATCCGGCGGTGGAAAGCCGTGTTACGGTGCGTGAGGCAGCAGTGGTTCGCCTGGCTATCGAAGGTCTTTCCAATCGAGAGATTGCCCTACAATTGGCACTAACCGAGCACACGGTGAAGAACTATCTGTTTAGGGTCTTTGACAAGCTGGGTGTTTCCAACCGAGTGGAACTTGTTCTCTCCTGTCTACATCAGGAGGAAAGTGCTCGCGAGGAGTTGGCAACGAAAAAGGAGTTACTAGTTCGAAAGGCGATTTCCGCAGGAAGGCAGATGGCCACGGCTAGTTTTTGAGGATCTTTCTACCTGATCGGTACAATCTCGCCTGACAATCAGTAGCAGCCTTGGTCGACGAACCGCTTTTCTTCTGTGACATCCAGCTGAAAAACTCAACCTCCCAAGGTCAATAAGTCGCACGAGTGACACCATAGCAATTCAGTATAGTATATCAAATAATATTCTTTTGGCATCGATATTCGAGCTTTCCAAATCGTCATTTTCGCGCCGCGCGAGGATCAAAAAAACAACTGACCCCAACCTTTCAACTCGTCTCTTATATAGGTCTTAGGTTTTGGGCCAGAGACTTCTTTCTTTAGACTTCGGAGTAGCTTGGCTTCATGCTTCCAACCTGTTGCGGATCGGTGTGAGCAAAGACTAAAGTCCCATCACAATCCCCTACTATCCGCCTCTTTACAGCGTTCCTCTCTGGTGTAGTTTGAGTGCTAATTAATTGAGCAGTGTAGTTCCTTTGCAAATATGAGACGGGGAGAGAAGACGTGTCGTGCTTCAACTCCGAGACTGAAGGACATTGCTTATGGAGCGACGAGGGGCAACACGGTATCCATTGCAGCTTGTCGTCACATTTTCGTGGAAGGATGTGGGTGGTCTGGTTCAGGGAAGCGAAGGACGGAGTCGCGACCTTAATGGACGAGGTATTTTCGTGCATGCGGATCTCATTCCACCCATAGGTTCATCTGTAGTGATAAGTGTTCTTCTGCCACACCTCGCACCTACCAAGCGTCCGGCAGAACTTCATGCCGAGGGCAGGGTCGTACGCGTTGATCAAGGCGACTCGGGGTCTCATGCGGCAGGCTTCGCAACTATGAACCATACGGTTACGCTTCGCGACGCGGAGGGTCATGTGATTGACGAGCAACATTCATGGAATGAATTTGGACTTGGTGGGTCGAAGGAATAGCGAGAATCCACGCCGACCGTACAAAAGAATGCATGAGGATGCTCCGACGTCCCGTAAAGAATTTATATGAAATTCGATGTTGGTGCCAAATTGAATCATCATGCCTAGCGCCTTTTCTGATTTAGTGGTTGACGAATTCGGTTGAAATTGCAAACGAGAATGAAAGTTGGTCGATGTTTTTCAAATACAGATATGGGACTGAGAGGGCGAAGCTGTGGCTAGTTTTCAGAGACATCTCGAATCCACACCGCCAGTTCTCAATGCGGGTTTTTCTTCCGAAGAACCGAATTGGTACGCGGTTCACACTATGGCGCGGCATGAAAAACGCGTGGCTGCACAATTTGAAGAAAAGCGCGTCCGCACTTTCCTCCCCCTCCTCCACCAAATTCACCGGTGGAGTGACCGAAGGAGCATTGTCGAAATCCCAATGTTTAGTTGCTATGCATTCGTGCGCATGGTTCAGTCCTCAGACGAGCGCTTAAAAGTGCTGCGGACGCCAGGCGTGCTGGGTTTCGTGGGAAACGAAAGACGAGGTACCGCTATTCCTGATGAACAGATCGAGAGTCTCAGAAAAGTGATCAACGAGAACGTCCCGTGCTTCCCGCATTGCTTCATCAGTGCCGGAAAGCGCGTTCGGATTCGCGGTGGGGCTCTTGATGGCGTCGAAGGAATATTTATGCTGCAAGGTGATGACCAAAGCCTTCTCGTATCGGTGGAGCTGCTTTCTCGGACCGTCTCGATCCGAGTCGAAGGTTACGACATTGAATTACTTTAGTTATTTCTCTCCTATGGTCAGTCATCCTCGGCCTCAGAAACCCAAGATTTTGAGGGACACATATCAGAATATGCGAATCGTAAAACCTTTGCGATCCATAATTGGATTCATGCTGGTTGCTTCAGCCCATAGCTGTCAAGGTAAAGTGTTATGAGTGAGCCGCAAATCCGCGTTACACGGGTTGTTGAGGATACTCCAAAGGCCCATCATCGCGTCGGAGGTCAGGAACTACATACCGTTGAGCAACAATTCCTCGAATACTTTGGACTTAACGAACAGCCGTTTGGGGTAACACCTGACCCGCGATTCCTTTACCTCGGCCCCAAACACTCGCAAGCGCTTGCCGCCCTCAACTACGGCACGGAATTGAATCGAGGTTTCCTGACGCTGATTGCGCCTCCAGGAATGGGAAAAACGTCGCTACTTTTCCAATATCTTGACGGATTGCGGAACCGTGCTCGCACAGCTTTCATATTTCAAACGCCGGGCAACCCACGTGAGCTCATGTATTACCTGCTCGATGATCTTGGACTGGATGGTACGGGCAAAGAACTTCCGGAAATGCACGCGATGCTGAACCGCGTTCTAATGGAGGAAATGCGCGCGGGTCGGCGCTTCGTTCTCATCATTGATGAAGCGCAGAACTTGGATGAGAAGGTCCTCGAATCCATCCGGCTGCTGTCAAATTTCGAGACGCCGTGGACAAAACTTACGCAGATCGTGCTAACGGGACAGCCGCAACTTGCCAAGAGATTGGCTAAACCCTCGATGGCCCAACTTCGCCAAAGAGTTTCTTTATCGATTCGAATCGAACCCCTGACCAGTAAAGAGGTCAATGCTTATATCGATCATCGCCTATGGGTAGCCGGGTACACAGGTTCTTCCCTGTTCAGCGTCAGTGCGCGCACATTACTTGTGGAATTTAGTGAAGGTATCCCTCGGAACATAAACAATATGTGCTTTTGTGCGATGTCACTCGGATGGGCTACGAAGCAGAAAACTGTCGACCGGGAGATGATGAGCGATATCCTGGCCGATTTGAATCTCGGCCCCCAAGATGCGAAGACAACCCTCGCGCCGAAATCAAACGATACAGTGAGTATACCGGTATCACAAGATCCTCGCTCAGCGGTGCTCACCGTCAAAGAATCTGCCCCACGCGGCTCGTTACCAAAGATTGCTGTTGTCTGTGCTGTGCTTTTCGCTCTCGGTTGGGCCGGGGTGCAGTTTAATATCGGAAAGCGGATAGTATTCTCAAGACACACTTTCGCGGGCGGCAACAACAATTCGTTTCTCCCGACGCTGTCACCAACGTCTCCGGCCCAAGCAACACCGGCCGATTCAAACAATACTTTGCTCAGCCAGCTCTTGGAATTGACCGCCAAAGAGAAAAATCCAGCTGTCCCGCAGCAATCGGGAGCAGTGTCACCGATCTTAAGCCGAGCATCCAAGTGAAATGTCTCGCAGAGCTTTAACGGATTACGATTTCGAATCGGGACGTGGTAATCGCAAAGAATTGTTTCATGTGTTTCCTTATCTCTTGAATGTAGAACAAAACGGGGGTTGGAATGCCCGATGAACTAGATGATCCAAAGTTTTCCGGATGGGCGGACTACTGGCGCATTGCCCTTCGTCGGCGGTGGTGGATATTGCTTCCCATATTTCTGGCATGGGCTGCGGTGTGGGGAGTGAGCTGGCTATTGCCGTCCTCTTATCAATCCGAGGCGCTAATCCTGGTGGAGCAGCAGAAGGTTCCCGACCAGTACGTCGTGCCCAACGTCGGTGCTAGCCTCCAAGACCGTTTGCAGAGCATATCTCAACAAATTTTAAGCCGTACTCGTCTTCAAGCAACAATCGATCATCTCCATCTTTATCCCCGGCGTGACGGTCTAGGCGACATGCTCAAGACAGGAGATCCAGTCGAATCAATGCGCAACGACATTGCCATTGATCTTGTGAGGGCCCCAAGCCACCCGGAGGAATTTACGGCTTTTAAGATCCGCTACTCTGCCGGATCACCCGAGCTTGCCCAGGAGGTAAACACCGAATTGACCTCGCTCTTCGTCAACGAAAATGTGCGAGCACAGCAGCAATTATCCGAAGACACGACATCTTTTCTTGAAAACCAGTTAGTCGAGGCACGAACCAAGATGGAAGAGCAAGAAGCCAAGGTTGCTGCATTTAAAACCAGACACCTCGGAGATTTGCCCAGCCAACTGGAGAGCAACGTCCAAATCCTTGCAGGCATTCAATCTCAGCTGCAGAACACTCATCAGGCCTTGGACTCCGCGAGGCAACAAAAGCTCTACCTGGAGTCATTGCTGCAACAGTACCGATCCGTGCGAACAAGTTCAGATAGCGACAATGGAGGAATTGCATCTGCCAGCGAAACCGCAAGTTCAACCATGTCGCCAAATAGAACGTTTGAGAAAGAGCTGATGGACCTCCGCCTCCGACTCCAGGATTTACAGTCACATTATACTGATGTCCATCCAGACGTCGTCGCGCTGAAGGACAAGATCGCGAAAGTAGAGAAACTAAGTGCCGGTAAAACAGCAAATGCTTCCGATTTGGCCGCCTCTGAAGGGTTGCCACAAGGTTCGTCCACTTCGATGATTCAACTCGAAAGCCAGCTGAAGGCAAATCAACTGGAGATTAGCAATTATCAGCAGCAGGAAAGCGAGCTGTCGTCACAGATTTCCTCCTATCGAACCCGCTTGAACATGACTCCCGAAACCGAACAGGAGCTGACGAGTATTTCCCGCGGGTATGAAGAATCCAAATCCAATTACGATTCGCTTTTGCAAAAGCAAATGCAGTCACAGCTTGCTACGAGCTTGGAACAGAGGCAGAAGGGCGAGCAGTTTCGTATTGTCGATCCGCCAAGTTTGCCGAATAAGCCGTCGGCCCCAAATCACTTTAAGATCAGTCTCGCTGGCTTGGCCTTGGGGATTGCCCTCGGATTAGGACTAGCTGCTCTGCTTGAATTCAAGGACGTACGGGTGCGAGGCATAATAGACGTCGAAAGGTTAGTTCCAGTCCGCGTTCTGGTGGGAATTCCCCACTTAAGTACCCAAACTGAAGATATTGCTCGCAAGAAGAACCTGTGGCTGGAGTTTGGCGCAGCAACGATCATCGTCACTTTGATTGCGATTGGCAACCTTTACGCCTTCCACAAACGTTGAGAATCGTATTTGTTAAACATCGGATAGAACCACGATCCACAACACGCAACATTGAATTCATCGTGGGGGCAATAACGGAAACGATATGAGCCGCCTATTTGAAGCATTGAGCAGTCTGGAGATGGGGCGCTACCTTCCGACGGGAGCTCCGACACCAAACGTTGTTCCGCCGGTGATATCTACGGTGGACGCGGCTGCGCCCATGCCCATTCAAATAGCGTCGAGGCCAATCGACGTTTCGCCTGCCGTAGAAGCGTGTTCTCTTGTCCTGAAGACCTCGCCCGAGCTGCGCTTGGTGGCATTGACATATCCCAACAGTTTAGGCGCCGAGAAGTTTCGCGCTCTCGTTGCGCGGTTGGATGACATGCGCAAACAGCGCGAGCTGAAATCCTTCCAGGTTACCAGTGGCACGATCGACGAGGGAAAGACTCTGGTGGCCGGAAATGTGGCGGTTACGTTCGCCAAGTATTCCGCCTGCAAAACTCTCCTGATCGAAGGAGACCTACACACGCCCACCTTGGCAACACAACTCGGCCTGACGGAATTGCGGGGACTGGGTCACTGGTGGTCCAGTGGGAGCCATGATCTCGCGCCATTCGTCCACAGATTCAATGACATTCCACTCTGGTTTCTCTCCGCCGGGAAGCCTTGTGATCGATCCTCAGACATCATACGTTCGGAGCGATTTGCAAACGCCTTTGCAAGATTGGTCAGCCAGTTTGAGTGGATTGTAGTGGATTCGACTCCGATGCTACCGATCGTTGACGTCAACCTGTGGTCGAAAATAGTGGATGGGACACTCCTGGTTGTCCGACAGGGTATAACGCCCATCGATGCCCTCAAAAAGGGTCTGCAAGCGCTCGATCATCCCAAACTGATCGGCGTCGTCTTGAACGACGAAACGGACTCTGATCAAGGGCATTACGATCACCAATATTACAGCTCCGTTAGTCCGCCACTTGGGAGTCAAGCCCAGAGCTTGATGTGACAAATCAGTGCCCTCCGAACCCACAATCAGTACCCTAGACGGAAGCCTATCGTGGAACTATCCAAGAAGGGGCAATCTATTCTCTTTGGCCCTGTTAAGCAGTTTAGTGGTGATTATGTACGCGCCGGTGCTTTGGCCGCTGGCCCGGCAATGGTGGAATGACCCGAACTATGGCCACGCTCTGCTTGTCCCGTTATTTGTGGCCTACATTCTTTGGCGTGATCGCGCCCGGTGGCAAACAGTGCCGAGTCGGCCAAACGATTACGGTCTATTGATCATGTTGTTGGCGCTTGCGTTGCTAGTTCTTGGAATGCTGGCAGCGGAGCTGTTCACCGCGCGAGTTTCGCTCATCGTTTTGATTTCCGGAATCATCGTGTTCCTGGCAGGTGGGCCAACGCTTCGGTCGGTCGCCTTTCCGATCGGATACTTGATTTTCATGATTCCGCTCCCGGCACTTGTGTACTACCAACTGACGTTTCCCATGCAATTGTGGGCTTCGCGACTGGGAACTCACGGCCTGGTAATCCTGGGTGTGCATACCTTGCGACACGGAAATCTGCTCATGCTTCCCAATGTCACTCTTGAAGTGGTCGAAGCCTGTAGCGGGGTCCGCTCATTGCTCTCCTTGCTGGCCGCGGTGGTCGCCTATGGATACTGGATGGAGCGAAGCATATGGAAACGTTGCCTCCTGGTTGCCTTGACCATTCCTATTGTGATTCTAAGTAACGGACTGCGCTTGGTCGCGACAGGTGTTTTGAGTTTTGATTACGGGTCAGGCGTGGATTCGGGGGCGCTCCATACCCTACTTGGCTTGGCATTTTTTGGGCTCGCCTTCCTTTCGATTGTCCTAATTCATCAACTGCTTCGCCACATCACAAATCAGTGGGATTCAACGTTGGTATATTGATGCTTTCTCCGCGGATCATCGTTGCAGTACTCGTTCTTGCAGGGGGCATTCTTGCGACACGCAACATACCTTCGGCCAACATCCCTGAAGTCCATCGTCCGTTGCATGAATTCCCGGCCACGATAGCCTCCTGGCATAGCGAGGATATTCCATACGACGCCGAGGTTGTGAGCGCGATTGGAGCGGACGATTACATTAACCGAGTGTATTCGGAAGGAACACCTCCCATCGAACTCTATGTCGGATATTACAGAGATCAGCGTTCAGGCGACAGAATTCATTCTCCCGAGAATTGCCTTCCTGGCAGCGGATGGGAACCAATCCATTCGGCCCGGATCGAGATCGGCACCAAAGGAGGCCGTCCCGTGCTGGTGAACGAATACTTGGTGGAAAAGGGTGCGAGCCGGGATTTAGTCCTCTATTGGTATCAAACGCGCTGGCGCATTATTGCCAGCGAATATGGGGCAAAGTACTGGTTGGTGGTCGACGGTTTAAGGCGCAGGAGCACGGACGGCACAATGGTGCGCATTTGGACTACGGCATCTGATGGGGAAATAAGCGCACGAGCGCGCGCCACGGAGTTCGCAAGTCACATTTATCCGCAAGTCGCTGCCTTATTGCCGGAGTGACCGACTGGGCTCGACCATGGAGAAGAGGAACCACGCCTGCCCATCCGGAGACAGGTTTCGAAACCGAGAAGGGTTTCACAAGGATATGTATTGCAGAGTAGAAGTCGAGCCACGTTCCAGAAACACAAGTCACATTCACGAAGGAGAATAAAATGAGCAAATCTTTATCGTTCCGTGCGTTTGTACTGTGTATTGTCACACTGATCGGCGGAGTAGCTATTTCTGCGCATAGCAGAGTAACTGCTGCTCCAAGCCCGTCCGAAACGCTTGCGGCGTTCAATGGGACCGCTATATCGGCGGATTTAGAATTGATGGTCTCAGCGTCTTCGCTTCCCACCCTCGGGACTGGCCAAGGCAGCTTGATTTGGAATAACGACAAAAACGATGAAAAACGTGACCGAAGGGATGGCGATGACCATCACAAGGATCATGACGGCAAGAATGGTGATAAAGACGATCATGCCCCAGCACCTGTACCCGAGCCGCCCACCGTGCTGTCGTTCGGCGCCGCCTTGGCGATCGGTGCAGGAGTTTTCTATCTTCGGCGGTGGCGTGGAGAGCGAAAATAACTATTTTGCTGCAATGAGTTTGGTTAACCGACAGTACCGTATTTCTTTGGTTTTTTCTGCGCGCTCAAAAAGTAGTCGAATTGAATTGAGACAGACAACTTTGAGGTAGTTCTTTGATTCGACTCCTGCACGCTTATTTTCCTGCGCGTACGCTCTTTCTGTGGATTTCCGAAGCGTGCCTCATCTCTTTAGCCTTCCTGGCTGCCATGGTTGCGCGATTGGGTCCTGACAGTGCGTTGCGCATGCTCAATTACCAGAACGGAGTGTTGAAGATATTTGTTGTGTCTGTAGCCGTCATCACCTGCATGTATTACTTCGATCTTTATGATTCGTCAGTTTTGGCCAATCGGCGCGAGATGCTGATCCGTTTGGTTCAGGTGCTGGGAACGATCTATAGCGTTTCGGTTTTCGTCTACTACTTATATCCTCCTTTGGAATTTGGCCGCGGAATATTCGTAATCGGTCTGTCTCTCGTCGCGATGCTACTGTTTTTCTGGCGCAGAGCATTCTTCGCAGTGAATAGCGTGGCGGAATTTGCCGATCGCACGTTGATTTTGGGAGATGGATCGCTCGCTGACCTCCTTCAGTTTGAATTTGCATCGCGGCCTGAATTAGGACTTCGTGTTGTCGGTCGAGGTTGGGGAAATGATAGTGGCAAAAGGCATGGAAACGACGGAAACGATAAATCTTCACCAGATATATTTTTAACGGACATGGCTGACAGTTTGTGCCGTGATGTCAAACTTCTGCGCGTGAACCGCATTGTTGTCGCGATGGGCGAACGCCGCGGCAAGCTGCCCGTCGAATGTTTGCTTTCCCTGAAATGCCGCGGCGTGCGCGTTCAGGATGGGGCTGAGGTCTACGAGACAATTGCCGGCAAAGTCCCCATCGAATCCGTTCGCTTGGCCTCGCTTCTTTTCTCGCCGGGCTGTCATGCGTCACGCCTTCACCTGTTTTACAAACGTTTCGCCGCTGTATTGGTCTCCGTTACGGGGTTGCTACTCAGCCTTCCCCTTCTTCCCTTCATTATCTTGGCCATCGGACTGACCTCGAAAGGACCGATTCTATATCGGCAAAAACGGACCGGACGCGATGGCGTTGTGTTTCATTGCTACAAGTTTCGAACGATGCGGTCTGACGCCGAGGCGGATATAGGGCCGACGTGGGCTACCGACGACGATCCTCGAATCACTCCTGTGGGAAAGTTCCTTCGGAAGTCTCGTATGGACGAAATTCCGCAATTGTGGAATGTGTTAAAGGGCGAAATGAGCATAGTTGGCCCGCGGCCGGAACGCCCCGAATTCGTCGAAGAGCTTAGCCGGGAGATTCCCTTTTACCAATTGCGACATACTGTTCGCCCTGGAATCAGCGGGTGGGCTCAGATCCGTTATAAATACGGAAACTCAGTCGAGGACGCCAAAGAAAAGCTCCGTTATGACCTCTATTACGTCAAGAACATGTCGATGGGGCTTGATTTACTGATCTGCTTTAGCACGATCAAAATCATACTTCTCGGACGAGGCGCAAAATAGGCCCGGTTATTGCTCTCCGTCGCCTCGTTAACCGTTTGAGAAATTTAATGGCACAGATGAAATGAGCGGCACCTCGCATCTAATGCTGGTGTTGGCATTTTGGGGTGCAGTTGGTCTAACGCTGTACACTTATGCCGGGTATCCGCTATGGATTTACTTCCTTAGCCGCCGGCATCCTCAACGGTGGTCCCAGGGGCAGATTTTCCCCACAGTCAGCATTATTTTAGGCGTGTACAACGGCGCACCGATGCTTCGTGGACAAATCGATCGCTTGCTTTCATTCGATTATCCCCCGAATTTAATGAACCTTATTGTGGTGTCCGATGGGTCCACCGACGGAACCGATGCAGTCCTCAAGACGATTCGCCACCCGGCTGTAAAGTCCATCCACTACGCAGTGCGTCGTGGCAAAGCAGCAGCAGTCAACATTGGCGTGGAAAATGCTGCAGGGGAGATCGTACTGTTTGTTGACATCCGTCCACGGCCAGCGCGGAATTCATTGAAATTGTTAGTCAGCAATTTTGCCGATCCTCGTATCGGCTGCGTCGCTGGTGAACTGGTACTGCGCGATGAAAACCATACATCGAGCGCGCGGGCAGTCGGTGGTCTTTATTGGCGATATGAGCAGTGGATTCGAAAGTGCGAGTCGCGGGTCGATTCTCCAATGGGAGTGTATGGCGGTTTTTACGCAATTCGTCACAAGTTGATTCGCCCTCTGCCGGAAGCAACCATCCTCGATGATATGATGCAACCCCTGAGCGTTGTTCGCCAAGGCTATCGGTCGGTCATTGATATTCGCGCACGTGTCTACGATGTTTGGCCAAAGAATTTGCGGGATGAATTCAATCGCAAGGTACGCACCCTCGCGGGCAACTTTCAACTTATGCAACTGGCGCCCTGGCTCCTATCGGGTGAGAACCGGCTTCGATTCGAACTGGTCTCCCATAAACTTCTCCGCCTACTGGTGCCTGCTCTCCTGATTGTAATACTCGGCACTAGCGCTGTGCTCGCAACTGGTTCCCGATCCTACGCATTCGTCCTTGTTTTGCAGGTATTTCTCTACATGATTGCCTCTGTAAGTGCATGGAAAGGACGATCCATCGCATCGCGGATTGGTGGCGCTGCCCGTGCCTTCTGTATGTTGAATGTTGCAGTGGTTTTCGGTTTCTATAAGTTCGTCTCCAATCGGGGCCCCCTATGGAAGATCTGGATTCCGACTTCGCCATTCCCTGCGGCAGCTGCAGAAGAAGACGATGAGCCGACGCGTGCCATCGTCGGTGCTTAAAGACCTAGGTATACAGACGTTTTATTCTCTCCAGTGGAGCGCGGCCTGAGGTGGGATTCATACTTACAGCTCTCTACATCGCTGTGACAATTATCTCTCCGGAGCAATTTGGGCCGGAATGGGCAAATTATCATGCGCTTACATATCTGGCGGGAATTACATTTCTATTTTCCATGCCGACAATTATTTCCGGAACACAGTTAAGGTCTTCCATCCAGACATTCTTGATGCTCGGATTCATCCTCGCCATCGCTTTTTCGAGAGTGGCCAATGGATGGATTGGCGGAGCCTTAGTCAGCTGGCAAATCTTTCTGCCCAGTGCGGCGGTATTCTTCTTTATAGTTGCAAACGTAACTACGATTCGCAGGCTGGAGATCCTTGCGAAGGTCGTTGCCGCGTCCTGCTTAATCGTCGTGGTTGAAGCGTTGTGCGGATATTATCTGGGGTTCCGCGCGGATACATTCGTACTGCACCAGAATCTTTCCTCGCCGGATAATGCTCTCGGGCAACTTTCTCGTTTGCGTGGCGCTGGTTTCCTGAGCGATCCCAACGATTTCTCCCAGATGCTTCTCATTGCTTTGCCACTTGTCTTCATCGCCTGGCGGAAATGGCGCGGGACCGCAAACTCGCTGACTATGTTTGTTCCCGCAGCTGTGCTTCTTTGGGCCATATTTTTGACACATTCCCGCGGTGCACTGTTGGCGCTAGCGATTCTGACGTTAATGATTGCGCAAAAACGACTGGGTTCCATCCCGTCCTCGTTGTTGATCGCGGCACTCATCGCAGGGATGGTGGCCATCAATTTTACAGGCGGCCGTGGAATCTCCGTGGGTGACGGCGCCGACAGGCTGGAGGCCTGGGCCACCGGGTTGGAAATGTTCAAGAAAGCCCCTTTATTTGGGGTTGGATTCGGCGCTTTCACCGACTTCAATGAGATCACGGCCCACAATTCATTCGTCCTTTGTCTCGCCGAACTTGGATTAGTGGGGACCACACTATGGGTCGCCTTACTGGTTACAACGACATCCAGTCTGAATAAAATTATCTCGTTGTGGCGCAAGAGACAGTTGAAGCCCGCCTCAGCGGGGAATGTAGAACGCAAGGAAGACTCTACATTTGTGAACCCTGCAACAGATTTTAGTAAGTCTCCGGAAGTCGATACCATTGTGACTGCAGGAATCGACGAACCAATTGAACAGCAACACGAGCCCAACGTACCGATTCAAGCGTTGCATACAATGCGCCTTGCGTTGGTCGGTTTTATGACCACCAGTTGGTTCTTATCGCGAAGTTACAGCACGCCGATGTACTTAGTACTGGGACTGGCCACTGCCATGATCGCGCTCCAACGGCCCGCCGCGAAATCCTGCATTCGAAGTCGCTGGTTATTTTTCACGCTTGCAACAGAGACGGTCGCACTATTTTGTATATACGGCATGGTTCACCTGCGAAATTAAGTTCACCGAACCGTTCCTCAACAAAATGACATTTGGCGCGGATGGTACACACATCCCGAGTCTGGAACATAACTCAATGAGCAGAATAATGAACCGCACAGGTTCTAAGATTGACCAATCCGAATACGGTCGGTCACCTCTAAAGATTCTTCACATTCTGGATCACAGTCTTCCATTACACAGCGGATACGCGTTCCGGAGCGAGAACATCCTTAGGGCACAGCACAATAGAGGTTGGAGGCCAGTTGCCGTAACATCCCCCAAACATGAGGCGACCTGGAAGGGTCCATCGAAAGACAAAGATAGGATCGATAGTTTCTGCTACTACCGGACAGGGGCTTCGAACAAATCCATCGCTTTCGCAGACGAACTTCAACTCATCAAATCTCTGGCGAAACGAATTGAGGGAGTGGCCAAAATAGAAAGTCCGGACCTGCTACACGCACACTCACCAGTCTTGAATGCCGCCGCAGCGCTCTGGGTCGGGCACAAACTCAGACTTCCAGTGGTCTATGAAATTCGCGCCTTCTGGGAAGATGCAATGGTTGACCGTGGAACATGTTCCGCAGGTTCCTTGAGATATAAAACGACTCGCACGTTGGAAACATTCGCTTGCCACTATGTTGCGCAGACGGCGGTAATTTGCGATGGATTGCGAACAGACCTGATCAACCGGGGAATCCCGGACAATAAAATTGCGATCGTCCCCAACGGAATCAATCCTGAAGCATTCCACGCCACGAAATCGGATTTGGCAGTCGCTAGTGCCCTGGGTGTCGACGGCAAGAAGATTGTCGGGTTTATTGGTTCCTTCAATCGATATGAGGATCTGGACCTGCTAGTAAGAGCAATTGCGCGGATTGTTGCGATACGGTCGGACGTCGTCCTGCTTCTGGTGGGAGGCGGTGAAATGGAACAGGAACTCCGGAATCAGATCGCTCAAGCGAACTTACAAAATCACGTGATCTTAACCGGTAGAATACCGCAAGAGAAAATTCCCGGAATTTATTCGCTCATTGATGTTCTCGTCTACCCGCGTTATTCAGTACGCCTGACCGAACTGGTCACTCCTCTCAAACCGCTGGAGTCTATGGCTATGGGTAAGCCCATCATCGCCAGCGACATTGGCGGACACCGCGAATTGATCCAGGATGGTTACACCGGGCTCTTATTCAAGTCGGGGGATGTTTCTGCTTTGACACGATCCATTATTGGAGTTCTGGACGATCCTGGGTTGCAAGATCTACTTGCTACGCAGGGGTCGGAATGGGTTCGCCGAAATCGTACCTGGAAAAAAACGACCGCGGTTTATTCCGAGATCTATTCCAGGGCTCTCGGGACAAGTCTACCGGATTGCCAAAATCAGGATCCTCATCTGCCAGTCCAGTGGGGCCGCGCAAATCCATAATCGGTTCAGACCAAGTTGTAAGTGGAAAACGCCGCGCCGCGCACGATTTAGTTCGGACATAAACTTAAAGGCAGCCAGAAAACATGCCGCTAAACATTGGAATAATCGGCTGCGGAAAAATTGCTGATGGCCACATCGAAGAAATACAAAAGTTCGGCTCGACTCGTGTTGTCGCCGTCTGTGACATCGAGCCGATCCTTGCTGAGCAACTCGCGCTCCGCTATTCCGTTCCTAACTGGTACACCGATTTTGACCTAATGCTTTCTATGCATCAGCTGGACGTCATTCATATCGCCACGCCACCACAAAGTCACTTAGCGCTTGCCCGGAAGGCTGCGGAAGCTGGTTGCCACGTATTTCTTGAGAAGCCCCTGGCCTTGACCGCGGAAGATGGACGCCGCCTGGTCGAGTGCTTTCAAAGGGCGAATCGGAAGATGACGATAAACTATTGGTACAAGTTCGAAGCGCCCTCCTTGGCACTCAGAGATTTTGTTGCGGAGGGCAAATTGGGTGAGCCTGTGCACGTCGAAAGCTTTTGCGGGTACGACTTATCAGGTGGATTTGGGCGGGCGGTCCTCGCTGACGAACATCATTGGGTCCATCGATTGCCCGGCAAGCTATTCCAGAACGTGATCGATCACGCGATCTATAAAATCACACCGTTCCTTCCAGACGAGCCGTTGGAGACCATTGCGCGAGGGTACCGCCGGAGACATCTAAACGATACCGATACCGATGACATTCTAGACGAATTGCGCGTGATGATGTTTTGCGGCGGCGTTTCCGCGTATCTAACCTTCAGTTCGCATGCGCGGCCCGTGAGTCATTTCATGCGTGTGTATGGTACGAAAAACACGGCGCACCTCGATTACACGTTCCGTACCATGTCGGTCGAACAAAAACAGACTGTTCCAAGTGGACTTGGGCGTTTGTTGCCCCCTTTCAAAAGTAGCTGGCAGGGCCTGCAACAGGCGACTAACAATGTTCGCGATTTCGCCGGATCGCGTTCCCACTATTTCGAGGGATTGAATCGGTTACTGTCACTCTTTTACCAGAGCATTCTGGACGATTCGCCGGTTCCAATCCCCTACTCGGAGATATTGCGAGTATCGGAAATCATCGATGAAGTTTCTGCACAGGTCTATCCAGCGGTGCTGGCGTGAAAGTACTGGTTACGGGAGCTTCAGGTTTCCTCGGGACCGCTGTTTTCGAGCAGCTGCTGGCGCACGGCTACGCTGACATTCGCTGTAATGTGCGTCGCAAGGCCAAGATTCCAATGCTAAGCGCATTCGCGAGCCGATATCCGAGTGCCCACGTTGAATATTGTGTCGGAAACCTCAAGCGCCATGATGATGCCGATCGCGCCGTGGCTGGCGTGCAACTTATTTTCCACCTCGCCGCTGGCAAGAGTGGAGCCGCCGCCGATCTCTTCATGGATTCGGTAGCGGCGTCCAGAAATTTACTCGACGCCGTCGGCGGACGGAAGCCGATGCGCATCGTCTTGGTGAGTTCATTCGGTGTGTACGGAATCGCGGAGCTCGATCGCGGGGCACTCGTGAATGAGCAGACCGTCCTCGAACGACATCCGGAGCGACGCGATCATTACTCCCACTCAAAACTACGTCAGGAACAACTATTCTGGGAATACCAGCAGCGAAATGGCTTCGAACTCGTGGTGCTTCGACCGGGCGTGATCTATGGTCCCGGTGGCGGCCATTTTTCAAATCGAATTGGTCTAACAATTGGGAAGTGGCAGCTGAACCTCGGCGGCAGAAATTTGCTCCCACTGACGTACGTAGAAAACTGCGCAGAAGCCGTGGTGATCGCCGGCACCCACGAGCGCGCCGCCGGCCAAGTCTATAACGTGCATGACGACTCTTTACCGACATGTCGAGAATACCTGCGGGCCTACAAGAAACATGTTAAGAACGTGCGGTCAATTTCTGTCCCGTATATCGGCTTGAAATTGTTGTCCAGAATGCTTACGAAATATCATCAGCATTCAAAAGGCCAGTTGCCTGCAATTTTCACTCCTTATAAGGTCGCAACGACGTGGGCCGGCAATCAATTTGACAACTCCAAGCTACGGTCTATTGGCTGGCACCAGTTGGTCTCGACCGAGGAAGGTTTGCGGAGATCATTCGCAGCGTTCCGCGAGGACCTTGGGACCAATAAAATTACGAGCCCCGGTATTGAACCTGGACTGAGAAGCAACAGGGTAAGGGGCTCCACAATTCCCACCCATCCGATCGACAAGCAGTTCCAGGAAAGAATTTGAAACTCCCACGGAATGCACAATTGTGGCTTCCGGGGTATCTCGATAGCCTGACGTCCGTCAAAACACCCCCACCAGCGAGAGTTTGGCTGCTGATCGCCGACCATTTTGAGCCATTTTGTAAGCCGGGCAATGAAGCAATCGCCCACAAACGCGTCGCAACGTGGAGCGAAAAATGGCCCGCGATTGCTCATCGTCACCGCGACTCCGCCGGGACTCCGCCATGCTATACCTTCTTTTACCCGGAAGAGGAATATAACCCCCAACTGCTCGATGGCCTGGCGGAAATGACGCAAGCCGGGATCGCGGATGTCGAAGTCCATTTACATCACGACGGTGAGGGTGAACAGAATTTTGTTGACCGGATCAGCGGATTTAAGGAAATACTTTCTGAACGCCACAGCCTTCTGCGTAAACACAATGGCACGATCGTCTTCGGATTCATTCATGGGAATTGGGCATTGGACAATTCCCTTCCAGGTGGCCGTTGGTGCGGTTTGAACAATGAGATCGCTCTCTTGCGTGACATCGGCTGCTACGCGGATTTCACGCTGCCTTCCGCCCCGTCGCCGGCGCAGACCCGCACGATAAACACGATCTACTGGGCTAGTGACGATCCGTTGCGCCCCAAGTCCCACGATACAGGAGTTCCGGTCAGGGCCGGAGAAACCTCGTGTGGCGACCTTCTCATGATCCCAGGGCCACTGACCCTAAACTGGAGCAGCAGGAAATTTGGCCTCTTGCCGCGGCTCGAAACCGGCGAGCTGGCCGCTTCCAACCCGGTGACCCGGCAAAGGGTCCGCCTCTGGCTCAAATACGCTCCCAGGATCGGAGACGATCTGTTCATAAAGCTGTTCGCACATGGAGCGCGGGAAACCAATGCTGCGCAACTCCTGGAACGTGATCTGGATCTCACATTTCACCTCATGCGGGATGAATGTTCGCGTCAAGGCAGTGCGCTTCACTATGGATCGGCATGGAAGATGCGCAACGCAATTGAATCTGCCAGGTCACCGCAGAAATTGGAAAACTCAGGCTATTTAGGAACCGAGATGGTGTGTCGATGAACCAATGGAGCGATGTTTCATGGGAATTGTCTTAAAAATTAAGCGCGCCGAAACTCCTTTCTATGCCGCCCTAAAACGAACGGCAAAATCGGCGATTGGTTTCAATCTGCCGTACTGGCGCCCCTGGGGCCTGTTTCTCCGAGCGACATACGACTCCCTAAAACTCACCATCGAGTTTGTACGCCGATTTCTAGCCATTGTTTATTTCAGTCCTGTCTTTAAGAGCTACTGCGTCTCCTGCGGAAAGAATCTGTATCTTGAGCTGGTCCCGGCCGTAAGCGGCCCGGTCAAAATCTTCATGGGCGATGACGTGCGCATCTCAGGAGAGCTGTTTATCGCTGGAGGGCACGTATTTGATGCGCCTCAGCTTCGCATATCCGATCGAGTGTTCTTAGGCCATCGTGTCTCTTTCCGGGTAAGCCAGCAGATCGTAGTGGAAGACGGAGTTCTTATTGCGCAGGGTTGCTATATTACGGACAGCGATGAACACCCTATGGACGCGGACCTCCGGGCGCAGGGTTTGCCCCCCGCCGCTGCGGACATAAAGAGTGTTCGCATCTGCAAGAATGCGTGGATCGGCCGAGGAGCTTATATCCTCAAGGGTGTCACCATTGGCGAAGGAGCGATAGTAGGTGCTGGCGCTGTCGTAGCAAAGGATGTCCCGCCATTCTCCATTGCCGTCGGTAACCCCGCACGGTTGCTCCCGAAAGAGATTCGATGATGCAGAGCCTTGTATTAGATCGCCTTGGCTGTCCCTATGACCATAGCCGATTCCTCTTAGAGAAAATGGCGAGTACAGACGTCGACGCTCCTGGCGAAACTTTGTTATGTCCGCTGTGCGGACGCGCTTTTCCAATCGAGGCAGAAATTAGCCGGTTCTTGTCTGCGAAAGAAAACGATCTCTGCGCATTACAAAAGTCCGAGATGGAAGTTCGAGATAAGGAATACCGCGCAGGATCCGGCGCCAAGGTCGATGCAGCCACCGCTCCGGAATTCGATGCAGTGCGAGCCGCGCTGGGCGACTGCCGGGGATTATCGGTAGTGGATGCAGGCTGCGGCGTGGGCAAATTCAATCACGCCGTGAAGAATGCAGCTTTATTCCTGGGCATCGATTTCGCCTGGGAAGGACTCCTTCGATTCCAGAAACCGAGTTGTGAATGCGCCAGTCTGGTGCAGGGTGACGTCAGCCGTATGCCCCTGCAAGATCGCACTTTCGATGTTGCCTTGAGCTGCCAGGTCCTTTCGCATCTGCCAACTTCTGACTTGCGCGCTCGGTATCTAAGCGAATTAGCCCGGGTTCTCAAGCCCAACGGGCGATTGATCTTAACTGCCATGCACTACAGCTTCCGGTACCGGCGCAGAGGGATTCCTCAAGAAGCCCCGGACAACGGTTCGTTTTACCATCGCTTCGAAGTAGCAGAATTGTGCGATCTGCTCTCGGAACACTTCACCATTCGTTCCTTGCACGGCTACTGGATTTACCTGCCCAAGACGTATTGGATCTTCAAGGCGCTGGGAACCTGGAGAATATATTGGGATCGAATCTGGCGCTCTCTTCCACTTTCTCTCATTTACGGCAAGTATTTGTTAGCCGTCTGCTCGCCAAAGCAAAATTCGTTTCCACTCTAAGAAGTTCAAAGGAACATGACATTGCGAATTATTGTAGTAACTCCCGTTTTTCCCACGAGCGCGTCACCACACCGGGGAATTTATATCTACAACACAGTTCGGAGCCTGCAACGCCATGCCACCGTCAACGTCGTTAGCTCCACCATCAAGTATCCCTTGCGAGGCGCCGTGCATTCGAACGCTTCTCAAGATCGACCGGCGAATTCGAACAGTTCTCCGAGGGAAGTAAATGTTCGGCACATAAATTATCCAGGGCTCCCGGTAATCACGCGCCCCATAAACAGCATTTCATGCCGTCTAGCGATTGAATCCTACGTAAAGAGTCTTGAGCCTGATTTGATTCTGGCCTTTTGGACTCACCCTGAGGGCTATGCAGCCTTAACGATTGGCCGGCATCTGAATATTCCCGTAATCGTCGGGGCACTTGGTTCCGACGTCCTTGTGTCCAAGGGCGTCGGGAAGTATCTGACAATGCGGACAGTGACGCAGGCGGATCGTGTTCTGACGGTGAGCGAGGATTTGCGAACGTCTGTTATCTCGATGGGAGCTTCGGCTGAGCGCGTAAAAACAATCTCTAATGGATGTGACCGTTCCGTTTTCTTTCCGCGAGATCGCGCCGCAAGTAGAGCAAAACTAGGCATCCATCTGGATGCCCGTGTGGTGTTGTTTGTCGGATGGCTGACGCCATCGAAGGGTTTGCCTGAACTCGTTGCCGCTTTTTCCCAAGTTCGCCGGGAATTCGCCAATGCAGTGCTCGTCTGCATCGGCGAAGGCCCATTGAAGCAAGCTCTATCGGCTCCAGGAAATGGCGTTCGCACCTTGGGCGCCAAGAGCAGTCTTGAAATCGCGGACTGGCTGGGAGCATGCGACCTGCTATGTCTTCCGAGTAGATCTGAAGGATGTCCAAACGTTGTTGTCGAGGCGCTAACCTCTGGGCGCGCGGTGATAGCTACGCACGTCGGAGGCATTCCGGAGTTAGTCGATGATAGCTCGGGAATTCTTGTCCCTGTTGGCGACTCTTCTAGACTATCGAGTGCAATTTGCGAAGGTCTCAAACGAACTTGGAATGTAGATACGATCGCAGCGCGCATGGGCCGCAGCTGGGATCAGGTTGCCGACGAAACATATGCCGTTTGTCTTGAAGTGCTAGCCGAAAGAAACCGCCTGGCGCGTGTACCTTCCGTCCTTGCCCTCCAATGAACAGTAACACCATAGCGAAAAATTCTTTCTGGTACGGGATTGAAACCTTCACCAATCTCCTCCTGTCCTTCTTCACTTCCGTCGTCATCGCCCGTTCGATCGGCCCGGAAAAACTGGGATACTTTCTATACATGTGGTGGATTGCGGGAGTGGCTGGGATGGTGGGCAGTCTGGGTATTCCGTCGGCAACCCGTAAATACATGAGCGAGTATTTTGGGCGCGGACAAATGGGAATTGCCAGAACCGTGTTCTACAAAACCCTGCGTTTGCAGACAGTCATCGCAGCGGTTGCCATGGTCACCAGTCTCGTTCTGATCTGGTTCTTTGGAGATCACCGATATCGGCTGATGTCGCTCTTCATGATCGCCAGTATTTTCCCGTTCATGGTGAATTCGGTCGTCGCGGGTGCGAACGCTGCACTTGAGGATTTGAGAGCCAATGTTCCTGCTTCCCTGGTGTCGACCGGCATCTTTGTTTTGGCCGTAGGATTGAGCATCCACTTCGGCTGGAATCTGCTCGGTATTTCCATCGGTCTTTTTACGATGCGAACGGCTGAGCTTATAGTTCGTCTCGTACCCATGATCCGGCGGTTGAATGCGCATCCGCCGGAGCCGCTCGACCAGATACTCAGCAAGCGGATGTTTCTATTCTCGGGGCAGAGTCTGGTACTTCTGTTGCTTGGCTTAATTGTCTGGGATCGCTCTGAAATGATTTTCTTAAAGAACTTTTGCTCTGACATCCGGCAAGTCGCATTCTATTCGGTGGCTTTTAACATCACGGAGCGGCTCCTGATTTTTTCACAAATCTTTGGGACGGCCACGGAAGCTACGGTTATGGCGCAGTACGGACGCGACTCTCGCCGCAGCGGCGATTTAATAGGCGCTTCCGTTCGTTACCTGGCGCTCATCTCTTTTCCAGTGCACTTGGGGTTGGCCGCAATTGCAGCTCCCGTCATGTTAATGATTTACGGCCACAAATATTCGGAAGCGGTGCCTGCCCTTATAGTGGCTGCGTGCCTGGGAATTCCAAAGGCCTTCCTCCTTCCCGTCCAGGCCTTGCTGGCTAGCTGGGAACGCCAGGACCTGATCATTCGTTGGGGACTGGTCGCAGGAGCGCTAAACCTCATTCTTGATTTTTCACTGATCCCCAGGTACGGGGCCGTTGGCGCAGCGCTCGCGAATGGAATAGCGCAAACGTTCTCGGTGCTCGCGCTTTGGCTGGCAGCAGTTAGTCTGCTCAAAATTCGGGTTCCGATCTTCCCCGTGGTAAAGATTGCCCTGATATCCATCGCCATGGCAATTACTGTTTACTTTACTTCTCGACAGGTTTCTCCCCTACTGGGGGTAATCCTAGCGGTCATTCTGGGAGCGGCAATCTATATGTTTCTCCTGCGGATGACCGGCATTCTCAATCCGGCGGATCATCGTCGCATGCTGAATTTGAAGCAACATGTTCCATCCAGTTTCGGCGGGATTCTCGAAGCCAGCCTCAATTGGCTAATTCCCGAAACTGCGTCCGCAAAACTGAACGCCTGATCGCGCATTGCAAGACTCGTGGCAAATCTGAATTCAATGACCGTTGTCCATGTAATCCGATCTCTTGAATGTGGCGGCCTCGAACGACTCGCTGTTGACCTGGCGATCGCTCAAAAGAATTCCGGGCATCGCGTGGTTCTATATTGTGTTTATAAGCATGATTCTGCCCTCCTTCACGAGGCGGAGCGGGAGGGAGTCCGCGTGGTTCAATTCAATAAAGGAACGGGCTTCTCCATCCGAACCCTCCGGGAGATGGCCACGCAGTTTCGCCGGGATTGCGCCTACGTGATTCATACCCATAACGAATTGGTTCATACGTACGGCACAATCGCGGGCAGGCTGGCGGGTGTTCCTTGCATTGTAAACACCATTCACGGGAGCAAGGGCGGTGTGGACCGGCGTCTCGATCGCAACTATAGGATCCTGTTGCCCTGGACCGATGCAGTGGTCACAGTATCAGACGAAACTGCTGCCCAATTCGCATCGGAGCGCGCGCGCTACACTGAAAAATTTCACATAATTCCGAATGGCATCCCAGTCGGCAAATTCGTGGCGCAATCGGCGCAGCCGGGTTCCCAATGGCCCAGAATCCGCATCGGAACTGTGGCGAGACTCGTGGATATCAAGGACCAGGCGACGCTAATTCGTTCATTCCGCCTCGTTCAAAAAGTTTTTCCCGGCGCGGAATTGCACATTCTGGGGAACGGCCCTCTCAGAAACAATCTGGAACTTCTAACGTCGCAGTTGGGCCTTGGCAAAAGTATTACTTTTCATGGAGCAAGCTCGAACGTCCCAGAATTCCTAAGCGGGCTGGATTTGTTCGCGTTATCTTCTTTGAGTGAAGGTTTACCGCTTGCTGTTTTAGAAGCCATGTCAGCAGGCTTAGCAATTGTTTCCACTCAGGTAGGAGGGACTTATGAAGTCGCTCCCGAGCATGAAGTCGCGGTGTACAGTCCGTCGGGTAATCCTGAAGCTATGGCGCAAGCCATCCTGTCGATCTTGGAACCTCAGCGTCTAACAGCAATGGGACAAGCTGCACAGGCCATCGCCAACCGCTCATTTACAATTGAAGCCATGGCACTTGCTTATGAAACTGTCTATCAATCGTCGCTTTCCAGAAAATCTTTTTATTGGTCGTCGTTGATTCCCCGCTTCAACTGACCACTCCGCCGCTTTCAGGACGAAGCGCCAAATCTTACTTGAACAATGTCTCTCTATCTCGCAACTAAATCCGCAAGCATCACAGTCGATGCCGAATTTTCCGGCAATTACGCGAAAGCGACCGATGTGGCGGATACTGGCCACACGCTGAAAGTATTCTTCACTATCGATACCGAGGTGCATCCAATCACCACCACGTGGCGGCGCGATCGGCTACGGCAAGATATCGACCGTGACATTTACGGCTTAGTGGCCACGCGCGAATGCGGCCTGAATTATCAACTGGCAATGCTGCGCAAATATGACTTAAAGGCTTCGTTCTTCGTCGAACCACTGTTTGCATTGTCGCCTCATGTAGGTTTGGAACCGCTGCGTCGAATCGTCCAGGAAATTCAGGCGGCCGGGCAAGAGGTCCAGATGCACATGCATCCGGAATGGGTTCCGGAGTTGCCGCCGGAATTAGCCAGTGCGTTAGCCGAGCGAAAATCGGCCGCATTGAATCGATTTAATACTTCGGATCAGACCACTTTAATACGATTGGCTCTTCAGACCCTGCGGCGTTGCGGAGCGGAAAATGTGAGGGCCTTCCGCGCTGGAGATTATGCGGCCGATTCCAACACTCTCCAGGCGCTCACGGCCCTGGGGATCGAATTCGACACAAGTTATAATTATTGCTATCTAAAATCATCCTGTGGATTGCAGACGCCCGCACCTGTCTTACAACCTGTGCCAATGAACGGCGTGTGGCAGATACCGATTTCCTTCTTTCAAGATTGGCCCGGACATTACCGTCACACACAATTAGGAGCTTGTTCCAGCGCCGAGATGATCCGAGCCATGGAAAACGCGTGGCGTGCAAATTGGTGGTCGTTTGTCATCGTCTCCCATAGCTTCGAATGCTTGAAAAATCGGTGGTCCAGCAAACATGTATCCATTCGACCTCAGGTCGTCGGGAGATTTGAGCGGCTTTGTGCATATCTTGACCGGCATCGAGATCTTTTTTGCACGGAGCATTTCGCTGACATCAACTCCGAACGAATTCCGGTTAACCTACCCCGAGTGCCGTTGGGCGGCCACCTGGCCGAAACTATGCAGAGGGTTGTGGAGCAACTTTACGACCGCCTGAGGAAGTAAAACGCACGTAATACATAATCTGCGCAGTTCGCAAAGGAACTCTATGTGGCTTCGTCGAATTCGCAATTCGGTAGCACGGCGCGGGGTGTGGCCCACGGTACGACTGGTGCCAAGCGGGGCCGTCGATGCAGTAATCCGGGTCTTAGGCTTTCGAAGACGGCACGATGAGACCGGACTCGAATTTGACCGGCAGTTTGGCATCAGCACCACCGGCCGAATACCACTCGGTGAGTTGACGGTGCGCAGCGACAATGTCTTATTCGGCCGCCTCTACGCATCGGCCTCTATTACGCTCGTGAAATCGCTGCTCGAAAGTTTGCACATTCCCCATAACCAGTTCTCGTTCATCGATTTTGGTTCAGGAATGGGCCGCGTCGCTTTGTTTGCGTCTACGTACCCGTTCAAAGAAGTTCGAGGTGTCGAGTTTGCCCAGGAATTGCACAATGCGGCGGTCCAGAACGGGCACAAGACGGCCCACCTCCCAAAGCGTCAAGCTCCGCTCCAGTTCGATTGTATGGACGCTGCAAACTACGAAATTCCTGACGGAAACCTGGTGTGTTTTTTCTTCAACCCGTTCGAAGCACCCGTTATGAATAAAGTCATCGCCAATCTCATGGAATCGCTGCGGGGGAAGCCGCGTGAGTGCTACTTAATCTATGTGAGGCCCTTGGCACGCGCGGTTATCGATGCTTGCGGTGTCTGGACCCTTGTGGAGACAGGTGAACTGCACATCATCTATCGGTACGATGGCTGCAATGCCGTTGGCGGGTAAAACGCTAATGGACCAATCGACCCAGCTTAAGAGGTTGGTCTATGTTGGTGTATTCAATCCGCCATTTCTCGCGTTTGCCCGAAGTTGCCATGCGAGAGGCGTTCAGGTTTATCTACTTGAGATTGGCCCACATCAGTTCTATCTTTCCGCCAGTGTCGCTGGTTACAGAAGCCTGGACGCCTCGCTACTCTATTGTTCGGAAGGCATTTGCGCGATTCGCAACTATGTGACACAGGTCAAGGCCCAAGCGCTGATTGCCCTTTCTGAACAACATATTCTGTGGCTTTCTCGCGAACGCATCGCTTTCGATGGCACCGCGAAGGTATTGCTTCCGCCATACGAAACTCTGGATTTCTTGAAATCGAAACAGGCTCAAGCCAATCTCGCGCGCAAGGTAGGTTTGAATGTTTTACCCACGCATGTGTTCCGAGCGCCTGAAGATGCCGCCCAGGTTCCTGCCACACATTACCCGCTGTGCCTGCGCCCTTCGGCTGAGGATGCTGTTGACCCGATGTTTAAAGTGGAAATCGTAAACTCACCAGATGAATTGTTGCGCCAGCTCGCAAGTTGCCGGATTATTGATTCGATACTGGGACAACCGTTCCAATCGTTACCGACTCTGGTGGTTCATGGAATTAGTTCTGAGGACGGCAAGCCGCAACACCTGGTGGCTTTTCTCGCCGACCGGAAGTTCGAAGGCGTAACTCTGCGACTAAGGAAAACGGAGCTGCAACCAGAAATCGGCCGGAGTTTGATGGAATTCAGCCGTCTCGCAGGACTGACCGGAGCGTATCACTTTGATCTTCTCTATGATCCAGAGCATGCACAATCTTACTTTCTTGAGGTCAATCCGCGCCTCGGCGGAACAACGGATAAGGTGATCTGGCTCGGCTACGATGAACCGGCGCTCTGTGTTGAGTCTTACGGCTACAGGCTTGGTTCGCTCCACCACCGATTTAATAGTGTACATAGCCGCGTCGCGAACAAGCGCGCTTTACTTAAGCACATGGTCTGCGCGTTGCGCGGAAGTCTTCAAACGTTCGATTATCCCCCGGTTAGCCGCTATCGAAATCTTCTCAATTCGGCCGTCGATCTGGTGTTAGCTCGCGATTCGAACTTTGATCGTCATGACCTGGCGGGCAGCTTGTCCATGCATTTTCGACGGCCTTCAGGTAGGCTTTGAACACTTGTCCTTCGAGTGACAATCGTGCGGGCCAGGCACCGCGTCTTTGAGATGACTTTATGAAAATCATCAACATCATTGGTGCACGACCTAACCTGGTTAAGATCGCGCCGTTGCTCCGGGAAATGCAGAGACGCCCGGACATTCATCCCGTTCTAGTGCACACCGGCCAGCACTACGATGAAAAACTCTCTGAGGTTTTCTTCCGGCAAATGGGTATCCCCGCACCCCAAGTGAATCTGGAAGTCGGCTCGGGTTCTCAGGCGTGGCAAACAGCTGAAGTCCTGAAGCGCATTGAGCCGATTCTAATCGAGCATTCTCCTGACTTGGTTCTTGTGGTGGGCGATGTGAATTCCACGATTGCCGTATCTCTAGCTGCTGCAAAGCTCGGTATCCGTATTGCTCACGTGGAAGCAGGGCTTCGAAGCTTCGATCGGACTATGCCCGAAGAGATCAATCGGGTCTTGACAGACGTACTCGCCGATTATCTTTTCGTGACCGAACTGGATGCGATTGAAAATCTGGTCCGCGAAGGCCGCTCCCGTGAAAGCATCCATTTCGTGGGCAATGTGATGATTGACGCTCTGCGCCAATTTCTGCCTCTCGCTCAGGACTCCCATATAGGCGATGAATTAGGTTTGACGAAGAATGGCACCATCCGTCCATTTGCTGTGTTGACGCTGCATAGGCCGTCTAATGTGGACTCATCCGAGGGTCTGGGAACTCTGCTCACAACAATCGACGCAGTGGCCGAACGATTGCCAGTCATCTTCCCAGTTCACCCACGCACGCAGAAGAAGCTGGAAGAGTTGGGGAATCGGAATCATCGTGGGATCAAGATGATTCCGCCGGCCGGCTATCTCGATTTTCTGTTTCTGCTCAGCCGGGCCAAGTTGGTTTTGACTGACTCTGGAGGGATCCAGGAGGAAACGACTGCTCTTGGTGTGCCATGTCTTACACTGCGCGAGAATACGGAGCGGCCAATAACGGTCACGGAAGGCACGAATGAGATTGTCGGTCTCGATCCCAATAGAATCCTTAATGCAGTCGACACGGTGGTCGCTGGAAGATGGAAGGCGGGACGTATCCCGCATCTATGGGATGGTCACGCCGCTGAGCGAATCGTCTCCGTTTTGCTCCGCAAGCACTCCGAGTCCACTAAACATGGGACGGCACCCCTCGGAGTCGTGCAGACGCACCTGTACTAAATTAGGCCAGATGGCCACTTACATCATGAGTTTGACAGCGTTTAGACTGCGATTGAGACTTCCGGAAGGCGCACACTTCGAAACAACGAATCTGAAAAGACCGCCCGGAACTATAGTTCCTCGTGATTAACGGCACCGCGTCAGTCATGGGAACCTATTATCGGTCGATGATAATGATGAGGCGCCATTCTAAATTCATGATTCGGACAAAAGTAATCATGCAAGTTCCATTTCTTTTATTTGCACTGTTGATATCTTCCCCGGCCTTTGCTCAAATCACGCTTGCGATTGGGCAGGCAGACACGCCGGCAACGGCCAGCTCAAGTGCTCAGACTTGGCCGGGATGTTCGAGCGGTTGCTTGCCGAACAATCCCGCTTATGTTGTTCTCCCAGGCTCAACCCGGCGAATCTGGACGAATGTATGCTCAGGGACAAACGCTTGGGGAGGGAGCGGATACCCCACAAATGTCGCCAACTGTACTTATCCATCCGACATCAGAGTGGCATGGACCGTTAATTCCGGTGTTTGTACGATGAGTCCTTCGCCATCATCCGTTTATTCGGTACTGACCGTCCCATCCAACGCGACGACCCAAGTTTGCACGATTACTGCAACAACCGTGGCAGTGCCGCCAGTCTCCGCGACCATCCACGTTTTTGTAGTTAAACCGGCTGCGGATTCCAACAGCAATAGCGGCTCGATGGCGCTACACACCTGCGGGGCGTCCGGGGTAGCGACCTGCGTTCACGTCCTGCCGTTCTATGAGGTACTCTACCAGGGGCAATACGCTGATCTGCAAGCTTATGCTTCCGGCAAGGTTATCATGGGCGTGACGTGGACCGTGTCTCCGAGCAATGGCGGCTTGTCGATTCTCAATGGAACTTCCAACCGCTCTCTGGCTATCAAGGGTATTTCAGCGGGAACGTACACAATTACAGCGACGAGCACGGCTGATGGTGCGGCAGCGGGATCTGCCAAGATTGTTGTGACCGGCAATTCGATCGCCGGACAAGCCCGCACGAGCAAGGTGATCCCGATTGACTGTACTGCCGAAGGCTCCGGCACAACCTACGATGTGACGGATGGGACTAGTTACGCCAACGTACCTTGGAATACTCTTGGACCTGGCGATACGGTTCGCATCCATTATGGCGTCTATTCAATTCCCTTTCAGATTCAGACTTCGGGGACGCCGACGCAGCCCATTCGTGTCTGCGGTATTCCGGACGCCAACGGCAACTTGCCTATTCTGACAGGGAATAACGCGGGCCCGGGGAACGTGACGTCCGCGCAACAACCCTACGGAATGATCGTTCTCGCCATCAATAACTTTCAGCACGTCAATTGCCTGTCAGGAACGGGATGTTCACAGCCGCCTGAACCAGACCCGCACAGCATCATCATTGAGGGACTGAAAGTTCGGTCGGCCTATTCCGCCTATAGCCGTGCGGGAGGTGCGGGCGCATGGGCGCTGGGCGCTGGATCGATCCGCATAGGAGCCCGCGATGTGGTCATCCGCGGGAACGAAATCACGGATTCGAGCAACGGAGTATTTTGCATATCGCAGGCTACCGAACTTGAGACCAGCATGGTTCGCCGCGTGACAGTTGAGGGAAACTATATTTATGGGAACGGCGAGGTCGGCGGCTATTCTCAGCATAATAACTACCTCCAGGGCGATGAACTTCTTTATCAGTGGAACTGGGTAGGCACGGTACGTTCGGGGTCTGGCGGCGGTAGCGTCAAGATTCGAATGCCTTACTCCGTTGTGCGATACAACTACATCCAAGGCTCCGCCCGGATTCTGGACATGGTAGAGCTTCAAGATTGGTATGATTACGGAATCCCGTCCACCTATTATGCTGACAATATGCCGACTACCACTCCAACCGACCCGATTTCCATCGCTGACGTTGCTGCGGTTGCCGAACATATACAGAAGGACTACATCTACGGAAACGTGTTCGACAATAATGCTCTGTATGGAAACTCGGCTGTTTTCCCAATCCACTATTTCCCTGACGTGTTTGGCAATCGGGAAAAGGGCGGCACCGGATACTTCTATCACAACACTCACCGGGAGGTACACGACGCGAGTGGCATCTACGAAGGTTCCACTGAACTAATAGATTCCAGCCGCATAGGTCCTTTGCCGGGCGTCTGGCCCCAAACGCGACTGACCAACAACATAATTGACCTTGAGTGTGCAACTTCGAACTGCGCGAATGGAAAGCCTCAGTTTAGTTTTGCCGTCGCATATCAGGACATTATCGGTCTGGATAAAAATTGGATCACCGCTGGTTGGGATGCAACCGCACTCGGTACCGGTCCTTCCCCTGCGTGGGCAGTTTGCTGCGGTAGCCCCAGCAACAACGGGGCAAGTTGCTTCCAAACAACGTGCACCGATAGCTCGGGCTCCAATAACATTTCCGCCCAGAGCAATCTTGTCACTGGAACGTCCGTCCCCTTCAACTCCGCAACTTTCGTGCCGATTGCTGGATCGCAGCTGGCCAACTCGGCCAAATCTCTACCAGCCGAGGTCTCGGATATGCCGCCAGAGTTCACCTATCACCCCGATACCCAAGCAGTGACGGCGAGAACAGACATCGAATCCAATGCGCCTATGACAATTGGAGCGTCAGACAGCGGATTGCCGCCCGCGCGGCCCCTTCCGCCCATGAGCCTGCAAGCTACACCCAAATGATTCACGGCGCTTCTTTATGGCGTTTTATGGGAGGATTCGGATTGTAGATCGGGAATTCTAACTTGACCGCTTACGGAACGACAATCGTATCGCCCGGATTGAGGTTGATATTCTGCTCCGGTCTGTCACCTTTGAGGACGTCGCGATAATTGAACGGCAGTTCGAGCTGTTTGCCACTAAGCATCCGCACAACGTGGATTTTCTTGACGTCGGCGAATGTCGTGAACCCGCCCGCACTCGATATCGCCTGGAGGACCATCATTCCCGGCAGCAAGGGAAAAGCACCGGCACGAAGTACTTCGCCAACAACGAACACACGCTGGCTGTTAATAGCCGTGACAATCACCGTCACCTTCGGGTCATTTAAAAACTTCCGCAATTTCTCGGTCAACGACGCAGCTAATTGTTCCGGTGAAAGTCCTGATGCTTGCACATCGTTGATCAATGGCAGTGAAATTCGCCCATCGGGGCGCACCGGTACGACACGGCTCACGTCCGGCTCCTTCCAAACACTGATGTCGAGCACATCCTCCGGCCCAATCAGGTAAACTGCATTCGCTTCGGCCCTAAGCGATCCGCCTTTTTCGTCAGCCCCTGAAACCGCATCGCTCTTGAGCGTGGCCACAGGCGTTTTCCTTCCTTTGTTCTTGTCGTCCGATTGCGCCCCACGCAGAATTCCAGTCCCTGACAATAGAACTGCAACCCCCAACGGGGCTATGCGGTTTCTCGTGATTCTCTTCATTGTCGACTCATTAGATCGAAGGATTCGGCGTCCATATTTCCAGAATACAAAGTCACGATATTCCGGTGACCGATGGATTGTTGTAGTGCCTCAGCAGACATTCTACGGGGCGCGACCGATTAAACTCGCATTTCTCGGAAGTCGATGCCTCGCAAATGTCATCGTATATGTCATAGCCGGATAACAAAAGCACGACATTTATATCTAAGACTACCGTCAAAACGAGCCCTTTGGCAGGCGCTCAAAAACTAGTGTATTCGGCTCCTCTAGAACAAATAACATTTCGACAGGTCGCGTGCAAGTTAGAGACGTCCGTTACTCAGAAGCCGACACAATACTTTCATCCCATAGAGTCTTTCTGGCGCGTCGCCTTTACGCCTGACAAAATCCCGACTCCCATGAGCATGAAGCGATGGTTAGTGCATTATTCCTTTGCAGCGTTCGTGTCCCCACGAACAATCGATGTCCGGCATCGTCCCCATTCCATTGCTTCGCATTGAGCGCTACAGTATTTGCCGGACGTCATCACACAGCAAACTGGATGTGCACACTTCTCGTTTTTAATGTCGGCGATTACATTTCTCCCAGGTTCCTCCTCAAAAGAGGTAACCCAACTCAATATCCTAGCCGCTCAGAGTAATCATGACTGTTCAATTGGGAACTCATATCGCTTTGAGTCACGGAATAGCAACTGCGCGTAAAAGGTGAGGGGCGCGCTCCCGCTTAGCTTCCGCACAAAGTTTCAGCATTTTCAGCAAAAAGCCAAGACCGCCGACTCTGGTTTCGACCGGGTTCGAAAGTTTCGACCTTTTTTGTCGCGCACTCCAATATTGGCATTGTCTTTGGATGCAGGCTGGCTAAGCCTGGTATCAGAATTGCCGGTGCCCGATCATTGCAGGGCAAGGGTGGGAATTTGATCTGGAAAGTATGACCATCAGTACACTTATCCCTACTAAAAAGTCCGTTCTTATTGAAACGGTTGAGTTTGCACAGCCGCGGTGTGTAGGCTGTCAGAGCCATGTTTACCCTTTTCGTCTCCCTGCTTTTCACCGTCCCAGCCTGCTTCCGAGCTCGGGCAGCTCTATAAGCTGAAATTCTTGCACTCCGTCATCAGCTCTTGGTCCTGCAGCGCTCCAAACGTGGTCATAAGCTCCGGCTTAGTTCCGCTGACCGAGCCCTCTGGGTCTGGCTATCACACCTGTGGACTGACTGGCGATCCGCATTGATTATCGTGAAGCCGGAGACCGTCATCGGCTGGCATCGACAGGGATTCCGGCTGTATTGGAGATGGAAGAGCCGCCATCCCGCAGGCCGCCCGTCGGTATCGAGTGACGTCATAGAACTCATCCGGAGAATGAGTCTGGCCAACCCGCGTTGGGGCGCTCCACGCATTCATGGGGAGCTGTTAAAGCTTGGCATTCAGATGTCGCAAGCAACAGTGGCGAAGCACATGGTCCGGCACCGGAGGCCGCCATCGCAGAATTGGCGCACCTTTCTGAAGAACCACATGCAGACCTTGGTCTCTGCCGACTTCTTTGTTGTACCGACGGTCACGTTCCGGCTTCTTTTTGTTTTTGTGATTCTCTCGCACGAC